>Ga0207757_100267_pt1 | contig 40095 bp, 30 predicted proteins | sample A23P3SouthBayCA_2_FD_187752 | JGI IMG/M metagenome (GOLD analysis project Ga0207757, IMG submission 187752) | Aerobic enrichment media microbial communities from Eden Landing Ponds, California, USA - A23 P3 (2) (SPAdes) | ecosystem: Environmental > Aquatic > Marine > Unclassified | place...
TCGCGCTCCATTGACTGCCCCGCCAAAACGAGTGGAAGCGGTCGATCCGCATCGTCACTGTTTGAAACCATTTTTCGATGTGGTTTCGGTCAGTATAATCGAGCTGACCGCTCAATTCGTGACGCGCGAGGGCAGTCAGGTAGCCACCTGCATCGACGAGAAACTCCGTCTCGGAGACGTCATGTTTCTCGGTGAGGCGATGGAGAAATGCCGCCGCGGGATCGGTCCCGCGGCGGCAGTAGATATCAACTTCTAAGAGCAGTTTCGAGTCCGTGTCGATCGCGGCGTAGAGCCACTTTTTCTCGCCGTCTACCTCGATTTGTTTCTCGTCAACCGCGACCCGCGACGGCTCCGCCGTCGGCGGGTCGCTCTGTTCTTCAGCGAGTTTCTCTTTCCAGTTCCAGACCGCCTGATAGCAACGATCGACACCCAACCAGGCTAAGACACCCTCGACTTCACGTACCGACAACCCCATCGAGTGAAGTCGAACCGCGAAACAGCGCACGGGTGTCGGTGTGCGCTCGTTCTCCCAAACGTCTTCATCATCCACCGCTAAGTTCTCTCTGAGCAGGTCTGCGGGTGTCATGGACACCACTCACTACGACCTGCTCACTTCTCAAACTCCCTCAACTAGACAGTGCCCTCGCTAGAATAATTTCACTAACTAAACACGATGGTTGATAGACGTTCCGAGCTGCTCTCCATCGAGCTAGATACTCGCACTGTCGTGGATGGTCCCGAGGGCGAGCTACCAGTTCTCTTCTGGGGCTGGTCAAACGTCGCCTCGTAGCAGGCAGTGCCGCCGAGTTGCTCGTGGGGGAACTAATCGTCACCGTCTACCCCTCAAAAAGAGCGTCGCAACTCGGTCTCTCGATACCAGCAATCCGGGGCACTCTCGTGAGACAGTTGATTTGCGAAGCATATGTGGTTTGGCGTTTGGAACCGTCTGTCCGGACCCCGCGATCATTCGGTCCGCTCAGACGTAATCCGATACCCATCGCCCTCACGGCGATACCGGGCACACGTCTCCATGAGAAAGTCGAGCAACGCCTCGCGCATCTCGCGTTCGGTCTCGGCGTGGTCTGGATGACCGATCAGGTTCCGGCGTTCCTCCGGGTCGGTCTTACGGTCAAACAGCATGTAGCCCCGACCGTCACCGTCAACGGCATACTTGTAGTCCTGTGTGCAGACCATCGTGCGGTCGTAGATCATGCTGCATACCAAGTCACGGTCAGTCGCGTTCGGGTCCCCCGGAGACCGGCCGGGACCGAGCAGCGACTCGCCGAACGTCGTCCCGCGCTCGCTCGCATTTGCGGCGTCCAGAGCAGTCGGATAGAGGTCGATTAGTTCGACCAGCGCGTCGCTGGTTTCGCCGGAAGGCAATTCGTCGGGCCAACTCGCGATCATCGGGATCTGGACGCTTCCCTCGAAGAAACAGTGTTTGGCCACTCGGTCGTGGTCGCCGTACAGTTCGCCGTGGTCGGACGTGTAGACCGTCAGCGTATCCTCGCGACAGCCTTCGGATTCCAGCGTGTCGATGATCTCGCCGATCCAGTGGTCGATGTGAGTGATCTTCGCGTAATACGCGGCCTGAACCTCCTTGTACTGTTCGACGTCGTAACTCTCCGGGACATGCCCAACCTCCTCCTCGACGAAGGTGGCAATGTCGTCGGGGACCCACTCCGGGCTCTCGTGGGGCGGCAGGGGATCGGGCATGTCGGCCGGGTCGTACCGGTCGGCGAACTCCGGTGGCGGGTCCATGGGCTCGTGGGGACCGGGAATGCCCACGAACAGAGCGAACGGCTCTTCGCGGTCGTACCCTTCTATGAACTCGATGGCCTGCCTGCAGGTGTAGCCGTCGAGATGGTCCTCCGCGGAGACGGGCGATGGCCAGTTGACTGAGAATCCGCCCTCTTCCCAGTGATCGTACTCCCGGGCTTGCTCAATCCGCTCTTGGACGTCCTCGCGGATGGTCTCGAGGAGCCCGCGCTCTTCCCAGTAGTCGGCCACCGGCGCGTCCTGGCTCCGCGTCCCCCACGGGTCCAACGTCTCGTGGACATAGTCGAACCCCAGCGCCTCCAAGTACTCTCGGTTGTCGCGAACGTCCCCGTCCTCGTCGGTTGTCAGCCAAGCCTTCTGGTCGGCCTCGCCGACGTGGGCCGTGTAGTACCCCGATTCCTGCAGGTGTTCGAAGAACGTGGTGGCGTCTTCTGGTACCCACGACGAGAAGTCCCGTACCTGGGTGTTGTGCGGGTAGACGCCGGTGTAGAAGGACGTCCGCGCAGGCACGCACAGCGGCGACTGGGTCGTGGCGTCGGTAAAGCGGACGCCCTCGCTCGCGAGTCGGTCGAGATGTGGAGTCTCGACGACTGGGTGGTCGGCACAGCCCATCGCCTCGGCCCTGTGCTGGTCCGGCAATAAAAAGAGAAGATTCGGTCTCTCCGACATTGATAGCTCAGTGAGAGTGTAGAAAGTTAAAATTTGTCATCTCCGACCGCATATGCACTGCTGTACACTGTCCTGATTCGGGGCCTACGTGCGAACGTTTTCGGATCATACCGGGAACCTGTTTTGTCCGTTGGTTTCGTTCAAATATGCAATCGGTTCCAGTTCGACTCGATAGTGTGTGGGAAATGATTGGACCCAAAATATTTTTATATTGCTCTTCCAAGACTACAGTATATGGACTCGACGGTTATGCTGCCACCAAAGCCCGACGACCGCTGGACAATCGCACGACAACTCGGTATCGACACCGCGGTGGTTCGGTTCTGGGGCGTCGACGACTGGTGGGAGTTCGACACGCTTCTGCGGACGCGTAACCGTTTCGAAGACCACGGCTTCTCGCTTGACGTGGTCGAGGACCGCCCACCGATGGAAAAGACCGTTCTCGGCGAAGCAGGGCGCGACGAGGAAATCGAAACGGTCAAGACGCTCCTTCGGAACATGGGCAAACTCGGCATCGATACCTACTGCTGGGTGTGGACTGAGAACCCGCTGGGCGTCCTCCGAACATCGGGGTCGATCCCGCTTCGGGGCGACTCGAGAACGACCAGCTACGAACACACAGACCAGCAGCGTGCGGACGACTATCCCGTCAATGTCACTGAAGAAGAGCTCTGGGACAACCTCCAGTACTTCCTTGACGAAGTCGTTCCGGTCGCGGAAGAGGCCGACGTGAACATGGCGCTCCACCCCGACGATCCGCCCATTTCGCCGATCCGCGGCGTCCCGCGGATCGTCACATCGGTCGAGAACTACGAGCGTATCCTCGACATGTACGACAGCCCAAACCACGGGCTGACCTTCTGTCAGGGCAACTTCTCCGCGATGGAGGCTGATATCCCGGCCGCTATCCAGCAGTTCGGCGAAAAGATTCATTTCGTACACTTCCGGGACGTCGAGGGGGGTGCGGACTCGTTCGTCGAGACGTGGCACGACGAAGGACCCACCGATATGAAAGCCGCAATCGAAGCGTATCAAGACGTCGGCTTTGACGGGCCGATTCGACCAGATCACGTTCCGAAGATGTGCGGAGAGACCGACCGTGACGAGACAACGCCCGAATATACCGACATGGGTCGTCTGTTCGCAATCGGATATATCGAAGGGATGCTGGAGTAGTCACCATCAGTCACCCCCAGAGAGTTCGTTTTCCTCGACTGTCTTCAGTGAGCGAGTGGAGGGCTGATCGTGGGTCTCCTCTTGGAATAATTGTCCGTAACGCCGGTAAATGGGTTGACGTCGTCGGTTAGTTCCCGACTGCAGAGGATCAGTCGGCACGCTCGACTGATCAAACTGGCCACCGTCCCCGGTGCGCTATACCGTAGAGGCAGGATCAATCCACCAACTTTCATCACAAGAGTAACAAAGTTCGAAGGTGCAGCAGACACTATTATGGCTCAATCCGGTATCGAAACAAAAGAAGACGCTGATGAGCGATTCGTCACCCGATATCTCAAAGTCGTCTGCCAGTTCAAGCCACTCCTGCGATTGCTTCTCTCCTTGGAGATCTTATTCTTGCTCTTAGGCGGTCTGTCGTTTCTCTATGGCGACTTGGAGAAAGGAAGCTTCGTCATACTCACCGTGACACTTGTGACCGACGGGGTAGTGCTCCTATCGACAATCGGACTGATATATGCCTGTCGCACCGTGAGTAACTCCGAAGGAGCCTAGGACGCAGCGTAATACCACTGAGAGGGAGACCTCCGAGTTAAAAAGTCCCTGAACCGGAACTGTCTGCGGACGAAATGCTGGTGGACCCCTGGACGGCGAGTCTGTGTGGGAGCGACATCACTTACTTCACTGGGAAGACCGAACCCGCGAACGACTCTCTCGCGCTCGGCCATAGGGCCGGGTATCGTCTCAGCGGTGGGAGACCATTGATTCGGTTGCCCTGAACGATCACGTCTGTATCCATTACATCCGGTTTTGTTGCCTCTGTTGACCCTGCTCTCTCGGCGGCGGGGCAACAGCTGTCGGAACCGGGTGTCGATTGGCCACTACGTCGACGGAATCTTCGCAAAGCCGATCGCAGTACCCGTGCGGGCCCCGAAACCGTTGCCCGATAGGGTGACGTTCAAAGTAGGCTCGAACGCCGACCGAGCGGTCGCGACCAGGTATCACGCTGTTCACCGGGCTGACGTAGTTCCGGGAGTTACGGCTATCGTCTTCGTCGTCGGTGGCGTCAGACTGCACGCCGTTCTGTGGGCCGACCGCATTGGCGCTGGCTCCCTGAGCGCCGTCGGTCTCCACGATGCCCAGCTCGAAGCCACCACGGAATACGGTGCCGACCTGGCGGGAAACCTCATACGGGACGACGTTCAGAAGCAGATTTTGACGTTACCGAGTGGGATGGAGATTCCGCTATCTAGTGTTCGTGTTCACCAATCGCGATTGTCGACGCGATCGACTCTATCAACGGCAGAAACGGCTCCGAGTCCGGGACAGTGATAAGCGTCGGTATTCAGACTGAGGACATCTCTCTCTCTCTCTTGAGTTCGGCGACGTTCGCGAAGGACAGTTCAGCATCGTCGGTTCTCACACTCGAGCGGAGCTAGAAGAGATCCTCTCGTCGTTGGCGAACGGTGCCGTTGATGTCCCCCGTCAATTACTCACGAGATCTACTTCGAAGATATTCAGGACGACTTCGATCTCATGCACAATGGCGACGCATGGTTCTGCCGGATCGTGGTCGATATCGTGTGGACGTCTACCGAGACGAATTACCGACACTGCCCTTCATAAGAGCCTCCGTTCTCACGCCGGCTCTGCACTGTCAAGCGATCCTCGTCGTGGGTGAACGGGAGCCCTGAGAGTAACTTATTTACCTGCCACCCGCTAGCCAGAAACTATGTCAATCGAGACGGTTGCAGTTACTGGTGGAAACGGATTCATCGGTGAAGCGATACTGGAAGACCTTCGCGACCACGGATACAAAACTGTGAATCTCGCGCGCGGCAAACGACGCGAGGACGTCTCCCACCAGTACGTCCGGACCGATCTCCTCGACGCGGGCAACGTCTACGGGTCTCTCGCCACGGCGGACGCCGACGCGGTCGTCCACATGGGAACGATCCCGGCGCCCGGAGGCAATCCCGATTACGAGGTCTACGAGAGCGCCACGATGAGTACGTACCACGTGCTCGAAGCCGCGGCGAATCTCGGCCTCGAATCGGCCTGTATCGCGTCGAGCGTCAACGTGATGGGGGCGCTCTACCAGGACCCGTTGATCGAGGTGGAGTACCTCCCGGTCGACGAGGACCACCCGGTCACCCCCCGAGACCCCTACGCGGTCGGGAAACACGCGCTGGAGGTCACCTGTGACGGCTTCGGCAGTTGGGAGTCGACGCTGGGGACGATCGCGTCGCTCCGTTATCCGTGGGTCGCCGACACCGACGCCATCCGCGAGAAGTACGCCACCGAGGACCGCTCACTCGACGCCGTCGAGTGGGACGGCACCGGGCACAACGAACTGTTCACCTATCTCCACATCGACGACGCCACCGCGATCGCGCGGAAGGCCATCGAAGCCGAGTTCGACGGCCACGAGCGCTTCTGGGCGGTCGCGAGCGACACCACCGTCGACGCACCGAGCGAGTCAGTGGCCGCCGAGTTCTATCCCGACACCGAACGCCGATCCGCGCTCTCCGGGCGCGAAAGCCTCGTCAGCATCGAGAAAGCCCAGCGACTGCTCGACTGGGAACCGCACCACTCCTGGACCGACATCTGATACGGTCGCAAGCGAGACGGACCTCGACGCAGCGGCGACGCGGTCGTCCGGTTCTCGGGAGTCTTCGACACATGCCGGCGTACCTGTGGGGAGCAAAGACGGCCGAAAGCTGGCCGGAGAATAGTGTTTCTCCGCCCCGCGAAAGTGCGCGTCGATCAGTTGTGTATCACGTCCAGCCAGAGTTTCGAGATCTCGAGTGTTCCGCCACTGGTCTCTATTTTGGGATAGTACTTCGCGTAGCTCGACTTCGAAATTGTGCCTTCCCAGAAGACCTGGTCCGCGCCGCCACCGAGCACGGTAACCCCGTTCTCGAACGGGCGGAGCCGAACCTCTGTGACTATCGAGTTTCCGTCCGTCACCCACGGATAATTCGTGTCGAACGCTTCGATACCCAGATTTTTCAGGTCTGCATAAGCCATACTGTTATATTCCTGGTCGAGGAATATTGCGTCGCTGCCCGTCCCGACAATGCCACTGTCCGTGTCGGCGAAGCCCAGCTTCACCCACGGAGACCCGCCTGAAGTGATCTCGAAGGCGGCACCAACGCGAAGCTCTCGGAACTTCGTCGGGTCGACCTGCGGCAAATTCAGTCCGGTACTCTTGGCATCGTCGATGGATAGTGCCAGTTCACCTCTGGAATTCGAGATCGACCGATTCGTCAGCGTCGACGTGCCTTCGTAGGCATACTTGGTGATCCAGCCAGGGATCGAGCTCGTGAGGAAGTCCGCTTCGAGCCGTCGCTCGACTTTCCCCATGGGGACTTCTTCACCGTCGAAGTCGCGGTACACCATTAGAGTGCACCTCCCAGGCGGGCGACGGCAAAGTTACTGTCTCCTGATTCGTAGAGAACGTATAGGTCTCCCTCATAGGTGAATGTATCGTTCACAAAGAGAGCACTTTCCCAGCTTTCAGTGAGTTCCCCGATCGGCTCTGGCTGGCGAGCCATCTGTCGCGGATTCAACATCGGGGCGATCAGAGAGACGTCCCGGTAGTCGCCACTACAACCACCACCACCGTAACAGTTCGCAGCGTACTCCAGACCGATCCACCACAACGTTCCATTGATGTTCAAGACGTTACTTCGGCTGTACTCGACACGAAGGTCATTGTTGTTGACCACGTCAGTCGCTAATCCGAGCGGGCGCGGATCTATGTGCCAGTCTTTGCCGTCGTTGGAGTAGGAAATCCCGAACCGGCCGGTACCGCCTCCACCCCAGAGATGGTAGCCGAACCACTGGGAACCGAACTTGTGTGGCGAGAAGTAGCCCGTGTGGCCGTTGCCGGGCTGATTCCCACCGTCTTGGGTGTCCAAGACGACGCCCTCTCTGCTGAACGAGATTCCGTCAGTCGAGGTCGCCAGCTCCGTACTCTGGACGGTCCCCGCGAACGTGTGGAAATAGAGGTACAACTCACCGGTGTCGTCGTTCCAGACAGCCGACGGCGTCTCGTCCTGGCCACTCGTGAAGTCAATGACCGGATTATTGCTGTAGAGGGTCCAAGAGCCAGTCGGGTCGTCGGCGTAGGCCATCCCGATCGCGCTATCGCTGCCGTGGTTGCCACTCCAGTACATGTAGAACTCGCCGAGTGGATTGTCCAGTACCTCTCCTGCGTGGAAAATCGTCGGCCAATACTGGGGGTCACTCGTATACGAGAGGTTACTCGTATCGACGGCGAGTGTCTTGTCCTTCAGACCGAACGACGGGCGGTTGTATATCTCTTTTTGAACGTTCGATATGCCGGTCGGCGCGGCTTTCGGACTGTCGATGTAGGCTTTATCGGCCCTAAGGATATCGACGTCGTGGACCGTCTGGGCGCTGGTAGCGACATTTGCGCTGGTCGTCCCACTGTTGGTTGCGGCACTGGCGGTGCCGCTGGCACCGAACAGGAGTCCGGTTCCGAGGATGCCGCCCAGGACCGACCGCCGCGAGGCCGAAAACGACGCCTCCTCGCTGTCCGGACTGTCGGGTGACTCCGTGGTTTCGAGTTGGGATTCCAGATCCGCGATGCGCTGTTCTAACTCCGCTATCTCGGTGTTCTGTCCGTCTTTGTGTTCGGCTGTTTCGCTCATATTTGTCTGTATGGTCGCTCTTCTTCACTGACCGGTGCATGTGGACTTTTAACATGTGTTCTGCATTCTCATACCATATATTCAAACCCACATTATCCTATTGTATATATTCTTCGTTCTCGTTCGAGTTGCGATATCCTCCGACGTATCGGTGACCAGCGGCTCGGCACGCGTTTTCCCGTCAGCGTCACGCTGGTCGAGGGTGAGGTTGACAGTGTTATCGTCGCCTGCGAGCGCCTCCGACAGGCGGCTCGTGGCCTGGCATCAGGTCGGGCGCCGATTACCGATAGTCTGGACGGTATAGTCGGGCACATCGTCACCGACGTCGACGGGGCGGTCGCTCCGTGTCAGGTCACAGCCAGTTATCGTGATTCGGCGGGAGTCTGCACCGCCGACCTCGACCCCGGTGCCTATCGATCCGGACGCGGATACTCCGTCGAGCATCACCCTCCGGGCATTCGCCAGTCGAACGAGGGTCCGCTCGCTTCCCGCCGAACGGTCGGTGAATCCACGGACTCGGAGGTCCGTTACGTCGTCGGCGTCGAGAACCGGCCGGACGTCCTCGTCGGTCACCGTCACCGAGACGGCGTCCATGCTGAGGCCGTCGACGTGCCGGCAGTAGAATCCGCAGGCGGGGAGCGTTCCCCACTGGTTCGCTTCGGGGTAATCGGCAGCGCCCTCGGGGACGTCCTGCTCGGCGACGGCCGGGTCCGTCTCACCGCCGGCCGTCTCGATCCGGACGTTCGAGACGGAGACGTTTTCGACCGGTCCGTCCGGCAATCCGGCTATCGGCGATGGCCACCGCGCGCCGGTCGCGACGACGTCGCTGATCGAGACGTTTCGCACTCGTCCGGGTTCGAGGGACTCCTGGTCGGTCCGGTACCGCGGCCGGTTGCCCACGCGGACGAAAAACGGTGCCCCCACGTCGCGCATGACGAGGTTCGAAACCGAAACCCCCTCCAGAGTCGCTCCATCGACCATCTCCAGGGAGACGCCGCTGAACGGCCCGGACACCGCCCCGAACCGCTCGTCGACCTCGTAGTCGACACCCGCGACGGGCGCGCGAAGGACCGAGTTCGAGAGCGTCACGTCCCTGAACCCTTCGTAGTTCTCCGTGCCGATCTTGAACGCGTTCGTCTTCGCGGTCAGCGTGCAGTTCGTTATGGTGATGTTTCGCGACGGTCGGTCGGGGAACTCGGACTGACCCTTGCGAACGTTTTTGAGGACGATGGCATCGTCGCCGCCCGCCATGATGTCCGAATCCGAGATGCGGACGTTGGAACAGGCGTCGACGTCGATACCGTCGGTGTTGGGCCCGTAGACGCTGTTCTCGATGCGGACGTTGTGCACGGAGACGTCCTCGCAGCTCCGGAGGTGGAGCGTCCAGGCCGGCGAGTTCTCGATGTGGACGTCACGAATCCTGACGTCGGTACAGTCAGTGAACCTGACCGCCATTCCTGGGCGGTCGTCGGGAAGGAACCGCTGTAGTTCGTTTGGCCCCTCGAACGTCCAGAAATACTCCCCTCGGGCGTCGATCCGACCACTCCCGGTGAGAGCGACCCCCGACGCGTCGTCCGCGACAACCAGCGGTGCGACCGCCTCGTGTTTCCCGTCCCGGTTTTCGACTCCAGACATGAAGTCGCCGGTGATTTCGTCAGTCCCGTAGTCGGCCCGGTCCGGGCTCCCGCGAACCGTCGCACCCGCCTGTAGGTGGAGCCTCACGCTGTCCCTGAGCTCCAGCGTCCCGGTGCGGTACTCGCCAGGGGGGACGCACACGACGCCACCGCCGCGGTCGAATACGTCGTCGATCGCCGCCTGAATCGAGGCCGTGGTCGTGGCCGACCCGTCTTCGACCGGGTCGTACGCTTCCAGAGATACCCGGTGGGGGCCTGTCTTTTCTGCCGGTGACATGGTACGTACCGATTCCGGTGAACGTATTAATTTCTGCTGGTCGGAGCGACGGTCGAACTGACTGTACAACCTGATCGCCAACCAGTACGGACGGAAATACGGGTTCTACATGTGCTCCGATTACGCCCTCGACTGGAAACGTCTCGTAGCCTTCGACCCGTAAGTTTCCGGGTGACCCACTACGAGAACAGAACCGAAGCACTGTGTTTCAACCTGGAGCACCCAGGTGATGGTAGAGGACGGCGAGGCGACGACGATCAAAGTTCGGAGATGATCGCTTTGCCGCTGCCTCCACCAGGAGTGGCCAGCCCCGACGAACCGCTGGGTGTAGGGGGCGCCCCCTCGAACACTGCGATTCCGGACTCTTGATGACTGTCGACGGAACCCGCGCTGGGGCCGCGTCATCCCGCGACTGTACGAATGGACGGAGAACAGGCGGTGACTGGTAACACACCTTTGTGACGAGGTTTACCAGCTGGAACCGATGCACTATGGCGTCAACCGGACCGACAACAGAGTTCTTGTCGTCGAGTCTGACAAGGACAGTGAACAGCCAGCTCTGCTCTGGGAGTTGTCGGCCGACAAGGACCAGCAGCACAGTCGGCTGCGTCGGAATCCGACGTCAGTTATCGCCTCGAATCTGGCGATTGCGACGCTATCGTCGCTGTCGCGGACGGTGACGCCGACGGGAACCGTGTCATCGCAACGAGTCCGGAGGCTGCCGACAGCGACGGCTGGCGGTTCGAACCAGCCACTTTCAGCGCATTTGAACGCTGATACTGAGTACTCTCGGCACTACCAGTCCTAACCGTCAACGGAAGCGGTTGTGCGAGGGACTGCAACCAATGAGCACGGCCGCCCTGACGTTCTTTCTCGCAATTCGATCGACTATTCTGTGGCGCCAAAATAGCCTTATTCGGCCACATTCTTCAGATGAACGTTGATATCCGTGATGGTCGTGAAGAAATGAAATAAAGCCAGCTACGCTGAGAACTTGTCGGGTATTTCGGCCAGATAGACGTTTCCATATCCCTGTCGATTGCTGGTGAATAGCACATTCGACCCTTCGGGAGCCAATCGCGGGTGTACGTGGAGCCCCTGGACGTGTCGCGTGCTGTCGTGTCCCACGAGTTCGTGGCCTGTCGTCGTCTCGTCGGTGAAGTCGTACAGGTAGATCGACCCGTCGCGTCCATCACCCACGGCGAGGTCGCGAGTGCGCGCGTGAAAGTGGTGTATGTCTTGGTCAACGACAGTCTCCCTTCGGTCCTCGTCATTGTATCGCGTCACCCCGAAGATGTAGTTCCCGTCTTCGTCGACGCCGTGGTAGCCGATGTCCTCGCCGTCGTCCAGCCAGAACTCGTGGCCGACGTGGGCCGTCTCTTCGGGGCACTCCCGAATCTTCCAGGTTTCAGCCGTCTTCCTGTTGAGGCCCCAGATACGGTGGTCGATGTGTTTCCAGCGCCCCTCGTGACAGAACGTCAGGAGTTCCGGCCGAGTCGGCGACGTGTTGACGTGATTGATCCAGTAGTCCTCCGTGTGGTAGACGGTGGCGTCGCCGCCGTCGGTGGGTACGCCGATCACCCGCGACTCCGGGCGCGCCTTCCAGGTCTCGTTCATGACGTCTGACTGCCAGTCGACGGCCTCGTGGATGCTACTGCAGACGGTCTTCCCGTCGGCGGTGACGTTAGTGATGAGCCCATCGAACCCCGAGGGCTTTTCCCAGAGCACCCGCAGCGAGAAGTCCTCCAGGTCGATCGCGGTCAGGGAATCGTTGTACCAGAAGTAGGCCTCCGGGCGCGTCGGGTTGACCGAGGTGAACAGGAAGGGAAATCCGTCGTAGTGGTAGGTGTCGTGGTCGCTGAGGGTCCGTGCATCCTGGCTCTCGGGGAGGTCGGTGAGTTGCGTGATGGTCCCGGCACCGAGTTCTATTGAAAATAGATTGGGCCGCCCCGTCCTGTCGGAGGCGAACAGCAGGCGATCTCCGCCATCATACCAGCTCGGATTTGTGAAGTAGAGGTGGTGGTCGTGCGCCCGCGAATCCGTCAGTTGACGGACCGTCGTTCCTGAATGTTCGTCGACGTACGCCACCGCCTCCGACGCCCACTGCTTCCCGACGTTGGGCCCTTGGTCGATATTCATCGGCCTCATGTTGCTGCCACCGGTCACTTATTCTTTTTTGTCAGTCGGGCCGTGGTTCGGTAGGTGTGAAACTCAGACATTATTACTCTGGCGATGCCAGATTTTATGTCATGACCCGGATTACCGCTCAGTGTACCTGACCAACCGAATCTGGTGCCGCTCTGGAGCGATCAGCATTCGGCGACTGCGATGGGTGCGTACGGAAACGACCACGTCGAAACCCCGAATCTCGATCGGTTGGCTGCATCGGGGGTTAGGTTTGACCAGGCCTACTGCATCCAGCCCGTCTGCACGCCCTCCCGGTCGTCGATACTGACGGGACAGTACCCCCACAACACCGGGTGTGTCACGAACAACATCCCGCTGTCGCCCGAGACCCGGTGTCTCCCGGAACTGGTCGAGTTCGACGACTACGCGACGGCCTACATGGGCAAGTGGCACCTCGGCAACGAACAGATCGCCCAGCACGGGTTCGACGAGTGGGTCTCCATCGAAGACGGCTACTGGGAGTACTACACGGATGGTGCGCTCGACCCCGTGGAGTCGGATTATCACGATTTCCTCGTCGAAAACGGTTTCGAGCCCACGAACCATTCGGAGGCGCATGATCTCGATGGATTCAGTCGCGAGTTCGCGGGGGACATCCCCGAAGCGTACAGCAAACCCGCCTTCCTCGCACGGGAGGCCACGCGGTTTATCGAAGAGCATCGAGACCAGCCGTTCATCCTCGTCGTCAACACGCTCTGGCCCCACAGTCCGTTCGACAGCCAGCGCGACGACAGGTACGACCCCGAAAGCGTTCCGCTCCCCGAGAACTTCGACCACGACGGGTTCGAGAACCAGCCGCCGAAACCACGGATCCTCCGTCGAGGGATCGACGAGGGCGTCCTCCGGGACCCGATCGATGACTGGGAGGGAACCGAAGCGGACTGGCGGGAACTGATCTCGAACTACTGGGGCTGTGTCGACCTGATCGACACGTACTTCGGCGAGATCCTGGACGCACTCGACGACTACGGGCTGACCGAGGACACGGTCACTGCCTACACCAGCGACCACGGGGACATGATGGGCAGCCATCGACTCTGGCACAAGTGCGTGATGTTCGAGGAGGCCGTCCGCGTCCCGCTGATGATCCGGTTCCCGGAGGACTTAGACAGAGACGTCGACACGGCCGAGCGACCAGTCAGCCAGATCGACCTGGTGCCGACGCTCCTCGACGCGATGGGGCACACACCACCGGCACAGGTCGACGGCTCCAGCTGCTGGAGAGGAGAGGGACCGACAACTCACCCGCCGACGAGAACGTCTACCTCGAATGGAACGGTCCAGCCGGGCTCGGGTCGCCGGGGCGAACGGGCCCAGTCGACCCCGATCTCGCGGAGTGCTGTACGGACATCGCGGACGAGGACGAGATCATCAGCGCCTATCAGGAGCCTGTGCGAACGGTCGTCACACCGGACGGCTGGAAGTTCAATTACCGGCCGAGATCGACGAACGAACTGTACGACCTCACGGAAGACCCCCACGGGATGCGCAACCTCGCTCCCGAAGGCGGACACGACGAGATCATCGAAGAACTGACCGAAACGATCGCGGACTGGCAAGAGCGGACCCACGACCCCGTGTTCTTCTATTAACGGCTCGTGAGCGTGGTCTGCTGTGCTGCAACTCGCGACGCGCTCGCGGGGTAAAACAAAAGCAATATGCCGAAGGCTCGAATTCCGAGCCGTATGCCAGACGCCGATCAAACTCACGGCGAGCACCCGAACGTCGTCCTGCTGGTTCCACACGACACAGGTCGGGAGTTCGGGTGTTACGGTCGACAGGCTCATACACCCAACATAGACGGACTGGCCGACGAGGGAGCCCTGTTCGAACAGCACTACTGCACGACGCCACACTGTGCCCCCGCTCGCGCGAGCATCGCGACCGGGCTCCAGCCACACAACCACGGGATGATGGGACACCCGTTCCACTCGTCCGGATACACGGAGGAAGCGGCGACAAACCCGCGAAAGGGCTGGGAGATCCACGAGGGGACGTTCACCCTCCCGATGTATCTCAACCAGCGTGGGTACGAAACGTATCTCGTCGGTGACGCGCATACGAGCAAGCGGACGCTCGGGCACCGACACCACCGGCAACACCCGGATCCCGATGGCGCTCCGAGTGGTGCTCGGAACATCGCAGACGTGATGGAAACCGTGTTCCGAGAGGAAGCCGACACCGATGGCCCGTTCTACGCCGAAGCGAAGATCAGTAACGCTCACACGCCGTTCTCGAACCGCGAGGGTGGATTCAAAGACGATCCGATCCCGGGGTACGACGGCCCGGCTCCGGACGAAGTCGACCTCACACGGTATTTTTCGGACGGCGTTGAGGCCGCCGATAACTTCGACGACTTCGTCGACGCCCACCTCGACACCGAGGGGTTCGAAGAGGCGGCCGTCCGTCGCAACTTCGCCGACCTGTACGAAGACGTCTACGAACTCGACTACGCCGTCGGGCAGATACTCGACGCGCTCGAAGCGACCGGCCAGCGCGAGGACACGCTGTTCGTCCTCGTTGCCGATCACGGCATCCCGCACGACTTGCCGCTCGCTCCGAACGTGAAAGGGACAAACTACGATGGCGGTATCGAGGCTGCGATGGTGATGCACTATCCGGGCCACGTCGAGGGCGGCCAGCGCTACGAGACGCTCACGAGTCACGTAGACGTCGTGCCGACGGTGCTGGACCTCGTCGATGAGAACCCGCCAGTCGAGGTCGACGGTCGGTCGGTGCGGCCCCTCATCGATTCGAAAGACACCCGGCCGTACGAACGGCGGGACGCCGTCTTCGTCGAAAAGACATACTTCGGGGACTACGACCCCGTCCGGGGGATCAGAACGGAGGAGTACAAACTGCTCCGGAACTTCTGGTTCCACGACTATCACAACGCCGAACGGAACGAAAACACGGAACTCGAACTGTACGACCTCGAGGAGGATCCCATGGAGACGAACAACGTCGCTGGGGACCCCGCGTACAAACGGGTCCGCGAGAAGCTCTACGAGCGGTTGCGAAACCGGCTCGAACGGGACGACGACCCGATTCTGGACGGTCCGATCCCCCCGAAACAGGGCGCGTTCGACGTCAGGATGTGAGACCCTCGTCGCCTGGATTCTGGAGCAGCGAGAGCTGGCGAGCGAGCAGCGTCTGACCAAACTCGATGTCCCGTCTGGAAACCTGCGAGGTCGAGTACTACGGATCGCTATCGGTCTGTTCCGGATCGACCGCGATGGGCGGTCGCATCGGTAAATCGCTGTAGCAATCCGTCTGAGCCGCTCAACTGATTCAGATATCGAGCGCTTCGCTACTGTCGTCTTTCGGTCGATACCCCAGGCCGCGCATCGCCTCGCCGATCGAGAGATAGCGCTCCTGGTTGCGTGAGACGAGATGGACAGTGAGCGGGTTCCGCGGGATGTCTACAGTGGCCGCCTTCCGGGCGGCGTCTCGACAATCTCGAGGACTCAACCACTGTGCGCGTGCGTACAGGCCGATGTCCTCGTCCTGTTTGGCTTCGAGTTCCGCCAGGGTGAGCAGCCATCCGATGCGGAGATTGATGACTTCGATACCGTGCCGGTCCGCGTAGTAGGTCCCGAGCGCCTCACCGGCGACCTTCGTGATGCCGTAGAAACCGTCCGGCCGAACCGGGTCATCCGGCCGGACCATCTCGGGTTGCTCGACGAGGTCGTGTTTGTCCTCGGCGGCATTTGCGTTGGCGAACTGGACGGCGTGGTTGGAACTGGCGTAGACGACGCGGTCGACGTCGTGTTCGACCGCCGCCGCGTACACCCGCTGGGTCCCGTCGATATCGATGTTCGACGATTCCGCCCAGGTGTCAGCGTTCGTCGCGATCGCCGCGTAGTGGAACACGACGTCACAGCCCGCTATCGCGTCCATGACCGACGCCTCGTCGGTGAGTTCCATCAACTCCGAATCGATGTCGTCGTGCTCGCTGTGGGTGATAGGTTTGATGTCGTGGTCCGTCTCTTCGAGGGCTTTCAGGGTCTGGCGACCGACGTTGCCACCGGCACCCGTGACTCCGATTGTCGTCATACTGTCTCAGTCCCCGCCTTCGAGTTCGCGACACACGGGCAGGTCCTCGATGTCGTCGGGGACCTCGACCATGAACACGTTGGCGTCCTCGCCGCCCATGTCGGCGTCGAAGACGACAGTCGACCCGTCGGGGCTGAACCGCGAGTGGGGGTGGGGTCCGTCGGGCTCCCAGGCGTGGGTCGCTAGTTTGCGCGGCTGGCAGTACTCTCCGGTCTCTTCATCGTACTCTTGGAGAAGGAGAAAGGAGAGTCGCCACTCGTTGCCGTCACAGACGAACAGATCCCGCGTGTTCGAGTGGCAGTGGCTCTGTCGAACGGGGATCGACGTCTCGCGGCGGTCGGTGTTGTCGTAGCGGATGGTCCCCCAGAAGGTGTCCTCGTTGTTTCGCTCGCCCAGCCAGCCGTGGTAGCCGACGTACTCGCCGTCGGCCAGCCAGTACTCGTGGCCGATGTTCTCGTTGTCGTCCTGTGGCCGGAGCTGATAGCTCTCGCCGGTGTCCAGATTCGCGATGTGCATCCGGTTGTCGGGGATGTCCCACGGCCCCTCGTGGCAGTACAGGACGAGTTCCGGCCGCGTCGGCGATGCGTTGACGTGGGTGATGAAGTACTCTTCCTCGTGGAACAGCTCCGGCTCCCCGTCTCCCTCGATCGGGAGCGTGAACAGCGCACAGTGGGGATACGCGTCGTGGATTTCGGTGGCATCGTCCGCGTCGACGCGCTTGGTCACCATCGCCACGAGTCGCTTTTCCTCGGCCAGGATGTCTTTGACGGCGAAATCGTAGCCGTCGTAGCCGGCTGGTTTCTCGCCGACTGTCCGCACCGAGAGGTCCTCGAGGTCGAGGCCCACGACGACGGGGTCCTCGGACTCGCTACCGGCGGGATTGTAGTCGAAGTACACCTCGTTGGTTCGCTCGTTCAGGACAAAACGGCCAGTGACGGGCTGGGGCAGGTCGGTGAGCTGGGTGAGCTGGCCTGTCTCTACGTCGATCGAGAACATCTCATTGGCCCCCTCGCGTTCGGAGCGCACCAGCAGACGACGACCGTTATCGTACCAACCGTTCTCAGTGAAATACGGGTGTAAATCGTCACCGCCCGGATAATCCGTGAGCTGTTGGACGATCGCGCCCGTCCCTGGATCGACGTATTCTCGCATCTCTGACTCCCATTTGACACCAGCTTTCAGCCCCTGCTCGATGTCTACTGCCATGCAATGGGGGATCACAGACTACCATAAAAAAGAATCGAATTACTGCAGTCTGCGTGTTTAGGTAATCAGTGATTCAGCCTTTGATTTCTCATTTTCCCGAACTGGCACGCCACTCTACTGGAGAGACCAGTAGTTAACCGAGCAGGAATAAGCCACTCGTCAAAGAATACCGGCTCGGAGACATCTTTTCTGAACGTGTCGACGATGTCCGTTCCTGGCACAAATTGACGAGACGTATAACGGATCACGGGTCGGAAATACGATCAACGGCTACAAGTAGGGTAGTCAACGGGACTTTCCCGTCGGAGACCACGCCATCGAAACCCATCTGTATTCTAATCCATGTGTCTCCGGGTTGTCGTAACGATCACGAATTACGAAAGTGGTGATGATCCGAGCGGTCCACTGGAGCCTTGAGATTGGGTCTATACCACTGCTATATATTATCACCAAAATAATATTTAATACTGCTGATTAAAAATCATCACCCTGAATCAATGTCACGCCCGCCCCTGAAAGAGGGTTCGATAATATAGTAGAATATTTTTGGTGAAAAATAAACTGGCCATCTAAAACACAGGGATTACAATACTATCAATGTAATTAATAACGGCGATGAGTTTGGTATTATCGAATTAGTACCACTCAGTTCGTAGGTTATGACCTGTCTCAGTACTGAACCGTGGTCTCATGACTGACCACAACAGTTTGAACAGGTCTATTCTGTATTTTGAATAGCATTGGGCCCCTGGCTTCGGAACGCTTCCGCGGACGGATTATACATACGGACACCGCTGTCTATTTGGGAAAATCTGTTCGTTAAAATCGTATAGAACGAAGCACCGGCTCTAAAGATGACCGACCGGGGGATCCCGCGATCAAATCGACGGCACTCAGCTATCGCATCATCCAGCAGGTACACAAAATCGGTGTCCGTTTCAATCGAGTCGGTCTTCAACTCTTCAGGGTACTCGTCGACCAGTCGCGCCGGTTCAGCGGGTTCGTATACGTTAGTCAAATGCAATACGACGGGGCCAAACCCGAAGTATTATAAAACCGCACCAAAATATAAGCCTACATCATACAATGCAACCGGAAAGTCAGACGACGGATCAATCGCCAGCTGTCTCCGACCCGGTTCTCGAAGTGGAGAACGCTTCTGTGACGTTCGATATGGACCGTGGAGTATCAAAGGTACTGGATTCGGTATCGACCGAGATAGAACGTAAGGAGGTGTTCGGGGTTGTCGGGGAGAGCGGAAGTGGAAAGTCGATGTTCGCCTCGGCGTTAATGGATGCGGTTGTCGATCCCGGCCAGTTGAGCGGGTCGATAACATACCATCCGAATCCCGACGAATCAGTCGATGTCCTCGGACTGTCGGACTCCGAATTGAAGAAACTCAGGTGGGAGGAGATATCGATGGTGTTCCAGGGGGCCATGAGTTCGTTTAATCCCACGATGAAAATAAAGGGACACTTCGTTGAGACCCTCAAAGCCCACGACTACGACGTCGAAGAAGGGATAGATAGGGCCCGGGAACTGTTAGAGAACCTATATCTCGAGCCCGATCGGGTTCTAGGCTCTTATGCCCACGAACTCAGTGGTGGTATGCAACAGCGCGCGCTGATCGCGCTCAGTTTGGTACTCGAACCGGAAGTACTCGTAATGGACGAGCCTACTGCGGCACTCGACCTTCTGATGCAACGGTCAATCATCTCTTTGCTGAAAAACCTGAAGGAAGAGTACGATCTGACCCTTATTTTCATTACACACGATCTACCCCTGGTCACAGAACTTTGCGACCGTGTTGGGGTGCTGTACGCGTTCGAGTTTGTCGAAATAGCGACAACCGACGAAATCCTTGCGAACCCCGGACACCCATACGCTCGGTCATTACTGAACGCGACGCCGAACCTAGACGCCCCACTGGAGGAAATGCGACCGATCGTGGGAAGCAGTCCCGACCCCGTGGAAGAACGATCGGGATGTTCCTATGCCGAGCGCTGTTCACTCGCCACGCAAGTGTGTCGTAACGAGGACCCCCCGTACTACCGGATGAGCGACACCCAGGTTACCGCCTGTCACCATTGGGAAGACGCGATAGAAGAGATCCCACTCAGCCACCAAGAGGAGTCCTCTGCCCGTCCGGATGAAGAGTTGAAGGAGTCGGATCCGAGTGAGCGAGTGCAATCGAACGAAGAACAAGACACGGTCGTCTCACTCGATGACATCTCGATCCATTTCGATAACAACACGGGAATCCTCGACCGCTTCCGGGAGACAAACCCAGTTCGGGCTGTCGAAGGTGTTGATCTCGAAATACAAGAGAACGACATCGTCGCGCTCGTCGGGGAGTCAGGATGCGGGAAGACGACCCTCGGGAAAGCAGCAATCGGAGTGCAACGACCGACTGAGGGGGTTGTATCATATCGCGGACAGGACCTCTGGGCGGCGAGAGACGGGCGCGGCGACATCGATATTCCTTTCCGCACTATTCGCCGTCGGCTCCAGATCATCCATCAGGACCCCGGGAGTTCGCTGAACCCTAATCGGAGAGTGCGAAAGACACTCGCCGTTCCGTTGAAAAAATGGCACCAGGACTTGACGAAAGAGGACCGGCAAGCGCGCATCTTGGGTATGCTGGAGGAAGTCGGGATGACACCGCCTGAGGACTATGCCGACCGATACCCTCACCAGCTCTCCGGCGGTGAGAAACAGCGCATCGCGCTCATTCGGGCACTACTGATGAACCCCGACCTGATACTGGCCGACGAGGCGATCAGCGCGCTGGACGTCTCACTGCGCGTCGAAATGATGGACCTCTTTTTGGACCTGCAAGACCGCTTCGGAACGTCGTACGTGTTCATCAGCCACGATCTCGCAAACGCCAGGTACCTCACTGAGAAAGCCGACGGTCGCATCGCCGTGATGTACCTCGGCCGAATCGTTGAGATAGGCAGCCCCGAGGAAATCGTCCAGAACCCTCAGCACCCTTACACAAAGGCCCTCCGCTGGGCAACCCCCGACCTGAACCCCGGCGAGGACACCGAGCGACCGCTGCGAACTATCGATATCCCCGACCCGGTGGACCCACCCAGCGGGTGCTCGTTCCACACCAGATGCCCAAAAGCCCGAGAGGTATGCCGAACAGAAAGGCCCACCCTCTACGACATCGACGAAGACAACACCCATAGGAACGCTTGCTTCCGATCTGTGGAGGACCACGAATACTGGGAGAGCGAGCCCCTAGACGATGCGGAGGCCGGTGTTGAAACAGAGGACTCGCCGGCGAGGACGGCACAGACCGACTAATACGGTCCTGAATCCTATTTCCAGGACGTCTCCGGGCCGGAGAGCGTTCCCATCCAATACCGGATACGTGTGATACTACGATGTAACGCACGTACGCATGATCGTTTGAGCTTACTGATGACCTTGCTCGGTTCAAACAGCGACTATCCGACAAGGTGATCGCCCAAGTTACAGTCGAAATTAGTCTGGTATTGGAGCATCCTGCTCTGCTTGATCGTTAATTATTTATATTGTTAGGGGGCATGTGATGACGTAATGTCGCAAGACAGCAACAACAATGGTGGAGAAACGGACCCATTGGCAGCGCGGCGACGACGTGAAATCCTGATGGGTATCGGTACAGTCGGTGCAATGGGCGTGGCTGGCTGCCTCGGCGGTGGCGGCGGCGGAGGCACAGACACCCCTGATGATAGTGACGGCGGCAGTGACGGAGGCAGTGATGGAGATGGATCTACGACGGAGCCGGATACAGTCGCGATGAGCGACCAGACCTATCGGATAAACGTTCCCACTCTATCCGGCGCTAGCAACGCCGGCTATAATTTTGCGGGCGCCGCAGAAAACGTCGGTCCGGTGGACGCTATGCTGTTCGATTGGGCGATCATAGCGAACAGCCAAACAGGAGAATTGGCGCCTCATATCTTCGACGACTGGTCGATCGACGGAACGACGATGTCGATCACTATGAGGGAAGATTTTACCTGGCACAACGGTGATCCGGTCACCGCTGACGACGTAGTGACACAACTGAAGATGGCGGCCTTGTTTGGGTCCGCTCGCCGAGTCGGTAGCGCTGGGGGTATTATCGATGGGTATACAGCCGTCCAGAAGACCGGCGAGTACTCAGTTGAGGCCGAAATGACCGGCGAGCTAAACCCCGAGCTCGCTATGACGCAGGTGTTTGCGGCAGGGGGACCGCAAAACGTCCTGATCTTCGCCAAGGAGTCTAAGTGGGGATCGTTCGTGGAGGGGCTATCGGATTCGACGACCGAAGAAGAAGAAAACAGTATCAAGAGCGAGATCACCAACGCAAGCTGGAGTATAGACAACTTCACCGGGAACGGTCCATTTAAAATCAAAGACTACACCAACAGTGCCGTTCTCCTCGAGAAACACGAGGGGCACCCTCAGTCGGACAACATCAATTTCAATGAGGTTGAGGTTCGTTCGTTCGGTGATAACAAGACCCAGGCATTGGCGAGCAACAGTGTCGACTTCGAATGGGGGCGATTTACTCAATCTTCGATAAGCCAGGTTCCTGACAAATACAAACGAATCCCCTACGATCGGCCGGGTGGACCGTCAGTCGTTCCCAATCACACACACGATATATTCGGTCGGAGCAAGGTCAAACAAGCGTTAGCGCACATCACTGACAACGAACAAGTCGCGAATGCGTTGGGGACCTCCAGGGGCAGTGCCGCGGATCCCCTCGACGCCGGTCTCAGCGAGCGTAACCGGGAAGAGTATCTTGGCGGGAACGTCACAGAGGAAACGCTAATCACGTTCGATTCCCCGGAGAGAGCGGCCACGCTGCTTGAAGAGGAAGGGTTCACCCAAGAGGGCGGGAACTGGTACAAACCCAACGGTGAACGCTGGTCGTTCGATCTGAGGACGTGGCAACACCCGGTCTGGAGTCCGATATGTCGAAACATCGCCTCCCAATGGCAAGATTTCGGCATCGACTGCTCGCCGGCAATCGGAAACACTGGAACCTTCTTCTCAGAGTACCCGAATGGCTCCTACGACATCGTCGTCGAGTGGGGTCGGGGATCGGCGAACCCGAACCCCCTGATCGCCTTCAACCGGGACATGGTCGGATTCGGTGGCGGTTCGCAGGGGTATCCCGAAGAGGTGGAAGCACCACCCGTCGGGGAACCGGACGGAAGTTTGCAGACCTACAACAGGGATGATCTCCTCAGTAACGCGCGTGAGGCAACCAACCAGGAGGCGTTCACGGAGGCTATTCGGGAACTGGCGTGGGTCAACAACTACACGCTCCCGGTCATTCAGAACATCCACGAGACACAACAGTACTTCTTCAACACGGAAACCTTCGATTGGGCAGATGAAAAGAAGAAGCACCTCTGGCAAGTCCCGCGCGGAAACGACTCGGTGATGTTCCGAAAGGGCTGGGCGCACGCGAAACAGTCCTGACGTAGCCCGCCTGTTCTCTCTCTTCTTTCGTTTCGGGTAGTCACTCATTTTGCGACGTGCCAGACATCTTGGGAGACTCACGCCAGCTGGATCGTTGACGATTCCCGCATCGACCACGGGAATGGTTATCGAATGGATGTCGTTATTCACTTCCGACAAATAGCTCCAGTACTGCGTCGAAAGCTGCTCGTGAAATTGTACCGCGTTCGGTCGGAATTTCTCCAGCCACAAACCCGACACGTTTATATAATAGACCCTCAATGAACGCTGATATGGGCCGAATTGCCAAGCGATTATTCCAGTCAGCTTTCACGATTTGGGCAGTCATCACAATAACGTTTGTCCTAATCAGACAGATGCCCGGCGGTCCATTAGGCTATCTACGAGCGCAACTCGTGAGGTCTGGGGTCGATCCGAGCTCAGTCAACAACCTCGGGGAATTCTACTTCACAACAGACTTCGACAGACCGCTCCACATCCAGTACATTGAATACGTCACCGGGATTGTCCAGGGGAACCTCGGCCGATCCATACTCCTCAAAGAACCGGTCGCGGACGTCCTGTTCGGAGCGCTCCCGTGGACGCTGTTCGTGATGTCTTTCTCGATACTTCTCAGCTACATCATTGGCATGGTGGTCGGGGCGTTGATGGCGTATCTAGAAGGCTCGAAGCTGGACTACGGTGGGACTGTCATCGGGATATTCTTCAATTCGATCCCGTATTACGTGTTCGCCCTGGCACTCCTCTTTGTATTTGCTTTCCAGTGGGGGTGGTTCCCTACGGGTGGAAGATATTCCCTGGGTGTCGAGCCGGGGTACAGCATCGGGTTCATACACAATGCGTTTCATCATGCCGCGCTCCCGATTTTTTCGTTTGTCTTCACTGCGTGGGGGGGTGTCGCGCTTACCATGCGAGGCAACGCTATCAGCGTCCTCGGGTCAGATTACCTCCGAGTGGCTCGACTCCGTGGGCTGTCGTCCAGACGTATTGCCTCTCGGTACGTCCTTCGGAACGCAGTCCTCCCGATGTACACTAACCTTCTGTTGTCCATCGGGTTCATGTTCGGTGGATCCGTTATTTTGGAGCAGATTTTCAGTTATCTCGGCGTCGGTTTCTATATGTTCAGGGCTATCGAGTCGAACGACTTCCCCCTGTTGATGGGCGGGTTCCTCATTATCTCAGTAACGGTCGTCATCGCTGTATTCATAGCTGATATGACATACTCTATCCTCGACCCCCGGGCCGCCTCAAACGAAGAGTCACAACAGGAACAAAGCCTGCTGGACTCCATGCGGGGAGCGATAAAATGGGCCCGGCGACGACGTAAGACCGATAACTCGGTCCAAATGGAGTCCCGTCAGGTCGAAGACGGTGAAGAATCCGTTTTCACCGCCCGTGCCTCGACTGACGTCGACGAGGGAACGGTTGAAAGGCTTCGGAAGCGTCTCCGTGTCTTGCCGGCTGCGTTTGCAATTCTGTGGAGCGATGTCCGCGCGAGGGCCGGGTTACTCATTATCGGAGCGTTCGTGCTGCTCGGTACTGTCGGTCTCACCGTGATTCCCGAACCCGACATCGGCCAAGCGCCGCGGTATCTCACACCCTTCGAGAATATGTCGCACCCGCTGGGGACGAACAATCAGGGACAGCGCATGTCGTCGCTCCTGGTGTACTCGATCCCACCTATCTTCAAAATGATCCTGGCAGGCGCGGTTTTCGCAACCACGATTGCCACGGTCGTCGGGACGGTCGCCGGGTACCTCGGCGGAATAGCCGACCGGTCCCTGATGACGCTCGCAGACATTCAGATCGCACTGCCTGGACTCCCGCTGGTCATCGTGCTCGCCGCGCTGTTTCAGCCAGAGTCACCGTACGTCCTCGGAATCATCCTCTCGGTGGATAAGTGGGGCGGTCTCGCACGAGGCCTCCGGTCGGAAGTGCTCAAGCTTCGGGGGCTTCCTTACGTCGAGTCAAACCGTATTATCGGTGTCTCGACGCCAAAAATAATACTATCTGATATTATTCCGAACGTAATGTCCTACATCAGTATCAATTTCGCCTACCAGGCGCGCAGTATCATATTCCAGTCGGTGGGCCTGTACTTCCTCGGTGTCCTCCCAATAACGTACCAGAACTGGGGGATAACGATGAACATCGCATACAACCAGGGGGCTCTCAATTCGCCGAAAAGGTTCTACTGGCTGCTCGAGCCGATGATGATGATCGTTCTGTTGACCCTCGGGATGGTGCTCCTGGCTCAGGGGTTGGATCGGATCTTCAACCCGCGTATCCGAGCCCGGCACCTCGATTCCGATAGCGAGTCGCAGGTCGAACCGGACGCCGAAGACGAGGATACCTTCGTCGCGAGAGCGGACTGAGTGCCGCTATCTTTCGCTTTCTCGAAGTCCGAACATCTGTGAGAGCCGCCGCGATCAGGTCTACCTGTGTTTGAGATTGACTTCGATGATGTTCGCGATGCTCTGGATCTTCGAGGGGATCTCTTCTGTGAAGCGGTCGCCGCTCATTCGGCTCCGGGGTCCCGAGATACTCACAGCACCGACGACTTCCTCACCGCTCGTAATGCTGGTCGCGACACAGCAGATCCCCTCGATGCGTTCCTCCATGTCGGTGGCGTATCCGCGGTCACGGATGGTTTCCAGTTCCGACTGGAGGTTCTCGTAGTCGGTAATCGTGTTTTCCGTCACTTCAGGAAGACCGTGCTGATCGATTATCTCCCTGCGTTTCTGTTCGGATACTTCAGCCAGAATCGCCTTTCCCATCGCGGTCGTGTGCAGGTACACTTCCATACCCTCGTAGGTATCCAACTGAACCGAGTCCGGGCCCTTCTGTTTGATCAGGAATATCCCGAGACCGTTATGTTCGACCATGAGGTTGGCGTGCTCGCCCGTCTCGAACGCCAGGTTTCGCACTTCATCCTCGGCGACAGTGTACAGCCCTGTTCGCCCCCGGGCTTTCCCGCCGAGGTTGAGAAAGCGGATACTGACCTGATAAGTCCCCTCGTCTTTCGTCAGGTATCCGAGATCAACGAGCGTCGACAGGTGGCCATGGAGGGTAGTCTTCGGTTTTTCGAACTGGTCGACGATCTCGGGCAACGTCGCACTCTCGACATCGTGGATGTACTCGATGATGCGAAAGCTGAGCGCCGTTGATTTGATCGTGAAATCGTTCAGGTCGGGCATATTACCTTCCAATAGCCCGAGCTATTTGAATCATATGGTATTAGCGAACGAGGCAGTTTTATTGAAGACAGGAAAGAATTTGGCGTCTGTGGGCGTCATGGACACTCAATCCTAACCTTTAGTGTAAGTAATTATATAAGATCGGGCTGTGAGTGTCACAGATAATGCTTTAGCTTCTGTTTACGCCTGGATATAAAACATATCCTAAGACACAATTATTCGTTAATATCATAGCACTCTGATCACAGATTCCAATTATACTATTGTAATCTATTCGCCAAATTCGGTGAGTGGCCCCGAAACAGGCGCAGGTTGCACCATATTATCGAACGCCAGTGTCAGGGGCTGTGTGGTGGTGGATTAAGCCTCTATGACGGCTACTCAACAGGGTCCGATCCCCCCGAAGGTGTGACGTAGTCTCGGACGGAAACTACTGTGGCGTGAAACAGTGAACCCCGACACGAGAACAGAATACCGTCGTTACAATAGTAAAAAAATTTATTATATCTATCCAATATTTTCGGGAGCTTTCGTCTCGAGGTTACTTCGACAGGGGTTCTTATCCGACAAGTACGATCGTGATACCGAACTAATCTGTTCCAACCGCATGCACATGCGCGCGTGGAAGTGATGTACGGCGAGAACGGTGAGATGGATCCAAAGACGGCCGGATCCCTGGGTACGAAGGTCCGGGTCGGGGCGAAGTCGACCACTTGCAGTACTGCCCCAACGGCGTCGACCGGCAAAAAGTTTCGACGACTTCGTCGACATGCACCTCGACTCCGAGAGGTTTGAGGAGGAAGCAGTGGTCGTGTTTAGTTAAGCGTGAAAAGCGAGGCGGGAGAATTTCTTGGTGCCTATGCCAGAAATCGCCCGCCTAAGCGGTCATAGAGACTGGATAGATTTGGACTTTGTGGAGCGCGAGCGGACACCCGAATCGGCGATGGCGCTGGGTATTCAATCGCATTTAGCGGGGCTTTCGTTGTCGAATACCGTCGATCTCCTCGACGCTCTGGGTGTCCAGCGGAGTCGGAAAGAGATCCACGATTGGGTACAGAAAGCCGATCTACAGCCCGACGCGGGCCAGAGTCCGAATCACGTCGCGCTTGACGAGACTGTGATTCGAATCGACGACCAGCAATACTGGCTGTACGCCGTCGCTGATCCGCAGACAAATCAGCTGCTCCACGTGCGGTTGTTTTCGACGACCACGACCGCACTCACCGAGATGTTTCTCCGCGAACTCCGCGAGAAACACGATGTCGAAAACAGCGTGTTTCTCGTCGATGGCGCTCAACATCTCCAAACTGCACTTCGTCGAGCAGGACTCCGATTTCAGATGACTCGCCACGGAAATCGGAATGCTGTCGAACGGATCTTTCGAGAGCTGAAGCGTCGAACCTCATCGTTTTCGAACTGCTTCAGTCACGTCGAACCAGAAACCGCCGAATCATGGCTTCAGGCCTTCGCTCGCTGGCACAATGCTGCTAACTAAACACCACCAGACGAATGCAACAAACACTTACTCAAAGCGGTGTATTGATTACAACCTCAACCCTTTCAAAATGCCTCGAAAAACACTGAGCTTGAACGACGAGTTCGACGATGGAACGATTTCCGGTCTGTGGCTCCCTGTGGTCTCTTCGGACGACTCTGCGTCCGTTTCCGAGAGCGACGGGACGCTCACGGTGGCTGACGACCGGAAAGGCCGAACCGGCGTCAACGGGAACTTGTATTTGGCTCCTGACTTCGAACTCAGGGCCACTATCGAACTCACAGCGGGCAGCGGCGACGACGGCGCCGTTATCGGCGGCCGCGGAGACCAGTGCCTTGACAGAGTGCCCGACGACAGCCGTCTGTACGTCGCTGTCCACGCGGACGGTCCGGTTCGTCTCCACGTAGAGGAATTGGGCGACATCCAATCAACGACGCTCTCTGGCACTCAAGGGACGGCCGACACGAAATTCTCAGTCGCACTCCGATACCAAGCATCGGACGACAAGGTGCATGCCGAAGTCGAGGGCAATGGCGAACGGAGCGCTGGGGCTCTCAACGCGAGTGGTGGGTGCTGGGTTTCGTTGGCTCCGTGGGCCGTGAGCGTCGGTGGAACGTTTGACGTGCACGAGGTTGAAGCGAGGGGCCCGACCGGATTCAGCGAGTCTCTCGAGATCTCCGACTACGACCGCATTGTCCACAAGCGGCTAGTGACAGACAAGCCGACCGACCCCCATTTCCCGAAAGAGCCTGGGGAAGTCCAACACGGAGAGACGATTTACCTCGCTATAGCCGGATTCAACGGTTACGAAGGCGCTGAAGGGGGCAACGAATTCGTTAGTCAAGACGTCACTGAGAAGGACGTCACGCTGTGGCGAGGGACGGACCCGCTAGGGGAGTTCGAACAGATCAGCGTTGTGACTGACCAGAGTTTCGATGGCGAGTTCGACCTAACCCGGAAGGCGGGATTCCAGCACGCTCCGGGGATCGGGATAATCGATGACGAACTCTGGGTACTGTACAACCAGCGCGTCGCCGATGAGATCCACGCCAAGCACGCCTCGGTCGAGGACATCCCGGATCGGCCTCCGGAGTGGACCCACGATGTCCTCACAGGGGACGCGTCGGACGTGAAATCGATCATCCGCCACGGCGGACGGGTTCACCTCGTCTTCTCGAACGGGGAGTTCACGAAAGCAGACCTGATCAGCGGTGAAGACATGTACTCGCTCGACGACCGAACGAAGCTCGTTAGCGTTGAAGACGGCTATCCCGGCGGAATAAGCGATTCCATCGTCGCGCCCCACGTGCTGCCCGCACCGGACGGCGGTTGGTATCTGTTGTTGGAACGCCGACTGGGCGACGGATACACCGATTATGGCGGGGAGGTAGTCCTCTACTCTGACACACTCCTGGAACGATACCACCCCCGCGGAGCCACCAGCGAATCTACCCAGGATGGCCGGCCTGGGTCCCATCCTGACGTCTGGATGGCACCCGGCCGCGTCGCCAGAAGCGTTCTCCCAGACCGCACCGACGGATACATCGCTAAACGTGCCGGCCACGCAGTGTTTTGCTTCGAGGCCGGGCAGCGTTCGCTCGCTACCCGTGACGGCAAACACTTCGGCTACTTCGAAGGCGAAACCGATGCCGGATTTCACGTGATGGGCTTTACCAGTTGATCGCACTGCGAGTTGACTTTCGTTTTTCGAGATCAGCGATAAATCGAATCCTGGTGAAATATTCCGGTCGCGTCGCGAAGCGGTATAGAGTTCACCTCTGGTGTTCTCAAATGAGATGGACTGCTCTCAATCATTTCCACATCGACCACCCGCAGTCGGGCGATCGTCGCGGGAAACAGTGAGAACGGTCCGTATAACGGATCCGCGTTGGCATATGTCATCAGGATCATAAAATGTGCTACCTGAACCAGTACCGATCCGTTTCGAAGAACGACGCTCGGTCGCACAACAGGGGACCCGGCGGGATATCCCATAGGTCGGTGACGTTCTGGGGTAGGCCGTTTCCAGCAGCGCCGATTTGACACAACGGTACTGGAAATCGGTCACGACACGGAGCATCGACAACCAGCACGAGTCCAGAGCCCCGTCAGCGGCCAGTAGCACGATGAAGCGTGGGAGAATGGTCGTTCTTTCCGGGCTGGACAAGCGCGACGATCCAACTGCTCACACCAGCCGTCGACCTGAGAGAGACGGTGAGATACGTTTAACACCTGAGAACCGGTTGGAATCGCATACGAGGGAAATCCGATGACAGCGTCGAAAGATCCAGTTGCCGTCGTCGCGTCGAGTACAGACAGTTCGAAGAACCTCCTGGGTTACAGGATCGACCGCGAGCGCGGAGCACTCAGGTCACTGGACGCAGTAGACGGCGGTTCGTCACCGTCGTTCCTGGCCGGCCATCCCACGGCGGACCTCGTCTACCTCGTCAACGAGACCGAAGACAGCATGGCGGTGGCGTGTTCGATCGATCGTGAGACGGGATCGCTGTCCGTCGAGAACTGCCAACCGACAGGCGGCGCCGGTGCCTGTTACTGTCGCGTCGACGCGACAGGGTCGTATCTGCTTGTCGCACACTACCACGGCGGGTTCGTTTCGATCCTTCCGATCCGGTCGGACGGTCGTCTGGGCGAACCAAGCGACATCGTCGAACACGAGGGATCGAGCGTCGACCCGGACAGGCAAGACCAGGCCCATCCACATTCGATCGTCCCGGGACCGGACAACCGCTTCGCGTACGTCCCTGACCTCGGCGCTGACCGCGTTGTCATCTATCGACTGGATCTGGAGGCTGGCGCGCTCCGACCGGCCGACCCGCCTTACGTGTCGCTTCACGACGGGGCGGGGCCGCGCCACCTCGCGTTCCATCCCGACGGGAACGCGTACCTCATCAACGAGCTCGACGGGACGCTGACGGCCTTCGCTCAGGACGCCGAGACAGGCGCGCTCGAATCGATCGGAACTGTCGGGACGCTTCCGAATGAATTCGAGGGCGAAAACCTCTGTGCTGATGTCCACGTCCATCCCTCGGGCCGGTTCGTCTACGGCTCGAACCGTGGCCACGACAGCATCGTCGTCGGAGAGGTCGACCCCGCGAACGGCGCAGTGACCGGTCTCGGACACGAATCGGTCCGGGGAGAGTGGCCCCGGACGTTCACGATCGACCCGACGGGGACGCATCTGTTCAGCGCGAACATGCACAGCGACGAGATCGTATCCTTCGCGGTCGATATCGAAACCGGGCTATTGTCCTCGACCGGACAAGTGGCCGAAGTTGCGAGCCCGAAGTGCGTGATCACCATCCCCGGCTCGAAAAAGTAGCGGGCAACGGGGTCGTCTCCCTCAGGAGAACCACTGGTGACACCTGTGGACTCTGGGAAGACGAGTTGGAGATACGCGCCGCCGGCCTGCGCTGAGGGGTCATCGGGATCCATACGCGACCACGAATCGAGAGCACCGCAGATCCCGGTCAACCGGCTCAGAGTGAGAGCCGTTCGACGGGGTTTTCGAGCGTGCCGATGTTTTCGATCTCGATCTGCACCGTGTCGCCGTCCCGAAGTGTGACGTCGTCGGGCGGAATAATCGACGTGCCCGTCAGGAGCGCACTCGCCTCCGGGACTTCGTTGTACCTGGTGTAGTAGCCGGCGAGTTCCTCGCAGGTTCGAACCATCTTGCTGGTGGAGGTCCCGCCGGAGAAGACCACGTCGCCATCTCGCAGGATGGACATATCCATCGTGACGTCGTGGGGGTCGCCGATGGTTTCCTCGGTGACGATACAGGGGCCGATCGCGCAGCTCTTGGCGTAGATCTTGCTTTGGGGGAGATAGAGGAGGTTTTCGCGCTCAATCGAGCGGCTACAGACGTCGTTGCCAACGGTGTAGCCGACGATCTCGTCCTCGTATAGGACGATCGTGAACTCTGGTTCGGGGACGTCCCATTCGGAGTCGCCACGGATCCCGACCGCGTCGCCGGGACCAACGGTCCGACTCGGGGTTGCTTTAAAATACACTTCCGGGCGGTCGGCGTCGTAAGCGTTGCGGTACGACTCCGCGAGCCCGCCCTCGTCTTGGCGGGATGCCTGGCTGATGTCGTAGGTCACGCCGGCCGCCCAGACCTCGTCGGGATCGAACGGCCGGATCAGATCGGCTTTGACGCGCGCGGTATCGACTTGAGGCGCCTCCTCGAGAAGGCCCCGAGCCACGTCGTCGATCGATTCTTCTGTGATTGAAGCAGCCTCAGCGAGGTCGAAAAACGACGTTGGCCCCGCATCGGTCCGCGTCAGATCATACACATTCTCTTCTTCTCGGGCGAGAAGGGATAAACTATTATCTTGCACTGCGCGGTAATAGCGCATGCTGGATCGATCAGAGGTATATTATTTAAATCTTTCCAAGATCGGAAGCAACTGTGACAACGATCTCTCACCGAAGAGCGATAGTAGCAATACCCACAATACGTTCGTTATTATCAATTCTATAGTCTTATTTCCGTCCGAATATCGGCCTGTAATCAGAGGGATTCCATTAGCATGGTTGTAATTTCAGTCACAACCCATCTGATATATTCGAACGGATACCCTACTTCACTCTTTTAATTCACCGTCAATTTATACCCCTCCGTTCGATCGAGCCCGACTATTCCGGGGTGCTTCGTCCGCGCTCCTAGTAGCAGTCGAGTAACGCCTGCAGTTCGCTACCGTATTCGCCGCCCGTCGGGCCGTCGGTCAACATCCGGTCGCCCTTTTGTATCGCCAACGTTCCCTGACAGCCGTGATGGGCCATCGGCTTGCGGATCAGTTCGTCGGGTTCGTCACGGAGCGCGAGAAAGCTGTCGTAGGTGTCCTCGCCGATGTCGTCGATTTAGAATTCGAGATCGACCGAGACTTGCTCGCCCCTTCGGGCGGATTCGTATGCGGCCGCCAGCAGGGCAGTGACGACTAGGACGTCCTTGGTACTGGCCTGAGACGGCGTCCCGTCCTGTATCGACTCGACGAAAGCGTCGAACTTCGTTTGTGCGTCGTCGTACGGGAGGTCCGGTTTGGTCTCGCTGCCGTCGTCGTCGACCACTGTGAGCCGGCGCTGGTCCCAGCCTTTGCCATCGAGATACACCGCGCCGCTGTCGTCCCAGACGTGGATGTGCTCGCGAGTCACCGGTGAGATGGCCGAATCGGCGAAACTGGCGACGGCGCCGTTCTTGAAGTGGACAGACACCGACGAGATCTTGTCGATGAGACCCTCGTCGTCATGGAACTCCATTTCCGCACTGACCGTCTCGGGTCGTAGGCTCGTCATCCAGAGCACCGATTCCAGGACATGCGTCCCAACGCTGAACAGGTGACCGCGACCGCCGATATCGGGTTCCATCCGCCAGTTGTCCTCGTGTTCGAAGTAGTCGGTCCAGTCCTGCGTGAGTTCGCCTGTGATCAGGTGAGGTTCATGGTCGCCCTTGACGTATCGCTCTCGAGCACGGATGAATCCAGGGTTCACGTGACGCTGGTACCCCGCAAAAAAAACCAACTCGGAGTTTGAGACCCGCTCATGCAAGCGCTTCGCCGCGTCGAGTTCGACGACAACCGGCTTTTCACAGAGGACATGCAGGCCGCGGTCGAGAGCGTCGTGGATCTGCTCGTCGTGAAACGCCGGCGGCGTTGCGATGACTACTGCATCGAGATCCGTCCGGGCATACATTTCTGCTTCGTCCGTGTAAACCGAGGATTCCAGGAGCGAGAACTCCTCACGGGCAGTCCGGAGTTGTTCCTCGCTTACGTCGACGACCGCATCGAGTTGTCCCTCGGGATGGTCCCGTACCTCATGTGCGAGGCGCCGTCCGATGCTACCTAGACCGATCACAGCAGTCTGTATCACAGCAAGCTATTCAGGTTCCGATCGTTTTCATTTTTCGATACTAGCAACACGCGGTGGTAATTTAACGACTGATATGGTCGATTCCTGAGCGTCTATACTCGATCACGAACCCCTCATACGTGATCGCCCTTACGTAGCACATTGTCGATGGAGCCCAATCTTGCGATATCGCGGTGGACGTCACGAGTTGAGCGATCGGTATGGAACCGCTCTACAGGCCGATCCCAGTCACTCCAATGAACAAACGAACTGCCTCAACGATCTCCGACGGAAGAGCGTATGTGAGTGTCGTTTTGTAAGTCGAGAGACAGCGGGTACTCCGGGTTCAGTCGAAGGCGGGGATGACTTCCTCGCCGAACAGTCGGATCTGGTCCTCGACGAGGTCCTTGGGCATGCCGGAGTGGTGGAACCGCAGGGCGAGCTGGTCGAGCGCGAAGCGGTCCTGCATGGCCTCGACCTGTTCGATGATCTGCTCGGGCGTGCCGTAGATGAACCGGTCGTCTGCGAGGTCCTCGAACTCCTCGACGGAGTCGGCGGTCATCAGCGGGTGGGAGAACTCGCCGCCGTACTCGTCGATGTACGTGGTGTGGAGGTACTCCTTGCGTTCCATGACTTCCTCTTCGGTTTCGGCGATGACCGCCTCGCGCATGAGCGGGTGGTCCATCGATGCCCAGTCCTGGTCGCTGTTCTCGACGTGTTCTCTCTGCATCTCCTTGCGGTCCTCGACGATGCCGAGGTCCGCGACGACGCCGGGGACCCAGGCGTCACTGAACTTGACCGAGCGGGAGATCTGTTTGGGACCCCAGCCGCCGATCCACAGGGACGGGCGGGGCTCCTGGATGGTCTGGGGCAGGGGCTGCCAGTCTTCGACCTCGAAGAACGGACACTCGTAGGAGATGGGCTCCTCGGACTCGAAGAACTCCTCGATGAACTGGATGCCCTCGATCATGCGGCCGGCGCGCTCGTCCATCGGGACGCCGAAGGCGTCGAACTCCTTCTCGACGTAGCCGAGGCCGACCCCGAGCGTGAGGCGGCCGTCAGAGATGTTGTCCAGCATGGCGGCCCGCTGGGCGACGTGGAGGGGGTGATACAGTGGGAGAATCAACACCGAGGTGACGAGTTCGAGTTCCTCGGTTCCCTGTGCGATGCTCGTCAGGCGCGTCAGCGGCGAGGGCCAGTAGTTGTCCCCCTCCGTCGCCTGGTGGTCGTTGACCCAGCAGGTCTCGAACCCGACGTCCTCTGCGACTTGGCACTGTTCGACGACGCCGTCCCAGGTGTCACCGCCCTCTATCGGAAAGATACCGAACTTCATCTGTATGAATCGAGTCGGAGACAAGCTATTTATTCGTTATGAGATGTCTGTTCAGGGGCCCTAGCCCAGAAATCGTCGTGAGACGGCGTTTGCCGAGAGGTGCGATGGCAGCTACCCAGCCTAGATTGCCTTCGACAACGAGTGTACGAATGCTGGTTCAAAAACCTATCAACTTGCTCGTGGTGACGATGTAGACGTTGGGGCTAAGTCACGGAATCCGTTGACGAGAGAACTGCTGTGCCATCTCCGTGGACTTGACGCGGACACGGTGGTTCTCACCATAGTCTACCCGCCAATCCAGACCGCCGCTACATCTTGCGACCATACGCATCCGTATTTCACGGAAGAACGAGAGTAAACGGGTTTTTGGCCACAACTGGACCGTCGAGTCAGCGCTTTACCGTAGTCTCACCAGTCGGCGACGCTGCCATCCTCGTGGTAGCGAGTCGGTATGTACTGGTCGTGGCCTTGGTTGGCCGGATCGCGTAGCTGGTCCTCGTCCAGTTCGACTCCCAGACCAGGCCGGTCGGGGAGCTGTAGGTTTCCGTTTTCGATCGCCAGTCCCTTGGTCGTGTACTGGTTGTGGTCGCCGCCGTAGAATCCGGGCAGTTCCTGGATCAGGAAGTTCGGAATGGCCGCGTCAACGGCGACACAGGACGCGAGTGCGACCGGCCCGAGCGGGCAGTGCGGAGCGACGGAAACGCCGTACGTTTCGGCGAGCGATGCGATCCGCCGCAGTTCGCTGATCCCGCCCGCGTGTGAAGCGTCGGGCTGGATGATGTCGATGCCACTGTCGATTATCTCCCGGAAGTCCCATCGAGAGTACCGTCGTTCACCCGTTGCGAGGGGAACGGATGTCTGTTGCCGTAACTCCGAGAGTCGATGGTCGTACTCCGGCCGGACTGGTTCCTCGATGAACAGGGGGTCGTACGGTTCGACTGCCTCGATTACTCTGCGCGCCATTGCGGGTGAGAGCTTTCCGTGTGCGTCGATTCCGATGTCGACATTGTCGCCCACTGCTTCTCGAACCTGATGCACTCTGTCGGCGATCGTCGACACTGCTCGCGGTTTCTCGACCGGCCACGTCTCCGCGAACGGGATGATTTTGATCGCGTCGTATCCCGCTTCGACGCGGTCACGCGCTCGGTCGGCGAGGACGTCCCCCGGTGCGTCGAGTCGTTCGGGGGACTCGTCGCCGACAACGGGACCGTACACGCGAATAGATTCACGCGTCGGCCCCCCGAGGAGTTCGTAGACTGGTTTCCCGAGCGACTTTCCCTTGATGTCCCACAGCGCTTGGTCCACACCGGCCAGGGCGCTGTTTAGCGCCCCGCCACGGTGATAAAAGCCTCCGCGATAGACAGCCTGCCAGTGGTGTTCGGTCTTGCGGGGGTCCTTGCCGATCAAGTATTCCTCGATCTCGTTGAGCGCACCCAGCACTGCGTCCGTTTTGCCTTCCAGATTCGGTTCTCCCCATCCCACGATCCCCTCGTCTGTCGTGACTTTCAGGAAAACCCACCGCGGCTGTACTCGATAGGTACTCAACTCTTCGATCTTCATAGGTTCCAATTCTGCTTCAGGTGTATTAAAACACTATGCCTATCCGTCGTGACCATTCGCACAGTAGAACACCCGCCCGTCGTCATACTCTTTTGTTCACGCGATTGGGATGTCACTGACGCTGTCGTGGTGAGCCCGCGCCAGTACCGAAACCGTCCGGTCGATTCGATATTCGTAGGGTTCGCCAGGGATTGTGGAATCCGCGATGTCGCATGTGGCCAGGTGGTTGCGGTCGACTATTTCGATCGGGGGGTGATCAAGGTCGTCGTACCCTTCGAAGCAACCGCCGGTAGTGGATTCCAGACTCTGGCGTGGCAACTCCGTGTCGAAGTAGATCGCACTCGCGCCGTGACGTCCGACATAGCTACCACCGCCGTAGACAAAGTTGTGCAATCCCGACCACTATCCGTCGGTCAGGTCACTGCTTGTGGTGTAATCGACGAGGACATCGTAGGAAGACTGCGACGCTTCTCTGGTGACGTCGCGGTCGGTAGTCAAGTCAACATGGACGTCGACCCACACCCGGAGAAATTTGCCGAGTAGACCTCCCATCTCGTCGACCGATGGAAGTCGTCGTCCTCCCAGCCCAGAACGACTCCCAAAATGGGGTGTGTTCGGTGTTTTAGTCCCCTAGCCACGTGAGGCAAGCATTGAAGATGGAAATAAAAACAAATATATCTTGGATACTCAGAAAGGATCACTCGAAATGTCGGACAGGGTTGCACGTGTCTCTCCGCAGTTCGTACTGGTGACTGTACTCATCACCATGATCTGGTCTGTCGGTCATACGCATCAAAAGGGCTCGTTGGCTCGGAGCGGACCGGAAATAGACGACAAAGTGATGGAAAAATGTAGTTCCTATCCGGGATGGGTAGTGTCAGCCACATCTCGCCATTCTCGGTCAGCCCACGCTTGGCCGTGGAACGGGTCCTCAGTCGAGCTCATCTCCGCCAACAGTCGATCGTGAAGGTCGTCCCGTCGTTCCGCGTGTTCAGATTCATTGATTCGATTGCGTACTTCTCCGGGATCGTCTTGCAGATCGTAGAGTTCGTCGGATTCCAACAGGTTTAGACACAATTTGTACCCGTCTGCGCTGACCAACCCGCGGACCGGATAGAACCCGTCGCCGTCCGTCCGCGCCTGTCCGTAACCGTTGTGTTCGATCAGCGCGACATCACGGTGGTCCTGTGATGGATTTCGAGCGGTATCGAGGAAACTTTCTCCATGGCACTCGCTTGGTATGGACTCTGCCACGATTTCGAGAAACGTCGGAACGAGATCGACGTGAGAGACAAGGGCATCGGTAAGGGCCCCCTCTGGCAACGACGGGCCACGCATGACAAGCGGGACGTTTATTACCTCGTCGTACAGCGCGAAATGTTTGAGATCCAGTCCGTGAGCGCCAAGGTAGTGGCCGTGGTCGGCTGTGAAGGTGACCAGCGTCTCGTCGTCAGAGACCGCGTCGAGCAGTCGTCCCATCTCGTCATCGACAAACTCGACACAGCCGAAGTACAGCGGTCGATAGATGCCGCCGTCCGCTTGTACGCCCTGAAGCGAGTTCATGAAGCAATTGCCATCGGCGTACGCAGCCGCGAACTCGCGTTGGCGCTCGGGTTTATTCTGCGCCCCGAGTTCAGCCGCAGTTTCGTAGTTGTCCGGGAGTGGGTACCGCTCATCGCGGTACATGTCACAGAAGGGTGGCGGACAGAGGCTAGGCTCGTGGGGCTCGTCGTAGTTGACCGCGAGAAAGAAGGGACGGTCATCGTCCTGAGCATCGTTCAGGAATGACAGTGCGGTGTCAGTGATGTTCCCCGCCCATGTGTCTCCGCGGGTGATACCGCGTTCGTGGATCTCATCTATGTCGTTCTCCGAGACTCGCGTGTCCATCCCCGACCGGTACCACTCCCAGAGTTCCTCACCGATGTCGTCCCTGTAGTTTCGGGCATCGTACCAGTACTCCGACTCGTATCCGGGTGGAGCCTCACCGTCACCCATGTATTCGCCGTCGAGGTGCCACTTCCCAACGTAAGCCGTTCGGTATCCCTGGTCTTGCAGTCGTTCACCGATCGTGGAAACGTCGCTTTGAAGCGAAAGACCGTTCGTCCAAGCTCCCGATACGTGGGCGTACTGACCGGTGTAAATTCCGGCTCGGGACGGCCCACACACCGGTGCAGAGGCATAACTCCGTTCGAACGTGACCCCTTCCTCTGCCAGTCGTCGGATATTGGGAGTGTCAACGAATCCATTGTCGTCCACTGAAACAGTATTCCAACCGTGCGAGTCGGTCGTTACGAGGAGGATATTCGGTCTTTCGGTCACCTTATAGACAATTTGCGCCCCGGTTAAAAACCCATCGAAGCCGTTATTGTGGTTCAAGTCGATTCCAAACCTCCACGAGACGGCAACAGTTGTACTTTGAGTCACGCTTATATGATGGGAACACAAATAAACCAGTGTCCCGAAACCGCACACGGGACACCTGTATCGTCATCCGCGAAACCACCCGACACATCCCGTTACATAACCACCCCGATGGATGCGTCGCCACTGTCGGCACCGACGGTGGCACCGGTTGATGCGGCTCTCCGGTCACACTGACCGGAGTCGTCATCCACGGTCGACGTGCGGTCGAACGTGGTGACAGCACACGAGTATCTGCCCGCCCTACACGGGCAGTTTCTCTTTCCGATGGGCTCCCAGCCACAGCACCGCTCGTGGTGGATTTCGGCCCCCGAGTTAGCACACCGGAGTCACCGCTTGTGGACCGGTTGCCACCGAGAGAGAACAGCGTGTCTCGCCGCCGCTCGTGCGGCCGTGACGGGCGAGCGGTCGGTACCAAAAGGATTGTATTCTCCAGACCGGAAGTCACAGTCGAGATGACGACAGAACATCTGAACTACGTCGGCGGCGACTGGGTCGAATCGGAATCCGGGGACACGTTCGAGGTGCGAAACCCCGCGGACACTGACGACGTCGTCGGTCACTTCCAGGCTTCGTCCGAGACCGACGCCGTCGCGGCGATCGAAGCCGCGAACGACGCGGAAAGCGAGTGGGCCGAGACGCCGGGCCCCGCACGCGGGGCCATCCTCCGCGAGGCGGCCGCCGAGATGGCCTCGCGCAAGGACGAACTGACCGAGACGCTCGTCCGCGAGGAGGGCAAGACGCGCTCGGAGTCCGCGGGCGAGGTCCAGCGGGCCATCGACATCTTCTACTACTACGCGGAGAAGGCCCGCGACCTGGGCGGCACGGTCAAGTCGCCCAGCGGCCGGAGCAAGGACCTCTACACGGTCCGCGAACCGCTGGGCACGGTCGGCCTGATCACCCCGTGGAACTACCCCATCGCGATCCCGGCCTGGAAGATCGCACCCGCGCTCGCGACGGGCAACACCATCGTCTTCAAGCCCGCGTCCGCCGCGCCCAACATCGCCCGCAAGGTCGTCGAATGCCTCGAGGATGCCGGCCTCCCGGACGGCGTCATCAACTACGTCACCGGCTCCGGCAGCGAACTCGGTGACCCGG
>Ga0207757_100269_pt1 | contig 40025 bp, 38 predicted proteins | sample A23P3SouthBayCA_2_FD_187752 | JGI IMG/M metagenome (GOLD analysis project Ga0207757, IMG submission 187752) | Aerobic enrichment media microbial communities from Eden Landing Ponds, California, USA - A23 P3 (2) (SPAdes) | ecosystem: Environmental > Aquatic > Marine > Unclassified | place...
GACGTGGTTGCCGGCGTCGCGGAGGCGAACGAGTTCGTGGGCGATGTAGGCGTCGCGCTCGTCGATGAGCGCCTCGGCGCCGCCCGGTGAGAACCGGCGGAACTCCTCCATCATCGCCGAGACGACGTCCGTGTCGGTCAGCTCGGCGGGGTCGAACTCCTCGATGTCCTCCGTCTCCTCGGGCGCGGTGAGCCGCAACGCCAGTCCGAGCAGGCCGGCGATACCGAGGCCGACAAGCGCTCCGACCAGCGCCGCGTCGACGACGCCAGCGAGGGGCGTTCCCGGCGGGACGAGCGGTGCGCCGCCGACCGCGCCGGCGACCAGCGCGGCGAACAGTCCGACGGTCAGGCCGACGCCCAGTCCGACGGCGAACGGGCTGGCGACGCCGAAGGCGAGGCCGCCGAGCAGTCTGAGCTTCTCCAGGCCCGACAGCCGTGCCCAGAAGCGCTGGATGGTCACCTGGATGTCGCGGTCGACCAGCGCGACGTCGATGCCGAGTTCCTCGCTCGTCTCGACGGCCGCGAGCATCTCCGCGCCCGGGCGGACGTCGAAGCGGTCGCCCAGCCGGGTCTGCACGTACGAGAGCATCCAGTAGGCGAGGAACTGGAAGACGGTGTTGCCCTGGAGCAGGTCCGCGGCGTCGAGGTCGTCGGGCGTCTCGCCTTTCATCTGCCGGAAGCGCCCCTCGTCCAGCTCGACCGCGACCACGTCCGGGTGCTCCTCCTCAATGGCGCGTTCGACCTCGTCGACACTCTCCTGTGAGACGTGGGCGGTCCCGACGACGCGGACGCTCCCGGCGTGCTCGGCGTCGCGGGTATCGTCCGCTTCGACGGCCCCGTCGGTCATGGAGTGGTCTCGCGTGGCGAGCCGCTTACACCTGTCGGAGTCCGCGGCACGTGGGCCACATCGCCACCGGGCGGTCGGTGCCGGAGGGACGGCAGCGGAAGCTGGTGGAAGGTTTAATGCTGCTGCTCCCCCAATCTAGAGTCGATGCGTGACACCGTTGCGGGAGCCCTGTGGCGGAGGGACGGCCGCCGATGACCAGGGTCCTGATCGTCGACGACGAGCCGAACGTCGTCGAGGCCTACGCGCTCTGGCTCAAGAACGAGTTCGATATCGTGACCGCGACGGGCGGTGAGGAGGCACTCGAGGCTATCGACGACACGGTGGATGTCGTCCTGTTGGACCGCCGTATGCCGACCCTCTCCGGCGACGAGGTGCTGGAGGAGCTCCGCGACCGCGGGCTCGACCCGCGCGTCGCGATGGTGACCGCCGTCGACCCGAACTTCGATATCGTGGACATGGAGTTCGACGCCTACCTGACCAAGCCGGTCACGAAATCCGACCTCATCGAGACGGTCGACCAGCTCGTCTCCCTCGACGAGTACGCGGCGGGCGTCCGCGAGCAGTTCGCGCTCGCGGAGAAGCGAGCGGTCCTCGAGATCGAGATGACCGAGGCCGAACTGGCCGAAAGCGACGAGTACCAGGAACTGGTGGCCGAGCTGGACCGTATCGACGACGAAACCGGCGACCGCGCGGGCGAGCTGAGCCACGACGCCTTCGCCGCGGCCGTTCGCGACCTCGTCGACGAGTAACCGACCGGCGGAACGCTGCGGTTCTCGCACCTACCGTCCGGTGCCGTCCGTCCTGATATCGAAGCGGGCGCCGCCCGCCTCGCTCTCCCCGACCGAGACCTCCCAGCCGTGGCTCCGGGCGACCTGCTGGACGATGTCGAGGCCGAGGCCCGTCCCGCTGTCGCTGTGGCCCCGCTCGAACACCTGCTCGCGTCGCTCCGGGGGGATACCGGGACCGTCGTCGGCCACGTAGAACCCGTCGTCGGCGAGCCCGACGTGGACGCTCACTCTCTCCCCACCGTGTCGGGTGGCGTTCCCGAGTAGATTCTCCACCAGTCGCCGGAGATGCGTGGTGTCGGCGTCGACGGTTCCCGACCCCTCGACGGTCAACGTCGCGTCGGTCGCGCCGGTGGCCGTTCGGGCGGTCTCCCAGGCCTCGCGGACCAGCGGCTCGAGGTCGGTCGGGGTCCGCTCCAGCTCCGCCGGATCGCGCGACAGCGCCAGGACATCGGCGATGAGCGACTCCATCCGGGTGTGGATCTGGTCCAGTGTGTCCAGATACTCGGCGGTCTCTCCCGCCGCAGTCTGTCGCGCGAGCGAGGTCGTGGCCATGGCGGTGTTGAGCGGGTCACGGAGGTCGTGGCTGAGCATGGCCGAGAACCGCTCCAGCTGGTCGTGGCGTTCACGGAGCGCCTCCGCGGCGGTCACCCCCTCGAGCGCCGTCGTGACCGACGCGGCGAGGGTCCGGGCCAGCCGGACATCCTCCGGGCCGACCTCCTCGCCCCGGAGGTAGCCGGTTATGATCACGCCGTGGTCGCCCAGCGGGAGGATGAGCTCCCCACCGGCCGGGGTCTCCCGGTTGTACAGCTGGTCGGTCTCGCTGGGGTCATCGAACCGCCGTAGCTCGCCGGACTGGAACGCCGCCCACGCGAGGCTCTCCTCGTCGCCGGTGAACGTGGGGGGACTGTCGAACGTCTCCGCGACGGCGTCGCTCCACGCGACCGGGTCGAGGGCGTCCCGCCCCTCGTCGTGGAGGTAGACCGCCGACAGCGGGAGGTCGAGCGCACGGACCGCCCCCTCTACGGCCACCTCGGCGACCGCCTGCCGGCTGTCGGCGGCGAGCAGGTCCTGGGTCGCCTCGTGGAGCGCCTCCAGCGTCGCCCGGGATTCGACCTGCTCGGTCCGGTCCCGGACCACGCAGACGAGACCGGCATCCGGGAGCTGCGACAGCGTCAGCGCCTGAGGGAACGGCTCGCCGTCCCGCCGGCGCCCGGTCGAGGTCCCGCTCCAGGCCCCGTCGCGCTCGAGGGCCGCCATGGCCTCCGTCTCGAGCCGTTCGACCTCGGCCTCGTCGTACAGCGACCGCCAGTTCCGCCCCACGAGGTCGGCCGGCGAGTCGTAGCCGTACACGTCGGCGTGGGCGGGGTTGACGTAGCGGTAGCGGCCGTCCTCGTCGAGAATCGCGATTCCGGCTCTCGCCGTCTCCAGGACCCGCTGCCAGCCGGCATCGGGAACGTACGCGCCGGTGCCGTCCTCGCCCCCGTCGACTCGATCCCCGACCCCAGGCCCGGCAGTCGTGTCGGGCGGCGCTCGGAGAGTGAGCGCCACCCCGCCCGGACAGGTGGCGACGGAGCCATCCAGACGTGTCCGCTCCCCGGTGGCAGCCGTCGTGACGAGCGCGACGGGGTCCGTCGACCGGCCGTGGACGAGCGACAGCACCTCGTCCGCGTCGGTCGACGGGGCGGGGCTGAGAAGGTCAGCGACCGGTCTCCCGGTGATATCGGTGTCCCCGTCGCCGACCGCCGTGCCGCCGACCAGGTCGGCTGCTCGCGGGGTGGCGTAGCGGACGGTCTCCTCGTCGTCGACGACGAGTACGGCCGCATCCTGGTCCTCGAGGAGGGCCCGGAGGGCGTCCGCCACCATCGACCGGTCGTCCTGTGTCGTCACTTCCTCGTACTGTGGTCCCCACCGTTGTCAATCTCCCGTCCATCTCCAGCCGGGTTCGACCGGCTCAGACGGTCTCCTCGTCCTCCTCGTCGTCGGTCTCGACGACCTCGATGACCTTCAGCGGGACGTTGCGGAGCGCGCCGCCGACCTCGCTGGTGGCGATGCGGCTGGCGTGCTCCTCGGACTCGGCGTCGAAGATCTCCATCTCCATCGCCAGCCCCACGAGCGCCGTGTCGGCCGCGACGAAGACGGAGTCGAGCGTCTCCCGGCAGGCCGGACAGCTCGTCGCACCGACGTTCATGTCGACGTACTCCAGGTCGGCCTCGTTGAGTCGCTTGCCGGCCTCGCTGATGGCGACGCCGATGGCGTCGTTCGAATCCTCGACGTCGCGCACGAGCCACGCGGCCTCCATCCGGACGTAGTAGTTGCTCATGGCCGTTGATGTGGTGGCACGGGGGAATTGGCTTGCGGTTCGTCGGTCGTACGTAACTGATGGTGAAGCTGCCTCTGGAGCCCTTGTGTTCGCTCGTGGTGACGGCGACAGCGACTACCGAGCCTCCTACGAAGCCCTCGCGCTCTCGGGGTGCCGGGACTCGCTGTGCTCCTCGGTCGCTTCGCTCCCTGCGGTGCTTGCGTCGTCCGGGCACCGTCAGAGCAAGCTCTGACGAGGTCACGCTCGCTTCGCTCGCGTGACCACCGCCGAGACCGCTCGCCCTTCGAGTCCGCCAGGATTTAGTTTGTGTCACGGGCGCTGTGGCCCTGCCCTTCCCCAGGTCGCGCGGCCTTGCGCGTCCGCGCTGCGGCACGCGCTTCCGGCCAGTGAGAGGTTGGTCGGCCACCCGGTTCCCCGACACACAACCCATTTGTAGCCACACGCCGCCCATCCGGACATGAGCGATTCGGGGCCGAAACAGGTGGACGACCCGGACTATCACAGCCGGAACCACACCGCGGCCCAGACCTGTGGCTGGACCGCCAACGCGCTCCGGGGCGAGGGGCGCTGCTACAAGAACACCTTCTACGGCATCCAGAGCCACCGCTGCATCCAGATGACGCCGGTCGTCAAATGCAACGAGCGCTGTGTCTTCTGCTGGCGGGACCACCAGGGCCACTCCTACGAACTGGACGGCGTCGAGTGGGACGACCCCGAGGCCGTGGTCGAGGCGAGCATCGAACTCCAGCGCAAGCTGCTGTCGGGCTTCGGCGGCAACGACCAGGTCCCCGACGAGGCCTTCGAGGAGGCCATGGAACCCCGGCACGTCGCCATCTCGCTGGACGGGGAGCCGACGCTGTACCCGTACCTGCCGGAGCTCATCGAGGCGTTCCACGACCAGGGCATCACGACCTTCCTCGTCTCCAACGGCACCCGGCCGGAAGTGCTGGCCGAGTGCGACCCGACCCAGCTGTACGTCAGCGTGGACGCCGCCGACCGGCAGACGTTCGACGACGTGGTCGGCGCGATGGAGGACGACGCGTGGGACCAGCTCATCGAGACGCTGGACGTGCTCGCGGCGAAAGACGAGACCCGCACGGTGCTTCGGACGACCGTGCTCAAAGGGTTCAACGACCACCACCCCGAGTGGTACGCCGGGATGTACGACCGCGCCGACGCCGACTTCGTGGAGCTGAAGGCGTACATGCACGTCGGGCACTCGCGCGGCCGGCTTGACCGGTCGGCGATGCCCGAACACGAGGAGGTCATCGACTTCACCGAGGCGGTGCAGGAGTACCTGCCCACCCATCCCGTCCTGCGCGACGTGCCCGAGTCACGGGTCGCGCTGCTCGCACGCGACGAGGACACCTGGGTCCCGAAACTGAAAGGCGGCAGCGAGTTCTGGAACGACGACCCGTACGACGCCAGCGCGGACTGAGACCGACCCGCTGGCGGCTCAGACCAGCCGCGCGGAGATGTCGAGCCCCACCTCGCCGGCCATCTCCTTCGCCCGGGACATCGTGGTCCCGGCGACGCCGCCGTTCGTCGTGAGGTGGGTGAGGACACCGGCCGCCTCGACACCCTGGAGCCCGGTCAGTGTCGGCGTGCAGCTCTGGACGGCCGCCCCGCTGTCACCGGGCGCCGAGGTGGTGGCCGCGCTCCAGCTATCGCTGCCGTGTCCGAGGCCGGCGCCCGAGCGACCCTTCGTGAGGAACGTCTCGCCGAACGCGACGGCGTTGCCGTAGTGACAGATCGTCTCGCCGCCGTCGACGGCGCCGATCTCGCTCGGCCCGCCGAACTGCGGCATCGCGGGGTCGAGGAGCGGCTGCACGTCGTCCGGAACCCGGACCAGCCCGAAGTCGTTGCCGACGCCGTTGCCGTTCTGGGACTGCCGGGCGTAGACGACCTCCCCGAGCTCGACGAGCTCGCCACCCTGGAGCCCATTGAGGCCCGTCGCGCCGCCGAAGGCACAGTCGATACAGGCACGGACCGTCACGCCGCTCGTGTCGAACGAGCCACCCGCGGATTCCGAGGCGGCCGCGCCGTCCGGCAGGAAGCAGTGACCCGCCGCGCCCAGGTAGGTGCCACCGTCGGCACCGTCCCAGATGAAGTTGGCAGTGCAGCCGGCCGTGGTGCCACCGCGCGAGATGAGCAGGAACGAGCCCGGCCCGATACCGCTCGATGTCTCGGGGGCGACCGAGGCCGCCTGGACGGTCGTCACGTCCTCCCGCTCGAGGACACCGGTCATGTCGAGACACGGGATCGGTCTGGTGCTCGACGTGTCGTCGTCAGCGGACGCGGTCCCGACGAGCCCCAGCCCGGCCGTGGCGGCGCTCGCTTTCAGTACACTCCGTCGTGTCAGCCCGTCGTGGCCATCCATCACGTCGGTGGACACGCGTTCGACCGAACCTTCTGTCGCCGTCAGGCCCCGGGAGTTTTTGTCACGGTGTCGCTCGGTGACGAGAGGGAAGCCGCCGGATCCGGCCGCCAGGAACGGCGGGCGGTGGTCGGACGCGGACGGTGGCCGGGAACACCGACGGACCGACGCGTTTTTGCGTGGGTGTCACTACCGAACCGATAGACGGCGCTGTCGCTGCATCTTCATCACGTTTCCGTTATGCATCACGGGAACGATACACTTATCGGAGTCGTTACCCTATCCGGGCGTATGGCAGAGACACGCGCCGCGGTCGGGCCCGCGGAGGTGGTCACCCTCAAGGAGCTCGCCCTGGAGGGTGCCCTCGCCGGAACGACGGTCACGTGTGCGGGGCTGGCCGAGCGGCTCGGTGCCTCGAACCAGACCGCGTCGCGCCGGCTCCAGCGACTCGACGAGGCCGAACTCATCGACCGAGAGGTGCTCAACGACGGGCAGCGCGTCCAGCTGACGCCGGACGGCGAGGCGCGGCTCCGGCGCGAGTACGCCGATTACCGCCGGGTGTTCGAGGGCGCCGACGCCGATGTCACGCTGCACGGCACCGTCACGGCTGGGATGGGTGAGGGACGCCACTACATCTCGCTCCCGGGCTACATGGAGCAGTTCGTCGACCGGCTGGGGTACGAGCCGTTCGCCGGGACGCTCAACGTCGACCTCGACGAGGAGAGCGTCCGTGAGCGCGGCCGGATGGACGCGCTCGACCCCGTCCGTATCGACGGCTGGGAGGACGACGAGCGGACCTACGGCCCGGCGTTCTGCTGGCCCGCCACCATCGAAACCGACTCCGGAACGTACGACCCGGCCCACGTCATCGCCCCCGAGCGGACCCACCACGGCGACGACCAGCTGGAGGTCATCGCGCCGGACCGACTCCGCGACGAGCTCGGTCTCGAGGATGGAGAGGAGATAACCGTCCGCGTCACGGGTGAAGAGCGATGACCCGAGCCGACACCGACACGGACGCCGCCAGCGCCGTGACCGAGTCCGAACCGGTCGAGGCCGCCATCGAGGCGTTCGAACTCGGCGAGCCGGTTCTCGTCCACGATGCGGCCGACCGCGAGGGTGAGACGGACCTCGTCTACCCCGCCGCCGCGGTCGACCCGGCGGCCGTCTCCCGGATGCGCAACGACGCCGGCGGGCTGGTCTGTACGGCCGTCTCGCACGACGTGGCCGAACTGCTGGACCTGCCCTTCCTGCAGGAGTCCATCGACCACCCGCTCGCCGCCGACCACGAACTGGCCTACGACGAGCGCTCCTCCTTCTCGCTGACGGTCAACCACCGCGAGACGTTCACCGGCATCACCGACGAGGACCGCGCGCTGACCATCCGCGAACTCGGCCGGCACGCGACCGACCCGGACCCCGATGCCTTCGCCGAGTCGTTCCGCGCACCCGGACACGTCCACCTCCTCCGCGCGGCGCCGGACCTGCTCGCTGACCGCGAGGGCCACACGGAACTCGGCATCGCGCTGGCCGAGGCTGCCGGCACCGAGCCCGCGGTCGTCGTCTGCGAGATGCTGGACGACGAGACCGGCGGCGCTCGCTCGCCCGTCGACGCCCGGCGCTACGCCGAGCGCCACGACCTCGTCTACGTCGAGGGCGCCGACCTGCTGGCCGCGCTCCGCTAATCGCGCGGCTCCGCGTTCGCCGCCTGCTCCGCTCCCGCCTCGCTCGCCCCGACCAGCGGCCGGGCCGCCACCACCAGAACCGCTCCCGCGACGAGGAAGGCCACGCCCACCGCCGCGACGGCCAGTATCGGTGACGCGAGGTCCGCGACGCGGCCGGTACCCAGTTTCAGCGGGACCCGGACCAGCGCGTAGGCCATCGCCGCCGCCGAGAGGACCGTTGCCCGGCCTGCCCGGTCGATACGGTCGTTGAGGTAGCCCGAGACCAGCGGCGCGACCGTCGCTTTGGCCGACTTGACCACGACGAAGACGGGGACGGCAACCGCGGTTACGAGTGCGGGTACCAGTGCCGCGACGGCCACCAGCACCGGGAGACCGACGACCGCGGCCCGGGTCCCGACCCGGCGCTCGAGGGCCGCCGCCCGGTCGCTGGCGACGGCGGCGACCGCGGTGAACCCGGCGTAGAGGACACCCAACAGCGCCGGCTCCGGCACCACCTCGCTCCCGGGGAGGGCCCCGAGATAGATGTCGAACGCGTCGACGGCGATGGGCTGGATGAGGTCGTCCACCGCGGAGACGAGGCCGAAGAAGAGCCCGGCGTAGAGGACGACTCCGCGCACGTCCGGTCGCGAGAGCGCGTCCCGGACAAGCGCGAGCGCCTCGCGACCGGTCGGCTCCGCGTCGGCGTCCTGAACTTCGGGCAGGCCGAGCAGCACGCCGGCACTCAGGACGCCCACGGCCGCGCCCGCGATGAACGGATAGGTCGGGTCGAGCACGTACAGCGGCCCCGCGACGACCATCCGCGCGGCCATCGCCCACTGACCGATGGCCCGCCCGCGCCCGCGGACTGCGGTGTACCGGCCCGCGTCGAGGTACTCGTCGAGCGCGTCGTAGAGCCACGCCGCGGCCGTGCCCGAAGCGAGCGTCATCCCGAGCGCCCAGAGCGCGTAGAGGGCGAGGAAGTCGGCGAACGACTGCGCGAGGACGAAGCCCGCGAGCGAGGCGGCCTCCGCGAGTCGCCCGAGCAGGAGCGCGTTCCGGCGCCCGAGCCGGTCGGCCAGCCGCCCCGTCGGAATCTCGCCAGCCACGACGAGGACCGACAGGACCGCGCTCAGCGCGGCGATCTCCGTGAACGAGAGGTCCCGTCCGAGGAGGAACAGGGTGAACACGGGCCAGACGAAGCCCGACGCCGCCGTCGCCTCGTAGAGGTAGTATCGACGGACGAGCGCGTGCCCGGGCTGGTCGGCCATCGTCCCTGCGGGCGGCCGGCGGGGACTAAACGGTTCCCTGAAACGAGTTTCAGGGGCCGACCGCTCCGACGGCCGACCGCTCTCCGGTAGTCATCCGCACGGACCGTCAACACTCATTAGCCCCCGATACGACCGTCGGGGTATGGGATTCGAGGAGATGGACGTCGACACCATCTGGATGGACGGTGAGTTCACCGACTGGGAGGACGCCCAGGTTCACGTGCTGACGCATAGCCTCCACTACGGGACCGCCGTCTTCGAGGGGGTCCGCTGCTACGATACGGAGGAGGGCCCGGCCATCTTCCGCTGGGACGAGCACCTGGACCGGCTCTACGAGTCGGCCGCCGCGCTCGACCACGACATCGAGCACACGCGCGAGGAACTGACCGAGGCCACGCTGGAGCTCATCCGCCGGCAGGACCTGGAGTCCTGCTACATCCGGCCGCTGGTCTACTACGGCTACAACTCCCTCGGTGTGAGCCCCAGCGAGTGCCCGACCGACACGATGATCGCCTGCTGGCCCTGGGGCGCCTACCTCGGCGAGGAGGCCCTCGAGGAGGGGGTCGACGTGATGGTCTCCTCGTGGCGCAAGCACCACTCCTCGCAGATCCCGACCAACGTGAAGGCTACCGGCGCCTACATCAACTCGATGCTGGCGGGCGAGGAGGCCCGTGGCAACGGCTACGTCGAGGCCATCGTCCTCAACAAGGAGGGTGACGTGGCCGAGGGCCCCGGCGAGAACATCTTCATGGTCAACGACGGGGAGATCTACACCCCCGGCCTCGCCGAGTCCATCCTCGACGGTATCACCCGGCAGACCGTCATCGACATCGCGACGGACCTGGGCTACGAGATCCACGAGGAAGCGAAAATCGCCCGCGGACAGCTCTACACCGCCGACGAGCTGTTCTTCACGGGGACGGCGGCGGAGGTCACGCCCATCCGGACCGTCGACGACAACGAGATCGGTGCCGGAACCCGCGGCCCCGTGACCGAGGAGATCCAGCAGCGCTTCTTCGATATCGTCGAGCGCCGGACCGACGACTACGACGACTGGTTCACGTACGTCTGAACCGGGGTCGCTCCGACGGCGTCCCGGAGAGACGCCTTCTGCCCGCTCGCTACCCGCTCAGGTCCTTCCGCCGGCCCCGGATGCGGTCGGCCTGCTCGGTCTGCCCGTCCACGTCCGCCAGCTGCTCGGCCGCCTCCAGCGTACGGATACCGTCGTCGAGGAAGCTCAGGATGTCGCCCGGGTACGCGTAGACGAGGTAGTCGTCGCTCATCACGTCGACGATGGCCTCCGGGCCCATGCCCTGGGCTCGGAGGTCCAGCAGGTAACTGATGAACTTCTCCTCGGGGTGGCCACAGTAGGGGTTGGACTGGCAGTCACAGTCGAGGAAGTCCTCGGCGAAGTCGAGCACGCGCTCCTGGGTCGCCTCGTCCAGGTTCGACAGGCCCTCCCCCTGGAACAGGATGTCCAGCGTCGCGCCGGAGAACGCCCCCTTCGGGAAGCTCGTCTCCAGTTGCGAGGATAGCTGGCGGTGGTTCTTGACGTATATCTTGTCCGTGATGGCCACGCTTGGGCGTGCTTGTGTGCCGAGCGGCTAAAGCGCCGCGGTGTCCGGTGTGTGTCGGTGTGTCGGGGAGACGGGGAAGGCGTAACGTATATTGACCGTGCAATCCTTGATACAGTTGCGTGTCCGGGCTGGGGTATTGGTATCCTCCAAGCTTGTGGTGCTTGGGAAGCGGATTCGATTTCCGCGCCCGGACTCCTATCTTATCGAGGAAATAACTCTGAAGCAGCGGCTGATACGTGTTTCGTTCGTCCTCTCGGCGAATAACTTCATCTCGGCTCGGCACCTGATTCTTTTCAACGATGCCGAGGCAACGGCCGGTATGACGGAGCGGTGTCCGACCTGCGGTGACACGTTCGACTCGACACGGGGGCTCGGGGTCCACCACAGCGCCGCACACGACGAACTCCTGCCGAACCGGACGTGTGCGGCCTGCGAGGAGACGTTCCACAGCGAACACGAGCGGAAGTACTGCTCAGAAGACTGCAGGGTGACGGCCGTCTCGTTCGAGGGCGAGAACAACCCCAACTGGGGCGGCGGACGGACCTCCACGGGGCCCGATAGGAGCGGTGCGCGGGTGGCGCGAGCCGATTCGCCGCCGTCCAGTGGGAGTCGATAGCGCACGAGGTCGCCGGCCGGCAGGTCGACATCGTCGCTCCGCAGGTTCTCGAGCGTGAGACCGGTCACGGCCCGTTCGTCCGCGAAGGCGACGAGGTCGATGACGAGTTCGTCGGTGTCGCCGCCCACCTCGTACGCGTTGGCGACGTGGTAGACGAAGAACGGGGCCGCCGGGACCGTCGCCACGCGCTCGCCCTCGCGCGTGAGGACGTGGAACCGGGCGTCGCGGTCGAAGCTGGTGAAGCCATCGAGGAACGTCTGAGACCGACAGCCGTCCCGCCCGACTTATCCCGACGCCCCGCCTCGCCAGTGGTATGGACGCAGCGCTGGTCACCGTTGGCGACGAACTCCTCGCAGGCGATACGGAGAACACGAACGCGACGTGGCTGGCCCGTGAGCTGACCGAGCGCGGGGTCGATGTCCGGCGAGTGCTCACCGTGCCGGACGTCGAGGCCGCCATCGCCGACGCCGTCCGGGAGTACGCCGACCGCTACGATGCGGTCCTCGTGACGGGCGGCCTCGGCGGGACGCCGGACGACCTGACGATGGACGCCGTCGCGGCCGCCTTCGACCGACCGCTCGAACCGAACGATCTCGCGCGGGCCGACCTCGAACGCACGCTGGAGGCCATCGCGGGCGACTACCCGGATCTGAACGTGGATGTCGAGGCCGAGGCGTCGATTCCCGCGGGTGCGCGACCGCTCATCAACGACGCCGGCCTCTCGCCCGGCGCCGTCGTCGAGAACGTCTACGTCCTGCCGGGCATCCCGGGGGAGATGCAGCACATGTTCGAGGGGGTCGCGGAGGAGTTCGCGGGCGACGTGGAGTCGCGGGTGCTGTACACGACCGAGCCCGAGGCCAACCTCATTGAGCGCCTGGACGGCGTCCGGAACCGGTTCGGCGTGCAGGTGGGCTGTTACCCGGACCGTGAGGCGGGTCACAACCGGCTGAAGCTCCGGAGCGACGACCCGGAGAAGCTGGACGAGGCGACCGCGTGGCTCAGCGAGGAGGTTCGGCTGGTGGAGCCGGACGCCGACACCCACGTCGGGGAACGTGTCGGGGCGGGCGCGTCCGACGACGAGTGAGTGTCCGGGCTCCTCGCCGCGATGGCCGTGGCTTCAAGCCCCTCGGCGGCGAAGCGCGGGTATGCCAAGCTACCGGATCGGGAGCATCTTCGGCATCCCGATCGAGCTGGACCTGACCTTCCTCCTCATCCTCCCGGTGTTCGCGTACGTCATCGGGTCGCAGATCGGGGAGTGGGTCGGCATCCTCAACGACGTGTTCGGTGCCGGTATCGTCCCCGGACCGCTGACGGGCGCGCCGGTCGTCGCGTTCGGCCTCGGCACGGCCGCCGCCGTCGGGCTGTTCGCCAGCGTCCTGCTGCACGAACTCGGCCACAGCGTGATGGCGATGCGCTACGACGTGGAGATCTCCTCCATCAAGCTCTGGTTGTTCGGCGGTGTCGCCCAGCTCTCGCGCTTCCCGGACGACTGGAAGCAGGAGCTCTACATCGCCATCGCCGGCCCCATCGTGAGCGTCCTGCTCGGGGCCGCGTTCTACGTCGGGTTCATTGTCCTCCCGGGCGCGAGCGGCGGAGCCGCCAACGCGGGCGCTGTGTTCCTGCTCGGCTACCTCGCACTCACCAACGTCGCGCTGGCGGCGTTCAACATGCTCCCGGGCTTCCCGATGGACGGTGGCCGCGTGCTGCGCGCGCTCTGGGCCCGGAACCAGCCCTACGCCGTCGCGACCCGGCGGGCCGCCGCGGTCGGCAAGGGGTTCGCCTTCCTGCTGGGCTTCTTCGCGCTGTTCGGCGGGGCCGGTATCAACCTCTACCTCGTCGCCATCGCCTTCTTCATCTACATGGGTGCCTCCTCGGAGGCCCAGCAGACGATGCTCCGGGCCGCCTTCGAGGGGGTCGCCGTCCGGGACGTGATGACGCCCGTCGATGAGGTCGAGACCGTCGACGCCGAAACGTCGGTCGCCGACCTGGTCGACCGGATGTTCCGTACCCGTCACACCGGTTTCCCCGTCGTGCGGGACGGCCGCCTCGTCGGCCTGGTGACGCTGGAGGACGCCCGTTCGGTCAACGAGGTCGAGCGGGACGCCTACCGCGTTGAGGAGGTGATGTCGCGCGACCTCCACACCATCGACGCCGACGCGGACGCGATGGACGCGTTCTCGCGGATGCAAGAGCACGGCGTCGGCCGTCTCGTCGTCACTCGTGCCGACGGCGAGAGCGAGGAGGGTTCGTTCACGGGGCTCATCTCCCGGACGGACCTGATGACGGCGCTGGATATCATCCAGTCCTCCGGTGGCGAGTCGGGGGCGCCGTCGCTTCGGCGCGGCACGGAGCGCGACCAGTCGCGGGACGTGTGATAGATCGGAAATTGCCGTCGGCGTCACCGGGTGAGAGCGCGAGCCCACGACCCGATCCCCTCGATACTCCTAGCTCACAACCCGTCGATGCGGTCGGCGCACTCGAAGCCCGCCACGACGGCGCCGTTCAGCGAGCGCTCGGGGTACTGCGCCCGTGAGGCCATCCCGGCGTAGTAGAGGCCCTCTGCCACGTCCTCGCCGAGGTCGTACGGGACCACCTTCTCCAGGTAGCCCCGTTCGTACACGGGCGCCGTACGCGGGTTGCGGCCGACCTCCGTCCACTTGACCGCCGAGCGGTCGAAGTCGGGGAACAGGTCCTCGATACCCGTGAGCCAGTGCTCGCGCACCTCGGTGTCGTTCATCTGCCAGAGGGCCTCGTCCATCTCCTGGACGTAGCTGGCGGCGTACAGCAGGTGTTCGCCGCCGTACCGCTCCGTGGGGACGAAGTTCGTGTGCTCGATGAGCGCGCCGAACGGCGCGTCGTCGGCGATGTTGAGCCAGTAGGTGTCCATCAACTGCTCCTCCATCCCGAACACGGCACAGACCGAGCCCTGGAAGTCGATATCGCACTCGTAGCCGACCCAGTGTTCGAGGAGATGCGGCATCGTCGCGACGACCAGCGCGTCCACGTCGTGGTCGGTCGTGCCGTCGTCGGTCTCGACGGCCACGGATTCGATGCTGTCGCCGTGCTGGATGTCCGAGACGCGCGCGCCGGTCTCGATGGTGTCGTGACCGACATCCGCCACGAGTGCGTCGAGTAGCTGGGCGAATCCGCCCTCCAGATAGCCCAGTATCTCCCCGCGTCGGAGGTCGCGCTCGCCGCGGAACTTGACGCGGCCCAGCAGCCACGCCGCGCTCACGTCCTCCTTGCGCGAGCCGAACTTCGCGTCCAGCAGCGGCTCGAAGAAGAACTCGTAGACGCCCCGTGTCGTGTGCTCGAGCAGGAACTCGCGGATGGGGACGTCCTCGAAGTCCTCCAGATCCTCGTAGGTGTCGAACGACGGGATGCCGCCACGCACGTCGACCTCCAGCGTGAGCATGCCGAGCCGGAACTTGTCGTAGAGCGAGAGGTGCGGGTACGCCAGTATCTCGCCGGGCGTGTCCAGCGGGTGAACGGTCCCGTCGACGTAGTAGGCGTTCTGTCCGACGCGCCACTCGACGGCGTCGCCCAGCCCGAGGTCCTCGGCCAGCTCGACGATGGTCTCCTCGGATTTCGAGAGGTGGTGGTAGAACTTCTCGATGGGGTCGCCCTGTGTCTCGTACGTCGCGGCCAGGCCGCCGAGGTCGTCGCTGGCCTCGAAGACGGTCACCTCGTGGCCGCGTTTCTGCAGCCGGTGGGCGGCGGCGAGTCCGGCGATACCGCCACCGACGATTCCGATCATGAATCCGGGTCCGGCGCCACTGTGTAAGGCGCTTGTGGATAGGCCAGGCCTAAACGGGCCTCAGACCACCGCCCTGCCCACGACGAGTGCGAGACAGAACACCGTCGCAGCCAGCGGCAGCGCCACTCCGACGCGGTAGCCGACCCGGGCCCGGTCCCGACCGTACCGGAGCCCCGTCGCGAGCGCGGTCAGGATCGCGGTCAGTGCCAGCACGTACAGCCCGACGGCGAGGCCGAGATGGCCGACCGGCAGGGCGGCACCGAAGTCCGTGGCCGCGCCACGCCCTACCCCCACCCCCACGGTGTCGGCACGGCCGGCCGTCCCGGCGGCGAGCGCGACCGTCGTGCCGCCGACGAGCGGCCCGAAGACGGTGGCCGTGTTGGCCAGCGTGGCCGTCAGCCGGGCGGTCTCGCGGCGCGTTCGCCGGGTCACCTGCCGCAGTTCGGCGAGGTGTTCGCCGGTCGCGACGAGCAGGTCGCCGGCCGGTGGCCCCACGCGTCCTGCCCGAGCGAGCGCGGTCACCGCCCGCTCGACGCGTGGACTCGGCAGGTCCGCGGCCGGTCCGCCCGGACCGAGGAACGCGGTCTCGATGTCGCACCCGAGCCGACGCCCACGCTCGCTCGCGGTCGCGAACGCCTCCTCGACGGGCCCCCCGAGCGATGCCGTCGCGTCCGCGATGGCCCGCTCGACGGCGACGCCGGCCGCTACCTCGCGCCCGACCGCGACCAGCGCGTCGGGGAGCCCTCGTTCCATCGCCGCCGTCCGCTCGCGGACCGCGACCGCCGGCCGATGATGGACCGCGAGCCCACTCCCAGCGGCCCCGACCGCCGCGACCGGCGCCGCCCACCCCGGAACCGGCGGCAGCAGTGCGACGACCGCACCGGTCACCGTCGCGGCCCCCAGTCCGACGGCGACCGCCCGCCACGGTTCGCCGGGACGCGCCGGGTGCGATGCCGGGACGGGGTCGCGGGGGAAGGCGACCGGCCGCCGGGCGAGGAGCCACGCGGCGGCCCCCAGTAGCGTCACCGGAAGCAGCAGGTCGTAACAGCCTACCACCGTAGCGAGCAGGAGTTCCGCGGGAACGCCGGCTGCGACCACGCCCGGGAGGATGCCGACGAGCGCGAGCGGCAGCAACACGCCGAACGCGTACACCGCGGTCACCGGGCCGTGGAGCGCCGCCGCCGCGGACGTAGCCCGTTCGCGGACGCCCTCGGCCGCGGCCTCGGTCGCACGGTCGAGTCGTCGCTCGCGCTCGTCGGCCGGGGCCATTGTGGCCGCCACGACCTGTCGCACTGCCCGTGCGAGTTCGGGGTGGTCGGCCGCGCTGGCGGCGGCGAACGCCTCCAGACCGGCGCTGTCGCGCCCACGTGCTCGCCGGACGTGTGTGGCGAGCCGGTCGGCCAGCGGGTCGTCGCCATCACACCCGGCAGCCGCGGCCGCCTCGGGTGTCGGCTCGATGTGTACCCGGAGCGCCATCCGCCCGACCAGTCGGGGGACGGCCCCGGCGGCCCGAGCCGACCGGAGCTGGGCTGCCACTCCGGAGCGGTGGGTGAACCACTGCACGAGCCGGTTCCACGGCGGTCCGTCGGTCACGCGTCCGCCCCCGCCTCCGTCGTCAGCGTCTCGCCACGCGCTTTCGTGGCGGCGAGTGTCTCGGCGTACGACTCCCCTGGCTCGCACAGGTCGGCGACGACCGCGCTCGCGCCGCCGCCGAGCCGTTCCGCCGCGACGAGCGAGCCGTCCTCGGCCTCGTAGAGTGGGGCGAACGCCGCACCTCCGTCGTCGGTCCTGACAACCTCCTCCACGCGGCGGACCCGTCGCTCCCGGCCCCGGGTCGTCTCCCGGGCACCGACGGTCACCAGCAGGTCCGTGTCGGCGAACGACGACTCCGGAACGCCGAGGTCCGTCACCATCCGTTCGCGGACGGTCGCGGCCCCGTCCCCGTGGACGGTGCCGAGGACGGCCGAGCCGCCGGCACCGACACGCATCGCCTCGTAGAGGACCGCCGCCTCCTCGCCGCGAACCTCGCCGACGACGAGCGCACTCTCCCCGAGACGGAGCGCCGTCCGGAGCGCCTCGGCCGGGGACAGTTCGGTGCCGTCGCCGGTTCCGACCCGGAGCGCCTGCACGTCGCGACCGGCCTCCCGGAGCGCTGCCGCCGGCAGCTCCGGCGTGTCCTCCACGAGGACGGTCCGGCTCCCGGTGGGGAGCTCCCAGAGGAGCGCGCCGAGCAGCGTCGTCTTCCCGGCACCGCGCTCGCCCGTCACGAGACAGGCCACACCGCGCTCGACCGCCAGCGACAGCAGTCCCGCGACCTCGGGTGTGAGGGTCCCGTTCGTGACGAGGTCACCGAGTCGCCACGCCTCCCGGTCGTGGGCCCGGAGCGCGAAGGCGTGCCCGTCACTGACCGGCCCCGTGACCCCCGAGACACGGACGCGGCGCCCCGCGACCTCCGTCGTCGCGGCCAGCGTGGGCGAGGAGCGAGCGAACGCCCGTCCCGAGGCTCGGCGGAACCGTCCGGCCAGCACCGAGGCTCCCTCGCGAGCCAGCCGGACGTTCGTGGTCATCGACTCGTCGTCGCGGCGGACCCGGAGCGGCGTCTCGGCGACCGGCGCGGTGGCGAAGACGTCCGAGACCGCGTCGTCGGCGAACAGGTCCGAGAGAACCCCTGCACCGCGGGTGTGTTTCGCGAGGGCGGCAGCGAGTGCGACCGCATCGGGCTCGATGGCGTCGGCATCGCCGGGTTCGGCCAGTGCAGCCTCGACCGCTGCGGTCGGATCGTCGGCGCCGTCGGCGAGCGCCCGGCGGGCGGCCGCGAGCGTCGCGAGCGCGGCGGCGGAGAACCGGACGACCGGCGGCTCGATGTGGTACCGGCGCGGCGCCTCCGCATCGGGTCGGTCGTAGAGCCGAACCACCGCTCCGGTGTCGAGCTCGTATCGGTCGGCGAGGACCCCGTCTGGCGGGGGTGCCCGTTCGACCAGCGAGTGGGTGAGTGCGGGCCCGACGAGTGGCGCGAGACAGTTGTCCTCGGCGGCGGCCGCTTCGTCGGCCGCAGCTTCGGCGACGGCTAGCAGCCCGCTCTCGGCGGCCGCGTGAGACACGGTATCCGACCGCCCTGCCGCCCGGGCCGCCGCGACCAGCGGTTCGCGCCGTGCCCGCCGTGCGAGTGCCGGGTCGTGGACACGAGCCGTGTCGGCGAAGCGCCCGGCCGCGACCAGCAGCGCGACACTCCGGTCCTCGTACCACCGTTCGACGCCCCCGTGCTCCGTTCGGACCGCCCGCACGTCCTGCCCGCCGACCGCCGCGACGACGGTCTCGCGGCAGGCCGGCTCGGCAGCGATGCGGCCGGCACCAGGGCAGTCCGACGCATCGACGTGGAGCGTCTCGCCGGCCTCCGCGGGGCCCGGGTCGCACGCGCACGTCGCTTGCTCGCGTGTCTCCCCGGTCCCGAGTAGCGTGTCAAGTCCGTCGAACATGGGCTCGATGGTCCCGGCTTCCGGTTTCAACTTCGGGGAAGCGGGACACGCTGACGACGGACGACCCGGCCCGAAGCCGGAGCGAGAGTCGGAGCTGGTGGTGTCCGGCCGCGAGTTCGAGGGGTGTCTCCCCCGTGTCGAGGGCCACCGACGGCTGCCGGCGATGCCACGGTCCGCCATCGACTCGCCACCGGACGACACCGCGTTCGATGCCGACGGTACCGCCTGCTGGGACGGTGACCGTCATGGTCCGCCGGGCGATGCCCGAACGGGTCGGGTCGTTCCGCGCCGCGAGACGGTCGGCCGCGTCGACGAACCGTGTCACGGTCTCGTCGAGACGCGTCGCTGTTCGTGTCTCACGGGCCTGGTCGGCAGCCGCGAGCCCGGCGGCCAGGAGTGCCCCCGCGAGCAGGACCGCCAGGGTGGTCCGGAGCGGACCGCTCATTCGGTGGCGAGGTCGTCCGGCCAGTGGCCGCCGTCCGGGACGCGCCGTGGCGGGCCCGGGCGCTCGGCCGCTCCGGAGTCCCCCCGTGCCGTGGCTCGTGGCCCGGCCGTCTCGGGCGTCGGCTCCTCGTCTCCTGGCATCTCGACCGTTGGCTCCTCGGTCGCCGGCACCTCGGACGGCGTCGCGTCCGGTCCGTCGTCGAGCGCGGCCCGGAGCGCCTGGACGGCAGCCTCGAGCCGACAGAGTCGGCGCTCGACGGTCGCGGCTGGGTCGTTCCGGTGCTCGCCGGGGGTCGAGGCGGTCCCGTTCCCGGCCGGCGTGTCGGCGGGTGAGGTCGTCGGCGGGTCGGGGACGGTGTCCTCGTCGGTCAGCGCGCGCTCGACCGCACGGAGACGGGCGGCCAGCGTCTCGGTGTCCGGGTTCGGCATAGGGCCGTTGCTCCCGGGATGGTACTTGAATTTCGCCCACGGGTAGCCCGCGGGCAGGAGAACGTGACGCCACGGTCGTTGTTGCTCGACGCCGCGGGTCGCTACTGCTTGACGAGGCTGCCGCCGTCGAACTCCGGTCGGTCGTAGTCGACGTCCATCAGGTCGAGCACCGTCGGACCGATGTCGTAGAGGTCGGCGTCCTCGACGGGGCAGTCCGGGTCGTCGATGAACAGGCAGGCGTTGTCGAACGAGTGCATTCCGTTGCGTGGCCCGGTACCGAACACCTCGTCGTGGCCCTTGAAGCCGGACTTGAGGTCGAACCCGTGGTTCGGGACGACCGTCAGGTCGGGCGCGATATCGTCGTGGGCCCCGCGGTAGGCCTCCTCCTTGGTGACGACTCGGTCGGCGACCGGTTCGCCGTTCGGGCCGGTCAGGTTCTCCAGGGCCTCTTTCAGTTCGGCGCGCGTCTCCTCGTACTCGTCCTGTGGGACGCCGCCGTTGGGCTCGCGGCCCTCCAGGTTGAGGTAGAAGCGTCCCGGGATGAGCGAGTAGGCGCGGGCCTCCTCGGAGATGTCGCCGAGCTCGTCGTGGCCGTCGGTGTCGTACTCGAGCCAGCCCTCCCGTTCGAGCCAGGCGTTGCAGTGGACCTCGTAGTCAAGCGTCGTGAACCCGTGGTCGGAGGCGACCATCATGGTCGTGTCGTCGTCGAGCATCCCGCGGAGCTCGCCGAGGTAGCGGTCGACCTTCTCGTAGAACTCGAGGAAGTACTCGTAGTCCTCGGGGGAGGCCTCCTCCCCGGCCTCGTAGTCGCCGAAGAGGAAGTGGTTGACCCGGTCGGTCGTCATGAAGACGCCGAAGAAGAGGTCCCAGTCGTCCTCCTGGATGTAGTGCTTGAAGTTCTCGAACCGGGCGTCGATGGTCCGGTGGGCGTCCTCCATGAACTCGGCCTTGTCGTCCTTGTGGCCGAGCTTGGCGTTCACGTCGATCCGGTAGTCGTTGTTCTCCAGGTGCTCCCGGAGGTCGTCCGGGTAGGCGGCCTTCTCGACGCCGGGCGAGAGGAAGCCGCTCACCATCCGCTGGACGTCGCGCTGGGGCGGGAACGTGACGGGCACGTTCATGACGGAGGCCCGCCGGTCGGCGTTCTCGACGCGGTCCCAGATGCGCGTCGCACGCACGTCACGACCCATCGGGACGTACGTGTCGTACGACCCGTTCTCCCGGTCCTGGAACCCGTACACGCCGGTCTCGCCCGGATTGACACCCGTCGTCAGAGCGGGCCAGCAGGCGCTGGATTCCGGCGGAACGATACTGTCGATGGCCCCGGAACTCCCCTCCGCCGCGAGCTCCGTCAGGTTAGGGAAGGTGTCGGGGTTGTCCGCGATGAGGCTATATGGCACCCCGTCGATGCCGAAGAAGGCCACGCGCGGCCCGTCGCCTCCGCGCAGCCGGTCGAACAGACCCATACCCGCACGACCGGGGTCGGGCTACAAGAAGCTTCGTTTCGCCGCCGAACGGCCTCGTCCGGGGTACCGGCAACGCTCCCCGGGTCGAGACGCCGACCGGCAGTCAGTTGGCCGCGGTGTCGTCCTCGGTCGCTACGTCGCCCGGCTCCTCGGGCTCCTCGTCGGCCGCCGGCTCGAGCCTCGCGTCCTCGGGAACGACGGTGAGGTGGTCGATCCCGACGCCGCCTGATTCTCGGGTGGCCATATACGATTCTCCGGTCCCGACACCCAAATAATTACTCATACGCATAAGTCATTACTGGCCGGTTCCAGATTACTGCCAGTTGTACTGCCGGCAACGGTTGCCGCTCCCTGGGTTGACACTCCGGTGCGGGCGGTAGGACGGGGATGTCGGAAGGTGGGGCGTCCCGTCGTTCGGCCCGGAATCGGCGGCCCGGGACGCGGACGGCTCGGCTCACCCCTGCGATGGTGGTCCGCTGGAGACGGACGCGACGCTGCTGGGGAGTCGTTCGTCGTGAGACCGCAATAGTCGCCCGCGGCGCTCAGTCGAACTTCTCGTCGTAGAGGTCCTGGGCGTGCTCGATGGCGTCGTAGGCGGCCTGCTTGTCCTCCCAGCCCAGCGTCTCGACCTCCTTGCCCTCCTCGAGGTTCTTGTAGGTCGCGAAGAACTCGTCGATCTCGTCGAGCTGCTGCTGGGTGATGTCCTCGAGGTCCTCGATGTGGTCGTAGCGCGGGTCCTCGGAGGGGACGGCGATGACCTTGTCGTCCTGCTCGCCGTCGTCGTCCATCTTCATCAGCGCGACCGGACGGGCCTCGATGACACAGCCCGGGAACGTCTGGTCCTCGACGAGCACGAGCACGTCGAACGGGTCCTCGTCGTCGTAGTACGACTGCGGGATGAACCCGTAGTCCGAGGGGTAGTGGACGTTGGAGTGGAGGACGCGGTCGAGGACGACGCCGGGGATGTCCTTGTCGTACTCGTACTTGTTGCGTTCGCCCTTCAGGCACTCCACGACTGCGTAGATCTCCTCCGGTGGGTTCGGGCCGGTCTCGAGGTCTTCCCAGAGATTCGCCATGCGCCGGCCTCCGGACCGGTGTCATAAGGTGTTTCTGTTTTCCGTGCCGGCGCCCGGTTCCATCGCTCCGGGGGCGACCCGTCCCGCGGTTCTCACTCCGTGGACGCCGCCTCGGTGACCAGTTCCAGCGACGCCTCGACGACCGCCCGCTGCTCCTCCGAGGGCCACGCGTTCCGGGGGAAGTAGTCGCCCAGGAACTCCTCGCGCATCCGCTCGGTCGCCTCTTCGACCGGACGCGCGTAGTGGTTGCTCATGAAGGTCGCGAACGCCCGCGCGTTCGCGCCGTGGACCTCGCCGTGCTCGTCGGCCACCTGCTCGGCCACCGTCGCGTTGTGCTCGTCGACGGCGTCCCAGTCCTCGGCGTCGCCCGCGCCCTCCAGCGGAACTTCGATGCCCCGGTCGATGTCCTCGATACGGTCCGGGTGGACGCTCCCGTCCACGACCCACTCTGTGGGATGCAGGACGAGCGTCGCCTCGGTGTTCTCGCCGCGGATGCGCGACGTGTACTCGTGGTCGGCCAGGAGGTCCGCGCGGCGCTCGCGGTAGGCCGTGGCCTCGTTCTCGTCGATGGCGTCGCGGGCCAGCCGGGTCAGACGCTCGGCCTCGTCGGCGACCTCGCGTGGCAGGGTGTCCGGTGCGCCGTCGGTCGTGTCGGAATCGGTGCCCTGGTCGACTTCCTCCTCGCGCTCCGTCTCGCCGGGGTGGATATCCTCAGGCGTCATCGAGTGCTTCGTTCGCCAGCTTGTCGGCACGCTCGTTTATCTCCCGCGGAACGTGCTCCAGCGTCCACTCGTCGAACCGGTCCAGCAGCTCGCGGGCACGGACCCGCAGCTCGCGCAGTTCGGGATCGTTGGTGTTCCAGGCGCCCTTGACCTGTTTCACGATGAGTTCGGAGTCCCCGCGGACGTGGATCTCGTCGAAGCCGAAATCGGCTGCGACCTCCAGCGCGGTGATGAGCGCGTGGTACTCGGCCTGGTTGTTCGTCGTCCGGCCGATGGTCTCACCGCCCTCGGCCGCGATACCGTCGCCGGTCACGATGGCGTAGCCCGCGGCCGCGGGGCCGGGGTTCCCGCGACAGGCGCCGTCGAAGTAGACGTGCGCGCGGCCGCCGCTCCCCCGCAGGAGGCCGACCAGCCGTTCCGGCGAGCCACCCTGCACGACGACCTTCCCCTCGTAGGCGACGGCGGTCGCACCGCCGTGGTCGGCCCGCCACAGTTCGTGGTCGGTGTTCCCGGACGCGACGGCGACGCCGGCAGTCTCGAGCCGTTCGCGGGCCTCCGCCGGGTCGCACTCGACAACGGGCATGCCGGGAGGTGCCCGAACGTCGTACTTATCGGTTCCGGTGGGGCGACCGTAGCGTCCCCGGCGGCTAGCGATTTCAGTTACGAGAACCGGGAATCGCCGCGGGATTTATGTGGTATCCCTGCGCCAAAGATTAACCGCGATGTCACGGCCCACACGGCAGCGCGAGCGCAGCCGCGCCGACGAGGGGGAGGAGGAGCAGACCGAGGGTACGCGGACCTGTCCGGAGTGTTCGTCCGAGAGCGTCGTCAAGAGCGCCGACCGGGGAGAGCTCATCTGTGAGGACTGCGGTCTGGTCATCGAGGAGGACCAGATCGACCCCGGTCCGGAGTGGCGCGCGTTCAACCACTCGGAGCGCCAGCAGAAGTCCCGCGTCGGGGCGCCGACGACCCAGACGATGCACGACAAGGGGCTGACGACCCAGATCGACTGGAAGAACAAGGACGCCTACGGTCGCTCCATCTCCTCGGAGAAACGTTCCCAGATGAACCGGCTGCGCAAGTGGCAGGAGCGCATCCGCACCAAGGACGCCGGCGAGCGCAACCTCCAGTTCGCGCTGAGCGAGGTCGACCGGATGGCGAGCGCACTGGGCGTCCCACGCTCGGTCCGCGAGGTCGCCTCGGTCACCTATCGGCGCTGTCTCGACGAGGATCTCATCCGCGGTCGCTCCATCGAGGGTGTCGCCACGGCCGTGCTGTACGCCGCCTGCCGGCAGGAGGGTATCCCGCGCTCGCTCGAGGAGATCAGCGACGTCTCCCGCGTCGAGCGCAAGGAGATCGGCCGGACCTACCGCTACGTCTCGCAGGAACTCGGCCTCGAGATGGAGCCGGTCGACCCCAAACAGTACGTCCCGCGCTTCTGCTCGGAGCTCGAGCTCTCCGAGGAGGTCAAGAGCAAGGCCGAGGAGATCATCACCGAGACCGCCGAGCAGGGCCTGCTCTCGGGCAAGTCCCCGACGGGCTACGCTGCCGCTGCCATCTACGCCGCCTCGCTGCTCTGCAACGAGAAGAAGACCCAGCGCGAGGTCGCGGACGTGGCGCAGGTGACCGAGGTCACCATCCGCAATCGGTACCAGGAGCAGATCGAGGCGATGGGCCTCGCCGCCTGAGCACGAACGCTACTGGACACGACGGCCGTGCGGACATCGGACTTAGCCTGATTACCTGGGGATTTTACACAGTAAATCCGAGATAGCTTGCAATATATCTGGATATTCCTCCAAAACTCTGCAGAATGGATGTACTCTCCATTCTCACACTCCCCTGCTCACTCCCCCACGCCTAACTCCGGCCCGCGAGAACTGCCGCTATGCAGGTCATCGTCCACGGTGGGGCCGGGAGTCCAGCCGACGAACCCGACGACCGCCAGCAGGTGCTCGACGAGGCGGCCACGACCGGGAGCGAGGCAGCCACGCCCACGGACGCCGTCGTCACGGCCGTCAACGTCCTCGAACGCGACGAGCGGTTCAACGCCGGCGTCGGCTCGGCGGTCCAGTCCGACGGCATCCCCCGGACCGATGCGGGACTGATGACCGACGACCGCGAGGTCGGCGCCGCGTGTGCGATGCCCGGTGTCCGCGATGCCGCCGCAGTCGCCCGACTCGTGGCCGAGGAGACGCCCCACGTGCAGGTCGCGGGCGTCCACGCCGTCGACCTCGCGGACGACTTCGGCGTCGAGACGGGTGTCGACCTCCGGACCGACGGGACCCGCGAGCGCTGGGATGGGATGGACGAGGTCGCGCCGCCCGCCGAAGCGCCCGCGCAGGACCACCTCGCGTGGGTCCGCGAGCGGTTCGGACGGAGCGAGGCCGGGACCGCGGTCCCGGACGCCGACCGTCGCGACGGCGGTGTGGACGACAACTACGACGACCACCGCGACCACCGCGACCACGACACCGTCGGCGCGGTCGCGCGCGACCACGACCGCTTCGCGGCGGCCACCTCCACGGGCGGCCGGTGGGCCGCACTCGCCGGACGGGTGGGTGACGTGCCGCAGGTCGGCTGCGGGTTCTACTGCTCGCGGGCGGGCGGCGCGTCCGCGACGGGCGCGGGCGAGGACATCGCGCGGGTGACGATGGCCCGCCGCGCGGTCGCACATCTGGAGATGGGGCGCGACGCGGGGGACGCGGCCGACCTCGCGGTCGAGGAACTCGCGGACGTGACCGGGAGCGAGGCCGGCATCATCGTCCTCGACAACGCGGGCGGCGTCGGCGAGGCGTACAACAGCGATGCGATGCAAACTGCCGTTGCCGGCGCCGGCGCCGACGCATCTGACTGAGACGCCGGCCGGGGTCGTGCCGGTCGCTCACTCGTCGCCGCGGCCGAGGCCCCGGTCGAGCAGCGAGAGGAGCCGGTCGACGGGCGTGCTGGCGAGCAGGTCCAGATACCGCTCGGAGCGTTCGTACACGGAGCGGAGCTGTTCGACCCGTTCGAGGTCGCGTTCGGCGCGCTCACCCTCCGCGTCGGCCAGCTGCTGGGCGGCCTCGTCCAGCGCCCGGCTCATCACCGTCACCTCGCGCCGGACCTCGTTCTGGAGGAACTCCCGGGCGATGTACCAGAAGTCGCGCTCGGCCTCGAAGAAGGCACGCTTGCCCTCGTTCGGCAGGGACCGTCGCTGGACGAGGTGGAACCGCTCCAGCGTGCTCATCGCGGTGCTCACCGTGGATTTGGCGTAGCCGCTGCGCTCGACGAGTTCGTCCAGCGACAGTGGCTCGCCGGCGAAGAACAGCTCACCGTAGAGCCGCCCGAGGCTGCGGCTCGCACCGTACACCTCGGCCGACCGCGCGAACGCCTCGATGACCGTCTCCTCGGCGGCCCGCACGTCGTCCGGCGGGTCCGTACTCCCCTCGTTGCCCGGCTCGTCCTCGTGGTCGCTCATCGTTCGAATCCAGGGCGCCGAAACGCATAAATCCGATGCGTGCGGAATATTCGGCAAATGCCGAATATAGAGAATAGGGGTGACGGGCTGGAATCGGAGCGTCGCTCGACCGACGGGGAGAGCGAAGTCGTCCTTCAGGCCGACGGGCTCGCGAAGGCGTACGGCTCGTCGCTCCCCTTCCGGGAGCGCGTCGAGGTCCTGACGGGCACCGACCTGACCGTCCGTGCGGGCGAACTGGTCGGCGTCGTCGGCGCCAACGGCAGTGGCAAGTCCACACTGTTGCGCATCCTCGTCGGCGATCTCGCGGCGGACGACGGGACGGTCCGTGTCTCGGGCCGGGTCGGCTGGTGTCCGCAGGAGACCCGGCTCTACGACCGCCTGACGGTGCGCGAGACGTTCGCCCTGTTCGGGGAGGCGTACGGGCTCGACGACGAGGTGGTGGCCGAGGCCCGCGACCGACTCGCCGACCGGCTGGACTTCGAGCGCTACCTCGACCGGCGTATCGACCGACTCAGCGGCGGCAACCGGCAGAAGGTGAACCTCGCGGTCGCGCTGCTCCACGACCCGGACGTGCTCGTGCTGGACGAACCGTACACGGGGTTCGACTGGGAGACATACCTCGCGTTCTGGGAGCTCACGGACGACCTGCGCGACCGTGGCACCGCCATCGTCATCGTCTCGCACTTCGTCGAGGAGCGCGAGCGGTTCGACCGGGTGCTGGAGCTGGCCGACGGCGAGCTCCACGCGGACGACGGTGCCGAGACCGACGCCAGGCCGGAGGGTACCGAGGTCGCCGCGAGCCGACGTGAGGCGGCGACCGACGGGGGGACCCGGGGCACGACGGGGGTGAGGTTCGATGACGACCGCTGACCGGGCCGTCGCCCGGTTCGGAGTCGGCCTCCGGTCGACGTTGCTGGCGGCGCTCCGCTCGCCTACGGCGCTGGCGCTGCTCGTCGCGCTGCCGCCGCTCGTGGTCGTCGGCTATGCCGAGGCGATGGCGGGGTTCCCGCGGCTCCCGTTCGTGGAGACGGTCCCGAAGACGGCGGGCCGGCTGAACGGCGCCCTGTTCGCGACCGCGTTCCTGGCGGGGCTCCTCGGGCTGTTCCAGGTCGTCAGTGCCGCCCGCGCCGACCGGCGGCTGGTGGTCGCTGGCTACCCCCGTGCGACCCTGTTCGTCGCGCGGCTGACGAGCGTTCTCGTCGTGGTGGCGGTGGCCGCGGCTCTGTCGCTGGCGACGCTCTGGTTCGGTGTCGCCCCCGAGGCGCCCCTCGCGGCCTTCGGGTCGCTCCTGCTGGCCGGCCTCACCTACGGGCTCGTCGGGGTCCTCGTCGGCTCCGTGCTCCCGCGGGAGCTGGAGGGGTCGCTGGTGCTCGTCACGCTGGCGGACATGGACGCCATCCTGTCGAGCGGGCTCGTCGAGACCAAGGGCCTGGCCTCGTTCACCCCACTGCACGCCGCGAACCCGTTGTTCCGTGCTGCCGTCCTCGACGGAACTCTCCCGAGCGATGAACTCCGGGCTGGACTCGCGACCGTGGCGGGCCTGGCCGTCCTCACCGCGGTCGCGTACCTCCGGCTGGTCGGAACCGCCGGGTCCGGGGACGGGACCGTCGAGTCGGCCGGCGACGGGCCAGCCGCCGACACCGGGGGTGACGTGCGATGACCCGGACACGAGCCGGAGCCGCGCTCGTCGCGTCGGCCCGACAGTACGCCCGGACGCCGGTGCTGCTGGCGCTGCTGGTCGCGGTCCCGGCCTACCTCGTCGGCGTCGTCGGTCGGGTGGTCCCGGACGCGCAGGTCCCGCTCTACGGCGTGGACGGCGCCACGACGGCCGGCGCCGCGGCGGCGTTCGGAACGCTGATGGCACCGCTCGCGGTCGCCCTCGTCGCCGGCATCTCCGGGCTGTTCCTCGCCGACCGGACGGCCACCGACCGGCGACTGGTCGTCGCGGGCTATCGGCCGTGGCAGTTGCTCGCTGGCCGGCTCGGCGTCCTCGTGGGAGTCACGCTCCTCGCGAGCGCCGCCACGCTCGCGGCGCTCGCGACCGTCCGAGTGCCCGACCAGCCGGGCGCGTTCGTCGTCGCGCTCCTGCTGGCCGGCCTCGGCTACGGCGCCGTCGGCGCGCTCGTGGGCAGCGCGCTCGACCGGCTCCCTGGTACCTACGTCCTGCTGTTCGCGCCGACGCTGGACGGGTTCCTCGTCCAGTCCCCGCTGGCGAGCGGCGGCTCCGACCTCGCCGGCTACCTCCCCGCCGGCGCGCCGGTCGAGCTGGCGATGGCCGCCGCGTACGGGACGCCTGACCTCACGGTCGTGGGCCGTGGACTCGCCGTCGCTGCTCTCCTCGCTGCGGCCGCGACGGTCGTCTTCTACCGCCGGCTTCCCGTGGCGCAGGGGTAGACGGAGGGCGTGCCCGAACGTTCATCCGCCATCCGCGAGAGGGCACCGTCATGACCGCACCCGCCGACCGCATCCTGACGAACGCCGAGGTCCACACGCTCGCGCCGAGCGGCGGTGAGTCCGCGGGGCGAGCCTCGTCGGACGGGTCCGACGGCGACACGGTCCACGAGGCCGTCGCTATCAGGGACGGGCGTGTCGTCCGCGTCGGCTCGGCGTACGAGGTCGCCTTCCTCCGGGGCGTCGAGACGACCGTCGAGGACTGCGGGGGTGATGTCGTCCTGCCTGGCTTCGTCGACGCACACACGCATCTCGACATGGTCGGACGCTACCTCGTCCACGCCGCGCTCGGTGACGCGACGGCCCCGGCCGAGGCCGTCGAGCGCCTGGTCGAGGGCGCCCACCCACCCGACGAGAGCGAGTGGGTCCTCGGATTCGGCTACGACGAGTCCACGTGGGACGAGGCCCGCTACCTCACGCGCGAGGACCTCGATGCCGTGAGCGAGGAACGACCCGTCGCGGCCTTCCGCGAGGATATGCACACCGTCTCGCTCAACGGCGTCGCGCTGGACCGTGTTGCCGGGGATACCGCCGACGAACACCTCCGGCGGGTGGGCGGCGACCCGACGGGCGTCGCCGTCGAGGGGGCGGTCACGACGGTCCTCGACGCGACGCGGGGCGACCAGCCCGAGCGCGACTTCATCGCGGCGGCCAGCGACCGCGCGGCGGAACTCGGCATCACCGCGGTCGGCGACATGATACGGGACCGCCGGGTCCCCCGCGCGTACCGCGACCTCGCGCGCGACGGCCAACTCGGATTGCGGGTGCGACTGAACTACTGGACGGACTTCCTCGACGCGCTCGCCGAGACGGGCCTCGTGACCGGCGACGGCGACGACCTCGTACGCGTCGGCGCGGTCAAGTCGTTCACGGACGGCTCGCTGGGCGCCCGTACCGCCCGGCTCTCCGAGCCGTACGCCGACGCGGACGCCTCGGGGAGCGAGAGCGACGACGAGGACCCACGGGGGCAGTGGGTCGTGACACCCGACGAGTTGCGCGAGTACGTCGAACGGGCGGACACCCTGGGCTTCCAGTTCTGCGCGCACGCCATCGGTGACGAGGCCATCGCGGCGACGCTCGACGCCTTCGCGGACACGGACGCGGCCGCCGCCCGCCACCGCGTCGAGCACGCGGAGGTGCTGACCGACGACCTCGTCGAGCGGTTCGCCGAGGTGGGCGCGGTCGCCTCCGTCCAGCCGAACTTCCTCAAGTGGGCACGCGAGGGCGGGCTCTACGAGTCACGGCTCGGGCGTGAGCGGACCCGTGCGTCGAACCGGTACGCGGCGCTCGCCGACGCCGGCGTCCCGCTGGCGTTCGGGAGCGACACGATGCCGCTCGGGCCGCTGTTCGGCGTCCAGCAGGCCGTGACGGCGCCGGCCCCGGCCCAGCGGCTCGACGTGACCGAGGCGTTGCGGGCGTACACCCACGGCGCGGCGTACGCGCTACGCGACGAGGACCGGTTCGGAACCATCCAGCCGGGCAAGCGCGCGGACCTGGTCGTCCTCGACGAGTCCCCGTGGGCAGTCGCGCCCGACGCCATCGCCGACATCGACGTGACGGCGACGTTCGTCGGTGGCGACCCGACGTACCGGGCGGAATGAGCCGCGAACGGCCGGATACGAGCCTTCCAGGGCTGGTCGGGCCCGCCCGGCCCGCCCGGCCCGCCCGCCCGTGACGGACTGATTTCCGCCGATGAGGGGAATCAACGTCGGATTCCTCTCCACGGGGCGCCTTTGTAGAGAAAATCTTTTCATAGATGGCTCCACTACGTCAGGTACTTCCAAGGTGTCTCACCGTGCCGAAGATGGAAACAGCGGATATCGAGACGGACCTGAGCCTCTTCAAGTACGACAACCTCGAGCAGCTCCCGCCCGCCTACCGGGAGCTGGACGAGGCCGAGCGTACCGAGCGTATCGAGGCCGCACTGGACGAACTCGGGGACGACGTCGTCATCCTCGGCCACAACTACCAGCGTCGGGAGATCGTCGAGCACGCCGACTTCATCGGTGACTCCTACCAGCTGAGCAAGGAGGCCGCCGACGCCGACGCCGACTACGTCATCTTCGGCGGGGTGACCTTCATGGCCGAGTCCGCCGACATCATCACGGACGACGACCAGTCCGTCATCCTCCCGTCGATGGAGGCCTCCTGCCCCATGGCGGGCATGGCCGAGGCCCTGCAGGTCGACGCCGCGTGGGCCGAGATCACGGAGGCCGCCCCGGATTCGAACATCATCCCCATCACGTACATGAACAGCTACGCCGACCTGAAGGCGTTCTGCGCCGAGCAGGGCGGGCTGGTCTGTACCTCCTCGAACGCGCACAAGGCGTTCGAGTACGGCTTCGAGCAGGGGGACAAGGTGCTGTTCCTGCCGGACAAGCACCTCGGCGAGAACACGGCCCACCGGCTCGGCATGGAGGACTCCATCGTCGAGTGGGACCCGTGGGACCCCGAGGGCGCCAGCGCCGAGGAGGCCGCCGAGGCCGACATCATCCTCTGGGACGGCTACTGCCAGGTGCACGAGCGCTTCCGCGAGCACCACATCGAGGACATCCGCGAGGAGCACCCGGACGTGAACGTGGTCGTACACCCCGAGTGCCGCCGCGAGGTCGTCGAGGCGGCCGACGTGGTCGGCTCGACCTCGACCATCTGCCAGACCGTCGCGGAGGCCGACCCCGGCGACAAGTGGGCCATCGGCACCGAGATCCACCTCGCCAACCACCTCTCGCGCTGGCACCCCGAGGTCGAGGTGCTGCCGCTGTGCGGTGACGCCTGCATGGACTGCAACGCGATGCGCCAGATCGACCCGAACTACCTGACCTGGGTGCTGGAGGAGCTGGTCGAGGGGCGCGAGCGCAACGTCATCGAGGTCGCGCCGGGCGAGAAGGAGCTCGCACGGCTCGCGCTCGACCGGATGCTCGAGATATAGGTGCCCGGAGCCATGCAACAGACGACAACCGACGTACTCGTTGTCGGCTCCGGCATCGCCGGCTGTGCCGCCGCGCTCGCCGCCGCCCGCGACGGCGCCGAGGTGACGCTCGCGACGAAGGCGACCGAGCCGGAGGACGCCTCCTCCTGGTGGGCCCAGGGCGGCATTGCCGTCTCCCGGGAGCACCCCGACGTGTTCCGTGAGGACATCATCACGGCCAGCGATGGCGAGGCCGACCCCGACGCGGTGGAGACGCTCGTCGAGAACGCCAACGACGCCGTCGAGGACGTGCTGCTGGAGACGCTGGGTATCGAGTTCGACACCACCGACGAGTCCGCGAAGGCCGCCGACACCGGCGAGCGTGGGTTCGCCTACGCCCAGGAGGCCGCCCACGACGAGCCGCGCATCCTCCACGTCAACGCTTCCACCGGCCGGTACATCCTGCCCCCGTTGCTGAACCATCTCAAGGGCCACGACAACGTCACCATCGAGCAGGACACCGCCGCGCTGGAACTCGTCACCCACGAGGGGCTGGTCCACGGGGCCATCCTCGAGCGCGACGGCGAGTTCGCGCCCTGCTTCGCCGGCGCCACCGTCCTCGCGACGGGCGGCATCGGGTCGCTCTATCCGCGCACCACGAACCCCGAGGGCGCGACCGGCGACGGCATCGCCATGGCCGCGCTCGCGGGCGCGGACGTGGAGGACATGGAGTACGTCCAGTTCCATCCGACGGCATACGCTGGCGACGAATCGGGCGACACCTTCCTCCTCAGCGAGGCCGTCCGCGGCGAGGGCGCACTCCTGCGCAACGCCGAGGGCGAGCGGTTCATGCCCGACTACCACGAGGACGCCGAACTCGCGCCCCGCGACGTGGTCGCGCGCGCCGTCCAGGAGCAGATCGACGAGACCGGCGAGGTCACGCTCGACGTCTCGCCGCTCGACTTCGCCGACGAGTTCCCCGACCTCGCGCACAAGTGCGAGGAGTACGGCGTCGACTGGGCGGACGGCATCCCGGTCGCGCCGGCCGAGCACTTCCTCTGTGGCGGCATCGCCGTGGACGACCGCGGCCGGGCCTCGCTGGACCACCTGTTCGCCGTCGGCGAGTGCTCGCGCACCGGCGTCCACGGCGCCAACCGGCTCGCCTCCACCTCGCTGCTGGAGGGGCTCGTGTGGGGCCTGCGCGCCGGCGAGACGGCCGCCGAGGCCGACGAGCCGGAGGTCGTCGAGGCACCTGACCTGCTGGACAGCGACCCGCCGCTCGCGGACAACTTCGCCCGTGACAAGTTCGTCCGCCTGCGCCGCGTGATGGGCGAGTACGTCGGGCTCTCGCGGAACCGCGACGACCTCGGCCGCGCGCAGGGCGTCCTCCGACGGCTGAAGGGCGAGGTCGACGCCTACACCCGGACCCGGACGAGCCGGGGCCTCTACGAACTCCGCTCGGCGACGGTCGTCGCGCTGCTCATCTCCCGGGCGGCCAGCGAGAACCCCGAGTCGAAGGGGTGCCATTACCTCGAACCGCCGGCCGCTGCCGCCGAGGCCGACGCGGCCGACGGGGACTGACCGTGCTCGACCCCGAGCAGGTCGGGCGCTGGCTCCGCGAGGACCTCGGCCACCACGACGTGACCAACCACGTCCCCGGCGAGACGACGGGCCGACTCGTCGCGAAGGAACCCGGCGTCGTCGCCGGCCTCGACGCCGCGGAAGCCGTCTTCGACTACCTCGAGGTCGACGTGACCGAGCGGCTGGACGACGGCACGGGTGTCCACTCCGGTGACGTGGTGCTCCGCACCGAGGGACCAGCGACCGCGACGTTGCGCGCCGAGCGCGTCGCCGTGAACATCAGCGGCCACGCCTCCGGCATCGCCACCCGGACGCGGCGCGCGGTCGACGCAGCCCACGAGGTGAACGAGGACGTGCGAATCGCCGGCACCCGCAAGACGACGCCCGGTCTCCGCGGCGTGGAGAAGCGTGCCGTCGTCGCCGGCGGCGGCGACACCCACCGGCTGGACCTCTCGCACATGGTGATGGTGAAGGACAACCACGTCGCCGAGATGGGGCTGGAGGGCGCCATCACGCACTTCCGCGAACAGGCCTCGTTCGCGACGAAGGTCGAGGTCGAGGTCGAGGAGCCCGAGGACGCGCCGCGTGCCGCCGAAGCCGGTGCCGACATCGTCCTGCTGGACAACATGGACCCCGCAACGACCGAGGAGGCGGTCGAGTTGTTGCCCGACGACGTGCTATCGGAGGCGTCGGGGGGCATCCGTGTCTCGGACGTGCCGGCCTACGCCGCGACGGGTGTCGACGTCATCTCGATGGGCTCGTTGACGCACTCGGCGCCCAGTCTGGACCTGTCGTTCCGGACCGGGTGAGGCGCGCATCTGTCCCTGTATATCTGTCGAACTTCCCCATTGTTGTTTGAGGATTGGATATAGGGAGCGTATCCCCGTGATAGTGTCGTATCTATCGTACCAAGTCGCTTCTAGCTCCGGTAGACGATGGTCATCGCTCCCAGCCCGACCGCGCCCAGGAGGAACGAGACGATGCGGCCGACCAGCGCGGTGGTGCCACCGACGGCGGGAAGGTAGCCGAAGGCGGCCGCCACGAGCGCCGCGAGCACGAGGGACGGCAGGCGCCCGACGTACGGGGCGAACACCGTCATGTAGGCGATGGCGTTTGCGGCGATGGACAGGAAGGCGAACCCGAAGATGACGACCACCAGGAGCAAGAGCCCGATGACACCCAGGAGGGCACACAGGAACACCAGGACGATGAAGCCGAACAGTGCGAAGATGCCGATCCCGAGCGACTCGAGCGGACGGTTGCGGATGGTCTCCGCCACCCGCGCGGTGTAGCCCTCCAGGTTGGAGAGCAGCATGGTACCGATGATGAGTGTCGAGACGAACGCGATGCCCGCCTGCACGGGCGGTTCCACTCCGGTCCGGGTCGAGGACTGCGCGGCCGCGGGCGCCGCGAACAGCGTGCTCGCGAGGGCGACCAGCACCCCTCGGGTAAGACGACGATTCACGGGTTCGATTCCGGCTCTACTGTGGCATAAATCTACGTCAAACGGACTGAATACTGGTTCAGTCCCGAGGAACGACGCCAGTTCCCTGGTCGACGACCGAGAGGTCGATGGTTCCGTCCGCCCGGATGCCGTCGAACGCGAACGGGTCCGCCCCGTCCGCGAGCAGCAGTGAGCCGTCGAGGTCGGCGTAGTCACACAGCGGCGCGAGCGCCGCGCCAGCGGCAAGCGACACGTTCGTCTCGACCATACAGCCGACCATCACCTGCAGGTCGTGGGCTCGTGCGGCGTGGACCTGCTGCAGTGCGGGCCACACGCCGCCGGCCTTGTCGAGTTTGACCACCACCACGTCCGCGCGGTCGGCCACGTCAGGCACGTCGCTGGCCGTGACGCAGGACTCGTCGGCCGCCACCGGCAGTGAGGAGTGCTCGTAGACGAATCGCAGGCCCTCGCGGTCGCTTGCCGGGACAGGTTGCTCGACGAACGCCACGTCGTGGTCGGCCAGCCAGTGGCTCTTCCGGACGGCCTCGGCGGGCGTCCAGGCCTCGTTCGCGTCCACGCGGAGGCCCGCGTCGGGCGCGCCCTCGCGGACGGCCGCCACCCGCTCGCGGTCGCGCTCGGTCCCCAGTTTCACCTTCAGGTGCTCGAAGCCCGCCTCGACGGCGGTCGCCGCGCGGTCGCGCATCTCGTCGGGCTCGGCGAGGCCGACGCTGAAACACGAGCGAGGCGCGCGCTCGGGGTCCGTGCCCAGCAGGGCGTGGAGGGGCTCGCCGATCTGCCGCGCGTACAGGTCGTAGCACGCGATGTCGACGGCTGCCTTCGCCGCCGGATTGTCGCGGACGACGCGCTCGAATGCGGCGTGCCGGCGCTGGTGACCGCTCGGCAACGCCCCGTCGACGGTTGCGAGCAGGTCGGGGAGGATGGACTCGGCCGTCCCGACCGTCTCCCCGTAGTAGTCGTCCGGGCAGCCCGCACCGACACCCTCGGTCCCGTTCTCGTCGGTGAGCCGGACCACCACGGACTCGGCGGTGGTCGTGGTCCCCCGCGAGATGCCAAACGGGGTGTCCAGTTCCAGCGCCACCGTCTCGACCGACCAGTCCGCGATGGACGCGGTCCCGGTCGGCTCGTCGTCCCCCGTCATGCGTCGAGGTCGGTCGACGCGACGATGGCATCGAGGATGGCCTCCGCGCCGTCGCGCACGGGGTCGGCGGCGGGAACACCCAGGTCGTCGCCGTACTCGGTGACGGCCTGCTCGTCGGCTCCGGCGTCGAGGTCGTGCGTGGCGAGCGCGCCCGCGACCACCTCGGTGGGTGCGACCACCCCGCCGAGGGACTCGTACAGGTCCGCCACCTCGCGGACGGGCGGGATGGGGAACGACTCGTAGCCGTGGACCGCATCGCGGCCCGCGACGTGACACATGACGAGCGCGTCCGGCATCGCGCCGTGGAGGATGCTCGTCGTGACTCCCGAGTACGCGGGGTGGACGAGCGAGCCCTGTCCCTCGACCACGAGGAGGTCGTGGTCCGCGGCCGCCGCGAGGACCATCCGCTCCGTGGCGCCGGCGGCGAAGTCGCTGATGGCACGGTCGACCGCGATTCCCCACCCGGCGACGAGGATGCCCGTCTGTCCCGTCGGCACCATCGCGGCGTCGAGGCCGCGCTCGCGAGCCGCGTTCACGAGTTCACAGGTGGTGGTCATCTTCCCCGTCGAGCAGTCGGTCCCGACGGTCCCGACGACCGTCGCGTCAATGTCGCGGGCGCGACCCTCGCTGACGCTCAGGTCGGCCGGCGGCTCGCGGATGTCGAACAGGCGCGCGCCGTGTTCCTCCGCAAGTTCGACGAACTCCGCATCGTCGTTCAGCCGGTAGTGGAGTCCCGCGACCACGTCCGCGCCGGCCTTCAGCGCCCGCTCGACATCCTCGCGCCAGGAGCGGTCGAACCCGCCGCCGATAGGCGCGACGCCGATGACGAGTGTGTCGAACCCGGGGGCCTCGTCCGCCCGGCCGACGATGGGGGCGTCCTGCACGCGGTCGTCGTCCACGAAGTCGGAGACGGTGTAGTCGGTCTGCCAGCCGTGCCCCTCGCCGGCGATCTCCCGGTCGAGGACGGCCACCACCTCGTAGTCGGCGTACCGGAGCACCCCGAGTGCGGTCTTCGCCCGGTCCGGGAACCCCTCGTGGGCCAGGAGGGCGACGCGTTCGGGGTCGAACCCGAGCGCCGTCGTCTCGCGCGTGTCGGTCATACACTCGATTCGAATCCGGTGCAGCATAAGAGCGCGGGGCATGATTCATGCCGTGTCGGCTTCGTGACCCGGATGATGCTGATGCCACGGAGCCCTCCCCTTCGAGCCGTTCTGCTGGCGGCATTGCTCGTGCTCGTCCCGGTCGCTGCGGCCGGCACCGCTCCCGCCGTAGCGCCAACCGCCGACGAAGCATCCGACCGTACGCCCCCGGCCCAGTCGGTCCGGACCACCCAGGCCAACGTGACGGTCCTGAACGTGACCGTCGTCGGGCGGACGGCGGTCGGCGCCGCTGCCGAGCCGATGGTGAACGTCACCGGCATCATCGCGAACGAACTCGATCTCAACGTGGCCCGTGTCAGGGTCGACCGGAGAAACGATACGGTCGAGGTGCTGGCGAACCGCTCCGACGAGGCCGTTCTCACGGCGCTCCGCGAGGCCGACATCGACACCGAGGACGTGGCGGTTCGCCGCGGCGTCTCGAACGCGACCCGTGACGCCGTCGCGGCGGCGCTCCGCGAGCGGATCGTCGCCGCGGGCCTCGACGGGAACACCTCGGTGGCGGCCGCCGGTGACTCCCGACTCCGCATCCGGACGACCGCCGTCTCGACGGTTCGTGCCGCCGTGACCGTCCGCGGCGACGTGGGTATCGTCGCCGGCTTCCCCGGAACCGACGGCCACCGGCGGGCCGAACTGGTGGACGCGAGCGGCATCGCCAACGTCGGGGCCGTCCAGGTCCGCCCCGGCGGCGCCCCGTACGTCCCTGTGACGCTGACCGACGCCGCGGCCCGGAACTTCAGCCGGACCCTCGTGGACAACGGGTTCACCGACGAGGCCAACACGTCGAGCTGTCGCTACGACGAGTCACCGGACGAACCGGGCTACTGCATCTTCACCGTCATCGACGGCGAGGTGGTCTACGCCGCGTCGCTCTCGCCGGGGCTCGCGGATGTCATGCGTAACGGCGAGTTCGTCGAGGACCCGCGGTTCGTGGTCACGGCCGCCAACGAGTCGACGGCACGCAGCCTCGCCACGACGCTCCGCACCGGCCCGCTCCCCGCACCCGTCCGGGTCGTGAACACCACGACGGAGACCGACCCGGTTCCGTTCACGACGCCAGGAGCCGACACGGCGTCACCGACGCCGACGCCGACCCCGGACGTGGACGCCACGCCGACAGCCGGTGACGGTGACGGCGGGACGCCGACGCCTGATTCCGGCGGGACGCCGGCAGCTGGCGACGACGGGCCGACCGACGAGCCCACGGATGCCGGCGCGCCCGGCTTCGGCGTGTCCGTCGCGCTGGCCGCGCTCCTCGCCCTGGCCGCGGGGCTCGTGCGGCGCCGTCAGAGCCCGTAGACCCGGGTCGTCCAGAAGTCGTGGTAGGCGTCGCCGAGCGCGTCCTCGGGCGTGCCGGTCGCGTCGACGGCGGCGGTGGCGTCGGCCGCCTCGTCCAGTTCCTCGATGGCCTTCGCGTCCCCGACGAGGAACAGCCGGTCCACGTCGCTCCGGAGCGTCCGGATGACCATCGCGCAGTCGTCGAGGTGGTCCTGCACCTGCTCGTCGCGGAGCCGGTCGAAGCGGGCCTGCGAGTAGCCCCCCTTCGAGTGCTTCGACTTCACATCGCTCTCGAAGCCGGAGAAGTCCACGCGCTCGGTCCCCTCGTAGACGCCGACCGCGAACAGGTCCGCCCGGACGAGCGCGAGCGCGTAGCGTCCCTGTGGCACGAACCACGCGGGTTCGACGGCGACCGTATCGTCCCACTCGCAGAACGCTCCCGGCGGGACGGGCGGGTCGAGCGCGGTCGCCAGGAGGCCGGCGTCGTCCGCGACGAGGAGACACGGTGCCGCTCGACGAACGAGGGGCGTCCGGTCGCCGAGCGTCTCCTCGACGGGCTCGGGCAGGTCGTCCGAGTCGTCGAGATACGCCGTCAGGACCCCCTCCGGGTCGGTCTCGAACGAGCGCAGGCGGTCGAGGACGGCGTCCCGGCGGTCGCCGGCCACGTCCTCACGGTAGCGGAACGTGAGGTCGTCGTCGCTCTCGGCCTGTTCGAGCTGTCCCTCCAGGTCCGCGATGCGGTCCTCCAGCCGGTTGACCCGCTCCTCGGCGGCCTGCTTGGCCGTCGAGGCGTCCGCCCGACGCTCCTGCTCGGCCTCGAGCTGGTTCTCCAGTCGCTCCTTCTCGTCCTCCAGTTTCGCGATCCGTTCTTTCAGTTCCGTCTTCCCGAGGAGATTGTCGAGCATGACGGGAGGAACGGCGCCCGTGACGTAAATCCCGCGCCGTCAGGGGATGCTGGGGCACCGGCGGAACGCCACGCCACTCAGGTCCGGCCCGACGACGTGTCCTCGGCCACCTTCAGCAACTGGTCCACCCGCTCGCGCTTCGCCAGCAGCACCTCGGTCAGCGTCGGCGGGTTCTCGACCCGGGTCGCGGCCAGCCAGTCCGCCGGCAGCGCGACCGTCTGCTCCGGAACACCCGGGGCACCGTGGACGGGAACGTGGGTGCTGCCGATCTTCATCACCAGCGGCCGGTCGTCGTCGGTCTCGCCGCTGCCCTCGACCGGCCGCTCTTCCGCGGGGATACCGAGCGTGTAGGTGGGCTCGGCTGGGTCGGTGGGCGTCGTGGTGCCGTCCGCCGAGTCCACGTCCTCGTTCCTCTCCGACTCGTCGCCGTACAGCTGCTCGGAGACGTGTTCGTGCTGCTCGCGGTGCATCGCTGGGCGGTCACCGTCGTGGGGCTGGACGTACAGCCGACCCAGGTAGTAGCCGCTCGAGAACGGTTCGAACATCGTATGTCGAATGAGAACGTGTACCACGGCATAAGGCTTCTGGGCAACACCTATGTCGAACCGCAATACGGCGGTCCGCCCCGCCGACGGGTGGCGGTCGCACGTCCGACGCGGGTGGGTGTAGGGGGCCAGCTCCGCGTCGCCCGCGCGGGTCAGTCGTCACCAGCATCCGGGAGCCGCCGGGCTCCGGACGCGGCCGGCGTTCCACGGAGGCGGCGAACCCGGTCGCCAACGGCGGGATGCAGCGAGAGCGGGCCGCCGCCGTCACCGAGTGCGCCGGCCGCGCCGAGCCGCTCCAGCGCTCGCGCCATCGGCTC
>Ga0207757_100271_pt1 | contig 39861 bp, 42 predicted proteins | sample A23P3SouthBayCA_2_FD_187752 | JGI IMG/M metagenome (GOLD analysis project Ga0207757, IMG submission 187752) | Aerobic enrichment media microbial communities from Eden Landing Ponds, California, USA - A23 P3 (2) (SPAdes) | ecosystem: Environmental > Aquatic > Marine > Unclassified | place...
TCCGGACGGGTGACCGGGCGCAAGCCCGGAGTCGGAGACGGCTGGCTCTGGAACAGAAACGAGACCACTCGACCCGACCGATGAGGTGTGCGAACCCGAACGTAAGTGAGGGGAGTTAACCCACCGAGGGAAGGGCGACGCGACGGCTCTCCACGCGCGAGCGGCACGCGCCGCGAGCAGGGAGCCGCGTCGGGTCCCCGATTCCGAGGCGCGTCGCGCCTCGCTGACGGTCGAGAACGGATGGAACGGCGAATCCTCACCGGTGCAAGTCCGCCTCGTCAAGGTAGTCCGGACGCGGAGGTGGACGCTCAGCCGAATGCCGGAAGAACAGAAGGGGGCTTACTCCTCTCAGCCGCTCACGATGCTAGCCACCGCGCCGTCGCGCACCCACCCGCCGTCGAAGAGCGGGTGGAAACACGGCTACACCTGCGACGACAGCCCGGGATAGTCCGCGATCAGCCCGTCGGCGCCGGCGTCGACCGCCGCGCGCGCCTCCGCCCGCGTCCGGATCGTCCAGACGTTCGCGGGCCGGTCGGTGGCCGCCCCTCGAATCGCCGACAGCGACGGATGGATCGCGTCTGCGTCGTAGCGCCCGGCGAGTTCGCGCCCCACGTCGAGGTCCCGGCAGAGCGGCGCCAGGGGGACGGACGAATCGCGCGCCCGGACCGCCGCGAGCGCTCCCTCGCAGAACGAGGAGAAGCGCACGTCGCGGGTGCCGAGCGTCTCACGAACCCGGTCCACGAACGGCTGCCAGCGGTCGCGGGCGGCGTCGCGGTCGGCGGGCGACAGCGCGCCGCGCCGGACCGTCGTCGTCCCCGGTCGCTTGAGTTCCACGTCGAGCGGCGCGTCCGTCTCGTCGACCAGACGGGCGAGCGTCGGCACGCGCTCGCCGCTCTCCAGAACCTCGGCGGCGGTCACGGTGTCGGGCGGCAGGTCGGCCACGGCGCCGGCGCCGTCCGTGATCCCGCGGCTCCGTCCCGCCGAATCGAGGCGGGTGTCGTGGAAGACGACGGGCGTCCGGTCGGCGCAGGCGACGACGTCGATCTCGACCCGGTCGGCGTGGGGCGCGGCGGCACGGACGGCCCCGACCGTGTTCTCGGGGTTGCTGCCCGCGAAGCCGCGGTGGGCGACGACGGTCGGCTCGGTCATCCCTCGAAGTCGCCCTCCCACCGGAAGACGCCGTCGCGCTGGATCGTCTCGCCGTCGACGACGAAGCGGGAGCCTTCGCCCATCCGCGTGATGAGGTCGGTGTGGACGGCGCTCGCGTTCCCCGTTTCACCCGCCGGCAGGCAGGCGTCGTAGGCGCGGCCGAGCGCGAGGTGGACGGTGCCGGCCATCTTCTCGTCGAAGAGCACGTTGTCCGTCGGACGCGTGATGCCGCGGTTCATGCCGACGCCGAGTTCGCCGAGGCGGCGAGCGCCGTCGTCGGTGGCGAGCAGGTCCGCGAGCGCGTCTTCGCCCGCCGCGGCCGCGAAGTCGACCACCTCGCCGCCCTCGAAGACGAGGTGGACGTCGCGGAGGCGTCGGCCCCTGACGGTGATGGGCACGTCGAAGGTGACCTCGCCCTCGGCGCCGCCCGGCGCGGTGAACACCTCGCCGCTGGGGAGGTTGTGGGAGTCGTAGGCCACGGAGGCGGCGCTGTTCACGGCGGTTCGCCCCGCGATAGGGAGGGTGAGGTCCGTCCCGTCGGCGACGATTCGGACCTCGCGGCCGGCGTCGAGGACGTCTTTCAGCCGCCCCATCTCCGCGGCGAGCGACTCCCAGTCGCGGAGGACTGCGTCGTAGACGAAGTCCCGATACGCCTCGTAGGACATGCCGGCGGCCTGCGCGAGCGAGCGGGTGGGGTGGACGGTCGACACCCAGTCGGTCGCCATGCGAGCCTCGCGAACGGCTTCCCGGGCGCGGGCGTAGGCGCTCCGGGCGTCGCCGGGCACGTCGGCCGTCGCCGTCGTGTTGCGGCCGCCGTCGAGCGAGAGGTAGACGTCGGCGCGGTCGTACAGCGCGCGTTCGGTCTCGGGGGGACCGAAGTCGCCGTCGTGGGCGCGGAGGTACGCGCGAGTCACCTCGTCGGAGCCGTAGGTGGCGACGAGGGTCGCCCCCCGAGCGCCGAGTTCGGCGGCGACAGCGACCGCGAGGTCGTGGGCGCCCTCCGCGACGCGCATCACCACCTCGTCGTCGGCGTCGACCCGGGCGCTCCAGTCGACGAGCGTCTCGGCGTGGGCGCGGATGCGGTCGTCCATAGCAGTGGGAAGAGAGCGGGGGGGAAAAGCGTCCGGGCGAGTCGCAGTTCCGAACGTCGTCGATCAGCCCGGCCAGATCGGGGCGCCAGGCGAGAAGCGCCAGGAACGCGCCGACCGCCAGGGCGCCGAGACTGTCGAACTGCATGGGGGCGAGAAACGGGACGTCGTTCGACCGGTGGGAAAGTGCGTCCCGGGTGATCGACGCGGCGCGGCGAATCGAACCACAACCACTACCTCCTATCGCGGCACAGAACGGGCCATGCAACTCGGAGTCGTCGGACTCGGGCGGATGGGACAGATCGTCGTCGACCGTGTGCTCGACGCCGGACACGAAGTCGTCGCGTTCGACATCGACGACGGCGCGGTGGCGGCCGCCGCCGACGAGGGGGCGGAGGCGGCCGACTCGCTCGACGACCTCGCGGATCGACTCGGTGCGGAGAAACGCATCTGGCTGATGGTTCCCGCGGGCGACGCGGTCGACGCCGCGCTGAAGGAGTTGGAGCCGCACCTCGGCGCAGACGACGTCGTCGTCGACGGCGGCAACTCCCACTTCGAGGACTCCGTTCGGCGCGCGGAGGGGACGGCGGCCGCGTATCTGGACTGTGGCACCTCCGGCGGTCCCGCCGGCGCCGAACTCGGATTCTCGCTGATGGTCGGCGGTCCGGAGGCTGCCTACGCCGAACTGGCTCCGGTCTTCGACGCGGTGGCGACGGGCCCGGACGGCCACGACCGGATGGGTCCGTCTGGATCGGGCCACTACGTGAAGATGGTCCACAACGGCGTCGAGTACGCCCTGATGCAGGCCTACGGCGAGGGGTTCGAGCTCCTCCACGAGGGCCGGTACGACCTCGACCTCGAAGCGGTCGCGCGGACGTGGAACAACGGCGCAGTGATCCGGTCGTGGCTGCTGGAACTCTGCGAGGAGGCGTTCCGCGAGGAGGGATCGGATCTGGGCGACGTGGCCGACCACGTCGCCGGCGGGTCGACGGGCACCTGGACCGTCAAGGAGGCCCTGGAGCGGGAGGTGCCGGTGCCGCTGATCCACGGGGCGCTCGCGGAGCGGTTCGCGTCGCGGCGGGATCGGTTCTCGCGGCGCCTCGCCAACCGCCTTCGCTACGGGTTCGGACGGCACGAGGTCGCCCGACGGGAGTGAGCGGGGAAACGGACGCGGGGAGTACATCACAATCCCCTTAACCCCCGCATCCGTAGCGCCGCGCATGGTCGAGGTAAATCTGGTGGGACTGAGCATCGGGGCCCTCCTGACGCTCACCGCCGTCGCGCTCCATCTATCGAAGGGGACGGGATGGACCCCCACCACCGACATCAGCCAAGAAGTTCTCGAACGTCGGGCCGAGTCGGTGCCGGAGACGGAGTTCCCGGAGCCGATGAACCGAGCCATCGGCGCCGGCGGAGGGGGCGCCGTCGCGGCGGGCGCCGTCGCCGGCGACGAGGAGGGCGCCGAACTCGAAGGCGGCGCCGAGGCGGCCGAGGAGTCCGGCCCGTGGGACGTCCCCGACGACGAGGCCGACGTGTTCGAGATCGAGTACGCCAAGGAGGGCGACACTATCGAGGTCAAGGAAAACGAGACGGTCCTCGAAGCCGGGGAGGACGAGGGCTGGGACCTGCCCTACGCCTGCCGGCAGGGCCAGTGTGTCTCGTGTGCCGGCCAGATCACCTCCGGCGGCAACGCCGAGGACTACGTCGTCCACGACGACCAGCAGATGCTCGACGACAACGAACTCGACGACGGCTACACGCTGACCTGCGTCGCCTACCCCAAATCCGACTTCACCATCGAGACGGGCGAGGCCCCCTAGACCGTCTCGACGCCCCCGAACTCGAACCTCGCACCGTCGGCGTCGACGGCGGCGACCGACCACCCGTGTTCTCCCGCGATCCGTTCGACGATGGCGAGCCCCAGCCCCGTCCCCTCCGTGCCGGTGGTGTAGCCCGCTTCGAACACGTCCCGGTCGTCGGGGAGTCCGGGACCGTCGTCTTCGACGTAGAATCCGTCGGCGAGCGCCCCGACGGTGACGGTGACAGCCGAGTCCGAGTCGGCGTCCGTCGAGCCGTGCTCGACCGCATTTCGAAACAGATTCTCGAGCAGTCGGCGGAGGCGCGGCTCGTCGGCCCGGATCTCGGGGGCGTCTTCGGCGAGCAGCGTCGCGTCGGCGGTGTCGGTGCTCCGCCAGCAGGCCCCGGCGACGGCCGACAGGTCGACCGTCCCGAGATCGGGTGCGTCGCCGCGGCGTGCCAGGGCCAGTAGATCTTCGATCAGGTCGAACGCCCGGTCGAGCGACCGGGCGGCCCGGTCGAGGTCCTCGTCGTCGTACCGCGTGCTGGCGAGTTCTATCGAGCCGTCGACGACGGCGAGCGGGGTGCGGAGGTCGTGGGAGACGACGCTCGCGAACTCCTCCAGTCGGTCGTTCTGACGCTCCAGATCCCGGGTCCGGTCGAGGAGCGTCAGGGCGGTCGCGGCGTTGGCCGCGAACACCTCCGCGAGGTGGCGATCCGATTGGTCGAACGTGCCGACCGCGTCGTCGCCGACGCTGAGGACGCCGTGCTCGCCGATGGGGACGAACATCGACGCCCGGGCGCCCCGTCGGTCGTAGTCGTCGTCGAGCCGGCGGACGTCGTCGTAGATCAGCGTCTCCCCGTCGAGGAACGCTCGGCCGGCGGTCCCTTCGCCGACGGCGTAGACGGGGCGGTCGCCGAGCATGCGCTCGGCTTCGGCCGTGGTCGCGACCGGGCGGAGTTCGCCGTCGTCGACGAAGCGGACGAGATTCCGCGGGTAGCCGAGCACGTCCCGAACCGCCTCGGTGATCGTCTCGGCGACCGCCGTTCTGGTCTCGGCGCGGAGCAAGTTGCGGGTGACGTCGTGGAGTCGTTCGAGCGTCCGCTCGCGACGCGTGCGCTCCGTGATGTCGACGTACAGCCCGATGGTTCCGATCACGTCGCCGCAGTCGTCGAGTCGGGGACTCGCCCGGAACAGCGTCTGGACGCGCTCGCCGTCCGCGGCGACGAGCGTCCGCTCTTGCTGTCCGAACGTTCCCCGACGCCCGCGGTCGAATCCCTCGACGGCGCGGTCCATCGACTCGTCGGCGTACAACTCCCAGACCGACCGTCCGAGTACGTCGGTGCGGGCGTGGCCGAGCCGGTCGAGAAAGCGCTCGTTGCAGTCCTCGATGATGGGTTCGTCGTCGACGTTCCGGAAGACGGCGTACATCACGGGGGCGTCCTCGAGGAGCCGCCGGTACTGGGAGCCCTCGACGTCCCGTCGGCGGCCGGTCCGCCGGGTCGTGACCGCCTCGCGGATGCGGTGCCGGAGGAGTTCGGGCGACCCCGACCGGACGCAGTCAGTGGCGCCCGCCGCGAGCGCGTCGCCCGCCACCGCGTCGTCCGCCGGGTCGAGCCGGAGGACGAAGGGGACGTCGCCGCGGGCGTCGCGGACGGCGTCGAGGAACTCGATCCCGTCCATCCCGGCGAGTCGGTAGTCGCTCACGACGCAGTCGACCGACGGCGACCGGTCGGCGTCGAACGCCGCGAGCGCGTCGGCGGGCGTCGTGGCCGTCCGAACCGACATCCCCTCGTCGGCCCGCGCCAGTCGCTCGGCGGACGGGTCGTCACCGACGTACAGGACGTCTATCGGCGGATCGGACGACGGATCGGTCATACGAGGCTCGGCTGGGACGGTGTATCGTCAGTCGGCCGCCGAGGGCGTCGGGTCCGAGTCGGCGTCGGTCTCCACCGTGACGGCGCCGCGGCCGGCGTCGGCCAGCGCGTCCATGCCGTCGACCGCCAGCGCGACGAACGCCGCCTTGCTGATCAGGTCGAGGTACGCGATGACGAGCATCGCCATGTCGCGGGTGAGCAGGCCGATGCCCGACGGGGCGAGCACCCAGACGATGGGGTACAGCGTCCACAGTGCGATGGTGAGGTTCCGGAGGGTGATAAAGAGGATGCGTGCCCGCTCCTCCGAGAACGTCGCCAGCCGGGGGATACGACCGTAGAGGTCGTACACCAGCACGCCGAAGGCGGCGACGCCGCCGAAGAACGCGACCCAGCGAATCGGCCCGGAGAGGACGACGGCGACGCCGCCCAGAAGCAACAGGACGACGTCGGCGACGACGAGACGGAGGAGCGACCCCCGTCCCGTCCGGCCGAGCATCGCGAGAAAGAGCAGGATGAGCGGCGTCGTGATCAGCCAGTCGACGTACCGGGGGATCGAGACGACGCGACCCGACACCGACACCGTCCCGACGTCGAACGCCATCAGCGTGTAGGCGACGGCCGCCACGCCGGTCACGCCCGCCAGGGCGAGGTAGTGGTTGCGCCGCTCGGGGTCGCTGCGAAGCCCCCACAGCGGCGGGATCGTTCCGAATGCCATACCGATTGCGCCGAGCGCCGCCCACGTCGTTGCCGTTCCGATCATGATCAGATCCCTCCCGTGTCGCGACCGCCGTCACCGAGGGCGTCGGCGCGCTGGCCGTCGGTCGTCGCCGTCGTCCCCGCACCGTCGCCGACGTCGAAGTCGGCGAGCTGTTCGCGCAGGCGGGCGGCCCGGCGGGTCAGTTCGTCCGCCGCGTCGTCCACCTCGACGATCGTCCGTTCCTGTCGATCCGCCGTCTCGGTGACGTCCGTTGCCTGTTCCGCGGTCTGCTTGCTGATCGCGGCCACCTCGTCGAGGCTCCCGACCACCCGCTCGGTGGAGTCGGCCTGCCCGTCGGTGGCGTCGGCGATCCCCTGGATGCTGGAGTCGATCTCCTCGACGTAGTCGGCGATGCGTTCGAGCGCGTCGATGGCGCCCTCGACGGTCTCGACGCCCTCGGTGACGCGCTGGCCCGTCTCCTGCGTGCCGGAGACTACCTGTTCGGTCCGTTCGCGGACCGACTCGATCCGCGCCTCGATCTCGCTCGCGGACTCCTTGGTCTCCTCGGCGAGGTTCTTCACCTCGTCGGCGACGACGGCGAAGCCGTCGGCGTCGCCCGCTTCGCCGTTGGCGTGGGCGGCCTCGATGGAGGCGTTGAGCGCCAGCAAGTTCGTCTGCTCGGCGATGTCGGAGATGACGTCGACGATCTCGCCGATCTCGGCCATCTCGTCTTTGAGCGCCTCGACTTCCTCCTGAGTGTGTTCGGTCGTCTGCTCGATGCCGTCGAGCTCCTCGACGGCCGCTTCGGCGGCGGCGCGGCCGTCAGCACCGGCGTCGGCCGCCCGTTCGGAGGTGTCCGCGACCGTGTCGACGGTGGCCGCGATCTCCTCGGCGCTGGCCGAGAGATCGTTCACCTCGCCGGTCATGTCCTGCAAGCTCTCGGTCTGGGTGCGGGCGCCGTCGGCGATCTCCGCGACGGAGTCGTTCATCGCTTCACCCGCCGCCATCACGTCATCGGCGTTGCGGTCGACCGCTTCGGCCGCGGTCGTCACGTCCGCGCCGAACGACTTCACCTCGCGGATCGTCGACTCGATTGCCGACACCATGTCGTTGAACGCGGTGCCGATGGTCGCCATCGCGTCGTTCGCGTCGTTCACGTCGATCCGGCGGGTGAGGTCGCCGTCGGCGACGTCCTGCATCACCTCGCCGTACTGCTCGGCGGTGCGTTCGAGGCGTTCGTTGGTCGCCGTGGCCTCGGCGCGAGCCGCCTCGGCCTCGGCACGGGCGTCCTCCGCTTCGGCCCGCGCCGTCTCCGCCTCCGTGATTCGCTCGCGGAGCGAGGTGCGCATCCCGTCGAACGACCGGTAGAGCTGGCCGATCTCGTCGGATCGGCCGGTCGTCAGGTCCACGTCGAGGTCGCCGTCGGCCATCGTCTCGGCTTTCCCCGAGAGCCGCCGCAGGGAGAGGGTCGTCCGACTCCCGATGGTGACGCCGATCAGCGCGAGGCTGACGACCGCCACGAGGATGAGACCGACGATACCGGAGACGATAGCGTGCTGGACGGCGAACGCGGTCGAGGTCGGCTGTGAGACCACGACAGACCAGCCGGTCGCCTCCATGGGCGCCGCCGCGACCGCCTCGCCGTCGGTCTGCTCGAAGGTGGTCCCCTCGAACGCCGACGCGGGCACGACCGTCGACGTCTCCGCGGCCGTCGACCCGATCAGCGACGTGTCCGGGTGAGCGATCACGGTGCCGTCCTCGCCGACGACGACGGTCTCGCTGTCCCCGTCACCGCCGGCGAACCCGCTCACCTGCCGTTCGAAGTCGACCATGTAGACCAGCAGCCGATCCTCGCGCCCGTCGACCGGCGTCGCGATGGCTATCGTCGTGAAGTCGACGACCGAGGGACGGAAGGGATCGGTGACGAGGACGTCGTTCGCGCCGGCGAAGGTGACGCCCTCCTGTGCGAACGGTGCACCCTGTGCGCGCGCGTCGACGCCGGCGAGGTCGTCGTTCGAACTCGCGACGATTTGACCGGAGTCGGCGTCGACGTAGTGGGTCGCGACGACGCCGGGTGGGGCCCGTTCGTCACTCGCCAGCTCGTCGAGATACGACGTGACCGTCGCGCGGTCGTCGCTTCGGAGCGCCGGATGGTCCGACGCGACACGGGCCTGTGTCGTCACACCAGTCAGCCAGGCGTCGAGTCGGTCGGCCCGCTGGTCGGCCGTGTCGACCATGTGTCGTTCGACGTCGTCACGTAACTGCGCCGACGCATCGGCGCTCACGACCGCCCCGACTCCGACGGTCAGAAGCAGGACGGCTGCGAACGCCACCGCGAGTTTGAGTCCGTACCGTTCCCGGAACCGAGTGCCGAAGGCCATTCCTGTCAGCCGGTTTCGTGCAGCGTTTAATAACCGCACCCCTCCCAGTACAGTGTCTGATAATCGGAGGCGGCGGTCAGGCCGCCGGCGCTCGACCGATCCGCGCGCGGAGCGCTGGGACGACGGTCCGGTCGATGGCGAGCGGACCGCTCCCGGTGATCAGCAGGGCGGACGTGAGACCGAAGAGGGTGACGTGCGCGAGCACTGGATCGTCGGGAAGACCGAAGAGCGTGGTCGTGAGGATGACGAACCCGGCGCCGGCGGCGCTCCGGGTGAAGGTGCCGGTCAGGATACAGAGTCCGACCACGAGTTCGCCGAGACCGGCGCCGAACACCCACATCTCGGGGGCGACCGGGAGGACGGCGGTGAGGTCGTACTTCTCGACCACCTGGAGCGCCCGGCCGGGATCGAGCCACTTCTCGGTCACGCCCAGGTAGGCGAAGTTGAACCCGAGGAAGATCCGAATGAACAGGGGCGCGACGGATCGCTCGATCCGCAGCCCGGAGAGGAGATCAGAGACCGTCGTCACGTCACGGAAGCGGCTCATGATCGTTCCGTCGCTGAGGATCAGCCGGCGGATGAGGAGGTCGGCGCTCGGCTGTCCGGGACCGACGACGAGGATGCCGAGGAAACCGGCGGCGTACTCGGAGCCGAGCAGGAGCGTCGGGAAGTGAGTCGCCAGCCCGACCAGATAGGTGAGCAGACCGGCCAGCGCCGCCAGTCGCGTCGCCAGGCCGAACAGGAGGAGGAAGGCGACGGTGATCTGGACGAACCGCGCCTCGACGGTCACGACCGGCGAGAACAGGTAGCCGCCGAAGCCGGCGCCCATGAGCGGGAGACCGGTCGCGAGCCGTAACAGCCAGCCGAGATACGGCTGGTACGACCGGAGCGTCCGCCGCGTCACCGTCACGTCCTCGACGTGGTCGCCGTAGCGGAGCCAGCCCAGCGTCGCGACGGTCACACCCACCCCGCCGGCAGCGAGGAGGGCGATATTGAGCGGCTCCGAGAAGACGGCCACGAAGAACTCGGTCACGCTGGGTCCCGATCCGCCGTCTTCGGTCACGTAGTCGACGTGTGCGGCCGCCGGACGCGAGGCGAGCAGCACCGCCACGATCGTGCCCGCGAGACCAGGGCGCCGCCAGTCGGATTGCATCGAGTCAGCAATGGTCGACGCCGGGGATAAAAACTCGGCTCGACGCAGTTTTCGAGCGCGTCTACAGGCCGACGTTCGCCGCCAGCGGCCAGGACGTACTCGCGAACACGAGGAAGGCGAGCGCCCCGCCGAACAGCGCGACGTTCTTCAGGAAGTTGTTGAATTCGCCCTGCCGCTGGTCCTCGGGGGCGTTCCAGAAGTCGTGCATCGTCGGGGTGGCGACGAGGAGGAAGACGGCGAGGGCGCCGGCGGCGACCGTCGGGTAGACGCCGATGACGATACCCAGCCCACCCGCGATCAGAAGCCCGCCCGAGGCGGGGACGCCGAGCGACGCCGCGGGGATACCTTTCGCCTGCGCGTAGCCGATCATGTTCTCCGCGTCGAGGAAGTGGTTCAGCCCGGTGAACGCGAGCACGCCCCCGAAGAGTACGCGCGCGAGCAGGAAGACGACGCCTGCACCGGCCGTGTCGAAGGCCATCAGGCCACCACCTCGGTCGCGCGGATCGGAGACGATACGTCGGCGTTGGATGAGTCGTACATCGTATCCGTCGTACGGTCCCCGGTGATATATACGTTATCTGACAGCCGTGTCACCGGGTGGCGTCGGTGTCACCGGGGTGGGCGATGTCACGGTAACATTCCGATACCTGATTCGGAACGAAACTGCTAACCGGGCGGGCGGTGTTGGACCAGTATGGCGATAGGGACGGGAGACGGCGACACCGAGACGTGTTACGTCATCAACTCGCTCGAACAGATCGGCTCCCAGTGGCGACTGGCGGTCCTGCACGACCTGCAGGGGGAGGAGAAACGCTTCAACGAACTCAAACGCTCGACTGGGGCGAGTTCGCGGACGCTCTCACGCGTCGTCGACGACCTTCAGGAGATGGGCTTCGTCGACCGCCGCCTCGAAGAGGACGCGCCGGTCGCGACGTACTACTCGCTGACCGAGAAGGGGCAGTCGCTCTGTCCGGTGTTCGACGCCATCGGCGACTGGGCCAAGGAGTGGATCGCCGAGGAGTCGACCGCCTAGGGACGGTTGGCCCACGCCAGAACCGGGCCGGCGAAGACGAGCAACAGGCCGACGAGCGCGACGGCCGTCCAGATGCCGCCTGGCGCTCCCGCGGCACTCGTCGTGATCGTCCCCGCCGACTGGCTGGTGGACGGGTCGTTCAACAGGAGCAGCGCCTTGTCTTGTGGCATCACGGCGGCGTACGTCCGATCCGGCGAGACGGAAAAAAAGCGGATGAGGTCGGGTTGCGTACCGGACGGCACCGACATCGTCCGACCGTATCCTCCGACGATGACGGCGATGAGTCCGAGGAGGGTCACGTCGAGTCCGGAGGTATTGTCACTATTGATGAGGCGGGATTTCATACGAGAGGTACGGTCCGGAACCACATATATTCGTGGTCGCCGTCGAGACGCACGAACGCCGGGTTATACCGTCGTCGAGGAGTGCAGTGCCCGTGGTGAGAGAGCGACGGCCGCGATGCGACATACTTAGCCGCCCACGGTCCAATCACCGGCCATGACGCACCTCCTCGTCCGCGCGGCCCGGGGCGAACGGACCGAGCGCCCGCCGGTCTGGCTGATGCGACAGGCCGGTCGCCACATCCCCGAGTACCGCGAGATCCGCGCCGACTACACGTTTCGCGAGGCCATCGAGACGCCCGAGGTGGCCGAGCGCATCACGCTGCTCCCGTGGGACCTGTACGAACCGGACGGACTCGTGATGTTCTCGGACATCCTCACCGTGCTCGAACCGCTCGGGTTCGACTACCACATCGAAAGCGGCGTCGGTCCCGTCGTCGAGAATCCGGTCGACGGGCCGGCGGACGCCGAACGACCCCGGGGCGACGTGGCGACCGACCTCGACTTCGTCGGCGACCTCCTCACGCGACTCGTCGACCGGGTCGGGTCGGAGACGGCCATCATCGGTTTCGCGGGCGGGCCGTTCACGCTCGCCTCCTACGCCGTCGCCGGCGGCACCTCACGCAACCACGGTCCCGTCCGTCGCTTCCGCGCCCGCCACCCCGAGGCGTTCCGGAGCCTCCTCTCGGCGTTCGCGGACGTCGTCCGGGAGTATCTGGAGTATCAGGCCGCCCACGGCGCCGACGTGGTCCAACTGTTCGACACCTACGCGGGCGTACTCTCGCCGGCCGACTACCGCGAGTTCGTCCTCCCGCTCCACCGCGAGATACTCTCCGACCTGTCGGTCCCCTCCATCGTCTTCGTGCGCGACATGGGTGGCCGTCTCGACAGCCTGGAGGCGACCGGCGCGGACGTGGTGGGGCTGGACTGGACCGTCGACATGGCCGAGGCGCGGGCCGAACTCGGCGACCGGCCGGTGCAGGGCAACCTCGATCCCCAGTACCTGTTCGGCTCGCCCGAGTTCGTCCGGGAGCGGACGGAAGGGATCATCGACGCCGCGGGACCGCGGGGCCACATCCTCAACCTCGGACACGGCGTCGACCGCGACACGCCCGTCGAATCGGTGAGGGCGTTCGTCGAGACGGCGAAGTCGGTCAGCCGGTAGCCGCGACGGAATCGGCGTCGGTGTCGGCCGCCTCGGCGAACCGCTCGGCCAGCCGTTTGGCCTCCCGCACCCGTGCCGGGACGCCCATCCGCCCGGCGTAATTCGACGCCAGCGTGATCCCGTCGGGGAGGTCGACGTCGGCCATCGCCGTCCACGAGCCGTCGTAGGCGGGGATGCCCCGCGGGTGGCGCGTGACGTTCAGTACGTCCGCCGACGCGCCCATCACCGACTCGAACTCCTCGCGAGCGATACGGCCGAGTTCGCGCTCCGAGCGGTCGACCAGTCCCGGATTCCCCATACCCCCGAGAAAGCAGGTGTAGACGCCGTCGCGGTCGAACAGACTGGCGTTCCACGTCACGCCGAGCGTCCGGAGCGGTTCGTCGTGGCGGACCTGGTAGCCGTAGCCGTCGAGGTCGGCGTCGGAGACGAGGTGGACGTACGCGAGCGGGTTGTAGTAGAGCCGACGGAGCGCGCGGGCGCTGTCGGCGTCGACGTCCGCCAGCAGGCCGGCGGCGACGTCCGCCCGCGCCGTCACGACGACGTGGTCGACGACCCGACTTCCAGCCTCGGTCTCCAGCCGGTAGCCCGATCCCTCGGGGACGATACGCTCCACGGCCGTCTCGAGTTCCACCCGTTCGGCGTTGTGTTCGTAGAGGGCACGGGGGAGCTGAGCCATGCCGTCGTCGAACGAGACCGGCGGCTGGCGCTCCTTCCCTTCGAGCCGGCGGTTGACCGCGGCGCGGATCAGGCTCCCCGAGCGCTCCATCTTGCGGACCGTCCGCAGGGCGTACTGCCCCGGCATCTCCGCGGGGTCAGAGCCGTAGATGCCGCCGAACAGCGGTTCGACGAGGTTGTGGTACGCCTCGGGACCGAACTTGCGGACGAAGTAGTCGGCGGCCGTCTCGTCGTCGCGGGCACCACCCGTCAGCGGCTCCGCGAGCATCCGCACCTTCCCCCGGACCGAGAGCAAGTCGGTCGACAGGAACTCCCGTGGGGAGAAGGGGACTCGCCGGAGCCGGCCGTCCGCGTAGACGTACAGCGGGAGGTCGGTGTCGGCGGTCCGGACGTCGTCCCCGAGATCGCAGGCCTCGACCAGCGCCGCGATTTCGGGCGTCAGCCGCGTCCGCTGGGGACCGTGTTCGAGCACGCGGCCGTCTACCCGCTCCGATGCGATGACGCCGCCTGGTTCGGAGGCGGCCTCGAAGGCGACGGCGTCGACGCCGCGGCCGCCGAGGTGGTGTGAGAGGGCGAGCCCCGTGATGCCGGCGCCGACGATACCGACCCTCATTCGTCGTGGGGTGCGTTCAGGCACATCGTCCCCGGTTCGTCCCGGCACTCGCACTGACGGAGACCGGCGTACTCGGGATCGTAGCCCGCGACGAACGGCTCGGTCAGGTCCGCGAGGGCGCCGACGAACCGCTCGTCGTCGTAGGGGATGGGGACGCGATAGAAGTCCAGTCCCTCCGCCTCCGCTTCCTCCCGGAGTTCCACGTCGAGTTCGGAGAGCGTCTCGCTCTGTTCGTGCATGAAGCTGACCGGTTCGACGACGACGCGGTCGGTCTCGACCCGTTCGATCACCGCCTCGATGTCGGGTTCGGTCCAGTCGACGTCGCGGTTCTCGTGGTTCTGGTAGCCGAGTTCGTAGTCGTCGGCACCCAGCGCCGTCGCCACGACGCCACAGAACTCCTCGACGTACTGCTCGTACCGGCTCCCCTCGTCGAGGTAGTACTGGGGCGTCCCGTGCGCGGAGAAGACGAGTTTCGTGCCGTCCCCGAGCGAGAGGTCGTTCTCGTCGAGGAACGCGCGGATGTTGTCGATGCGGACGCGGTTGTAGGCGGGGTGTTTGTGCCAGCCCGTCAGCCCGTCGACGGGCACGTCCCAGCCCACTTCGTCGAGCGCCTCGTCGAGTTCGTCCAGCGACTGGACGGTGGTAGAGGGACCACACAGCGGGTAGACCGGAAGGCCGATCAGGTGGTCGACGCCGTCCGCCCGGGCCGCCTCGATGGCGTCGGTGATGAACGGCTCGGTGTACTGCATCCCGTAGTACGTCTCCACGTCGTAGCCGCGGCGGTCCAGTTCGTCCGCGAGCATCGTCGCCTGCGTCGTGGCGTGGTCGATCAGCGGCGATCCACCGATCTCCTCGTACTCCTCCATGAGTCCCGGAGCGCGGCGTTCGGCCAACTGCCGCGACCGCTCCCGTGCCTCCGCCTCGGTCGTCTCACCCTCGATGGAGGCGTTGGCGAAGAAGATGCGTTCGAGGTAGTCGACGACGACGTCTCTCTCGGGCTCCGACGGCTCGCCGAAGTTGAGTAACACGATGCCGGTGGTCATACGCTCCGCCTAGGGACAGGTCGATACAAAACCTGTCGGTCGGTCCGGCGGGGCGGGCTTCGGACCGACGATTTAAGTCATCTCACTGCACGAACCGGTGGAGCGCGCCGGTCGTTCCCGCGACGCCGGGGCGGTCGCTCGTCAGGACGTAGAGGTGGCCGTCGGGGTCGCGCCCGAACGCGCGGACGAACTCACCGACTGCGTCGCCTCGGACGGCGACGGTCGACAGCGGCCACGACCCCTCGTCGGCGGGATCGGCCAGGAACAGTCGGCCGTCGGCCTGCCAGTCAGCGAAGACGTATCGGCCGTCGAACGCCTCGATTGGGCCGCGGTAGCGATAGCCGCCCACGACGGCGACGCCGGTCCGAGGTGCCCCCGGCTCGACGCCCGGATGCGGATACTCGATCACCGGGTCGCGGAGCTGGGCGCCCGCGAGCGTGTGACTCGGACAGCCCGCCGGCTCCTCGCTCGGTTCGGACGGATCGAAACAGCTCGTCCCTTCGTGGACGTTCCACCCGTAGTTCCCGCCGCGTTCGACGCGACTCACCTCCTCGTAGCGCGCCTGACCCACGTCCGCGACGAGGAGGCTGCTCGGGGAGCGTCGCTCCCCGCCGTTGTCGGACTGCGTCCGGCCGCTCGGGGAGCGTCGCTCCCCGCCGTCGACGGAGAACTGCCAGGGGTTGCGAAAGCCCCACGCCCACTGTTCGTCGAGACCGTCCTCGCCGACGAGCGGGTTGTCGTCGGGGACGGCGTAGCCCTCGTCGGGCGAAACGTCGAGTCGGAGAACGCTCCCCAGCAGATTTTCGGTGACGTCCTGTCCGTTGCCGCCGCGGTTCCGCTCGTACCAATCCGCGGCGTGTCCGCGACCCACGTCGCCGGCACCGCCGCCGTCACCCACGCCGACGAAGAGGGTGCCGTCGGCCGCGAAGGCGAGCGATCCGGCGTTGTGGTTGGGCTGGGGCTGGGGTATCTCCAGCACGACCCGCTCGCTCGCGGCCGACGCGCGGTCGGCGGTCGGGTCGACCGTGAACTCCGAGAGGACGAACGTATGCGAGTAGCCCGGCGGCGTCGACGAGCGAACGGGGGCGCTGTAACGGACGAACAGGCGACCGTTGGACGCGAAGTCGGGGTGGGCGGCCAGGCCGAGCAACCCCCGTTCGTCGGGACCGGATCGAAGGTCGACCACGCGGTCCGAGAGGTCGAGGTAGGGGCGGTCGGGGCGGTCGGTCGCGTACACCCGGCCCGGCTGGTCGGCGACGAACGCGCGGTCGAGACTGGCCGGGAAGACGACGTCGGTCGGTGCGGTGAATCCGTCGGCGACGAGGGCGACACCGACACCGGATCGGTCCGGACTGGCCGTCGAGGTGGTCGTGGACACGGTGGGCGTGCTGTCGGCCGGTCCCTCGTCGCGTCCGCCCCCACAGCCGGCGAGCCCGACGACGGCGACGGTGACCGTCCGCCGCACGAAGCGTCGGCGCGAACCGTCGATCATCCGCGCCGCGAGCGCCGCGGATCGTCGGAGCGAGACTGGTCCCGTTTCATGCCACGCCGTACGGCACGGGACAAGGAGATAGTTTGGATGTGCAGCGTGTGAACATGCCGTGGTAATGACACATTTTTTGGGTTTCAACCGGCTCAGACACCGAATACTGTCGTGGGTCGACGAGAAGAGAGAACGGCTTCAGACGGAGACAGACCCGCAGTAGGCTCCCGATACCTATAGCCGATGGGGCCGAACGGCGGCCTATGCACACCGGACCGAAGGCGGATCAGGGACTCGAAAGCGACGCCGCGCCGACCACGGCTTCGACGGTCGAAGCGCTCGAACGGCAGTTGGGGGAGGCCCTCGACGGCACCGACACGCAGGAGGTGCGGTTCCACCTCAGACAGGCGCTCCAGCTCGTCGAGGCGCTCGACGAGTGACCGGTTCCGTCCGTCGCGCATCGATGGACCGGGCGGTGACAAGCACGACTTAGTAATCGTTATACGCCGGGTGGACTATTTTCGATGCATGCAACGACGCGCTGCGGCCATCTACGTCGCGTTCTTTATCGTGCTCGGCGCGGCGTCGTACTCGGTGATCGCAACGGCCACTGCGCCGACGATTGGGTTCGAGAACCCGGATCACAGGCTCTCCGAGGGGGATCAGTTCTCGGTCGAGGATAGACAGTTCACCGTCTCGTCGATCTCGGCGGAGACGTCGAACGGTGGCGGCGGTCACGGGGGTGGCGGCGCGGAGGTCACCCGGTCCGGCGAACTGACGTGGACCGACGACGCGGCACGCTACACCGAGACGTGGGACCACAACGGCACCGTCACGTACCAGGGCGAGACGTATCGCGTCCTGGTCGAGGACGCCGACGATCCCTCGTCGTTCCGGCTGGTCGAGGAGGTCAATCGGACCGCCATTCTGGAGGACGACTCGGCCGTCCAGAACGAACTCGTCACGGTGAACGGCACGGAGTACGTCGTCCGGGAGGAGGGCGATAGCCGGTCGCTGACCCCCGCGAACGAGTACTTCGACGAACCGGCCTCGACGCAGTACGCGGCGGGCGACAGCCTCCAGTTCCAAGGGAACGTGACGACGGTCGACGAGGTGACGAGCGACGGCGCGACGCTCGCGTGGACCGCCCCGCGCACCAACACCGTCGAGGTGGGGAACGAGGCGAACGTCACGGTGAACGGCCAGCAGTACTTCGCGTACTTCCCGGACAACAGCACGCTCGTCCTCGAGAGCGACTACGGCGTCTACCAGGAGCAGACCGATGAGATAGACACGTACCACGACCACGTCAACGGTCTCTGGGGCGTCTCCATCGTCAGCTTCGTCACGGCCATCATGCTGCTGGGCATGGCGTACATGCCCTCGCGGTACTGATCCGGATCGTTGTGACGGTCTACCGGTGGGTCGCCAAGACGGTTCGGCGACACGCCGACAATGCCTCACGATAAACCGTACGAGAGGCTGCACGACTCGAACCGTTTTCTCGCTCGGAGCCGTATCGTCGACGATGAGAGTCTGGATCGACCCGAAAGAGCGACGGCGGCGGACGTGTGGGACCGCCGGGCGCGGACTCGGATGACCCGTCCGCGTCGCTCACGTCCCCCGTCATCGAGCGGGTGCTGACGACCCGGTATCCGATCCAGTACACCGACGGCGGCGATGGCAGCCAGTCCGGACGGACGGGGCCAGGATCGCCACGCACGGGGCCAGTTCAACTGCGCCGTCGACCGCGCGGGGACGATCAAACTGACCTACTGGTGGGGCGGTGACGAACCGGCTGTGCGGTTCAAGTCGCCGTTCTCGCGGGAGGCAGAGCGGTGCCGTTCGGAACGTGCGAGTGGTGGCTCCGCTTCCAGCGTGGCGAGGTGACGGGTTTCGAGACGGGGGACGCCTACATCGACTTCGAGGCGACAGAAGGCGCGACGCAAGGCCTTCGAGTGGACGACGTTGCGCTGGACGATCCAGCATCCGACTGGCCGAACGCGACCGCATCAGGAACGCGCCGTTCGACCGGTATCGACTCCGGGAAGGCGACGAGTGGGACCGCGTACGCGGGACCCTCCGCTGGAAGCCGACGGCGTTCGGCGACGCCGAAGGCGCTAGTGGCGGCGGATACGGCGCCGGCGTTCACGCCCGACGATCAGTTGCCTCGAACGGGGATCTTCGCCAGTTCGACGCGGCGCTCTATCGTCTCCACGGCGTCGTCGTCGGAGTAGACGAGCGCGACGACGTCGACGGCCCGCGGCGTCGCTCCCGCGGGAATCGACCGTTCGGCCGTGATCGTCCGCCGGTCGCCGGGCGCGAGTCGGTCGGTGCTCGTCCGGCCGCCGACCGTCCGGTCGTCGTCGAGGTGGACGCCGAGTAGCTGGAACTCGTAGTCGGTGTCCCCGGTGTTCCGCACCTCGACGGTGAGCGAGAGCGGCCAGCGGTCGCCGTCGTCCTCCCGGAGCACCGCGGAGGCGAGCGTCTCCGAACGGTCGGTCTCCGGGAGCAGGTCGTCGCCGACGCCGACGGCCGAGTCCGAGTCCGGCGTCGAGGTAGCCGTTCCGTCGTCGTCACCACCCCCGAACTGCTGTTCGAGCAGCCCCAGAAACGTGAGCGCCTCGACCAGGATGGGGATGCCGATGCCGAAGCCGACGAGCAGGCGGATCAGCGTCCGTTTCGAGATGCGGCTGCCATCGTCGCTCGGGGCGTCGGTCTCGTTGGGAGAGTCGTCGGTCACGGATGGAGTGGAAGGGGAGGGCGGGCGTTAGACGGGGATCGGTGGGCTGCCCGGTGCGAACAGGCCGTCGCTGACGAGCGCCCACAGCGGCAGGCCGTAGGCGAGCGCGATCAGCACGATTGCGACCGCCGTCCAGAGCTTCAGGTTGTCGAGGATCTTCGGGCTGTGCTCCGGCCCGGACAGGGGCGCCGGGATCGAACTGTTGACACGGAGGGTATCCGATCCGCTGCCACCGATCCACGTCCCGAAGATGACGACGAGGAAGAGCACGAGCGCCAGGAACAGGATGGTGCCGCCGATGGCGATCTGGAGCTGCATCTCGCCCACTCCGCCGACGACGCCCTCGAACGTGACGGCGTCGTACTGGGGTTCGGCGGTGCGGCGCGGGACGCCCGCGATGCCGGCGCGGTGCATCGCGTTCGACATCAGCGTCATACCGACGAACCAGAGGTACGGCTGGATCATCGCGAGCGACCGGAACCGCAGGCGGTTGCCCGTGATCTGCGGGAACAGCCAGTAGCCCGCGGCCATGAACGTGAGCGCCGACGCGGTGCCGACGGTGAGGTGGAAGTGCCCCGGCACCCACAGCGTGTTGTGGATGAGGTAGTTGATGTTCATGCCCGCGTTGATCATGCCGGAGAAGCCGCCGGCGGCGAACATGAGACCGGCGAGCACGCAGCCGGCGAAGGCGGGTTCGTCCCACGGCAGGGAGCGGAGCCAGCCGAGTCGTCCCTCACCACCGCGCTGCCGCCCGCCGTGTTCGATGCTGGCGACGACGGTGAAGGCGGTGAGCAGGCTGGGCAGGAGGAGGAACATCGTGTTCGTCATCGCGATGAACTTGAATCCCTCCGGAATCCCGGGGTCGACGTACTGATGGTGGAAGCCGACCGGCGTCGACAGCAGGAGGAAGAGGACGAACACCACCCGTGCGAGCGGGTCACTGAACAGCCGACCGCCCGAGAGCTTCGGGAGGACGGTGTACCAGATGAAGTAGGCCGGCATGAGCCAGAAGTAGACGACCGGGTGACCGAAGTACCAGAACAGCGTCCGCGTCAGCAGCGGATCGACGCTCTCGATCAGGCCGAGCGACCACGGCAGGAGGAAAAAGAGCACCTCCACCGCGACGCCGACCGACGAGATGTACCACATCAGCATCGTCGTCAGCACCATGAACGTCTGCAGGGGGATGCGCTCGCCGGGATTGTCACCGCGCCACTGCCAGTAGGTGCGGAACCAGTCGGCGCCGGCGAGCCACGAGCCGACGATGAACAGCACCAGCCCGATGTAGAACGCCGGATGCGCCTGCATCGGCGCGTAGAACGTGTAGAGCACGTCGGCGTTCAGCGGCATCGAGGGGACCAGCCCCCCGAGGATGGTGACGGCCGCGATGACGGCACCCACGAGCATCAGCGCGAACCAGGTCATCGTGAACCGCGGATTCGGGAGCGGACGGTCGAGGCTCCGGGTGACCCCCCACGTGAACAGCCCACAGAGGGCGAACGTCGTGAACACCAGGGCGAGGAGGACGCCGTGACCCGTGAGGACCGTGTAGTAGTCGGCGGAGCTCACGAAGCCGCGGAAGATTCCCGTGCGGTGGAGCGCCTGAACCATCCCGAACAGGCCACCGACCCCGAGCGCGAGGAAGGCGACGGCCATGTTCCAGCGAACGATGCGTGCGTCTGTCGGAAAGTCGTCGACGTATGCCATCTTAGCTACCTCCCTCGTACTCGTCCTCGGGCACGACCACGAGCTGTCCGGCCATCGTGTGGTGACCGGCGCCACAGTACTCGTGACAGACGATCCCGTACTGACCGGGTTCGTCGAACCGAACCGTGATCTCGGCGACCTGTCCCGGAATCGCCATGACGTTGATGTTGGTGCCCGCGACTTCGAAGCCGTGGACCACGTCCGCGCTGGTGATGTAGAACGTCACCTCGGAGTTGGCCGGCACCCGGATGGGTGAGCCGGTCCCCGGCTGGAACAGGAACTGACGGGCGACCACGTGCACGTCGTACTCGTTCTCGCCGGTCTGTGTCACGCCGGGATCGCCGAACTCGGTGTCGCCGAGCGAGTCGGCGTCGACCGTCCCGCCGGAGTCGTCGACCATCTTTACGCCCGGGCCGACCGCACCGTACGTCACCGTCGCGATGAGACCGACGATCAACAACAGTGCAGCGGCCGTCCAGATCTTCTCGTAGCGATGAATTTCCATGCCTGACACCTCCAGTTATCCGATCACCGTCGGTCCGCCGCCGAGGAACTCGACGAAGTACATGAACACCCACAGCAGGCTGATGATACCGAGGTAGATCACGATGAGCGTCGCGGTCCCGTAGGGGTCGTAGTCGTCGTGGCCGAGTTCCCGAACGATACCCGCCTCGAACACCGACTCGGACGGCGTCCGTTCGGCTGGTGTCGGTTCGGCGGCCGCCCCGCCGCCGGTCGTGAACTCGTCGTAGTTCAGGAACACCCACGCGGTGATGCCGAGGACGACGACGAGCGCCGCCGCGACGGCGCCGCCGACGAGCTGGAAGGCGAAGGTGAGCGTGGACGATCCGCCACCGCCCGCCGCACCACCGTCGGCGGCGCCGCCGTCGCCGCCGTCGCCGCCGCCGCCACCGCCACCGCCACTGCCACCGACCACGACCGCGCCTTTCATCCCGAGCGCGAGATGCGGCTGACAGTAGTACTTGTAGAGACCCTCCGTCTCGAAGGTGTGTTCGTGGCTGAATCCCGTGTTCTCGATGTTCTCGACGCCGCCCCAGTCGGCGTCCGACGGCTGTTCCTCGATCAGGATGTTGTGGGTGTCCGACACCCACTCGAAGGTGATCGTCGTCCCGGGGTCGACTCGAACGGCGGCGGGCGCGAACGCGTACGGCCCGCCGTTGCCCTCCGCGCCGACCTCGACGGTCACCGTGTCCTGGCCGGTCCGGTCGACGGTGCCGTCGAAGTTCTGCGTTTCGCCGCCCGTGTCACTGCCGAACCAGCCGCCGTAGTCGACGCCGTCCTGTGCGGCGGCGGGGCCGGTGGCCGCGATGCCGGCGGCCACGGTCCCCGCGGCCGCCCGGAGCGCCGACCGTCGAGTGAGTCGCCGCGTGTCGGCGTCGGTCTTCCCAGTCATCTCCGTCTCCTCCCGACGTGGCTCCTGCACCACGCCTCGATGAGCCGTTCGCTGCCGTCGTCTGCCACCATACGTCCTTCCTCGCCACCTCGCCCTTATAATACGAACCGGCGATTTTCGATTCGCTGGAATGGCGGTGCCAGTTATTACGGAGACTCACCGACAGTCCCAGTATGGTTTCCGTCCATCGGGTACCGTTCCTCGGGTTGCTCGCACTGCTCCCGGTCGCGGTGTACGCGCTCTCTATCGAGTTCATCGTCGTGGTGGCGCTTATCAACGTCGTCCTCATCGCGGCGAGCGTGTACGCGATGTTCCTGCCCAGCGAATCGACGGTCAAAGCCACCTCCGCGTGAACGAGGGCCGATGTTTCCACTCGCCGGCGCGTCGACGGCCGTCCCGTCCGCAACCGGAGGAGACGTCGGGCTCCTCGTCTTTCTCGCCATCGGGGTGCTGGGTGGCGCCCACTGTCTCGGCATGTGTGGCCCGCTCGTGACGCTGTACGCCGACCGTCTCGGCGCCGAGTCCGATAGCGCCCGCCAGTCCGACGGCACGAGGCGCGTCCGCCCCATCGACGTGCGCCAGCATCTCCTGTTCAACGCAGGCCGCACGGCGAGTTACACCTTGCTCGGCGGCCTGATGGGCGCACTCGGCGCGGTCCTCTTCGACGCCGCCGCCGTCGCCGCCCTCGCGACCGACGTGCGCGCCGTTACCGGCGTCCTCGTCGGTGGGTTCATCATCTTCACGGGCGCGAGCTACCTCGTCAAGGGGTCGGTCCGCGGCGGGACGGTCCCGCTCGTCGGGAGCGTGTTCTCTCGGATCTACGGCGCCGTCACCGCCCGCGTCGACGCGTGGGTCGGCGGGCCACGGATCGTCGCGCTCGGCGCGCTCCACGGCTTCCTGCCCTGCCCCCTCCTCTACCCCGCCTTCCTCTACGCCTTCGCCGTCGGCTCCCCGACCCGCGGGGCGCTGTCGCTCGCCGTCCTCGGCGTCGGCACCGTGCCGACACTGCTCGCCTACGGCACCGTCTTCCAGTCGCTCGACACGGGAACGCGGGTCGGTCTCCACCGGGTCCTCGGAATCTGTTTCGTCGTCCTCGGCTACCTGCCCCTGGCCCACGGGCTGATGCTCGTCGGGATTCACCTGCCCCACCCGCCGATTCCCGTCTACCAGCCCCTGGGGTGAGCCGTGTCCTGCACGCTCTGTGACTTGCCGACGCCCGATCCACCCGTCAGCGACGACGACGTCGACGGCACCTTCTGCTGTCGGGGCTGTCTGGAGGTGGCGCGGGCGCTCTCCGACGTGGAGGACGCGTCGGCCGCCGACGTGGACGGGCCGGCGGGCGTGCGCGAGGCGTTGGACGGGGACGCGGACGGGGACGCGGACGACGCCCCCGCCGACACCGAGGCCGCGTTCGTCGCCGTCGACGGCATGCACTGTGCGACCTGCGAGGCGTTTCTGGAGGCGCGCGCGACCGATCACGGGGGCGTCGTCGACGCGGAGGCGTCCTACCCGTCCAACCTCGTCCGCCTCGTCTACGACCCGGACCGACTCGACGAGACGGGGCTGCCCGACCTGCTGGACGGCGCCGGCTACCGCGCCCGTCCGGTCGACGAGGAGGGCGAGGACGACACCACCGAGACGATCGGTCGTCTCGTCATCGGCGGCTTCTTCGGCATGATGACGATGGCGTGGTACGTCCTCTTTCTCTACCCCGTGTACCTCGGGATCGATCCCGACCTGTTGCTCCTCGACGTGGGCGGCGCCGCCGGCGGGTATCTCCTCTGGAACGTGTGGGTGATGACGAGCATCGTCCTCGGCTACACCGGCTATCCGATCCTCCGCGGGGCGTACGTCAGCCTCCGTGCCGGCCGGCCGAACATGGACCTCCTCGTCGCCCTCGCGGCGGGCACCGCCTACGTCTACTCGACGGCGACGCTCCTACTCGGCGGGACGGAGGTGTACTTCGACATCACGACGGTCGTCGTCCTCGTCGTCACGCTCGGCGGCTACTACGAGACGCGGCTGAAGGCGCGCGCGGCCGGGCAGTTGACCGAACTCACCGAGAGCCGCGTCGAGGAGGCGCGCCGGCGCACGGACGCGGGCGAGGAGACGGTGTCCGTCGAGGAGGTCGAGGCGGGCGACGAACTCGTCGTCGGCGCGGGTGACCGAATCCCCGTCGACGGGACGGTGATCGAGGGAACCGCCGCCGTCGACGAGTCGCTCGTGACCGGCGAGTCCGTCCCCGTTCGCCGTGGCACGGGCGACGAGGTGATCGGGGGCGGTCTCGTCGCGACCGGTGGGCTCGTCGTCGAAGCCGACGCGGGCGCGACGAGCACGCTCGACCGACTGGTCGCGCACCTCTGGCGCGTCCGCAGTTCGCGCTCGGGCGTCCAGCGTCTCGCCGACCGCCTCGCGGCCGTGTTCGTCCCCGTCGTCGTCCTGTTGGCGCTCGCGGCGTTCGTCGTCCACCTCGCGCTCGGCGCGGCGCCGACCGCCGCGTTCCTGACCGGGCTGACCGTCCTCGTCGTCTCCTGTCCCTGCGCGCTGGGGCTGGCGACGCCGCTGGCCGTCGCCGCCGGCGTCCGCGAGGCGCTCGATTCGGGCGTCGTCGTCACCGACGGCGACGTGTTCGAGCGCGCGACCGAGGCGGACGTGATCGCGTTCGACAAGACGGGGACGCTGACCACGGGGGAGATGCGGCTGTACGACGCGGTGGGCGACGAGGAGGCCATCGCCCGCGCCGCCGCCGTCGAGACGTTCGCCGATCACCCGATGGGTCGGGCGGTGACCGAGGCGGTCGACGTCCCCGACCTGACGGTGTCGGCGTTCGAACGCCACCCCGGGCGGGGCGTCAGCGGAATGGTCGACGAAGAGGCGATCTCCTCGGCCGACCGGGTGACCGTCGGCCGCGCCGACCTGTTCGAGGGCTTCGACCTGCCCGACGCCTACCGCGAGCGCTACGACCGCGCCGTCGACGCCGGCCGCGTCGCCGCCTACGTCGGGTGGGGTGGGACGGTGCGAGGCGTCCTCGTCGCCGGCGACGAGCCGCGGCCGGAGTGGGAGGCAGTCGTCTCCGCCGTCGCGGCGGACGTGGAGCGGGTGGTCGTCCTGACCGGCGATGGGGAAGCCGCAGCCGCCCGCTTCCGTGACCACCCCGACGTCGACGACGTGTTCGCCGGCGTCCCGCCCGAGGCGAAAGCCGAAGTGATCGAGCGCCTGCGCGCCGAGGGGACGACCGTGATGGTCGGCGACGGGAGCAACGACGCCCCGGCGCTGGCGGCCGCCGACCTCGGCATCTCGCTGGAGAGCGGCACCCGTCTCGCGGCCGACGCCGCCGACGCCGTCGTCACGACCGACGACCTGGCGACCGTCCCCGAGGTGTTCGCGCTCACGGGGGCGACGAAGCGGCGCCTCCGGCAGAACCTCGGCTGGGCGTTCCTGTACAACGCGCTGGCGGTGCCGGCCGCGGCACTCGGCGTCCTCAACCCCCTCGTGGCGGCCGTGGCGATGGCGGCGAGTAGCCTGCTGGTCGTCGGCAACTCCGCACGGAGCCTCGACACTGCCGGCCGGCGGGTCGACTCGCCGCCGGGGAGCGTCGACCCCCTCGACTCGCCGCCGGTCGCGGTGCCGGACGCCGACCGGGAGTCGGTGTCGTGATAACGAAAACGCGCGCTTGCGTCTCGAACACCCTTTTGAATCGTCGCCGGGATGGGGAGCTATGGTCCCCTCCGTCTCGTCCCACCGCGCTCGGTCGGCCGCCACCCGTACCGGGTCCGCCGTCCGCGCCGCGGCCTTCTGGACCGCCGTCGTCCTCCCCTTCGCCGTCATCGGTCTGCTGGCCGTCGGCGCGTCGCTGGCACAGGTCACCCCGCTGCTCCTGTGTGACGCCGCAGCGCTCGTTGTCGGCCACGCCTACCGGTCGGAGTGACGGACGCCGCTAGCCGGTCCAGTCGGACAGTATAAGTCCGGCGGGCGGCAACGCCCGGCCGAATGCGGGTGACGCTACTCGGGACGGGCGATACGACCGGAACGCCGACCGTCGGCTGTGACTGTGCCACCTGCGAGCGCGCCCGCGAACTGGGCGTCGAACGCTCCCGGTTCTCCGTCCACGTCGAGAACGAGCGGACCGGCGAGTCGCTCCTGATCGATCTGAGCCCCGACTTCCGCCACCAGTTTCTCACGCAGGACGTCTCCCTCCCCGACGCCGCGCTGGTGACGCACATCCACTTCGACCACCTCGACGGCCTAGGTAACGCCTACCGCGTCTTCGACGACCTGCCCGTCCACGCGACCGACGAGGTGGACCCCGTGACCGACGAGAGCGTCGCCGACACCATCCGGCGCAGGTACGACTACCTCGACCGGGTGACCGTCCGCGGCCACGCCCCGAGCGACCGCTTCCGGACCTGCGGTCTCGACGTGCGCTTCGTCCCCGTCGACCACCCGCCGCTCCTGTGTTACGGCGTCGTCGTCGAGGACCCGGAGACGGGGGCGAAATGCTCGCTCACGGGCGATACGAGCTACGGGATACCGGAGCCGTCGCGGGAGGCGCTCTCGGGACCGGATCTCCTCCTCGCCGACGCCATCGTCCCCGCCTCGTCGGCCGAACACCACCCGCTCGGCGGCGCCCACCACGACGACGAGGGCGTCCCGCGGACGTTCGGGACGAAACACATGACCCGCGAGGGCGCGCTCGACCTCGCGGCCGAACTCGGCGCCGACCGGACGCGGCTGGTCCACCTCGCTCACTTCTACCCGGCCGACGAGGCGTTCGCGGAGCCGCTGGCCGTCGACGGCGAAGAGTACGAACTATGACGTTCGCCCACACTAGACACCGCGTATGACCGTCGTCTCCACGCTCGGCCGTGGCGCCGCCAGCGGCCTCGCGGGCGCGCTCGTCTGGATCGCCGTCTCGCTACTCGTCCTCGGCACGCCCGACCCGCGCCGCGCGGTGCTCGCCGGCCTCGCGCTCGGCGTCCTCGTCGCCGGCTTCGCCGCGGTGACGGCGCTCAGATGAATCGATCCAGCCCCGCCTGTCGGCGTGCCACGCCCTCGGGGTCCGCGACCCACGGCGTCCGGGCGTCGCGGAGTGCCTCGGAGGCGACGGCGGGGGGGTCGGCGGGAGAGACGGCCGGACACGCCTCGCCGCAGTCGCTCGCCGGGTCGACGACGCGGTCGAAGGCGGCACAGTAGGGACGCCCGTCGTCGGTCGGGCACATCGACTCGCAGCCCGGATACGCGCGGGGACGCCACCCCTTGCCGTAGGCGCGTTCGGCCACGGCACGTCGCTTGCGCGCCTTCGCCTCGGGGGGGACGACCGCGACGTCGGTCCGGAGCGGCCGGTCGGTGAGGGGTTCGATCCCCGGCGTCGCGGGATCGAGCGGTGCCGGCTCGCGGACGACGGTGAGGTCGCCCTCGACGAACCGCCAGACCCCGACGGAATCGGGGATGCGATTCAGGTGCGCGCCGGTCACGTAGCTCTCGGTCGCGAGGACGACGGCGTCGAAGAGACCGAGCGAGGCGTCGCGGCGCAGCTGCCGTTCGAGGTCGCCCGGCCGGCCGAGATCGGGTTTGTTCTCGATGCCGATCAGTCGGCCGATCCAGTCGGGGTACCGCGTCGTCGCGCGGACGTGACGGCGGCTCCCTCGGGGTTCGGTCTCGAAGAATCCGACCGCGACGGCGCGGTCGGCGACGCTACGGGCGCGGTCGGGCGCGCAGTCGAACGCTTCGGCGGGATCGACCGCACGACCCGGTCCCACGTCGCTCTCGACGGCGCGAGGCGGGATCGTCTCGCTCGTGATCGCCGCACGGTGGTCGAACTCGGGACCGGGGACGACCCCGCAGACGTCGACGATTCGTGCGCCGGGGTCGGCGACCGAGGCGCCGATCTGACGGCCGAGCACCCACTCGCGCGTCCGTTCGAGGTGAGCACACAGCGCGAGTTCGAACGCGTACTCCGACACTCCGTTCAGTCGTCGACGACGACTTCGACGGGTTCGTCTGCGTCGTCTTCGTCGGCGTCGAAGCCGTCGCCGTCACGCTCCTGCCAGAGCAGGACGCCCGCGACGAGGACGACGAGCCACGACCGCCAGTTCGCCAGGTTCAGCGTGTAGCCGATGCCGAAGGGCTTCTCGACGACCATCCCCTCGCCGGGTTTCCAGTGGGCGGAGAGCAGGCGCCCGAGGCTCGGGCGCTCGAAGTTGTACGGGATGCCGAGAATCGATCCGGACTGCGGCTTGTCTACCATGGGGGAGAGTACGGTTTCCCGGGATAAATCGTTTCGGCTCGGGGGCGTCCTCGGGAACAGCGTTATTGCCGGCGACGGCCGACTCGTACCCATCCGCAATGAGTGGCTCCGAGGGTCCCGGGCCGAGCGGTTCCGACGATGCCGGGGTCGAGTACGGCGAGGTGGCGCTGGCGCTGGCGGTCGTCGCGGCGCTCGTCGTCGCCGCGGCGCTCCTCCCGAGCGCCGGGGTCGGCGGGAGCGTGGGGGGCGGGAACGGGACGGCGAGCCCGCAGTCGGCCGAGTCCGCGTCCGCGACGGGAACGGCGACGGCGACCCCCGACCGCGACGGTGACGGCAGCACGCCCCCCGGCGGGTCGCTGGGTGGCGGATCGCCGAGCGGCGTCCCGCTCTCCCAGCCGCCCGACGAGACCCGGATCGGCTCGACACGGGGATTCGAGGGGGCGCTGGCACAGACCCCGCAGTTCGTCGTCGAGGGACCGAGGAACACGTACTGGCGACAGACGGCCTACGCCACGTACACCGGCTCGTCGTGGGCCAGTTCGCCGCAGTGGCAATCAATCGACCGGGGCGTCCCCAACGACGCCCGGACCGCCGACGGGCGGGCGATGGAGTATCACGTCACCCTGCTGGTGCCGTCGTCGTCGCTCCCGACCGCGTGGCAACCCAGCGAGGCTCGGGTGCCGAACGGGAGCGCGGGCGTCGAGGCGTCGAGCGTCGGGGGGGTCCGCGCGACCCGCGAACTCCCCGCGGGCACGACCTACGTGGCCCGGAGCGCGGCCCCGCCCGCGGACCCGACGGCCCTCAGGGACGCCGGGACCGACTACCCCGACGGAATCGAACGCCGATACACGCAGCTACCCGAGACGACGCCGGAGCGCGTCGGCGCGTTCACCGACGAGCTGACCGCGGGGGACGAGACGCCGTACGAGCAGGCCGTCACCGTTCGAGACTGGCTTCGGGAGAAGCCCTACTCGCTGAACGCCAGCCACGAGGCGGGCGAACCCGTCGCCGACCAGTTCATCTTCGAGATGGAGTCCGGCTACTGCCAGTACTACGCCACGTCGATGGTCGCCATGTTGCGCACGCAGGGGATTCCGGCGCGGTACGTCGTCGGCTACGCGCCGGGCGAAGCAGTCGGGGAAGACGAGTATCTGGTCACCGCCGACCGGGGTCACGCGTGGGTCGAGGTGTTCTTCCCCGAGACGGGCTGGATTCGGTTCGATCCGACCGGTTCGGGACGCCTCCCGGTCCAGAACCCCGAGCCGCCGTACGACATCTCGCTGAACCGCTCGGCGGTGGCCGGGGCGCCCGTGACGATCAGCGTCGCGAAAAACGGCACGCCGGTCGTGGGCGCGCCGGTCGAACTCAACGGCGAGCGCGTCGGGTGGACCGGCGCCGACGGGTCGGTGAGGACGCGGCTCCCCTACGCCGCCGAGTTCACCGTGACCGCCCGCCCGCCGGACGCGACCACGAAGTACGAGGGCGAGACGACCGCCGACCTGTGGGCGGGCGGCAGGAGGCTCTCGGCCGCTCACGACGCGCCGATCACTCGTCGCGTACCACCGGCCGTCGCGGACCACGACGGATCGACGACGAACCACTCCTCGCGAACCTACCGGAGCGACACGAACGTCACGCTCGCCGTCGAGGGGACACCCGTCGCCGGCGGCGGCGTCACCGTCCGGGCGACGGTCGACGACGTGCCCGTCCGGGAGGCGACGGTGACGCTGGACGGCGAGGACGTCGGGACGACGGGGCGCGACGGGACGCTCGGCGTGTCGCTCGACGACGTGTCGCCGGGCACCCACCGGCTCGCGGTGCGCCGCGGGACCGTCGAGGGCACGGCGACGCTTCGCGTCACCGACGAAGCGACCGAGTCCCCGGCGGCCGAACCGCCGCCGCTGTCCGTCTCGGTGTCAGCGCCGCTCCTCCCGCTTCCGGGCGGGTCGGCGACGGTGTCGACGGCGCGAAACGGGACGCCGCTCGACGGCGCGCGAGTGACGGTCGGCGACAGGGAGGCTGGAACGACGACCGAGAACGGGACGGTCGGCGTCTCGCTCCCGGTCGAGGGGTCGGTCGCCGTCGTCGCCCGCGGGCCGAACGGCGGTACCGCGCGGACGACCCTGCCGCTCGCGCGCAACGCCGGGGTCGTCGGCGTCGTCGCGCTCGGCGGTCTCGCCGCGCTCGGCTACGGGCTACGACGGCGCGGCGTCACCGGGCGGGGAGCGGCACGTGCGGTCGCGACTGCCCTGTCGCGGCTCGTCGCGTGGACGACGGACGCCTGCGTCCGCACCGCCGAACTGCTCGCGCTCGCGGGGCGGGCGCTCCGACGGGGACTGTGGCGCCTCGCGACGCTCCCGGAGCGACTCGCGGCACACGGCCTGACCGCGCTCGCGGCCCTCGATCCCCGCCGGCTCGTCGGGTGGCTCCGACGGTGGCTGGCGGGGTTGCTGGCGCGCGCCGAATCGGCGGAAGCGAACGGGGACGACCGACCCGACGTGGCCGGCGGCGGCGCGGCGGGCGAGAGCGACGCCGACGGGACGGCGACGCTTCGCGACCTCTGGCGCGAGTTCGTCGACCTCGTCGGACCGCCGCGGGCGACGACCCGGACGCCCGGCGAGATTGCCCGGTACGCGGTCGACCGCGGCCTGCCGTCGGAGCCGATCACCGCCCTGACGGAGGCGTATCGCGACGCCGAGTACGGGCGCTTCGACCCCGACGAGGATCGACTGGCTCGCGCACGGGCGGCGCTCCGGACGATCCGCGGCGCGACGCGGGGTGGCGACGAGTGAGTCGCGTCACGTGGCGGCGGACGGCGGTCGGTCTCGCCCTCGCCGGTCTCGGGTTCGCGATCTGGTACGGCTACGCACCGGAACTGCTGCCGGCATCGGTCCGGCGCGGAGCCGGCGCCCTCGGCGTCGACCGCGGTCTCGCGCTGGCCGTCGCGGGCGCGGTCGCCGGGGTGATCGGATTGCTGTACTCGTGGCTCACGAGACCGGACGCGACGGCGCCGATGTCGGAGCAGGCGGGCGACCAGCCGACAAGATCGGCGGCGGTCGCCGGCACCGACCTCTCCGCGTACTACGAGCAGTCCGTCGAGAACGGCGCTCCCGACGACCCGAATCGCGATCCGATCCGCCGTCGGCTCCGCGAGGTCGTCGTCGCGAGTGTCGGTGACGGACGCGACGACGCCGCGGCGGCCGTCGACCGGGGGGCGTGGACCGACGACCGGTACGCCGCCGCCTTCCTCACGCGGACCGCGGCGGTCGACTACCCGTGGTACCACCGCCTGTACGCGTGGCTCTACCCCGGCCGCGCCTACGAACGGCGGGTGAGCCGGGCGCTCGCCGCCGTCGAGCGGACGTGTGCCGAACGACTGTCGGGGTACGAGGCGCCGCCCGAGCCGTCGCCGGAGGGCCGTCTCCGCGCCCTCCTGACGGCGCTGGAGGGGACGCCGTGACCCGTCGCGTCCGGCGGTACGGCGGGCTGGCGGCGGCGGCGGTCCTGCTCGTGGCCGTCGGCGTCGGCACGGGGACGCCGACGCTCCTGCTGGCGGGGATCGTCCCGCTCTCGTTCGTGGTGCACGGGGCGCTGTCGACGCTCGAACCGCTGGACGGGGCGGTCGCGGTCGAACGGGAGATTCGCCCGGAGACGCCGCTGCCGGGGCAGCCGGTCGCGGTGACGCTCACGGTGACGAACGTCGGCGAGTCGACGGTGCCGGATCTCAGGGTCGCGGACGGCGTGCCCGAGGAGCTCGGGGTCCGCGACGGGGACGCACGGGTGGGCGCGCCCCTCCGGCGCGGCGAGTCGGTGACCGCGGAGTACACGCTGACCGCGACCCGTGGGCGCTACGCGTTCGAGGCGGTCCGGCTCCGGGCGTCGAGCGTGAGCGGGACGGTCGTCGACGAGGCGAGCCGCGAGGCGGACGGCGCCGACGGATTCGAGTGCCGGATCGACCCCGAGGACGTGTCGCTCCGGCGGCGAACGTCGGCGTTCTCGGGGGCGCTGGCGACCGATACGGGCGGTACCGGCGTCGAGTTCCACGCCACGCGCGACTACCGCACTGGCGATCCGGTCGCCCGGATCAACTGGCGGCGCTACGCCAAGACAGGCGAACTCTCGACGGTCGAGTACCGCGAACAGCGCGCCGCGCGGGTCGCGGTGCTGATCGACGGTCGCGAGCCGAACCACGTCGCCGCCGACGCGGCGCTGCCGACCGGTGCGACGCTGTGTGCGTACGCCGCGACGCTCGCGATCCGCGTCCTCCGCGGTGAGGGGCACCACGTCGGGGTGGGAGCGCTCGGCATCGCCGATCCGCTCACCGACCGCCGACCGGCGTGGGTGCCGCCCGACGCCGACGGGTTCGCGGCCCACGCGGCCGCCGTCTGCAACGCCGCCGCGACGGGGCGAAACGACGGGGTGACGACGACGGCCGTGCCCGACGGCGGGCGCGACGAACTCCGGCGCCTCCTCGGCCGACTCCCGCCGACGGCGCAGGTGATCATTTGTACGCCCGCGCTCGACGACGCGGTCCCGTCGATGGTGGAGTCGATCCGCACGCGCGGCCACGAGACGACCGTCCTCTCGCCGTCGGTGACGCCGGAGTCGGTGGGCGGTCGGGTGCTCGGACTGGAGCGAGGGGTGCGACTCGACCGGATGCGGGGGTTCGGCGCGGCCGTCGTCGACTGGGATCGGGAGGAGCAGGTGCCGCTTGCGCTCGCCCGGACGCTCCGGGTGGGGGTGCGATGATGGACGCCGACCCGACGGCCGCGCCGGTCGGCGCGGCCGTCGGCGACTGGGATCGGGAAGAGCAGGTACCGCTTGCGCTCGCCCGGGCGCTCCGGACGGGGGTGCGGTGATGGACGCCGACCCGACGGCCGCGTCGGTCGGCGCGGCCGTCGTCGATTGGGATCGGGAGGAGCAGGTACCGCTGGCGCTCGCCCGGGCGCTCCGGACGGGGGTGCGGTGATGGACGCCGACCCGACGGCCGCGTCGGTCGGCGCCGGCGCGTCCCGCCCCGCGAGTCTGACCGTGGCGCTGGCCGTCGGCGCGGGGCTACTCGTCGCGGGCGTGACGGGGGGAGCCACCGCCGGTCTCGCTGCGACGACGGTCGCGGGCGTCGCGCTGGGCGTCGCGACGCTCGCTCGGGCCCGTGACGGGCCGATTCCCGCGGCGACGGGTGCCGCCCTGGTACCGGTCGCCGCCTTCGGGATCGTCGGCGGGGTCGCTCTCGTCGCCGCCGAGCGCGGCGTGCTCGGAGCGATGCTCGACGGAGGTGGACTGCCGGCCGTCGGTCTCGCGGTCGGCGCTGGAGCGGCGGCATTCGGCGCGACCGGGACGCTCGGTGACGGCATCGGCGAGGGAGCGGTTCGGCGGCTGCGCCGCTCCGCGCTCGCGACGGCCGCGGTCGTCGGGCTGGCGTTCGGGACGGTCGTCGCCGGCCGATTCGACGCGCTCGGCTCGCTCCCGGCTCTCGCGTTCGACCCGGGCGCGCTCCTCGAACCGGTGCTGACGCCGGGGGGACCGACGCTCTCGCTGGTGTCGTTTTTCGGTCTCGTCGTCGCCGCGGCGCTCGCCTGCCGAGGGGCGCTGTCGACGCTCCCGATTACGGAACTGGCGCCGCGGGAGCGACGCGACGCGGTCGAGCGGACGGTCGTCCGCCTCGACGCCGACCTGCGCGCGACGCTGAAGTACGGCGTGGTGGCCGCGAGCGCGAGCCTGCCGACCGCGATTCCGGCCGTCCGCGAGTCGCTGCCGGTCGGCGCCGTCGCCGCGTTGCTGGCTACCCCGATCCCGCGGTGGCTCCTCCTGGGCGTCACCGTCGTCGCCGCGTCGCTCGCCCTCGCCGGGCGCCTCCTCCGGGCGGCAGCGGGGGACACGGCGACGACGCTCGGTCGCCTGCTCCCCGCGACCGCCGGCGGCGTCCCGGTCGTCCTCGTCGCCGTCGGCGCGAGGGGACCGATCCGCGGTCTCGTGGCGGGACTCCCGGCTGCGATTCGCCCCCTCGCGACCGACCTGCTCGACGCGCTGTCGCCGACGGGCGTCGCGCTCGCCGTCGCCCTGGTCGCGGTCGGGGTGCTGACGGCCGGCCTGACGGCGCTCGGCGTCCTCCTGTGGATCGACCTCGTGCCCACCCGCGGGAGCGGCGGCGCGCTGGCCGGCGCGGGGCTGGCGCTGTGTGCGGTCGTGCTGGGCGTCGGGTCGGCGCCCGCGCTCGCGACGTTCGTCCTCGTCGGTCTCGGGGTCGTCGCGTGGGACGCGAGTGATCGGGGGGTGGCGCTCCGGGCCGACCTCGGCCCACAGTCGGCCGGTCGGATCGAAGTCGTCCACGCCGTCGGGAGCGTCGCCGTGGCGACCGTCGGCGTCGCCGTCGCGTGGGCGGCGCTCGTCCTCGCCGGCGCGGTGGCGATGCCGGACGGCGCGCTCGTGGGGGCGATGACCGCCGTCGCGGGGGCGGTGATCCTGCTGGGCGTCCTGCGGGGTTAATCGCCTTCGGCCGTCGCCGCCGGCACCTCGACGGTGTCGAGAACGGTCGACACCACGTCCGCGGGGTCGACGTCGCGGATGGCGGCCTCGGACGTGAGCACGAGCCGATGCGTCACCACCGCCGGCGCGACGGCCTTCACGTCGTCGGGCGCGACGTACGACCGCCCGGAGACGACCGCGCGGGCGCGGGCCGCCTCGTAGAACCGCTGGATGCCGCGGGGTGAGACGCCCACGTCGACGCGGTCGTCCTCACGGGTCGCCCGCGCCAGGTCGACGATGTACGCCCGCACCTCGGGGGCGACGGTCACCGCCTCCGGCACCTGCCGCAGAGCGGTCACCCGGTCGGCGTCGACGACGGCGTCGACGCTCGGCTTCGTCGTCGTGCGGTTGCTCCGGCGTTCGAGGAGTTCGAGTTCGCCCGCGCGGTCCGGATAGCCCATCGACACCTCGACGACGAACCGGTCGCGCTGGGCCTCGGGCAGTCGGAAGGTGCCCTCCTGTTCGACGGGGTTCTGCGTCGCGACGACGAAGAAAGGCTCGGGGAGGGAGAACGTCTCGCCGTCGGCGCTCACCTGCCCCTCGTCCATCGCTTCGAGGAGCGCCGACTGCGTCTTCGGCGGTGCACGGTTGATCTCGTCGGCGAGGACGACGTTCGCGAAGACGGGACCGTGCTGGAAGCGGAAGGTCCCCTCGTGTTCGTCGTAGACGTGGGTCCCCGTGATGTCGCTGGGCAGGAGGTCGGGCGTGAACTGGATGCGGTTGAACTCGAGTCCCAGCGCGTCCGCAAAGGCGATGGCGGTCAGCGTCTTCCCCGTCCCGGGAACGTCCTCGACGAGGACGTGTCCGCGGGCGAGCATCCCGGTCAACACCGTCTCCAGAACCGTCCGGTCGGCGACGACGGCCTCGCCGACGCGGTCGACGACGTCGCGACACACGCTGGCCGCCGCATCGACTCCCATCCGTTCGGTCACGGAGTCAGCCAGGGACCGTTCGCACATAGCTCTTCGGCGTGCTCGGGATCGTGGCGAGCACGCTGACATCGGTACGGTATCGTTCATCATCGTCCGGTTCAGACCCTCTGCCGCCAGTATTATCCCACTCGGGCACCAATTATGAGTAATGAGTCCCTCCCCCGTTTCGTCGCCGTCGTCCGACGCGGCACGCATCCGCAAAACGACCCTGTTCTGTCAGGACTGCGGCCACGCCAGCCCGGTCGACGGCGACTGGCGCGTCCGAACCGTCGGCGGTCGCCAGCGCGTCCGCTGTCCCGAGTGTCGGAGCGTCGTCGACGAGCGGCAGCTTCCGGAGCAAGAGCACCCCGACGTCGACGGACCGGCGCCGGTGCAACGCTACGTCGGCGCCCTGAGTCGCTACTGGTCGGCGTGGACGACGCTGTTCGACGATCCGCGCGCGGACTGCTAGGCGTACCGACCCCGGCCCTCGATCTCGCGCAGTCGACGGAGGACGGCGTCGTCGCCGGCGTCGGCGTAGCCCGCCTCGAACGCCGAGAGGATCGGCTCGACGTCCGTGGCCGTGCCGCGGACGCTCCCGCCGAAGACGTGACAGTCCATAGCGAAGTCCTCGACGTGCCCGCTGTGGTAGCCGAGACCGAAGTCGATGAGGTAGATCCGCTCCCCGACCCGGACGTTCCGGACCGTCGGGTCGCCGTGGACGATTCCCGCCCGGTGGAGCCGCGCGAGGTGGTCCCCGACGACCCGGGCGCGAGCCGGCGTGAGCGCGGCACCGAGGTCACAGTCGCCCACGCGGTCGAACGTGAGCGTCGCCTCGGCCACGTCGACGTCGCGGACGACCGGCGTGGGCACGCCCCGACGGCGCGCGTCGCTCGTGAGCCGCGCCTCGGCGACCGTCCGCTCGCGGCGCAGGCGGGCGTCGAGGGCGGGATGGCGGTACGCCTTCGGAATCCGGCGCTTGGTCACGCGGTCGGCGTCGACGGCGACCACCGCCTCCGCGCCCTGTCGCTGGGGCGTCTCGGCGGGCACGAAGGAGACCGACGCCTCGTCGGCGCGCCACGTCACGTCCACCTCGTCCGGCCGAAAGTTCGGGTCGACCGCCGACGCCTCGATGGCGAGTCCCTCGCCCGCGGCGAGCATCTTCGCGCCGAGGACGGCGATCATACCGGCGTTGTCCCGGAGGTAGCGCGGCTCGGGCGCGTAGAAGTCGGCGCCGCGTTCGGCGCACATCGTCGAGAGCATCTCGCGCAGGCGCTCGTTCTGGCCGACGCCCCCGCCGAGGACGAGTTCGTCCGAGCCGGTCAGCGAGAGGGCGCGCTCTGCGACCTCGGTCAGCATGGCGAAGATCGTCTCCTGGAGCGAGAAACAGACGTCCTCGATGGGGACGCCCTCGTCGTAGGCGTCCTTGGCGGCGCTCATCAGGCCGGAGAAAGAGAAGTCCATCCCCTTGACGACGTAGGGGAGGTCGACGTACTCGCCGTCTCGTGCCGCCTCCTCTACCTTCGGACCGCCCGGGTGCGACCAGCCGACGTGGCGGGTGAACTTGTCCAACGCGTTGCCGACGCCGGTGTCCATCGTCTCGCCGAGGACGCGATATCGACCGTCGTGGTAGCCGAGCAGGTGGGCGTTGGCGCCGCTGGCGTTGAGACAGACGGGGGAGTCGAAGCCGGAGCCGTGGCGACCGATTTCGAGGTGAGCGACCATGTGGTTGACGCCGATCAGCGGCACGTCGAGGGTACCGGCGAGCGCGCGAGCGGCGGTGCCGACGATGCGCAGGCAGGGACCGAGACCGGGACCACGAGAGAAGGCGACGGCGTCGACGGGACCGTCCGCGGCGTCGAGTGCCGCCTCGATCACGGTGGGGATCGCCTCGCCCATGTGTTCGGCCGCCTCGCGCGGGTGAATGCCGCCGCTCTCGGGCTGGTAGGCGTCGGTTTCGATAACGGGTGGGTCGGCGTCGAGGGGGACGGGATCGTCGGGGTCGTACTCGAAGATCGCGGCGCTGGCCGCCCAGGCCGTCCCCTCGATGCCGAGGACTCGCATCGACCGCTCTACGCTTCTTCGGCTTCGGCTTCCTCGTCGGCGTCCTCGCCGTCGGGGCTGATCTTGTTCCGGTCGAGCATGTGGTCCTGCTCCACGTCGCGGGCGTGATCCGGACTCTCGTACACCTTGGCGTAGCCCACCGTCTTCCGCATCCCGAACTTCGTGTCGAGTTTGTGGACGACGACTTCCGCCGAATCCTTGTTCAGTTTGGCCGCGAGGCTGTCGCGAACGGAGAGCCGCGACGGCGTCGCCTCGTCGTGCGTGATCTGGAATCGAACGTCCGTCCGATGCAACATGGGGTTCTCGTCTTCCGCGATGATGTCGATATCCATCGTTCAGTTACCCATACGTGGTCTCGAACTGGACAAAAGGATTACGAAGCGGTCGGGGACGCGCTCACGCGCCGAGAACGGCGAGCGCGGCGGCGACATCGCCGTCCATCCGCCCGAGGAGATCGCGGGCGAGTGCCCGCGTCTCGTCGGTTACGGGGACGAGTACCATCCCCTCGCCGGGTTGGCCGTAGACGACACAGCCGCCGGTCGGAGCGGCGAGGATGGCCGGGAGCGCCGCCAGATCCTCCTCGCCGTCGACGCCGACGACGGTCGCGCCGTCCCGCTCCAGGGCGGTCACGAGCGCGTCGAGAAGCGCCCGCGAGAGGGTGGCGGGCGGGTTCGCCACCTCCACGTCGGGAGCGGGGAGCGACCGACTGATCGACTCGTCGACGCGCTCGCGTTCGGTCCGGCCGTCGATCACCGCCACGTCCGGCGGATGCCCGGCGTCGACGAGGTGGGCGGTGACGACGTCGCCGACGGCGACGAGGGGATGGCCGGCGTCGTCGGCCGCGACCAGGGTCTCGGCGTCGGTGTAGACGGTGCCCAGCGGCTCCTTGAACGCTCCCCTGAGGTCGTCGGGGAGTTCGAGCACGGTCAGCGGACCTTGAGCGCGTAGCCACCGGGGGCGGAGACGTTCATCTCCTCGGCGACGTCCGAGCGTTCGGGGTGAGTGATGATGACGTAGCCCGCCCAGTCCTCCGTGAGGCTCGACGATCCGCAGTTCGAACACGTCTGCGTGTCGGGATCGTTGATGAAGTGACACTCACGGCAGGCGAGGCGGTCCTCGGCCATCAGTCACCCTCCATCTGTGCCTCTCGCTCCTGGCGCTCCTCTTCGAGCCAGCCGTGCTTCCCCAAGCCGGGCTGTTTCGCCGTCAGCCCGATCTTGCTGTCGCGGGGGTTGCGCTCGTCGACGCTCTTGGTGACGATACGCACCCGGATCTCGTCGCCGACGCCGAGCGTTCGGTTCGTCTGCGTCGAGGCGAGCTGCTGGTTCTCGCCGTCGTAGGCGAGGTATTCGTCGGAGATCTGGGAGACGTGGAGTAGACCGTCGACGGGACCGATCCCGATGAAGGCCCCGAACTCCACGACTTCGACGACGGTGCCGTCGACGACCTCCTGCATCTGTGGATCGAAGGTGATGGCGTCGAACTCGGCCTCGTAGTAGACGCCGGGGCGGTTGGGCAACACGGCGCCGTCGCCGATGTCGCGAACGTCGATCACGCTCACGACGCTACCCACCTCCTCGTCCATCCGTCCTTCGAGCTTGTCCTGGAGCAGGCGCTTCACCCGCTCGGGCGTCACGTCGGCGAGGTGCCGCGGAGGCACCTCGACCGTGTCCTTGAGTCGTACCCGTTTGTACATGCTAAGGTTGTGTTATGTTCAGTGTGTTCCGACCCCTTAAACCGATTACCCGAACGCC
>Ga0207757_100272_pt1 | contig 39726 bp, 45 predicted proteins | sample A23P3SouthBayCA_2_FD_187752 | JGI IMG/M metagenome (GOLD analysis project Ga0207757, IMG submission 187752) | Aerobic enrichment media microbial communities from Eden Landing Ponds, California, USA - A23 P3 (2) (SPAdes) | ecosystem: Environmental > Aquatic > Marine > Unclassified | place...
GAGCCGCTCGGCGCGATGTTCCAGTTCGCCGGTCTCCAGCGCCCGGAGCGCCGAGTCCGCGATGACCTCGGAAGGGTTGATGACCACGTCGACGCCGAGTTCCGTGAGCTCGTCGGCCGTGACGGGGTCGGAGGCCCGAACGACGATGAACTGGTCGTCGCCCCGGGCCCGGATGTTCTCGACGGCGGCCTTGTTCGCCGACACGTCCGAGGACATGATGAGGATGACATCGCGGTCGCCGATGGCGTCGGCCACCTCCGGCTCCGCGATGTCGGCGGTCCGTGCGTCGAGGTCCTGGTCGCGCAGCGCCTCGACGCGGCCCTCGTCGTTGTCGAGGATGAGGACGTCCTTCCCCTCGGACTCGAGTTCCTCGGCCACGGCGTGCCCCACACTCCCGCACCCGAGGATGGCGTATGTAGACATCGAGGCCATCGAGACGGCGCTGCTCATACTGGCTGGCACTGCGGTGGCGTGCTACAAAAACCCCGGCTTCCCTTCCCAGACGGGATGTGGCGGTGGGGCCACGGCCGAGACCGGCCGACAACACCGGGCCGGGCGGCCGTTGTCGGAAGTGCGTAACGTGCCAGGGATGGGGAAACGCAACCCTTTAGCGTCGCACCTCGCTACCCGGTTGTGAGGGCTGATAGCTCAGCCAGGCAGAGCGTCTGGCTCTTAACCAGACGGTCGAGGGTTCAAATCCCTCTCAGCCCGTGATTCTGCGACGAACGAACGTGAGGAGCGAATCTCGACGTGAGAGGGATTTGAACCCCGCAAGTCGCGCACAGCGAACGCAGTGAGCGAGCACGTCTTGCTCCGGTTCACAATTCCTCTCAGCCCGCTCGATTTTCACACGGAGAGGAGCCAACCCCACCAGCCTGCCGTCTTTCGATTCTGATAGCCTCACCCGCGGCTCCCGAACTGAACCCGAACGGAGAACGAACGGCCACCGTCACACGATTTCAGCAGGCGAGGGGGCCACTCCCCTCCCGACCCCAGGCCACGGGGATAACGTTTTCACCGAGCAACCACCTACGAGGAGATATGACCGAGGAAGCCGCCGGAGCGTACGAGTGGGCCCGGCGGGCCGACACCACCGCCGAGGAAGCCTGGGAGCGGATCCAGGAACTCAACGAGTCCACCGACTGGGACCCAGAGCAGATGCTCGCGGCGATGGAGTCCGACCCCGACCAGCGAGCTGAAGAGGGTACCGAGCGCGGCGAGGCCCACTAATCTCTTCTGTGGACGTATACGACTCGAACGTCTGGGTCTGGGGACTCACCGAGAAGGCTCCCGCCGCCGTCGAGAAGATCGACGAAGTCCGGGCAGGTGACCGGTACGTCGGCATCAGCGCCTACATCCACGGCGAGGTGACCGAAGCCTTCAACCGGGCCGCCAGTGCTGAGAACTCCGAAATCCGGGAGATGAAGCGGGAGTTCAATGTCATCGTCGCCAAACGTCACAACGTCGAGTTCCCCGGCCACGAGGCCATCGGGAGCATGGACATCCACGAGGTACGACGCCAACAGCCCATCCGACTACTCGCGAGCGCCTGGGGTATCCAGGCGAAGGATGTCCCTATCATCATGTTCGCAGAGGAACTCTCAGGCGAGACTACCGTGTTCACCACCGACGACCCGCTTGCCGACTTCGATCCCGAACGCGCTGACGTCGACGGCGTCGTCGTCGAGCACATTCCGACGGCTTAGGATGTCAGCGTCTTCGCGTTGTTCTAGAGAAGTACGCAGAATCCGCAACCGTGGTCGCCACCGATACCGGTGAACCGCCCGTAAATCGACGTTTCAGTAGTTCGTTTGTCGACGGGTTGCGCGCTTCTACAGAAACATGAATCTCAGAAATCCTCTCAACATGCCGGAGTAGACACAACGGTATCAGTCGGATTCCACTCTGCTGATGGCCTCGCCGAACCGGTAATCGCTGATGTGATTAGCCCGATCCTGGTTTTCCTTAGAACCCATCCTCTCTAACTCTGTGAAGGTAACCCGCTGGCGCTTCCCACTCGCCTCGCTGACCGGAATATAGAATGTAGCTACCTCATCTTCCGAGTAGCCTGCGAGCAGATCGACGTACTCCTCATCGTATTGTCCTGCGTCAGCTTGGATGTAGTATCGATTCCCGTCCTCGATCTTCGCCGTCTTGACCTGAATTCTGTATAAAGCTCCGTCCTTGTCGACGATGAGGTCGTATTGATAATCGTGCCCAAAGGGGAACGACACGCCGTACCCCTTCATCATCAGTTCCGAAGCGACGGCTAATTCGGATTTCTCCCCTTGACGGGGGGCATTGGTCATGCTGCCAATCCCTGCTACGGTATTATAAACATTAACCGCAATCGATGGATCTCAGAGCCGATATACGTCCTCATCTCCACCAGGAACCGGACAGCCCTCACTTTGACTCCTGCTTCTAATCGGCCTCTGACTGCCCGGTCGCCTCCTGCTCGGCTCACTGCTTGACCTTCGGCGGGAATCCGGACCGCACCCGTGGTCTCTCGGATACGCTCACACCCTCTCGATTCTGCGCTTGTCGTCGCCAGTCAGTTTCCACCGCCCCACAGTTCAGTCGCTCGCCCGTAGCTCGACGACACGCCCCCGCGGCTCGGGCTCCGCAGTCCGTGTCGGCAGCGTCGCGGTCACGACCTCGTGCTCCGCGTGGGCCTCGAAGAAGCTCGCACGGCCGGCGACATCGTCGGCGATCTGTTCGGCGGGGCAGGTCCGGCATACACAGTGGAACAGTCCATCGGACATGGCTCCACCGTCGGTACAAGCGGGTATGAAGGTAGTTACCAATGTCAGGCAGCTGAATTTACATTCAGGCCTTCGGATAGAGTACCCTCGGCTGTCAGAGTCCATATACGGCCAGTTCTCGCCTCGCAGGGCGGATGTCAGCGGCCGGGGTCGTCCCGCGGGAGAGGCGGCATCCTCCGGTCGTTTATGTCTCGGTGAGTCCGGATAGCGAGCGACTCGCGGCAGAAGGGGTTCTCGTTCGGGACGGTCGCTACTCGTTCTGCGGCGAGTAGTTCGGCGCCTCGTCGGTGATCATCACGTCGTGGGGGTGACCCTCGGTCTGTCCGGCCGCGGAGACGCGGACGAACTCCGAGCGCTCCTTGAACTCGGGGATGGTCTCGGCACCGACGTAGCCCATGCCGGACTGCATCCCGCCGACGAGCTGATGGAGCTCGTCCGCGAGCGGGCCCTTGTACGGGGTCGCCGCCTCGACGCCCTCCGGGACGTACTCCTCGTCCTCGTCGTCCTCCTTGAGGTAGCGGTCGCCGCCGCCGCTCTGCATCGCGCCGACGCTCCCCATCCCGCGGTACTGCTTGTAGCGCTTGCCGTTCATCGTGATGACGCGGCCGGGCGCCTCGTCGGTGCCCGCGAAGTACGAGCCCAGCATGACGGCGTCCGCGCCGGCGGCGATGGCCTTGATGGCGTCACCGGAGTAGCGGATGCCACCGTCGGCGATGACCGGCACGCCCGCGGGGCCGGCCACGTCGGCGACCTCGGCGACCGCGGTCATCTGGGGCATCCCGGCGCCCGTCACGACGCGGGTCGTACAGATGGACCCCGGCCCGATGCCGACCTTGACGCCGTCGGCGAAGTCGACGACGGCCTCAGCGGCCTCGCGCGTGCCGATGTTCCCGACGACGACGTCCGCGTCGACCTCGTTCTTGATGGAGCGGGCGCTGTCGATGACGTTCGCGTTGTGCGCGTGGGCACAGTCGATGAAGAGGATGTCCGCGCCGGCGTCGTCGGCCGCGGTCGCGCGGTCCTCCTCGAACGGACCGACGGCGACGCCGACACGGAGGCCGCCCTGCTCGTCGTGGACGGCGTTGTCGTACTCCCGGCGGGCGAGGATGCCCTGCATCGTGACCAGGCCCGTGAGGCGGTCGTCCTCGTCGACGACGGGGACGCGCTCGATCTTGTGCTCGTACATGAGTTCGAGCGCCTCGCGGGCGCTGACGCCCTCCTGTGCGGTGACGACCTCGTCGGTCATCGCCTCGCGGACGGCGTCGGTCTCGCCGACCTCGAGGAACGGCCGGATGTCGGTCGCGGAGATGATGCCCAGGACGCGGTCGTCCTCGTCGATGACCGGCGCGCCGGAGACGCCCTCGCGGCCCATCATCGCGTCGACCTCGCTGACGGTCTGGTCGGGTTCCGCAGTCACGACATCGCGGATGACCAGTTCGTCGGCACGCTTGACGCGCTCGACGTGCTCGACCGTCTCCTCGACATCCATGTTGCGGTGGAGGACGCCGATGCCGCCCTGCCGGGCCATCTCGATGGCGAGGTCGGCCTCGGTGACGGTGTCCATCGCGGCCGAGAGGACGGGGATGTTGAGGTCGACGGACTTCGAGACGCTCGTCCGGGTGTCGGCCTCGTCGGGCTCGACACGGCTCTCCTTCGGGCGCAGGAGAACGTCGTCGAAGGTCAGCGCCTCCGGTACACGAAGCTTCTCCGAGAACGGCTGTGGAGCGTCGTTCGCCATGTCAACGGTGCGGTGTGACCGCCCAAAAACGTTGTGCGACCCGTCGAGCCACGGGAGAGGTGGGCACACCACGGGCCCCCACACGGGGGCGGCAGCCGACACCCGTTCCGGTCGCTCAGCGCGAGACCTCGATGCCGTCCCCCTCGACCGCCACCGAACACTCGCCACGCTCCTCGAGATGCCGGGCGTACTCGTAGACGACCATCGTGAGGAAGCCGACGGCGGCGCCCTCCGCCCCCAGCACATCGCTGGCGAACTCGCGGGCGAAGAAGCTGCCGCGGTCGTCGAGCCAGTCCAGCAGTCGGGACTCCGTCCGCTCGGCCTTCGCGAGGCAGTCATCGATGCGCTCGCGGGGGTTCTCCATCGGCGGCCCGTGCATCGGGACCAGCCGGTCGGCCTCCAGCGCCCGCAGCCGCCGGAGCGACTGCTTGTAGTCGCCGATATCGCAGTACAGCGGTGCGTACATGAAGTGGCCGTTCTCCGAGACGATGTCGCCCGGGAGACAGGTGCCCGAGGGTTCGTGCCAGAAGGTGGCGTGCTGTCCGGAGTGGCCCGGCGTCGAGAGCACGTCCAGTTCGTACTCGCCCAGCCGGACCGTGTCGCCGTCGGCGAGGACGCGCTCGAACTCGATGCGGTCCTCCTGGTACTCCCGGTCGACCGGAAAGTACGTATCCCACATCGAATCCGTCGCGCCCAGGCCCGCACAGAGCCGCGTCATGTCCGCGCGCGCCTCCAGCAGGTACTCGCGGTAGTCGTGGACGATGAACGGGACGCCCTCGAGCGCGACGTGGGGCAGGTCGGCGAGTTCGTCGAGTACCTCGGAGCCGCCGACGTGGTCGATGTGGGGGTGCGTCAGGACGACGCGCTCGACACCGCCGAGTCGGTCGGGGTCCGATAGCGCCTCGGCGAGGGCCTCGGCCGAGCGGACGTGTCCGGTGTCGATGAGCGTGTCGCCGACCCGGAGGACGTTGACGCTCGGGCCCCAGGTGGGTTGCGGGAACTCGAACCGCTGGATATCCATGGCGTCCCCAGTCCCGGGAGGGACTAATCGCTTGCCGTGACCGTGACGGAGGCCGTGGCTGGGCGGCTCAGTCGGCGCCGAGTTGCGTCATGTTCTCCAGCCACCCCCGCCCGGCGACCTCGCCGTCCTTCCGCTGTTCGAACGGCGACCGGTTCAGCACCGCCCGGTGGCCGGTCTCCTCGTCGGCCCAGTCGACGGGTGTCGTCGCGCCCGGGTCGACGACGAGGTCGGCGCTCCCCCCGTCCCAGCCGAGCGTGAGGTCGATGGTCGGCGCCGCGCCGTCGTTCATCCAGGTCCGACCCGTCTCGACACCGAACGCCGGGTCGGCCGACAGGTCGGCGTCCGTGATGGTGTGGACCTCGTCCCCGTCGAACCAGAACCCGTTGGTGATGATGGGGTCCATCTCGCTGGGCCCGTAGCCGGCGGCCCACGCCGAGAGGTGGTTGTACGCCGAGCCGTCGTCGAACGAGCCCGATATCCAGAGCCACTCGCCGTCGGTCCAGTCGCGCCGGCCCCAGGAGTGGTCACGCTCGCCGGGGCCCTCCAGCGCGAGCGTCCGCGCGTCCTCGCCGGTCCCGACCGTGGCCGTCCCCTCGACCTCGGTGGCGACCTCGTAGCGGTCCTCGTCCTCGCCACCCGGCCAGTCGGTACCCCCCGAGTACAGGAACGGCTCGTGTCGGGCGTGGGTCACGAGCTCGACCTCGATATCGACCGGCTCCCCCGCGCCCGCGACGACCTCGCCGGCGTCCTCGCAGCGCGCGGCGGTCCCGCCGAAGGCGACGCGCCAGTCCCGGCCGACCTCCTCGGGCACCATCTCGAAGGAGAGATCCGGCGCGTCCACGGTCAGCCCGTGGACGTGCCGGAGGTCGACCTCGTCGTCACGCAGCCGGTAGACGGTCGCATCCGGGCCCGTCCCCTCCAGCAGGTACGCGAAGACGTTGGCCGCGTCGCGGTTGGGGTAGAAGCCGATGCGGGCGTGTGCGGCCACGCCGTCACCGACGACATCGAGGTAGTGGCTCTCGGACCAGAACTCGCCGTCGCCGGGCGCGTGGAAGAACTCGTGCCGTGCGTCCATGTCCGGTGCTGCGGTGGATGGGGGATAACGTTTACCACGGGTGGCCCCGCGCTGTAGGGAAGCCATGGACATCGAGGCGCACGCGGACCGGGTCGGGGACGGGACAGCGCTCGCGGCGGAACTGGAGACGGCCTTCGGGCCGGCCGAGACGGCCGGCATCCGTGAACTACCGGGTGGGAACGCCAACGACACGCTCCTCGTCGAGTGGGGCGACGAGTGCTACGTCGTCCGCATTCCGCCGACCTCGACGCCGGCGCCGGAGATGCTGGCCGACGTGGGACGGGAGTACGCCGCGCTCGCGGCCGTTGCGGAGACAGACGTCCCCGCTCCTCGCCTGCTGCACCGCTGCCGCGACGAGTCGGTCGTCGGAGACGAGTTCTTCGTGATGGAACTGCTCGACGGGGAGGTCATCGAGGACCGGGTTCCGGACCGGTTCGATTCGCCGGCCGCCCGGGAGCGCATCGTCGACGAGACGACCGACGCGCTCGCGGCGTTGCACGACGTGCCCGTACCGGACGCGTTCGACGCGGACCCCGACACACCGGAGGCGTACCTGGAGCGGGAGCTGCGGACCTACCGCGACCAGCTCGCCTGGGCCGAGGAGCGTACGGCGGAGGAGCGACGGGTGAGTGGCCTGCACGAACTCGCGGACCGGCTGGAGGAGCGTCTCCCCGAGCGCCCCGCGGACGCGACGGCGTTCGTCCACGGTGACTACAAGCCGGACAACCTCATGTTCGCCCCCGGCGACGAGGCCGACCTCGTGGGCGTGCTGGACTGGGAGATGGCCGCCCGGGGCGATCCGCTGGCGGACGTGGGCTGGCTCCTCTCGTACTGGGAGCAGGACTCGGACCCGTCCATCATGACCGACGAGGTGCGCGAGCGGTACGGCGACCACAACTACTTCGAGATGCTCCGGGTGTTCGTCGAGGACTACTCCGGGTTCACCAGCCACCCGGACTCGCCGGGGCGCGGCCACATCGTCGACCGCTACGAGGAACGGACGGGCCGAGAGTACCGCCACGACGAGTTCTACCGCGCGCTCGGAACGCTGAAACTGGGTGTCATCACGGAGGGGTTCTTCCGGGCGCATCTCGATGACTCCCCGAACGCGAAGCCGACGTATCCCGTGATGCGGATGGTGCCGTTCGTGCTGGCCGAGCAGGGCCGACAGATTCTGGATGGCGAGGTCCCGCTCCGGGGGTGAGTCCCGACTACTCCCCGTCGAGAATCGAACCGACCGCGGCGGCGACCTCGTCGAAGTCCCGGAGTGTGAGCCCGTCGGTCGTCAGGAACACGCCCTCGTCGGCGGTCGTGATCCGACACAGGAACCCGTTCTCGAAGACCCGGATGGTGTACTCGTAATCCCCGAGTTCGGAGTCACGGTACGCGGTGTTGGCCTGGAAGCCGAGGCTCTCGTGCTCGACGAATCCGGACAGGTCCGCGTCCGAGTCGAGGTCCGAGCGGAGGTACAGCTGCCTGAAGTCGTCGAGTGTGAAGTACGTGACCGACCGGACCTGGTCGCCGACCGTCGTCCGGCAGGCACTCACGAGTTCCGAGGACCGGGGGTCGTCTATCGAATCACCCTCGTGTACCGACATCTGTGGTTCACCTATCGTGGGTATTGTTCTCACTGAACATAGATTTGTCTGCCACCACGATCACGGGACCCAGCGACCCGGAGGAGAGCAGCGAGGGCGGTTCACTCCCCGCCGTAACTGAAGTACGAACCGGCGACCAGCGTTCCGGGGGATTCCCCTGCCAGGAACGCGTCCAGGCCGTCGAGGTCGAAGACGGACGCCGGAGTGCCGAGGTCGAGCAGCGTCCGGACCTTCGCGGCCATCCCGCCCGTCACGTCCGTCGCGGCGCTCTCGCCGAGCACGTCCGCGACATCGTCGAACGCCTGGATGCGCTCGATGACCGCGCCGTCCCGATCCAGCACGCCCGGTACGTCCGAGCAGAGGCCGACGCGGTCGGCATCGAGGCCCTCGGCGAGTTCGGTCACGAGTTCGTCGCCCGAGACGACCGTCACGCCCTGGCCGGCCGTCGCGACCACGTCGCCGTGGAGGACGGGTACGAACCCCTCCGCGAGGAGGGCGGCCACGGCACCGGCCGGCTGCTGGAACTCGCCGCCGACCCGGTAGCCGGTCGAGAACGGCGCTACCTGGACCGCGGGCACCCCGGCGTCGGCCAGCGTGTCGACGACCGCGCGGTTGAGGTCGCGCATCGCACCGTGGATGTCGCGGACGGCGCTGTCGTCGTGGGTACCGTCGCTGGTGGTGACGCCGTAGCGCTCGGCGCTCGGGTGGCCGAACGAGCCGCCACCGTGGACGACGACGAGTTCGGCCGGCTCGGGCGTGGTCCCGTCACCCTCGCTCCGGTCGCGTCCGTGGACCGCGCCGACCGCGTCCGCGGCCCGTTCGAGCCGTCCCGTGTCGACCTGCTCGACGGCCTCCTTGTCGGTGACGACGCTCCCGCCGAGTTTGAGGACGGTGGTCATGCCTCCCTCCGGACACCGTCGGTGTCGAGTTCGGCCCGGAACGCCTCCTCGCAGCCGGGTGTGTAGTCGAGCGCGGTCTTCGCGCCCTCGCTGTCGTCGAGCACGACGATGCAGCCACCGCCACCGGCGCCGGTGAGCTTCGCGCCGTAGGCGCCGGCCTCGCGGGCGGCCCACACCATCGAGTCCAGCGAGCGCGCGGAGACGCCCAGCGCCGACAGGAGGCCGTGGTTGAAGTTCATCAGCTGCCCGAGTTCGTCGAGCGGCGTGTTCTCGCCCTGGAGCAGCGTCTCGCCCTCCCAGACGAGGTCGCCGATGGCCTCCACCGTGTCGGCGGCGAACGGGTGTCGGTCCCGGAGTTCGCGGACGCCCGCGACGAGTTCGCCGGTGTCGCCCGCACCGCCGTCGTAGCCCACGACGAACGGGAGGTTGCCCACGCCGTCGAGTTGCCGGCGGTCGTCGCCCTGCACCCGGACGGCCCCACCCATCGTCGAGCAGAACGTGTCCGCCCGCGAGGCCTGGCCGTCCTGCACGTCGTGTTCGACCCGGAAGGCGCGGTCGGCGAGCGCCTCGCGGCCGAGCTCGGTCCCGAGTTCGCGCGCCGCCGCGTCGATGGCGGCCACGACCACCGCCGCCGAGGAACCCAGGCCGGCACCCAGCGGGATGTCCGACTCGACGCTGATGTCCAGTCCCGCGTCGGGTGCCTCGGCCGCGTCGCGGGCCTGCTCGACGGCGCCGTCGAGGTAGCCCATCGCGGCCTCGACGAGGTTGTTCGGCACGTTCAGCTCCGGCGCGTCGCTCTCGCCGCCCCACGCGACGGTGAAGCCGTCGAGCGTGAGGTCGTCGGCGTTCACCCGGACGCGGTCGTCGTCGCGGCGCTCGACGGTCACGCGCGCGCGGCGCTCGATAGCACATGGGACCGCAGGCTCGCCGTAGACGACGGCGTGCTCCCCGAACAGGTACACCTTCCCGGGGGCCGAGGAGACTGTCATACCCCCGCGTCGGGTGGGTGGGCACTTGACTCTGACCACACGAGCGGCGGTTGCCGGCCACGCCCTCCGAGCCGACACGCCCTTGCCGTCGCCGGTCCTCGACCGAGATGTGTACCGCTCGGGCGCCGCCGACCGACTCCGCCGCCACGTCGCCGCCCTCGTCAGCGACCTCGCCGCCGAACACGGTGAGCTGGACGTAGTCCGCCGGGGCTGGGAGTGCGAGGCCTCGTCGTACGACGCGCTGGCCGAGACGTTCGAGGCGTTCGACGTGGTCGGTGGCGCCACCGCACGCGTCCGCGACGCCGAGGGGCGCCTCCTGCTCGTTCGTCACGGAGACAGCTGGGCCGACCCGGGCGACGCCCGGCGCCCCGGCGAGGACTACCGCGAGTGCGCCCGTCGGGCCGTCGAATCGGCGACCGGCATCGAGGTCCGCCTGGACGACCTCTCGGAGGTCCACATCCACGTCGCCCGCGACCCGTTCGACCGCCCACCGCTCCCTGACCCGGCGCTCGTCTTCGAGGCCTCCCCCCGGCGCGGCGGGAGTCCCGACCCCACGCCGGGCGACGGCGTCACCGAGGCCGGCTGGTTCGGCTCCGACGAGTTGCCCGACGACCTGCTGTACGGGGACCTGCGGCCGACGGCGCCGGACGCGCAGTGAGTATCGGGAGAGACAGCTCACTTCTTCTGAACTCCTAGCTATAATGACGCGTTTTTGCCAGAAAGAACGCAGATTATCGCATTCTCCGGCGCTGCCGCTGCCCGGTCGATGGCTGGAGAACGAAAGTCGTCGCGCGATTACAGTTCGGTCTCGAAGTCCTCGAGGGCGTAGGTCGGCTCGGCGCCGCGGTTGTCGAGCGTCTCGTTGGCCAGCAGCCAGTAGACGACCGACAGAGCCTTGCGCCCCTTGTTGTTGGACGGGACGACCAGGTCCACGTTGGACGTGGTGTTGTTGGAGTCGCACATCGCCACGACCGGGATACCGACCGTGATGGCCTCCTTGACGGCCTGGCTGTCACCGATGGGGTCGGTGACGACCACGACGTCCGGCTCGATGTAGCCGTCGTACTTCGGGTTCGTCAGCGTACCCGGGATGAACCGGCCGGTCCGGGCACGGGCGCCGACGGCCTCGGCGAACTTCTCGGCCGGGAACCGGCCGTACTGTCGCGAGGACGCGACCAGGATCTGCTCGGGGGCGTAGTTCGAGAGGAACGATGCCGCCGTGCGGATGCGCTGGTCGGTCTGGGAGACGTCCAGCACGTACAGCCCGTCCGTGCGGACGCGATGGATGAACCGCTCCATCGATTTGGTCTTCTGCTGGGTCCCGATGTGGACCCCGTTCTGGAGGTACTCCTCGACCGGGATGAGGAGGTCGGCCTCCTCGTCCGGCATGACGTCCTCGTCGAGGACGGGCGTCTCCTCGGCCTCCTCGGCCTCGGCCGCAGCCTCGTCCTCGCCTGTCTCCTCGGCCGCCTCCTCGGCGGCGGGCGGTGCTTCTTCGTCGTCGACCTCGGCGACCTCGGCCGGCGTGTCCTCCTCGGACTCGGCGTCGGCGTCGGTCTCCAGGCCTTCCTCGTTGTCGCTCATGCGGATTCCTCGATTCTGATGAGTTCGTTCAGCTTGGCGGTTCGCTCGCCTCCGACCGCGCCCGTCTTGATGAACGGGGCCGCGGTCGCGACGGCGAGGTGTGCGATGGTCGTGTCCTCGGTCTCGCCCGACCGGTGCGAGACGACGGCGTCGTAGCCCGCACGGTGTGCGGTCTCGACGGCGTCGAACGCATCCGAGAGCGTCCCGATCTGGTTGGGCTTGACGAGGATGCTGTTGGCGGCACCCTGGTCGATGCCCTCCTGCAGGCGCGCGACGTTCGTGACGAACAGGTCGTCGCCACAGACCAGACAGTCGTCGACCCGTTCGGTCAGGTCGGCGAAGCCCTCGTAGTCGTCCTCGTCCAGCGGGTCCTCCACGTAGACGAGGTCGTAGTCGTCGACCAGGTCGGCGATGTAGTCGCGCTGCTCCGCGGGGGTGCGCTCGCGCTCGCCGTACCGGTAGACGCCGGCGTCGTTGTCGTACAGCTCGGCGCCGGCGACGTCCAGACCCATGCTGATCTCGAAGCCGACGGCCTCCTCGACCTGTTCGATGGCCTCGTCGACGATCTCGAACGCCTCGGCGTCGTCGATGCTGGGTGCCCAGGCGCCCTCGTCACCCTTGGCGGCCGGGATGTCCCGGTCGTCAAGGATGTCGGCGACGGCGGCGTGGACCTCGGCGTTCGCGAACACGGCGTCCGCGACCGAGGGTGCGCCGACCGGCGCGGCGAGGAACTCCTGGATGTGCGTGGCGTCGGCGGCGTGCTCGCCGCCGCCCACGACGTTGCCCAGCGGCGTCGGGAACTCGTTGCCGCGGAAGGCGCCACCGAGGTGCTGGTACAGCGGGGCGCCGAGCACGTCCGCGGCGGCCTTCGCCGCGGCCATCGAGATGGCGACGGCGGAGTTGGCGCCGATCTCGGAGAAGTCCTCGGTGCCGTCGGCCGCGCGGAGCGCGGCGTCGACCGACCGCTGGTCGCCGGCGTACACCTGCCCCTCGATACGCGGGACCGCCAGTTCGCGGGCGGCGGCGATGGCCTCGCCCGCCGGCCGCTCGACGGCCTCGTACTCGCCGGTCGACGCCCCGGAGGGCGCCGCGGCGCGGCCGTGACCGCCGGACTCCGTTCGGACCTCGGCCTCGACCGTGGGCGAGCCACGGGAGTCGAGGATGCGACGGAGTCGCACCTCGGTGACGAGCGTCATGTCTCCTCGGCCCCCGGCTTGTCGCTCCGGCGGACGGTGAACGGGAGAACGCCCGCGTCGTACTCCTCGGCCGCGATGAGGATGGGCTCGGTCTGTTCCGTGTCGATGAGCACGGGCGCCCCGAAGGACACCTGCAGCGCTCGCGCGCCGATGATGCGTGCCTTCTCGTAGCGATTGCTGGGCCCCGCCATCATTGATAGGGTGCCACCACGTCGACCAGGTCCTTGTGCGAGACGAGCATCCGGCGACAGCAGTGTCGCTCGACGCCGAGCTCGTCGAGCACCTGTTCGGGGTCGTCGTCCCCCTCGCGGGTGCGGGACTTGAACTCCTCCCAGTGCTCGCCGACGACCTTGCCGCACGTGAAGCAGCGGACGGGTACCATCATTGGTGTATCACCTTGTGTGTTGGATTCTGGGGTGTGCGGCTGTTAGCGGTACGACTTCTGGTAGCGGGCCCGTGCGCCGGGGCCGCCCCACTTCTTGGGCTCGGACTGACGCACGTCGTTGACCAGCAGCGAGCGGTCGAAGCTCATGTACGCCTCTCGCAGCTCGGCGTCGTTGGTGTGCTGGACCAGCCCGCGGGCGATGGCGGTCCGGGCGGCGTCTGCCTGCCCGGAGAAGCCACCACCCTGCACGGTGACATCGATGTCGACGCCGTCGCGCAGCTCGTCCTCGGCGATGCGGAACGGCTCCGTCATCTTGAGGCGGGCGAGTTCCGGCTCGACCAGCTCGACCGGCTGGGAGTTGATACGTACCTTGCCGCTCCCGTCCGTGACGGTGGCGCGGGCGACGGCGGTCTTCTTCTTGCCTGAGGTGTTCGTGACCATACTGGTTACCAGGTGACGTTGGCGCCGAGTTCCTCACTGATGTCGCCCAGCGAGGTGAAGCGGATGTTCGACAGCCGGTCCAGCGAGGTGCCCTCGATGACCTCGGCCTCCTCGTCGTCGTAGGGGTCGCCGACGTAGACCCGGACGCGCTCGAACGCCTCGCGCCCGCGGGTCGTCTTGTACGGCACCATACCACGGACGGCGCGCTTGAAGATGCCGTCCGGCCGTTTCGGGTAGTACGGCCCACGGTCGGAGCCAACGTCCCGGCGGCTGCGGTACTTCTCCATCGTCGACTCCTCGCGGCCGGTGATGACCGCGTCCTCGGCGTTGACGATGGCGACGCGCTCGCCGTCGAGCGCGCGCTCTGCGACCTCGCTGGCGACGCGACCCAGGATGCAGTCCCGTGCGTCGACGACGATATCGGCGTCGTACTCGGCGTAGCTCATCGGATCACCCGGACGTCGGAGCCCTCGTGGTTGCGGTCCAGTGCCTCTTCCAGTGTGATGGCCTCGCCAGCTGCGTCGATCTTCGTCTCGGCGGTGCCGGAGAAGTTCACGGCCGCCACCGTGACGTCCGTGCGGAGCGCGCCGGAGCCGAGCACCTTGCCCGGCACGACGATCGTCTCGTCGGGCTGGGCGTAGCGGTCGATGCGGCCCAGGTTGACCTCCGCGTGGGTGCGGCGCGGCTTCTCCAGCCGCTCCGCGATGTCGCCCCACACGTCGCCGCCCCCGTTGCGGGAGGCGGACTTGAGGTCGGCGATGAGGCTGGCGAGCCTCGGATTCGTCTTGTTACTGCTCATTGTTGTGTGAGTTCCGCAGAAGGGTGGAGTGCAGGGAGCAGGATTTGAACCTGCGGACCCCTACGGGACAGCGCCCTGAACGCTGCGCCGTTGGCCAGACTTGGCTATCCCTGCGCGCATCCACCCGTTCGGTGTATCCCTTCAAACCGCTTTCGGTCCCGTGGTCGGGGTCGGCACGGGTCACGACACCCAGCGTCCGCTCGTCGGCCCGTGTACCCGCCGACGGCGCAGCCGTCGCGGGCGTCGGGCCCCATGCGAGCGCGTCGGTGCCGGCGAGGCCGGCGTGGAGTCGTGGGGTCACGGTTGTCGGGTTCATGTTGGTGTGTGTTCGGTTCGTCCGGTTACAGCTGGACGGCCTGTTCGAGTTCGTCCGCGCGGTCGGCGATGGTGTCGACGGCGTTCAGGACGAGGTTCTCGACCGAGAGCGAACCGTCGCTCTCGATGCTGAACACGAACGCGTTCGGCACGTCGTGGACCTCGACCTCCTTGCCCGGGTAGCGCTTCGAGAGGTCGTGGTCGAACTCCTCGGTCGGCACGAGCTCGCCGTCCTCCTCGATGACGCCACGCAGGACGTTCGGTTCGTCCGCCTCGAACTCCTCGGCGTCACCGACGACCTCCACGGTCTGGAGGTGTCGGTAGCCGACGGCCACGCCACCCTGGTGCTTGGCGTGGGCCTTCCCGCGGTCCATCACGGCCTCGGCCTCGACCTCGAGGCGCTGGGGCGAATCCGCCCCCTCGGGGTACTTGAGGTCGATGATGGGGATGTTCTCGTCGGCGGGCTGGACCTGGTCGTCGGCGGAGACGAGGTCGCCCGAGTACGCGGTGTCGGGCCCCTCGACGTCGAGCGCGAGCGTGACCGTGTCGCCCTCCATGTAGTCGTCGGGCGTCGTCAGCGGGACGAGCCCGAGGCGGAGCGAGATCTGCTCGTCGAACATCACCGACGAGTTCTCGATGACACGGACGGTGTCGATGCTCAGCGTCGGCACGTCGGCCACGATGGCACGCCGGATGCCGTTGGCGAACGCCGGCGTGATGTTGCGGACGACGAACCGGGCGTCGCGTTCGTCCCGGTCGATGAACTCCACCTCGTAGTCCTCGCTCATGTCAGAACCCGCTGTTCTTGGGTGCCCGCGTCCCGTCGTGCGGGATGGGAGTCACGTCCTCGATGCGGCCGATCTCGAGACCGGCGCGTGCGAGCGCCCGGATGGTCGCCTGTGCGCCCGGGCCGGGGCTCTTCTGCAGGTTGCCACCGGGGCCACGCACCTTGACGTGCAGCCCCTCGAGGCCGGCGGCCTGGACCTCCTCGGCGACGACCTCGGCCATCTGCATCGCAGCGTACGGCGAGGCCTCGTCGCGGTTCTGCTTCACGACGGTCCCGCCGGAGGACTTGGCGATGGTCTCGGCGCCGGTCAGGTCCGTCACGGTGATGACGGTGTTGTTGAACGACGCGTAGACGTGGGCGACACCCCACCGGTCCTGTGGTACATCCTCTTCTGAGCTCATTCCTGCTCACCTGCTCGTTCGGGGTGGAGGTCGTCTGCCAGCGGACTGTTCTCGTCGAACTCGATGTGGTCCTCCTCGGCCACCTCGACGGTGTAGCCCGGTCGCGTGACGCGGGCGTCGCGCACGGTGACGTGCCCGTGGACGATGAACTGTCGCGCCTGGTCGGCCGTGTTGCCCAGCCCCTGGCGGTAGGCCACGGTCTGGAGTCGCCGTTCGAGGACGTCCGTCACGTCCAGCGCCAGCACGTCGCCCAGGCCGTCGTCGTCGCCCAGGACGCCGATACGGCGGAGTCGGGCGAGGAACTGGTCGCGGGCGCGCTCTGCGGCCGCGTCAGCTTCCGTCTGGCCCAGCAGCGAGCGGGCCTCGCGACGGAACGAACGAAGCGTCGACTGGGTCCGCCACAGCTCCTCCTTGTTCTTCAGGCCGTACCGGTCGAGCAGACTCGCCTCCTCGTCGATGCGCTCGCCCTGGTACGGGTGGTTCGGCGTCTCGTAGAACTTCGTGTTGCTACCGAGTGCCATTATTCTTCCTCACCCGCTGCGGCCTCCTCGGCCTGCTCTTCCTTGATCGCCTCGACGTTGACGCCGATGGTGCCCTCCGTCCGGCCGGTGGACTTCGTGCGCTGTCCACGGACCTTCTGGCCGCGCTCGTGTCGGACGCCCTTGTACGAGTCGATCATCTTCATGCGGTTGATGTCCTGACGACGCGTCATCTCGAGCTCGTTGCCGATCTGATGCGTCGTCTGTCCGCTGAAGTAGTCGTTCCGGTGGTTGTTCATCCAGTCGGGCACCTCGTCGGCGTACCCCTCGACCAGCTCGACGACGCTGTCGATGACGTCGTCGTCGAGCTTGCCGAAGACGGCGCGCCGGTCGACGCCTGCCTTCTCAGCGATGAGGCGGGCGGCCCGGTGCCCGATGCCGTTCATCTCGGTCAGCGACCGCTCGACGGACTTCGTGCCGTCGAGGTCGGTCTGTCCAATGCGTACGAAGTACCGGATGTCCTCCTCTTCCTCGGACTCCGTGTCCTCCGCCGCGTCTGGGTCTTCTGCACTCATGTCTTGTTGGTGTGGCTAGCGCGACGGCGGGGATTCGAACCCCGGAGGCTTGCGCCACAGAGTTAGCAACCCTGCGCCTTAGACCACTCGGCCACCGTCGCACTTGGCGTTCTGCCTGGTAGTTTCGCCCCGGACGAGCCGGAACTCGCGGGTGCCGGACACCCGCTACAGTGTTTGCGCTTGCTCGTACCGGGCAGGTGCATAAAAACGTAGTGATGCCGTCCGCGTGTGCGAGGCCGTCTCCCGGCGCTCCGTGTCGGATGCCGCGGCGCGCCCAATCAGTCCCGGTCCCGCTCCAGCGTCCCGCGCTCGCTCACCTGCAGGATGGTCCGCATGTTCCGGTAGATGGACTCGGGGTCCGTCTCCTCGTCGGGGTCGTAGAGGTCCGACACCCGGAACAGGATGGCCGCGACCCGTTCGGACTCGTCGTTGTCGCCACGGACCTCGCGGGCCACGTCGCGGAGCATGGCGGCCCGCTCGGGGTCGTCAGCCGGCTGGTCGCCCCCCATCGCGGCCGCGTCGGTGTCGGTTCCGTCGTCGCTCACTGCTCCGGGGCGCCGGCCTGCTGCTGGTGTCGGCGCCGGTGGACGATGCCCTGCATGTCGGCGGCCGTGCGGACGAAGTCGCGGAACGACTCGCCCGTCTCGCTGTCGTCGTCGAGGACGACCGGTTTCCCCGAGTCGCCACCCTCGCGGACGGAGGTGTCCAGCGGGATGGAGCCGAGGAACGGCATGTCGTTCTCCTCGGCGAACCGCTCGCCGCCGCCCGCGCCGAAGATGTCGTGTGTGCTGCCACAGTCCGGACAGCGGAAGCCAGCCATGTTCTCGACGATTCCCAGCACGGGCGTGTCGTGCTTGCCGAACATCCGGAGCCCCTTGCGGGCGTCGTCGAGTGCAACCTCCTGCGGGGTCGTGACGATGATGGCGCCCGAGACGGGCACGGACTGGAGCATCGTCAGCTGGGTGTCGCCGGTGCCGGGCGGCAGGTCGACGACCATGTAGTCCAGCGCGCCCCACTCGACATCCTCCCACAGTTGGGTGATGACCTTGTGGACCATCGGACCCCGCCAGATGACGGGGTCGTCCTCGCCCAGCAGGAAGTCCATCGACATCAGCTTCATCCCGAACTTCTCCGGGGGGACCATCGTCTCGTCCTGAGTCGCCTTCGGTGCCTCGCCCGCATCGAGCATCCGCGGGACGTTCGGGCCGTACACGTCGGCGTCGAACAACCCGACCCGAGCTCCGCGGTCCGCGAGTCCGGCCGCGAGGTTCACGGCCACGGTCGACTTGCCGACGCCGCCCTTCCCGGAGGCGACGGCGATGATGTTCTTCACGCCGGGGAGGATCTGGTCCTCGGCCGCGACGCCGCGGTCGACGTTCGCGGACAGCTCGACCGACAGCCCGAGCCCCGAGAGCGCCGCGCGGACCTCCTCGGCGATGCCAGTCTCGGTCGGCGAGTACGGTGCGCCCAGCGCGAGGTCGACCTGGATGGCGTCGCCCACGGTCACGTCGTTGACGAGCCCCAGCGAGACGATGTCGTCCCCGAGGTCCGGGTCCTCCACGGAGCGCAGCGCATCGAGAACCTCGTTCCGGTCTACCATTACCGGCGATAGGCCCCGTGCGAGCGATAAGGGTTGTGACGCGGTCCGCTCAGCGGCGGCGTCGCTGGAACGGCAGTATCCCGAGGGAGTTGCCGAAATCGTCCGGATGGGGGGATGTTCCGATACAAACCTGGAAGTTGCTGAGCAGGCGCTCGCTAAAGGAAATTTTAGCGAGAACGTATCCCTTCCTCGGCCTTCACCTCAGGTGCATGAACCCCAACGACCGCCCGAGCCTCGACCTGGGTGGGTCGCTCGACCCGCTCGGCGTGGCGCCGGGCACGAACGCGGCCGGCAGCAGCGGTGGCGACATCCCCGCAGCCGGCGCTGGTGGCGACACTCCCGCAGCCGGCGGCGAGAACGCGGTGGAGTACAGTACCGGGACGACGACGGTCGGCCTCGTTGCCCACGACGGCGTGGTCCTCGCGACGGACCGCCGCGCGTCGCTGGGCGGCCGCTTCGTCTCCAACAAGAACGTCGTGAAGGTCGAGCAGGTCCACCCGACCGCGGCCGTCACCATCGCCGGCTCCGTCGGCGCGGCCCAGGCGTACCTGAAACAGCTCCGCGCCGAGGCCGACCTCTACGAGAACCGGCGCGGCCGCCGGATGAGCATGGAGGCGCTCTCCACGGTCGGGAGCGCCATCCTCCGCGGGCTTCCAGTGAGTCCGCTGCTCGGCGGCGTCGACCCGGCGCACGACGACGGGGACGGCGTCGAGCCACACCTGTATCAGCTCGACGGCGCGGGCGGCCGCATCGAGGAGTCGGCGTTCGCCGCGACCGGCAGCGGGATGACGGTCGCGACGGGTGCCCTCGAACGCGAGTACGACCCCGAGGGCGATGTCGAGTCGGCCGTTCCCACGGCCGTCGACGCCGTGCTGGCGGCCAGCGAGCGGGATACGGCCTCCGGGAACGGGGTCGTCGTCGCGCGCGTGACCGCCGACGGCGTGGAGACGGAGCTACGTGACGCGACCGGTGCTCTCATGAACGGGGCGGCCGGAGGTGTCCGATAATGCAGAACAGCCAACAGCAGGCGTACGACCGCGGTATCACCATCTTCTCGCCGGACGGCCGGCTCTATCAGGTGGAGTACGCCCGCGAGGCGGTGAAGCGCGGCACGGCGGCGGTCGGCATCCGAACGCCCGAGGGCGTCGTCCTCGCGGCGGACGGCCGGCTCCGCTCGGAGCTGCAGGTCGCCGAGAGCGTCGAGAAGATCCACAAGGCCGACGACCACCTCGGCGTCGCGACCGCGGGGCACGCAGCCGACGCGCGCCGCCTCGTCGACATGGCCCGCCGTCGCGCACAGGTCGAGAAGCTCCGCTACGGCGAGGCCGTCGACACGGAGACGCTCACGAAGGCCATCACGGACAACATCCAGGAGTTCACCCAGACCGGCGGCGCGCGCCCGTTCGGCTGTGCGCTCCTCATCGCCGGCGTCGACGACGGGGGCGAACCCCGCCTCTTCGAGACGGACCCGTCCGGCACGCCGTACGAGTGGAAGGCGGTCGCCGTCGGCGGCAACCAGCGCGAGGCACAGGACCGTCTCGAGGAGGGCTACGACGACCTGCAGACGGTCGACGACGGCCTCCGACTGGCGTTCGAGGCCCTCGCCGCCACGGCCGACGGCGACCTCACGCCCGAGGGGATGAGTGCCGCGACCATCGACGCCGAGACGGCCACCTTCGAGGCGCTGGAGCGCAGCGAGATCGGTGCCCACCTCGACGAGCACGGCTTGCTCGACGAGGGGAGCGAGAGCGACGAGGAGTAACGACCCGACGAGTCCTCACGCGGGCGCCGAATCCGGCTCGCCGACGGCGGGCTGGTCGGCCCCCGTGTCCGCGTCCGCGTCTTCTGTCTCGCCGCCCGCGCTCTCGACCGACTGGTCCGCCCCGGCCCCGGCGCCCGGAACGTCGACGCCGGACCGGCGGTCGTCGCCGTCATCGTCCGGCGTGACGCGGTCCGTGTAGACCACCGAGAGGTCGCGCCCGACGAAACAGGCGAGCTCACCATCCCCGACCTGCGCGGTCACGCGGACCGCGAGCGGGTCCGTCGAGACGACGCGCTCGCGCCACTCCGGCCCGACGTTCCACAGCGGTCGCTCCGAGAGATCGATACCGGCGGCGTGGAAAGCCGCGACGACGGCCGGCTCGTCCAGCACCGTCAGCGTCACCGGACAGCGGAGACGATAGCCACACGCCGTGCAGGTCATGCGCGCGTGGGCGACGGGCTCCCCGTCGTGGTCGTCGGAACGGTCGTGTGTGTCGTCACCGTCGGCGCCGGGACCGTCCCCGCGGTGGTCGTGCCGGGCCAGTTCGGCGGCTGTCTCGACGACTCCCCCACACTCCGGGCAGGTCCCGTCACGCATCGTCCCGATTCGCCCCCGGTAGTAGCTATCCACGGCGGCCGGGAGGGAACCGTCGTCGTGGGCCCGGTAGCCGGCTGGCGGGAACGGCAGCGCGAGGACCTCGCGCTCGCACGCCCCACAGGCGACCGTGAGGACCGTGTCGTCGCCGGCAGCCACCAGGTCCGCCTCGGCACAGAACGGACAGGGGGCCTCGAGGTCGACCGGGTCCCGGTCGGCGCTCTCGGTCAGCGTGCCGGCCGCGATGGCCCGGGCGACCCGGCGACCGGCGGCCGTCAGGCGGTAGCCCGCCTCATCGTCGGCGGTGTCGGCCTCCGTCGGCTCGATCTTCCGGAGATACGTCTCGGGGAGCTCTCGCAGGTGGTAGGCGAACCCGGCGGTGGTCTCCTCGTCGCTGGCCTCGAACAGTGTCGAGAACGAGCACGTCACCGGGCGCCCCGCATCGCGCTCGGCCTCGAACAGCGTCCGAACGATACCCATCCGCGTCTCGCCCCCGAGCGCGGCGAAGGCATCGCTCGGGGCCACGCCGGGGTCGGCGGCGGCCGACCGCTCCCCGACAGCACCGGTTCCGGCGTCGTCCGAAACGGCGTCACTCATTGCCACGGATTGGGTGGCGAGTCGGTTAAGCGGCGCGGCACCCGCAACCCCCACCGCGACGTGACCGAATCCGGTTACGTATTGTCGAATCGTGGCCACACGATTAAGCGTCGTCGGGCGAACGGTCGGGTATGCTGGTCGACGGGCACGGGCGCGAGCTGACGGGGGTCCGGGTATCACTGACGGACCGCTGTAACTTCGACTGCGTCTACTGCCACAACGAGGGCCTGGGGGACACGCGAGGACCGATGGAACCAGCCGACGGCGAGATGAGTACCGACGACGTGGTCCGGTTCCTGGAGGTCGCGGCCGAGTTCGACGTGGGGAAGGTGAAGTTCACGGGCGGCGAGCCGATGCTCCGCGAGGACCTCGAGGAGATCGTCCGGCGCGCACCCGACGGGATGGAGACCTCGCTCACCACGAACGGGACCTTCCTGCCCGGTCGTGCCGAGGCACTCCGCGAGGCCGGGCTCGACCGCGTCAACGTCTCGCAGGACGCACTCGACCCAACTGCCTTCCAGGAGGTCACCCAGAGCACCCAGTACGACGCGGTGCTGGAGGGTGTGCAAGCGGCCGTCGATGCCGGACTCACGCCTGTCAAACTCAACATGGTCGTCTTCGAGCAGACCGCGGGCTACGTCCCCGAGATGGTCGACCACGTCGCCGAGAACGAGGGGCTCCAGCTCCAGCTCATCGAGTACATGCCCGAACTGGCCGGGCGCCCGGAGTGGGCGGTCGACATCGACCGCGTCCACGACTGGCTGGCGGAGCAGGCCGACCACATCGAACACCGCGAGATGCACGACCGCCGTCGCTACTGGGTCAGCCCCGACGGCACCGAAGCGACCGAGACGGGGATGGTGGAGATCGTCGACCCCGTCGGCAACGAGGAGTTCTGTGCCAGCTGCCACCGCGTCCGCGTCACGCATCAGGGCTTCCTGAAGGGCTGTCTCAACCGCAACGACGACCTCAAGCCGATGGGTGAGATGACGAAACCGGACATCCGCGAGGCACTCCGGGAGACGGTCGACGACCGCGTCCCCTACTACGGCGAGTACATGGTCCGCGATGACGACGGTGAGTGGGTCGTCAACGAGGAGTATCTCGACGACTACGTGAAGGCGTAGCGCTCAGAGTTCGATTCCACACTCTTCCTCGGTCGCCTCCAGCGCGTTCTTCGCCGCCCGGTACCGCTCGCGACCCGTCTCCGCCTGCCCCTCACGGTACGCTCGCGCTGCCGACTGGTAGCGCTCTCCGGCGGTTTGCAGTCCGTCACAGAGACAGCGGTCCTGCTCGAACACGTCCCGGAAGTGCCGAACGTCCCGCTCGAACGCGGTGGCGGTGAACCGACGCCCGTTCTCCGCCGCGGTCACGGCGTTGGTCGCGAACTCCTCGGCCTGTGCGTACTCGCCGCGCTCGATAGCCGGGGCCGTCGCACTCGTGAGCCCGTACGCCCGTAGCATCGAGCGCGTGCCCGCGAACGCCGGTTCGAACTCCCGACCGATGGACTGGAACACGCGCTGTCGCTTCCGGGCCGACCGGAGGTCGAACCCCTCGACACCGAGCGCGTCGGCTCGCGGCTCGACACGGTCCAGTATCTCCCCGGCAGTCCGCGTGCGCTCCTGTAGTGCCTGCATATCCGCGATAGCCGCCGACGCGCCGTCCAGTTCCAGCTCGCCCGGGAACGACCGGTTCGCCTGGTAGAACGACGAGAACCCGTCGACGATACGGTCGTGTTCGACGGCCCGCGTCTCGAGGTACTCACAGAGGAACAGCAACCCGTTCACGCTCCGTCCGCGGTCGCCTGCCGCCCGGTCGGAGACGAACTCGAGGCGCTCGCGTGCCTCCCGAACCGGCGGCCGGGGGTCCTTCGCCGCAGCGTACTCGGCGAACGCATCCTCCGTCACGAGCCCGACCCGCCCGTCCGCGACGACCGCAGCCGACTCGAGTCGAGCGATCGCTGTCTCGATATCACCCCGGGCCGCCGCGAGCGCCTCCGCGACGGGATCTTGTGTCTCGGTCGGTTCGTCGGTCGGGGACTCGGTCGGTGACGCCGTGTCTTCGACAGTGGGCGTGGAGGTCGTGAAGGTAACCGTGGGGGTTCCGCTGTCGCGGGTCGGGGTGCTCTCCCGTTCGGATGCCCCACAGCCGCCGAGCAGGGTCGCACTACCCGCCAGTGCGGTCAGTAGCGAGCGCCGACTGCGCGTCACGGGCGCTCACCCCCGTAGTAGCAGTCCTCCGAGGGGGTTCCCGTGGCGGCGTCCTCGGCGTCGGCCGGGTCGTGCGTACAGAACAGGTTGGTGACGTAGATATCGTTGTCTCGGGTGATGTAGCAGCCCACACCGGCGACCTCGACCGGCTCGCTCCACATTGCTCGGCGGTGTGGTGGCGAGCTTTTCCACCACGCCACTGCTTCTCTACCTATTGGCCGAACGTTCTTTTCGTGCTCTGAATAATATCCATGGATGCGGAATATGTTCTCTGAGAAAGAATGCTGGCATCCGTACCGAAATCCGCCTATCCTATCTCCTGGCCCTCTGCCCTCCGTGTCCTCGTGGGCTAAGTACCCGTTCCTCGCCATATTCCTGCTATGAAGCCGAGAGATGTAGGCCAGCACTTCGTCCCACTCTACGGGCTCAAGGTCCTGCGACCGGCGTGACTCGTTCACCTGTTCGAAAACCGCTCGTTCGAACGGTTCGATACGGTCGTACTCGTCGCTGGCGACGGCATCGAACTGCGGCATCGGGCAGGGAGTAGGCTGTTCGGGAGTATCGTCACCGAGACCGAAGCCCTCGGTACAACCGCTGGCGAGTCCGGACGCTACGCTTGCTCCGGATACACGGAGGAGTGTCCGCCGTTTCATACGATCTCACCCGGTTGAGGTACGATCCGCACGGATTGGTGTAGAATCATATGATGCCACCCCAGCTATCGCTGCCGTCGATGGTCGGCTCATCGGACGAACCGGACGAGTCGGTCGATTCCGTGTCGACGCCGTCGGATTCGTCCGCGGAGGTGTCGACGATACCGTCGAGTGCAGGGACGGAACCTCCCCCGGAGGAGCCGGAACCGTCGTCCGTGGAGGATGTCGAACTGTCGGCGGACGTGGATTCGGTCCCCTGGTCGTGACTCTCGGTGTCACCACCACCGCCGGCCGAACCAGATTCTGTATCGTCGCTCCCGAGTAGACTCCCGACACTCTCGGCCGCGTCTCGGACGGGGTCCGTGATATCCGACACGGTATCGGTGATTCCGGGGTCGTTGTCGATTACGGTCTGCTCCGTGCTGGACGAGGACTCGGGGGAGGACGCCTCACTCGATTGGCTGTCACGGGGCCGTTCGGACGACGAACCGTCGGCTGCAGCGGAGTCGGTATCAGTCTGGTTCCCTCCGGTGAATCGGTCCGGATTTCCGGTGTTATCCTCCCCGATGCGGACGACGACCTTGACCCTGCCACGCTCAGTCTCCACCCTGTCCTCGACACGTGCATTGCGCAGCCGTTCGTGTTCGTTGATTCGGGGGCCATTCGCCCCTGCAACGACTTCGTCGTCAGGAGTCGTACGGATGTTCTGACCCAATCGGCTGGCGTTCTCGGCGGACATGTAGAAGACGAGCGTCTCCTCGTTCCCGGTCGCGTGCTCGGCGGCACCTTCGCCGACACGACCGAGGCCCGCCCCGATGTCCGCAAGTTTCTCCACCGGACCCGAGTTCGGTACGTTCCCCCGTGCCCGCATGACTGCGGAGATCCTGCTACCTTCCACCAGATTGTCATCGGTGGCTCTGATGAGGAGTTTGTCTGTGGCGTTGTTCCCACCGCCAGTACGGCCATCGAGAGGTTTACACACCCGCTTCTCTCGAACCGTCACGGTATGCTGGGTGCGCGCCGTCTGGGCCTGCATGTCCTGTGCGGAGAACCCGACGACGTACTGTCCGGAATGCTGTGGGACGAACGTCGGGTCGCCGTGCCACGTCGTCTCGACGACCTCGTCGTGTTGCTCGGAGGCGATAGCGTACCCCTCGAGTTCGACCGGTTCGCCGACGCAGGTCGCGACGGGGCCCTCGATACGAACCTCCGGCGGAGCGTTGTCCGTGACGACGTGGACGACGACGGCATCCGAGGAGGTGTGTCCCTCGCCGTCGTCGACGGTGGCTGCGATGCGGACGGTCGACCCCGGTGGCTCGGTGAAGAGGTGGGTCGCCGAGTAGCCGGAGCCGAGACCCCCCGACCAGGAGATATCGGCGATACCCCCCGGACGGTCGCTGACGGTAGCGGTGTAGGTGTGGACGCTGCCTTGCCGGACGTAGAGCGGCCCGGAGACCTCGACCGTGGCTGGTGGGTCCTCTCCCTCCAGACAGCCGCGCTGGCCGCTCCGGGTCGTCTCCCCCGGGCAGGCATCCGTGCCCGGCGAGCTACCGCCAGTGGAGGCGGTCGTGCCGGCCGAGAGGGGCGCGTCCGGGGTAGCCGGGTCGAGGACCCCGTCGGAGTCGGGCTCGGCGGAGTCCGGGAGTCCCGGCGTCGTATCCGAAGCCTCCGACGGAGACGACGGGGACGTGGCAGCCGGATCCACATCGACGTACAGCGTGTCCGATGCCGTCTGCCCGTCGTCGTCGGTGACGGTGACGGTCACCTCGTATCGGCCGGTCTGTCGGGCGACGAACGATGTCCGAGGAGCATCCGTGTCGCGAGGCTGGATCGTCCGGCCGTCCGGCGTCTCGATGGTCCACCGGTACGAGCGGATGGTTCCATCGGGGTCGCGGGAGCCGGCAGCGTCGAGCAGGACCGTCGCGTTCCGTTCGACCTGCTGGTCGAGACCAGCGTCGGCGAGCGGCGGTTCACCCCCCGTGGCGACACCACCCCCACCCAGCAGGAGGACCACGAGGAACGACAGGTACGCAACCTCCCGAAGGCGAATTGATTTCATCGAGTGTCTGGCCGATTTTACCTGCGTCCCCCGTTATAAAATTTCACACTCCAGAGCGGAATCTCAACGTCGGACAGTGACCACTAGGGTTTAGACGGCGCGGTCCAGAGTGGGACGTAACACGAGATGGGGACGGGGACCGTACTGCTTCCGGCGACCACCGCGATGGACGACGTGGCGGCGGCGCTGGACGCGTCGACAGCGCGCTACGAGGGCGTCCACGACGCGGTTGCCCGACTTCGGGCCAGGGATGTCGTCTGCGTCGTAGTCGATGCCGCAGCCGACAGCGTAGCGGTCAGCGGGGCGGTAGACGGAGCACTCCGGCGATTCCGCCGGGATTCGAGCGCGGCAGTGGTACTGGCCATCGACCCCGACAGCGGTGCCGTAGCGATGGGCGCCGATGTGGCAGCCGTCGTCGACCGGACCGCGCCAGCAACAACCGCACGGCGGCTCGAGGAGCTTCGCTCGGACGAACTGCTCGACCGGTCAGCACATCGGAGCTCCGGAGCGGAGACGCTCCTGCGAACGGCGATAGAGACCGTCCGGAGCGGCGAGCGGGACGCCATCGAGCCGCTCACGGACGATATCGTCAGGTCCGTCGGCGGAACCGACCCCTACCCGGTCGTCTGGGCCGGCCAGCACGATACCGAGCGGCGGGTGGTTCGACCGCTGGCCGCCGCAGGAACGCCGACGGACCACCTTCGAGCTGTTCCGGTCGGAGGCGGGGGCGGCACCGGAGGCGGCACTGGAGGTGGCACCGACGGCGAGGAGACGATTTCGGTGACGAGGGAAGCAGTGACTGCGGACGGCGGTGCAGCGGTGTTCACCGAGCCGCTCGATGGGAGCGACCGTTCGCCCGGCGGCGATGACGGAGCCCATCTGGTGGCGCTGCGGGTTCCCACCAGCCCGGTAGTGGTGTTCCATCTCGTCGCCGAGCGGCCCGGGGGCGTCCCGGCGGGGGAGCGGCGAGCGCTCACGGCGCTCGGGTCGGCAGTGGCGGCAGCCGTGGCGGATGGCGCGACCGGCGAGGGAAACGAGGACCGACTCCGGCTGCTGGCCGACGTACTGGCCCACGAGTTGAGCAACCAGCTCGGTGCCGCGAGCCTCCAGCTCGACCTCGCCCGGGAACACGGCGACGACGAGCACTTCGATCACGTCGCCCGGGCACTCGCCCGACTGGAGGGACTCACCGAAGAGACGCGGGCGCTGGCCCGACCCGAGCCCGACCTCGGATGGACCGACCTCGGGGCGGTGGTCGAATCGGCGTGGACGGCGATTTCGACGCCGAACGCGACGCTGGAGGTAGCGGACGCCACGTTGAACGTCGATACCCCGCTCGTTCGCCTGGCAGCCATCAACCTCCTGCGGAACGCAGTGGAACACGGGCGGGCGGACACCGGAACCGATGACGAGGACGACAGCTCCACGGACCTCCGGGTCGAGGTCGGCCCCGTCGGGGACGACGAGGGGTTCTACGTGGCCGACGACGGCACCGGCATCCCGGAGGCCGAGCGCGACCGGGTGCTGGAGTGGGGGTACTCGAGTGGCGACAGCACGGGCGTCGGACTCGGCCTGGTCCGTGTCGTGGCGGAGCGACACGGGTGGGACATCACTGTCGAAGAGAGCGCGGCAGGAGGTGCGCGCGTGGCGCTGGGACCCGAAGAATCGTCGTGAAGGAGAGGAGCTATCCGACGGTGGCGACCACTCAGTCGCCGCCCGCGCACGGCTCTCGTCCCGTTCGCTCTCCGGTGACGATATCGTCGACGGCGACGGCGTAGCCCTCGGTCTCCCGGAGTTCCTCCAGCGTGTCGTCCAGACGGGACCGGAGCACCTGCCGTCGGTCCAGAAGCCGCTGGTAGGCCTCGTTCCCGTCGAGCTCCTGGGGGTCGTGGTCGGCCTCCAGCAGCGCGACACGGCGCGCAACGGAGTAGAACTCACGTAGCCCCGCGTCGTAGGCCTGCCGCGCGATGAGGTTCTCCACGACTTCGAACAGCGAGGCCTCGTCGACGGGTTTCCTGATGTAGTCGTCGAACCCCATCTCGGCGATGTCGAACGAGGGCTCGACCCCGGTGAGCATGGCGACCCGACAGCTGTATCCCTCCGAACGGAGGCGTTCCAGTACCTCGTCACCGGAGAGATCCGGCATCCGACGGTCGAGGAGGGCGACATCGACCGCCTCGTCCAGCCGCTCGAGTGCCTCACGCCCCCCGTAGGCCCGTCGAATCCGGTACTTTCTCTCTAGCCGTGACGCCTGGCCATCGACGATGGCGGGCTCGTCATCTGCGATCAGGACGGTCGGAGGGTCACCATCGGACATGGGCGGAAGGTTCCTGTGAGAACCACCTGCACGGCGACTGGATAGTTCTTCCGTCAGACAAATATATTATATCTTTCATGTAAATGAGAATGGCCGCTTCAGTCCGGGAACGTGGCCGGTATTATCAATGCGGCCTCAGGCGGTCGGCCGGTGGCCGAGTTCGCCGAGTGCCCACTGGACCACCCGGGCCTCGACGAGGTCCCGTTCGGAGTGGAGCGCATCCGGGTCGTCGTACTCGTCGACGACCCGCTCGGCATCGGCCAGCATCTCCCGCTCCAGCGGGGTCTGGTCCGGCTCGTCACGGACGTCGTTCAGCAGGGCCTCGAAGTCCTCCCTGAGGACGAAGTCCGCACGGGCAGCGTTACAGCGTGGCAGCGGCGTCATGCCGGCATCCAGCACCACGTCGCGGACCGTCTCCCAGTCGGAGTCACAGAAGTGCAACGAGACGTCCCCCTCGATGTCACGCCAGGCGATAGGACCCGAGTTGTCCAGCAGCTGGACCGCACGCGGCGGGATATCCATGCGGACCGCCGTCTCCTCGCGGCCACAGAGACAGCACGGCTGCTGGGTCTTCCCCGTGTACATACGAGAACCAAGGGGAGAGCGGCCCAAAGATGCCGCGCTCCCGGCGGGGACCACCCGTTCCGGAATCGACATGCTCCACCGGGACTCGGCTCAGTCCCCGTGGTCGAACAGGCCCGTCGAGACGTAGCGCTCGCCCGAGTCCCAGAAGACCGTCACGACGAGCGGGCAGTCGTCCGGGATGCTCCGGCCGGCGTCGTCGCCGATGGTCGTCGGCTGATCGTCCAGCAGGTGCGTCACGTTGTCCGGTTCGGGACAGTCGCCGCCGGCCGCCGGGTCCATGTCGACGAGGCCCCGGGCGACACGCTTCGCGGCGAGGTTCGACGCCGCGGACGACTGGCCGACGAGGATGCCCTCCTCGCGGGCGAGTCGTCGGACCTCGGCCTCCGCGCTGTCGATATCGACCGTCTCGACGTAGTCCAGCAGGTCCGTATCCAGGTTCGGGCTCACGAAGCCGGGGCCCATCCCCTGGAAGTCGTCGTCGCTCGGTTCGCCGCCCGTCAGGACCGCGTTCTCGGCCGGTTCGACGCCGACGATATCCATCTCGGGGAACTCCTCCCGGAGCCGCCGGCCGATACCGGTGATGGTACCCCCGGTACCGATGCCGGCGACCAGCGCGTCGATCTCGGCGTCGCCGACCTGCTCCAGTATCTCCGGACCGGTCGTCCGGTAGTGCGCCTCGGGGTTGGCGGGGTTCTCGAACTGGCGCAGCTGGACCGCCCCCTCCTCCTCCTCGATCTCGTCGGCACGCTCTTTCGCCGCGGAGATGTCGCCGTCGACGAGTTCGAGATCCGCGCCGTAGGCCTGCATGACGTTGCGTCGCTCGGGCGACTTCGAGCCGGGCATCACGAGCGTCGCGTCGTACCCCTTCGCGGCCGCGACCAGCGCGATGCCGATGCCCGTGTTCCCGGAGGTCGGCTCGACGACACGGTCGCCGGGTTCCAGTTCCCCGTCGCGCTCTGCGGCCTCGACCATCGCCACGGCCGGGCGGTCCTTCGCGCTCCCGCCGGGGTTCTTCGATTCCACCTTGGCGGCGATGACGCTCCCGGGTGGCGACCGGACCTGTACCAGCGGTGAGCCGAGCGTGTCGAGGATCCCGCGCTTCATGATGATGCGCCGGTTCGGGACCGGGAGGTTTGAACCCGACGGAGGCAGCTGCGGGGGGCGGTGGCCCGTGCCGGGCCGTCACTCGGCACGCTGGAACTCGAAGACGAACGCCGCGCCACCCAAGTCGGCGTCCTCGATCCGGACATCGCCGCCGTACTGCTCCATCATCCGGTCGACGAAGAAGAGGCCGAAGCCGCCATCACCGCTGGACTCGCCGCGGTGGAACACCTCCGACTTCCGGTCGTCGTCGATACCCGGCCCGTCGTCGGCGATGCAGACCGTCACCGTCCCCTCGTCCCCGGTGACGGTTATCTCGACGGTCGGGTCGGCCCCGCGGTGGTGGACGACGGCGTTGGTGAGGACGTTCCCGAGCACGTCCGGGAGAACCTGATTGGCGAGGACGAACGGCCCGTCCCCGTCGTCGAGGCCGTCGACCCGGAGGTCCACGTCGAACGAGCTCCGGACGGTCGTCGCCTGTTCCTCGATGGCGGCTCCGAGGTCGGTGGCCTGCAGGTCCGGGTCCTCGTCGGTGATGGTCTCGATGACCGCACCCGTCCGCTCGACCTCGTGCTCGATCTCCTCGGCCTGTGCGACGATGGTGTCGAGGAACTCCCCGGCACGGTCGTCGATGTCGGTGGCCGTGGCGCTCTCGAGGTCGTCACCGAGGAACTCCGCCCGCGACTCGATGACCATGATACTGTTCTTGATGTCGTGACGGAGCACGCGGTTGATGAGCCGGAGGTCGTCTCTGGTGTTGCGGGCCTCCTCGAGCAGGCGCTCGGTCTCGGCCTGTGCCTCCTCGAGCTGTTTCCGGTTCTCCTCGGCGTCGGCACGGGCACGCTCGGCGCGGTCCTGTGCCTGCCTGGCCTCGGCCCGCGCGAACTCCGCGACGCGAGCATCCCGGCGCGCTCGTGCGTAGAGGCCGCCAACGAGGCTCCCCGCGATTCCACCACCACCGGTGGACGTGAGCAGGACGAACGGCGCCTCCGAAACGGGTCGTCCCTCGGCAACCCGGATGAGCATGGTCAGGATGATGATGCCGGCGAAGACGGCGCCTCCGCCGAGCGTGCTCTGGGCGACCAGCCAGCGTTCGTCCTGGTCGAGTCCGGACCGGGCCAGCCTGGTGCCGGCGTACAGCAACCCGACCGACAGCAAGAGCCCGAGGACGGCCGCAGCTATCGGCGGCAGGTCGGCGGAGAGCGTCCGTTGCTCGCGCAGGAAGTTCCACGCTGTCACGGTCAGTACCCCGAGCCCGAAGGCGATGACCGTCAGCGACGGGGACCGCGCCTGAGCCGACCCGATGGGCCCCTCCGGGTCGACATCGTCGGGCGACGTGTTCGTCTCGACGCTGGCTCCCATTCGGTCGAAGCCACTCTCTGACACCACTTCAGACCTGCGGCCGCCGACACGACGGGTACACGGCCGCCTGACGGTGGTTCAGTAGTGCCAGGGGAACCCGGAGAAGTCGGGGTCTCGGCCCTCGTTGAACGCGTCCCGGCCCTCGGCGGCCTCCTCGGTCATGTACCCCAGCCGTGTCGCCTCGCCCGCGAACACCTGCTGGCCGACGAGTCCGTCCGTGTCCATGTTGAAGGCGTACTTCAGCATCCGCATCGCCATCGGCGATTTGCTGGTCATCTCGGCGGCCCACTCCAGCGCCACCTCCTCCAGTTCATCGTGCGGGACGGCAGCGTTGGCCATGCCCATGTCGACGGCCTCCTCCGCGGAGTAGGTCCTCCCGAGGAAGAACACCTCCCGGGCACGCTTGTGCCCGACCTGGTTGGCGAGGTAGGCGCTCCCGAAGCCGGCGTCGAAGCTCGCCACGTCGGGGTCCGTCTGGAGGAACTTCGCGTGCTCCTCGGAGGCGAGCGTCATGTCACAGACGACGTGCAGCGAGTGACCGCCGCCGACGGCCCACCCAGGGACCACGCAGAGGGCGGGTTTCGGGATGTGCCGGATGAGCCGCTGGACCTCGAGGATGTGGAGGCGCGGGGCCTGCTGCTGGCTCTCGGCCGGTGCGCCCCCGGCGTCCGGGTCCTCACCGGCGGTGTACTCGTACCCCGCATCGCCGCGGATGGCCTGGTCACCGCCCGAGCAGAACGACCGGCCGCCGTCCTTCGGGGAGGGGCCGTTCCCGGTGAGGATGACACAGCCGATGTCGGTCTGTCGCTTCGCGTGGTCGAGCGCCGTGTACAGTTCGTCGACGGTCTCCGGACGGAACGCGTTGCGCTTCGCGGGGCGGTCGAAGGCGATGCGGACCGCGGGCACGTCCGTGCCGCGGTGGTAGGTCAGGTCGCGGAAGTCGAAGCCCGCGACGGGCTCCCATCGGTCGGGGTCGAACGTCTCGGAGACTGGCATACAGTGTCTCGGGCCGGGACGGACCAAAAGCACCCGGACGGCGGCGATTCGGGCCGGGGTCGGGAGTCACCAGGTGGGCCGGCGGTCCATCAGCGACGGGCCGGTGAGCCAGACGGCCAGCAGGAACAGGCCGCCGGCGAGGACGCCGAGCGCCGAGCGTCCCGTGAGCGCCGTCTGGAGCGCGACGGCCAGTTCGACGGCCACCACCGCCGGCACCGCACGCACCGGTACGGTCCCGACGAACCCGTTCGGCCCGTGCGCTCGCTCCCCGACGACCACGAGCGACCCGACCAGCACCGCCACCAGCGGCCGCGCGGCCACCAGCCAGTAACAGGACGTGAGCCCACCGACCGCGAGCCCCGCCGCCCAGCGGTCGTCCGTCCCGGTCGCGGTGCCACCCATCGGTCCCGGATCCGGCCCAACCGAGCAAAACCGTACCGCCGAAGGCCTCCGGCGGTTTATCAGCACCAGCCGGTGCGGACTCCAGATGTCACGGAGTGGAGACGTAACTATGTGCGAGAGGTGCAATCTGGAAGGCTTTCCGAGATATTACGAGCATATACCCGGACCATATCAGAAATTCCTCGGCCTGGAAGATTAGCTCACCGATACAGGGAGAGATAGATCATCGCGAATCCGATGATGAAGGGAATCGTCTCGGAGATCTGGATCAGGACCAGCTCCGTCCCAGCGGCCGCCCCGGAGGTTCCGATCTGTGTCGAGAGGTTCGTGACCGCGACGCCCATGCTGATGAATGCGAAGCCGATGAAGGCGTACTGGAGCCGCTGCGACTGGCGGCGCTGGTAGGACTGGAAGCTGATGACGGTCAATCCGAGTGAGAGGCCGAACAGGATCAGCCGCATCAGCACCAGCACCGCATTCAAGATATTCACCATCCTTGCGGGGTAGGCGGCGCAATACCTCAAAAAACCCCCGTTCGGTTACTCGTCGTGAGAGAGCCGGTGGGGGGTCACTCCGACTCCGAGCCGAGCTCGTCCCAGAGCTGGCCGAACCGGTCGGGAAGGTTCTCCTTCCGGTAGATTCGGACCTTGTACTCCTCGTCCTCCAGCGTGATGACGGTGGAGTCGAAGTTGCACTCGTAGATGTTGTAGTGGTTCCCGTCCTCCGCGACCGCAGTGCGCTCGGTGATGAGGTCGTGCTCCTGGAGGAGCTCCAGTCGCCGGTAGATGGTCGGAAGCGAGAGGTCGCACTCCTCTGCGAGCTCCTTCGCAGACCGAGGGTTACGACTGATGGCCGCGAGGACCGTCCTAGCGTGCTCGTCGCCGATGGTGTTCAGTATCTCCTCGATACTGCGGTTCTCGTCCACGAGCACCCGTCGGGTGGCGCCGGACAAAGGCTTTTCTCCCACGGCCAGCACGGTGCCGCCCGACGGCAGCCGTTTCCCGACCGCCGGCAGCGAGAGTCGGTTTCAAGTACGCCCCCGGCCTGCCGTCCGGTATGTACGACGCCATCCTGTTCGCGACCGACGGGAGCGAGGCCGCCGCGACCGCCCTCGACCACGCCATCACCACCGCCGACGCGCACGGCGCGACGCTCCACGTGCTCTCCGTGGCCGACGAACGCCTCGCGCTCGCGGCCGACGACACCGAGGCGACCCGCGAGGACCTCCGCGAGCGCGCCCAGGAGGCCGTGGACGAGGCGGCGAACGCGGCGAGCGGTTCCGGCGTCCACGTCGAGACGAGCGTCACCGACGGCGTCCCGTTCCGCGAGATACTGGCGTACGCCGAGTCCGAGGGCGTGGGACTGGTCGTCGTGGGCACGCACGGACGCGAGGGGCGCGAGAAGCGGGTGAACATGGGCTCGACGGCAGAGCGGGTGGTGAATCAGGCTGACCGGCCGGTGCTGGTGGTGCGGGAGACGGAGGAATCGGGGTAGTAGGTTCGGGGGCGGGTCTACGACTGGCCGTCCGGGACCACGAAGTACCGGGAGATGGACCCGTCCTCGAACTCGATGGAGTAGATGAAGAAGTCGCCTTCATCGACATCGAACGGGTTACCGTCCTCGTCCCAGAACTCCATGCGGTAGGTCTTCTCCTCGCCCGGCTGGTAATCGATCTTGAACCCGGTGGCGAAACTGTTGATGTAGTCGCCCCCGACGAACACCTGCGTCCCGTTGATGACGGCGTAGTCGGGGTGCTTCTTGTTGCTCGCGGACTGGGAGTTATCGACGAACGAGTTGATACGGACGGCCTCGATGCTCACCTGGTCCCCCTTGTTCTCGAACGTCACGTACGCGACGCCGATGTTGTTCTTGTTCCCGACCTTCTCCTGGGTCAGGGTGGCGGACTTGAGCTCGAAGGCCTCACTGGCGGCCGGGTTGATCTCCGAGTCGCCCCCACCGTCACCACCGCCGCCGCCGATGACTGCGATATCCTCGAAGATGATGATCTCGTTGTCGTCGGGGTTGGCCCCGGGGTAGCCGAAGTCGGCCGTCGCGGAAATCGTGGCGGTGGTGCCGCCGGTCGGCTTGAACACGACCTTCGCGAGCCCGTTCTCGTCGCTCGTCACGACGTGGGTCCCGCCGACGTTGGTTCCCTGGCTGTCGATGAAGTACCCCTGTCCGTCGTCGAGGTTGTAGGTCACGTCGACACCGGGCTTGACCGTGTTGAACTGGTCGCGGACCTCGACCGAGATGGTGTTCCCGCCGAGTTCGACGAACCGCGGTGCCACCGCGCCGTTCGCGAGATAGATCGGCTGTTCGTCGGTGTAGCCGCTCCCGACGCCGATCTTCGCCAGCCGCATGTCGTAGATGACGTCCTCGTCGAGAACGATGGTGAGCTCGCCACCCGAGAGGGACCAGCTATCGATGTTGTTCGGTTCGTCATCGAGGAGTTCGGACCAGGCCTTCTGGGTCATTCCCGTCTGTAACGTGAGGATGATATTGTCGCCCGTAACGTCCGGGTTATCGCGTACGCTGACACTCTGCATAGGAGCACTCAGCGGTTCCGATTCCAGAGCCAGCGCCGAGGCGCTGGCCGTTGAGAGGGACCCGTTCACTGCGATGAGGGTGATTCGGTTCCCGTCGATGACCTCGGCAGTCCCCATTAGCGTCGTCTCACCGTTCGGGTGCCTGTTGTAGGCGACGCCGTGCTCGTAGGCAGTCTCGGGCGCACTGTCGTAGACGTTGTAGTTCGGGCGGAAGACGACGACACTCGAGTCGTACTCCCGGAGGCTACCTGTCCAGAACTGTGCGATCTCAGAATCGACCGCCCGGGCGTTCTCGATGCTGAAGCCCGAGACCTCGGTCGTGACGCTTCCAGCTGCCTCGGGCGGGTTCCGGAGCAGGAACCGGTTCGGGTAACGGGTGCCCGCCTCGACGTTCACGGACCGAGCGGACCCCTGCGTCGCGGTCACGTCGGCCGCCTGCTGGAACTCGAGGAAGTCGTTCTGCACTCGCTGGTTGTGATCGAACTCCACCTCCTCGTTCGCGGCCGGGACTCCGCTGAGCTGCACGATCGCAAGCACTGCAAGGACGAGGCCGAAGATCAGCATCGAACCGAGGACTTCGGATACACCTCGCAAGTCACTCTGATCGACATCGAATGTCGAGAATCGAAGATTCATGAGATACTATCGCCTTCTGTATTAATAGCACTTGCTATCCAAATGAATACCAGAATCGGCGAGATAGCCCCCGTAGGGGACAATACTGCAGAAGGGCCGAAGCGCGGTAGCCGTCCTCGTTTCAGACGAGGACGAAGACGGCCATCGTCAGCACGACCAACCCGATGGCGTATTTCAGGCCCACGAGGGAGTCGTTCTCGGCGAGCTTGCCGGCCAGCAGTCCGCTCCCGATGGCCTGGATGAGCGCCGAGTGCAGGAACAGCATCCGGTAGAGGTCCACCGGGATGTTGTCGAACGAGAGCGGCAGGTCCTGGCTCGCGCCTCCCGTGTCCAGCGTCGCGATGGGTCGGAGGTAGCTGGCGTCGAGGATGACGATGACCATCAGGTAGACGAGGAACCCGATGACGACGACGGCGATGTAGGCCGCCAGCTCGCGCCGGCGCGCACGCTCGATACGGGCGCGGTCGCGAGCGTCCTCGGCGGCGATGCTGAGGACCCGCGCGAGGTCACCGGACGACCGGAGGCCGTCCGAGAGGAGCTTCATGCTCCGGGACAGCTGTGGCGTCTTGAGCCGGGCACCGAACGACAGCAGCGCGCGACTCACGTCGTGGTTCCACGCGATGTCGTTCTTCACGCTCCGGAGCTCCTGAGCGACGGGGCCGGTCTGGTACCGCGAGATCAGCTCCAGCGCGTCCGGGAGCGGGATGCCCATCTTGTTCGCGGAGGCGAGGATGTTCAGCGTATCCGGGAAGCGCTCCGTGATGGCCTTCTGTCGGGCCGCCCGCATCTCGACGAACACCGAGAGCGGTACGGTCACCAGCAGGAACGGGACCACGACGAGCCAGCCGGTCGTCCGGACGGGTTCGCTGCTGAACGCCGATAGCGAGGGCTCCGCGAGCCCGGCCGCCACGGCGACCACCAGCGCGACGAGTGCCAGTGGGACCGTCACCAGCAGCGTGTTCAGGGGTTCGTCCTTGAACGTCCCGGCCGGGTCCGAGAACAGCTCCCGGAGCGCGAGCCGGCGGGCGCGGCTCTGGTAGGTACCGTAGCGCTGGTCGTCATCGAGTTCCGCCAGGTCGAACGGCAGTTCCTCGGTGGGTTCCGGGGGATTGGTCGTCGAGGGCGTCTCGAACGGCGCCGAGAGCACGTCGATGAAGACGAGGAACGCCAGCATGCCCACGGGGAGCACCAGGTAGATGAGCGAGCTCATCGCGCTGATGGTGCTCCCACCGATGAGGCTGATGACGACCATCGTCACGACGAGGAACAGCGGCGCGGCGACGAAGCCGACGACGAACACCTCGGCCATGATGGCCAGCGTCTCGAGGAAGTCCGACTGCTCCTCCTCCGCGGCGCGGAGGTAGGACTCGGCCTCGCTCTCGAAGAACGTGGTGACATCACCACCCGCGTCGAGCACGCCGAGCATGTCGTCGAGGAACCCCTCGAAGCGGTCCGAGGGGGTCAGGTTACGCGCGCTCTGGAGTGCGCTGTACATGTCGCTGCCGAACAGGTCGATGTCGTTGACGACCATCTCGAACTCGTTGGCGACCTCGCCGTACACCTCCTCGGCGTCCGCGATGTCCCGAAGGACGCCGAGCAGGTCCTGCCCCCCGTACGACAGTGCGTACATGTAGACGATGGCGTGGGGCAGGGTCACGTCGATGGCCTGTCGCCGCGAGGTGACCACACTGGCCGGGTAGTAGTACCGTCCGAACCAGATGCCGGCTCCGACGAGGCCGGTCAGCACGATGGTGATGGCGCCGCCGGCGAACAGCGACCGGTTGGCCTCGATGTAGCGCGCGAGCCCACCGCTGAACTGGATGGGACTTCGCAGGTCCGAGAGCACGCCGATCTGGACGAGGAGGGCCGTGAGGAGCACGCCGAGCACCGCGCCGAAGAGGCCGCCGAAGAGGGCGAACCAGAGGCTGCGCGCGAGATACTCGTCGTAGGTCGCCCCGATACGGGCCTGGTTGAGGGAGCGCTGGATGCCCGCGTAGCGAGACGGGTGCAGCTTGAAGTACGTGCGGACGCGGCCGTACTCGGCACGCATCCGGCGACGCTCCTCGTTCGTGACGGGGCGGTCACTGGGTCGGGAGACGAGCCCGATCTCGTTCATCTCGGTGTCCTCCAGGGGCGTCCCCTCGAATTCGCCGCTCATCGCTCCTCACGCTCTTGGCTGTCGGGGCCGTCGTTCGCGACGCTGGCGCCGTCGGTGGCGGACTCCGGTTCGAAGAACCCGTCGTCCGCCGGCGTGTCAGACGACGCTCGGCCGTCACCATCGGTCTGCTCGGCGTCCGTCGTTTCCGGACGGTCCTCGGGGACGTCTTCGGACGTGGCCCGGAGCAGTTCCTCGTAGGTCGTGGCGTCCAGCGCCGGCGCGGTGCCGGCACCGGGGGGAGCCGCTCCGTCGCCCGTGATCATGTCGTGGACCGCGGCACCAGCCCCACCGTGGGAGCGGACGTCGAAGTCGGTCGGATCGAAGGTCCCCTCGACCACGGCCTCGAGCACCTCGTCGGGGCTGCGGGCATAGGTCTGGACCGCGGCCGCGACTGCCTCGTACTCCCGGATCTCCTCGTCGACGAGGTACTGGAGGACGCGGCGGCGCGCGTCGAACTCGGCGTCGAGTTCGGCGTCGGTCCAGCCGCGTTCGCGGGCGATCTCGGTGAGGACCTCCGACTCGCCGACCCGGTCGTGCGTGTCGGTCTCCGGGTCCCACCGGAAGATGTCGTTCCAGGCGACGCGGTCCCGGTCGGTCCCGTCGGCCTTGAGCTCGGCGATGGTGGCGTTCCGTCGAACGCGACGGTCGCCGAGGAACGTCTGCCGCTGGATGCTGATGACATCGAGGTCCTGCAGCATCTGCGTCGGCACGGACAGCGGCGGGTTCTGGAGCCGCGAGATAGCCGTCTCCACGCTGTCGGCGTGGATGGTCGTGTATGCGGTGTGGCCCGTCCCCATCGCCTGGAAGAAGGTCAGGGCGACGTTCTGCTCGGTCCGGATCTCGCCGACGAGCAGGTACTCGGGGCGCTGGCGGAGCGCGGCCTGCAGGAGGTTGTACATCGTGACCTCGCCGCGACCCTCGCCGCTGGCCGAGGAGCGAGTCACGGACTGGACCCAGTTCTGGTGGGGGAGATCGATCTCGCGCGTGTCCTCGATGGAGACGACCTTCGAGTGCTGCGGGATGAAGAAGGACACCCCGTTCATCGAGGTGGTCTTCCCCGAGCCGGTGCCGCCGGCGAAGACGAGCGACTTGTTGTTCTCG
>Ga0207757_100274_pt1 | contig 39161 bp, 30 predicted proteins | sample A23P3SouthBayCA_2_FD_187752 | JGI IMG/M metagenome (GOLD analysis project Ga0207757, IMG submission 187752) | Aerobic enrichment media microbial communities from Eden Landing Ponds, California, USA - A23 P3 (2) (SPAdes) | ecosystem: Environmental > Aquatic > Marine > Unclassified | place...
GACCGTCTCGGCGATGATCTGGTCCATCACGGAGAAGGCCTTGCCGATGGGCAGGTTCGGGACGTAGTCCAGCAGGCGGTTGTTGTCCAGCACGATGATAGAGTCGGCCTCGGTGCGGAGGTTCTCCAGGCCTTCCTCGGCTTTCACCGTGCGGGCGCGCTCGACGTTGAACGGCGTCGAGACCATCCCGACGACGATGGCGCCCTGGTCTTTGGCGATGCTCGAGACGACCGGCGCAGCGCCGGTCCCGGTGCCGCCACCCATGCCGGCGGTGACGAACACGAGGTCAGCGTCGCCCAGGACTTCCTCGATAGTGCCCTGTGCCATCTCGGTGGCGCGCTTGCCCATATCCGGGTCGCCACCGGCGCCGAGACCGCTCGTCAGCGACTTGCCGACCAGGATCTTCGTGTCGGCCTCGATCATCTGCAGGTGCTGTTTGTCCGTGTTGATGGCGATGGTGTCGGCCCCGTCGACGCCGATGTTGTACAGGCGATTGACGGTGTTGTTACCGGCGCCACCACAGCCGACGATGACGATCCGCGGGTCACCGAACCCGTCGCCGTCGGCGTCCAGCTGCTGTTGCTGTTCCTGCTCTTGCTCGTCGCGTTCGAGGGCTTCTTTGACGATGTCCTGCATCGTTCAGGCCCTCTGCCAGCTGCGGCGCTTTCGCTTCTCGGAGGGGCGCTCTTTCGTGCCCTCCTGTTCGTTCAGTTTCTCGCGGACGGCCGCACGGATGGCCTCGCTCCGATTGGGGTACTCCCCGGTCTCGACCATTCGTTCGACCTCTTCGATCTGCTGCTTCGGAATCCGTAGTGTCACACGCTCCATGTTTTGATCGTTCCCCTTTGGGTAAGACGAGTTCGCCGGAGTGTCGGCCGGCGCGTCTTACACGGCGACTTCGACCGCCCGAGCGACGTAATCACACGACAGCGGAGGTACGACCCCCGCGTGCCGTCCCGTGTAAGACGACCGTCTTACGCAGAAATTACATCCGGGGGATGGATTATAAAGGTTACGGCGAGTGTATGACACTGCGCCGTTTACGCCAGTAAACGCTTTCTGCCGTGCGTTTGCGGCGGATTAGGTCTGGTCCAGCACGTCTGCCGCGGGGGTTCGCCGGCCGCAACTGGGGCAGAAGCCCCAGTCCGACCGGAGCTCGTCGCCGCAATCGCAGAACACGCGGTGGGATGCCTTCTCGCCACAGTTCGGGCAGTAAACGTGGCCCGCACTGACGTTTTCGCCACATTGAGAGCACGTATTACTCGTGTCTTCGTCGGCGTTTTCATCGGTCGCGCGCTCCGTCTTACGACTGGTGTGGTCGTGTGACGACTCGTCGGTGCGCGCGTGTGACGCGTCCGCAGACACGTCCGACGATCCCGTCGATTCGCCGTCGAGAGCGATGTTTACGTTGATATCCTGCGGCTGGGACGGCGTAAACGCGCCGTCGAGTCTGTCGGCGACGATGGCGTCGACGCGCTCGGCGATGAGGTCGTCGATCGAGTCGCCCCCGGTCTCGCTCGGGGTAGGCGCGGACGCCGTGGTCGCTGTCGCGTCCGTGTCGGACGCGTCTTCGAGGTACTCCCGCAGGGCCTCCCGCATGATCTCGCTCTTCGAGGCGTCGAACTCCTCGAGTTGCTCGATGAGGGCGTCGTCCGCGCGGAAGGTGATCTTGCTCATCCGACTCGTCATACAGGTTGTCTCCCGGGTATTTCAATCTTCCCGCGCGTCTGACGGCCGTCCGCCGCGCGGCCGACAGACGGCGTCCGACAGTGGCGAATGGCAACCGTTAAGTCCGACACAGCGGCTACCTTGAGACGCGCCCGCCCTTAGCTCAGACTGGTAGAGCAGTCGACTGTAGATCGACTTGCCCCCCGTTCAAATCGGGGAGGGCGGACTTTCTCACCGAACGATTCGGAGCCGAGGGGAGTCGTGCCGTCGTGCGAGTCCGTTTCGCTGTGATTTGACCCACCGGTCTCACTCACCGAGCGCGTCCGCAAGAACGTCCGTTATGAAATCAGATTTTTCCTCCGTATACGAGTCGCGGTCCTCGGGGAATCGTTCGGCAAGCGTTCGCTTGCGGTTCGCGTATGCCGCCGCAACGTCGGGGTTCTCCCGGAGGTGGTCACGAAACGCGAGCATTTCTGTGGCGTACTCGCTGCCCTCCGCTGCAACGTGGAGGTACTGTGTCCGGTTCTCCGCGGGCCCCTTGGCGAAGAACAGTCGGTCGCTGTTCTCCGACCGAAACTCGTAGTTTGCCCCCTCGAGCGGTTCGACAAACGACGCCGCCGTGTCGAGCGTATCCACTGTCGCCAAAATGTCGATGACAGGCTTTGCGGGCACCCCTTCGATCGACGTGCTCCCGACGTGTTCGAATCGATGGACATCCTCACCGATACCACTGGACAGCCGAGCGACCTCAGTTCGGTAGCAGTCGTCCCATTCTGCCCGGTACGGTTCGAGTCGGACCCGCCGTCGGTCCAGTCCCACCATCACGATTCGCGACACGGAAGCAACCGGCAAATGAATTCTCCTCGTGAGTTCGGACCGGGGAGGACGAACCTGGATTTCGGCGCAGCCGCGACCGGGAGTCCCCCGGCTCGTCACTCGCCGTCGACGGTGGGCTGGATGGTCCTGACGCTCCCCTCGCGGATGGGGTCGCCGATGTCTTCGCTGTGGGTCGGCTCGACGCCGGTGAGGCGTTTGAACCGGACGGTTGCGGCCTCGGCGCGGTTGTGGCTCGTGCCGGCGACACCGACCAGCGCCTGCTCGGGCATCTGGATCTCCGAGGCAGTCAACTCGGCGAGCAGTTGCCAGTCGTCGTCCTCGCCGGTCTCGGAGGTGTACGCACGGAAGGTGTGGCCTTCGCGGACCAGTCGAAGCCAGTCGTGATGCGGTTCGCTGACTTCTCGGGCGCGCTGGTGTATCCCGAGGTCCGAGGTCAGACTCCGCGCTTCGAGGTCGTCGTGGGGCCGCCACTGGAGCGTCGTCGCGCCGCTGGGGCGCCGCCGGAGCATGACGTGTCTCGCCTCGCTGTCCATCCGCGCGCGGACCATCAGTCCGCCTTTCGCCCAGCTGTGGGTCGCCTCGACCAGCGGGACGCCCACTCGCACGTCGAAGTCGCCGCTGACCGGTTCGTAGTGGAAGTGGCCCTGGTCGCTGCGGTTCCAGATGTCGTCGCCACCGGCTTCCATCTCGACGACAGTGTCGGTCGAACGAAGCACCTGTGAGAATCGGAAGCGGGCACCACCCGAGGGGCTCTCGCTCACGTCGACGGTCCAGCCGTGGCTCTCGGCGATGTTCCGGACGATCGAGAGACCGAAGCCGGTGCCCGACCGCGTGGTGGTGAACCCGCGTTCGAAGACGTCGTCGGCCACGTCGGAGGGGAGTCCCATCCCGTCGTCGTCGACCGCGAACCCGTCCTCGAGCGCGACGACACGAACGGTCAGTTCGGCGTCGTCCGCCGCCCCGTCCGCGGCGACGGCAGCATCGGGGCGACTGCCCGATGTGCCGTGCTCGGCGCTGTTCTGGAACAGGTTCTCGAAGAGTCTGCGAAACTGCTCGGGGTCGGCCCTGAGTCGCATCTCGCCGTCGACTTCGAGGCGCGCACCGCGCGTGTCCGCAGTGCTCCAGGCCTCGCGTGCGGCAGTCTCCAGGTCGACGGGGACCTCCTGTGGCTCGGTCCGGTCCTGGAGGACGGACGTCTGAACCTCGTCGACGAGCGACCCGATGCGGTTCAACGCGTTTTCACACTTCTCGAAGGCCTGCTCGTTCGGTGACTGCTTGATCACGTCGAGATAGCCGACAGCGATAGTCAGCGGGTTACGCAGGTCGTGAGTGAGTACCTCGGCGAACTCCTCCAGGCGCTGGTTCTGCTGTTCGAGGTCGCGTTGCCGTTCCCTGCGCCCTGTGACGTTACGGGCCGAGACGATCAACGAACGGACGGCCCCGTTGTCGTCGGTGACTGGCCGGACCGCGCCGACGACGCTGTGGGTTTGCCCGCTCGCGTCTGAAAAGGCCGTATCGTACTCGACATACTCGCCATCGGCCGCCTGGGCGACGTTCTCGCGGACGGCCTGTCGCAGGTCCGCCGAACACCACGGGGTCTCCCAGAACGCCACCCCGCGGATGTCCACGAGTTCGGCGTCGACGTAGCTCATCGCCGTCCCATTGACGTCGAGCATCGTTCCGTCCGTGTCGAGCAGCGCTATCAGAATGTTCGGGTCGTCGAACAGCGCGTCGAAGCGACGTTCGTACTGCGGCGAGTCCTCACCTCGCGCCCACTCGTCGGGTTCGTCGTCCATACTCGGTACCGGAGATACATGTCATCTTCGTCGTGTCGTAATAAATGCGATGGCGGAATCGGCAGCGAGTCCGCCATCGGTCATCGCCGACGGACGATCCGCGCGACGACGATGCCGAGCGCCAGTACCAGCGCCGCGATCAACAGGCGACTCGTCACGGCCGCCGCCGCGGCACCGTTGACCAGTCCCAGGACCCCGATGGCGAGAAACACCACTGCGATCGCCCCGTGGAACCCCAGGACCAGCGCCGAGGAAGTATGGACCATATTACTCAGTAGGAACGGCGCGACCATAACCTGCCACGCCGACTATGTTGGGTGCACGACCGACGCGACCCACTCCGATCGGTTCGCCGACGCGTGTCGACGCGACCCGTGACCTATCTATCATATTATATTGTGAATCTGTCCTGTATTCTTCCGGAGTGATCGCCGCGTTCGACGGTGGTCGATCGTGCCCGACCATCTCACCGCAGTGGGTCGCCATGCTCGTCACGAGCGCCGCCAGATGGGGTATATATACCATCGAAAAGCGCAAGCAAGCGACGGGATGGAACGGTGTGAACGATCCTTGCTCTTTTTACTGTGACACCTCGTTGCGATGGACGTGGTCACGATGGGCGTCTTGGAGAGAGCGAAACGCGCGTCAGGGTTGTCGTCCCCCGAGACGCTACCGTACGTGTGTGTCGATTGTGACACGCGGTTCGACGTCCAGTATCACACCTGCCCGGTCTGTGGTAAGTACGACATTCGTCGCGCCAAGTGGGTGTCGTGCTAGGCCGTCGCCGGCGCCGCGGTGACCGCCGCGGGTTCGGTCGCGACGGTCGGGCGACGACCCGGGCCTGCCCGAAGCCGAGCGCGCGTGCCCTGCGACCCACGTGACCCGAGGCCGACCGACGGCCTGTCACTTTCCGCTATTTATTTCGATCCGCCAGCTGACGAGACGACCAGTTCGTTCCTGCTCCGTTGTCGACTCGCTCTCCCATCGCGAAGTGGTCGCTGCTGCGAGGACGAAGCCATAACATCTATGAGCGCTGGTAACAGACGTGGCCGGTAACGCACTCGCCGCCGTGTACGGTTCCCCAGTCACGAGTCGGTCGGTGCGGTCCATACTATGACGACAGACGAAACCGAATCATCACTGTCATCCTCCGGGTCCGGTGAGCGTGCGGTTCACCGCGACTGGACCGAGTACGACCACCCGACGACGGCTATCGTCGAGTCGCTCGCCGAGGTGTTCGACGCCGACCCGATGGACGTTCCGCCGCTCCACGACTACGTCGATACCGACGCTCTGAACGCACTCGTGACACCGGCGACCGACCGTGGTTCGGTGACCGTTTCGTTCACCCACGAGTACGCACGCGTACTGATCGATAGCGACGGCGACCTGACCATCTACGTCCGGGCCGAAGAGTAACGCCCGGGGAGAGACACCGGGTCGACCTGTCGTCGATGCGAACGTTTTTGTCGAATGGGGAACCACTCCGGCTCACATGGTCGAGGCGTTCGCTATCGCCAGCGGCAAGGGGGGAACCGGCAAGACCACGAGCACGCTGGCGCTGGGGATGGCGCTGGCAGCGGAGTACGACGTAACGGTCGTCGACGCGGACATGGGGATGGCGAACTTGCTCTTTCACGCCGACCTCGAAGCGGTCGAGACGACGCTGCACGACGTGCTCGTCGAGGGCGGCGCGCCGGTCGAGGCGGCGGTCTACGAGCGCCACGGACTCTCGGTCGTGCCCTGTGGAACGAGCCTCGCGGACTTTTCGGCCGCCGACCCGACGCGTCTGCGCGACGTGGTCGCCACGCTCGCCGCCGACACCGACGTCATCCTGCTCGACTCGGCGGCCACCCTCTCCAGTCGCGCCGCCGTATTACCGGTGGTGCTCGCCGACCGCGTGGTTGTCGTCCTCGAACCGACGATCCCGTCGCTCTCGGACGGCCTGAAAGTCCAGGAGTACGCCACCTCCTACGACACCGACACCGCGGGCATCCTCTTCAACAAGGTCCGCGACGACGACGCGATCTCGCGGATCGCGCCGAAGGCCGAACGCTACTTCGACGGGCCGACGCTCGCGACGGTCCCGGCGAGCGGCGACGTGCGCGCGGCCCGCCGGGCGGGTCGTCCGCTGCTCGCTCACGCACCGACCTCCGGGGCCGCCGCGGCCTACCGCGAGGCCGCACGCGCGCTCGAGGTCCGCGACGGTGACTCTGGGACCGTCGCCGACCGCTTCCGGAGCGCGGTCGTCCCAGAGTCGCCATGAGACTGCCCGACGGTCGCCTCGTCCGTTCGCGCGTGGTCACTGACCCGCGGACCGCCCTCGTCGACGCACTCGACCGGGAGACCACCGGGTACGCTGTCCTCGAACCGCAGGGGTCGCTGCTGCTGGACGCCGACGGCCAAGGGATCGTCACGTTCGAGCGCGGCGTTCCGGTCGTCGCCTACCACACCGGCACAGAGCGGGGCGGTCCGCCGGCGCTAGCCGACCTCGCCGCCGAAGGCCCCTACCGACTGGAACTGTTCGCCGTCGACGCCGGTGCCCTCGACCGGGTTCACGCCCGCGACTCCTTGTGCGTGCCGCCGGGCATGGCGGCCGAACGGCTCGTCGGTGATTCGACACTGGCCGAGCGCACACGCGAAGCGTCGTCGGCGCCCGCCGGGACAGTCGAGAGCAACGCCGGCCGCAGTCGTGGCGTTCGCGACGAGTCCGACGACGCGGTGACAACAGTCGACCACGCGGAGTCGGACCCAGGCGACGAGACCGACGACCGACAGGTCGGTGCGGTCGAAGCCTTTCTCGACGACGAGGAGAAAGTCGCGGCGATCAGAGCAGAGGCGCGCGAGGAGGCCGAGGCCCGCGCCGAGGAGTGGGGCTTCTGAGCACCGCTCGCACCGGTGCCCAGCCGGATCGGCGCCCGATCGGATCGGCGCCGGACCGGGTCGAGACCGTAATCGGACTCGCCGCACCGTGGTCCAGTGGTCAGTCGTCGAGTCGGACCGGAATCCACCACACGCGACTCCGCCCGCCGACTTTCTTGCTCGTCACGTCGGTCGACTCCTGGAGGTCGTGGAGCCGGTTCAACGCGGTACGTCGCGAGCAGTCCAGTTCCGCGGCGACCTCGCTGGCCGTCAGCGGTTCGGCGTAGTCCTCCCTGTCTTTGAACACGGCGATGACATCCGATTCAGTGTACTGGGTCTCGCGTCCGGGTTCGACCATGGGCGAGGTGTCGTGCCGAGCGGCCTTAGCCGTTCCCTCGAAGGCAGTTATTCGACCGGTTCGACGACGGTCGTCAGCCGCGTCGTCGACCGGTCGGTCGCGACGGTCAGGTCGTACGCGACCGCGAGCACGAGCGTCCGTCCGTCGCGTTCCTGGACGACGACGCCGTCGTCGGCGCGACAGGGGCCGAAGTCGCGAGCGGGCCCGCCCGGGCAGTTCGCGGCGGCCCAGCGCCCGGCCGCGGTCCGGTTGAACGACGCCGTCGTGGCGGCGCCCGATTCGGCGCGGGCCCGCTCCAGCGCCGCGAGCTCGGACTCGAGTAGCTGTCCGAGTTCGCGCACTGCCTGCTCGCGTTCGTTCCAGGTGTATTCGCCGCGCAGGCCGCTCGCCGCGTCGTGGGTCACGCGCTGGAGGAACGCGCCCGCGTCACTGACTCGGTCGTCACCGTCGGTCGCCGCGTCGCCACCGTAGCCGAGTTGCAGGAACGCGGCGAGCATCGCCAGCAGCGCGAGCGCGACGACGACGCCCGACAGCAAGACCAGCTGGCCGCGATGGGATTGGGTCAGCCCGACCGCCGGACTGCCGTCACGCTGTGCCCCCTCGTCCGACGCTCGATCAGGTGGCGGTCGGTTCACGCGTACCACACCCTGATAGTGACCTCGCCGTGGCGTGTCGCAACCGTCGCGACACCGGTGGTGACGCCGGATGGTTTCGAGCGGCCGACAGTCCCGTGTGGGGTCTCGATCCGATACATGAGATTGTCCGGGAGGATACGCGAAACGCGCTGGTCGAGCGCGTCGCGCTCGCGTTCGAAGGCCTCGACCGATTCGGTTACCTCGGCCAGCCGCGTGCCGCCGCGGTGTCGCGGCGGCTCCGAACCCAGAATCGTCGCCGCGTCTTCGGCGTAGGCCTCCAGCTGCGCGTCGCTGCGGTCCGGGTCCGCCACGCCGAGCGCGAAGCCGGCCGCGATACCCAGTATCAGGAGCACCGCGAGCGCACCTTCGACGGCCGGCATCGGGAGCTGTGCGCGGTCATCCACGCCCGGTCCCGACTGGCGTTGGATTCCGGCGTTCGAGCGGTGGCGCGCTGTCGGTGCGCGGTCAGTCACCGACGGTCACCACCAGTTCGGCTTTCGCGGTCCGCCGCGGTGACAGCGAGAGTTCGACGTCACCGGGTTCGAGCGTCCCGTTCGCGGCGAAGGTGAACTGGACCGTCTGTCGACGGGAGATGTCGACGGCAAACTCCCCAGCGAGACCGTCGGGGTCGTGCAACACCGTTCGCTCGTTCGCGCGGACGGTCGATACGCTGACGTTCGCCGGCGGGTCGAGCGTGAGATCGACCTCTGGCGAGCGCCGCGGGAGCGTGACGCGGTTGCCGGTTCGAAAGCGCGGCCGGATCGTCGTCTCGGTCGTCCGCTCGACGAGGACGACCCGCCGCATCGTCGTCTCACCCGCGGGTGCGCCGACCGCTGCGACCGTCTCGCCGTCGAGGCGGATGCTGAACGCCCGGTCGTCGAGACCCCGATACCACCGCCGCAGGTCGGCGACGGTCACCGAGCGGACCGCCGACGCGTCGAGGACGTTCGAGCGGTTGGTCAGCGGCGAATCGGCGGCCACCAGCCGGTCCGCGAGGGCCGTCGCGGCGTGGCGCTCGGCGGCGTCGCGAGTCTCGCCGGCGAGCGCACCGTTGCCGACGGCGACGGCGACGACCGTCACGCTCGTCAGCGCGAACAGCGCCGCGACCAGCGCGACCAGGTTCGCCTGGCCACGGTCGCCGTCGGGCCGCGCTCGCGGGCCTCGCCGAGCGTCCGATCGTCCCCTCATCCGCTCCCCTCCCGCTCGGCGAGTGTCACCACGAGCCCGCCGGAACTGTCCGTGACGCGGACGACTGTCTCGGCGCCGCTCTCCCACGCGCCGGACACCCGGTCGACGCGCGGGCCGAACACGAGCCTGACCGACCCTTCGACCGAGGGATCGGGGTGGTCGAGAACCAACCGACGCCCGTCGACGCGGACATCGTAGCCCGTCCCGGCGATAGTCGCCGGCAGTTCGACGCGCCGTTCGACGGTCGCGTCGGTCCCGGCTGGCGGCACCGCCCCTTCGACCTCCTGGCTCGCGGAGACGAGCACGCGGTCGCCGAGTTCCGAGCCCGCCGCCGCGCGGTACTCCGGAACGGTCCCGGCGAGCAAGACCGTGGTGACCAGCGCGACGTAGAGGACGACGAGTCCGATCTCCAGGGTCTTGCCGACGGCCGGCGTGACACCGCGCGTCTCGGTCGTCACTCCGGGTCGTCTCCGGCTCTCCGGGTCAGTCATCGCCGACCTCCAGTCGCATGTCGTGGACGACGAGGTAGGCCCGCCTGTCGCCGGGGAAGGTCGCGACGACGCTCGGCGTCCCGTCGCCATCGACGTCCCGCCGGCTGACAGTCGCGTTCCGCGCGGCGAAAGCCTGCTCGAACGCGCCCGGGCTCTCGGTCTCGACGGCGACGGCGTACTCGTCGGTCGACAGCGTGGTGCGGGTATGACTGACGTTCGTCGCGAGGTCAACGGTGGCGTGGCTCCCGCCCGCGCTCTGGGCGCTCGCGTTCAGTTTCGCGGCGCCGACGACGAGCACGTCGCTTGCGGCCGACCCGAATATCGGCGGTCCGGACACCACGCGTTCGCTCTCGCCGCGCTCGCGGACGACCGCGCCCGCGACCGACGCGACCCAGTGGTCGCCGCGTTCGTAGACCAGTCCCCCGACCTCGACCGTCCTGACGACGCGGCCGTCGACCAGCAACTGCAGGTCACGCTCGACCGTGGTCAGGTGCCCGTCGGCGAAGCGGACCTCGCCGACGCGGTGCCCGGTCGTCTCGACCGGTCGCAGCGCGTCTTCGAAGTCAGCGGCGACCCGGTCGGCGTCGGTTCGGGCAGCCTGTCCGTCGACGAGCGTTCCGACGCTCGCGGTCAGCACGCCCAGCGCGACGACCGTCGCACCGAGCAGGAGCGCCACACCGACGACGCTCGACTGGGCGCGGCCGCGGTCGGTTGCCCGCCCCGCTTCGGCGGCCGGTGGTGGCGCGGTGCCGCTCATACCAACCCCGCCCCCGCGAAGACGACGTAGGCGATGCCGACGAGCGCGGCCGAGTGGAGCAGGGCTTCGTAGCGGCCGCGACTGGTCGTCCCGGCGAACCAGCCGCAGGCGAGCATCGTCGCCTGTGTCACGAGGTAGAAGCGCCACTGCTCGCGGGCCGGCTGGACCGCGTCGGCGTCGAGCGCGAACCCGCCCGCGCCGCCGGCCTGTTCGACGTTCGAGACGCTCGCGAGTTGCGTGAAGCCGTCGAGGACAGAGAGATTGACTGCGACCATGATCCCGAGGACGAGCAGCCCGGTCGTCCAGCCGACGGCGACGTAGACGAGCAGTTCCGAGCGCAGTTCCTTGCGCTGGTGGTACAGTTTCCCGATTTCGGTCTGGAGGGTTTCGAAGACTTGCTCGGTCTCGCTGCCGGCGTCGAGCGCGCCGACGACGAGCCCGATGGTCTGTTCGGCCATCGGCGTCCCCACGTCGTCGACGAAGCGGTCGAGCGCCGCCGCGCGGACGTCGCCGTTTTCGCCGGCGTCGGTCGTCAGCGAGAGGGTGAACGCGAGCGATTCGACGTCGCTCTGGAGGGCGCCGTGGTCGACCTCTTCGGCGACGGTCGCGACCGCCTCCGAGAAGGGGCGACCGAGCGCGACGTGGCCGGAGATGGCGTGGACGAAGTCGCGTATCTCGCGGTCTTTCGCGTCGTCGATGCGCGCCCGGCGGACGGCGACGAGACCGACCGGGAGGCCGAAGGCAACGTAGGAGAGCAGGAGGACGTTCGCGAGCGCGTAGCCCAGCCCCCAGAGGCCGGCGGCGACGCCGGTTGCGACGGGGAGACAGACCAGCGCGGCACTCGCGGGGTTTCTCGCGGCGGACCGGAGGATGTCGGCGACTTTCGGGGGCGCCTCGTACTCGGGGATCGCGTGCTGGGTCGGGCGGACGCTCGCGACGACGGCCGCCGAAGCAGCGCCGACGCCGAGCACGAACGCGATGCTCGCGTAGACCAGGATCTGTCTGGCCGTCATCGTTCCCAGCGGCGTCGCGACGGGTGCAGACAGCCCCGGCGAGAGAACGCTCATCACAGTGACGATCAGGACGGTAAGGGCCGGGAAGACGAGCAGGACGACGAACAGTTCGGCGAGCAGTTCGAGGTAGCCACCGACGCGGTCGTGAGTGCGTGACTGCTGGTGGGAGAGCAGTCTACCCTCCATCCGGAGATAGTCGGCGAGTGCATCGGTCCCCTGGTCGGCGTGCTCGCGATACTTCAGCAGGAAGGGCGCGAGCAGGTCACGAGAGGGGGTGTCGCGGGCGACCCGTTCGAGCCCGGCGTCGAGGCTGCCGGCGAGGGTGGCCTCGTTGAGCGCGCGGCGGAACGCGACGCTCGTCTCGCCGTAGGCGCGCTGGTCGGCGACCCGGCGGAGCATCCCCCGCTGGTCGCCGCTGCCCGAGGCGAGAACCTGGAGATATCGGACGGCGCCAGGCAGGGTCGATTCGATGTCCGCACGCCGGGCTTTCGCGCGCCAGGCGAGATAGCGCCCGCCGAGTCTGACCGTCGCCCATTTCGCGACCGCGCCCGCGAGGCCGCCGGCAGCGAAGCCGACGACGACCCGCGGGACTGTGGGCGCGCCCATTCGATTCAGGACGGGGAGGCCGTCCGCCACGAACGAGGCCGCGGCCCCGAAGAGGCCGGCTGGGACGACCAGCGCGAGCGTCGACGCGACGACGAACGCACCGACCGCGGCGAGCCACGAGAGGCCGTACACCCGTGAGAGGTAGACCTCGAAGCTGGTGCCGACGTCGGCGGCGCGGTAGCGGTGACGGTCGCGGTCGTGGCGCGCGCTGTCGGCCCGCCGGGAGAACAGGGCGTACAGTGCCCGGTCGACGACCGCGACCGGGTGGTCGACGCCGACGCCGGTCTCGCGTTCAGTCGCCATCCGACTCCTCCGCGGGGCGACGGCCGTCCGCGGTCGCCGTTCCGCTGTCGGTTGCCGGTGTGTCGCTGCCACTGGCCGAGGTCCCACCGTCGGTGACCGACGCCTCGCCGCCGGCCGCGGTCGTCCGTCTCGTGTGCCCACTGCTCCGGTGGTGTCGGATCCGTTCGACGGTCGCCGCTTCGTCGGTTTCGAGGTCGGCCAGCAGTGCGAACAGCTCTTCGCCGTCGGTGACACCCTCGCGCTGGAGGTACTGGACGTAGCGGTGTTTGCGGTGGAACGCCGATTGGACGCTGTCGACCGGGCGGTCGGTCAGTCCGGCGAGTCGCTCGAAGACGTCGGTCTGGACGCGCCGTTCGCCGTCGTGGCTGTCGGGACGCTCGCCGTCTTCGCGGTCGTAACGCTCACCGTTTTTGTCGTCGGAACGCTCGCCGTCGTCGCGGAGGTCGGGGTGGCCGTAGGCGAGGTCGTAGCTCCCGTCGTGGCGCCGGCGCGCGACGACGTTCCAGTAGACGGTGGCGCCGCCCTTCCGGACCACTCCACAGGCGTCGTCGTCGCGCTCGCGGTCGAGTTCGCGGAACCGTTCCTCGCTGACCAACTCCACGACTTCGCTGACGTAGCGCTCGCCGTCGACGTGGCGCGGGAAGACCAGCAGGTCGACTTCGTCGAGGAGGTAGGTCGGGACGTCCTGCTCGACGACGCGATTGACGAGCGTCTCCACGTCAGCGGCGTGGGTGGTGCCGATGATCCCGTGACCGGTGTTCAGCGCCTCGGCGAAGGTGCGGAAGCTCTCTGGCGTGTTGATCTCGGCGATGAGTTCCACGTCCGGGTTGAGGTAGTTGGTCTGGGTCATCAGGTCGGCCATCGTCACCTGCTTGTAGTCGTCCTGGTGTTCGCGCGTGGTGAGCGAGACGCCGGTCTCGTGGGGCAGCCACACCTCCCGGGATCCCTCGTCGATGCTCACGGGCCGGTCGCGGAAGCTGACGAACGGCATGTGGGCGTTCATCAGCGTCGTTTTTCCCACTCCCGTCGGACCGCAGAAGAGGACGACACCGTGGTGTTCGTAGAACTGCCAGAGCCAGGCGACGAGTTCGGTCGGGAGGCTGCCCGACTCCAGCAGGTCGACGGGCGTCAGCACGTCCGGCGCCTGTTTCCGGATGGAGATATGCGGGCCGTCCTCGCTGACGGTCGGGAGCGCCACCGCACAGCGAATAGTCTCCTCGACGCCCGGCGGGCTGAGATTCACTTTGGCGCTCGGGTTCGCGGCGTTGAGTTCGGTGCCGTCGTCCGCGGCGAGTTGCTTGACGACGTTGACGAACGTCTGCTCGTCTTCGAAAGCCAGATTCGTCGGGACGCGCCCGCCGTGGCCGACCCCGCCTCGCGGAACAACCTTCACGCGCTCGCCCACCCTGTTCGCTTCCACGTCTTCGAGGTTCTCGTCGCGGACAGGGACCGTGAGTTTGCCGTAGCCGACGTAGTCCCGGAGGACGTAGTAGACCAGGTCGTCCAGCCGGTCGTCGACGTAGCGGTCGTCGACCGGCGGGATAGCCAGCCCCCACTCGGCGAGGGCGGCGCGCACTCGGTGACGGGTCGCGTCGAGCCAGGCGCGCGTGTTGCGCGCGCTCAGCCGCCGCGAGAGCAGTTCGCGGGCACGCTCGCGGACGAACGCGGCCTCGTCGTCGACGACGCCGTCCACGTCGGTTTCCCAGATACGCGACTTGCACTCCTCGATCAGGGCCTCGTCGCCGGGGAGCAGGTCGGGCTCGCGGACGGCGTATTTCGTCTGGAACGCGTCCGCACCGAGGAGGTTCTCGCGGTAGACGACGACGGGCACGTCGAAGCCGTGGAAGGCGACGGTGTAGCGGTCGACGCGCTCGCTGGCGAACCGGTCGAGGTACTCGGGGTCGGCGGGTAACTCTGTCTCGGCGGGCGCGAAGCGGTCGGTGTGGACGACGACGCTATCGTCGGTTACGTCGGCGACGTCGATGCGGTCGTCGAGCGCGTAGGGCGTCAGCCGCCCCAGACAGCCCAGGTCGGCGAGCGCGTGGTACTCGATGCGGCGGCGGACCGCGGGCGAAGCATCGAGCAATCGGTCGAGCACCCGCCTGTACTTCGGGTCGAACCCGTCGGCCATGCGTTCGACCGCGCCCTCGCGAGTGCGCGGGCGGTCGAGGTTCGCGTCGGCGAAGTAGTCGGTCACCCGCTCCAGGGCCGCGGCCCCGGATTCGCCGAGTGCTGGCTCGCGCACGTCGTAGGTGAATCCCGAATCAGTTTCACGGATGGTGACGACGACGCCGGGCGCGACTTCGGTCTGTGAGCGCACGTCGGGCGCGTACCACGCCTCGGGGTCGTGGGGCGGTAGCGGCGGCGGCACCGCCCCCGTGTCTCGCGTCCCCTGTGTGGTTCCCCTGTCTGCCAGTTCCAGCCCCTCTGTCGGCATGACCGAGAGTGTTTTTCCGATGTGTTTTAAAATCTTACATTCGAAACTGAATATCAGTTCGGGCAATAGGGTGACGGTGGGGTGAACCCCGAAAGCGTTTCGAGCCGGAGTCCCGTACTTCCGGTAATGCCGTCCGACCGCGCCACGGTGCTGTGTGCCGACTGCGAGCTGTGCGAGACCTACGAGAAACTCCAGCCGGCGCGCGAGCGTCTCGAGACCCATCGCGCGGAGACGGGTCACGAACCTTACTGGGAACTCGGCGAGCTGTCGTCGGGTGTGGTACGGGCGGGTGACGCCGCGGGTGTCTGTAGTCGGCCCGACCGCTGACGAGCGCCGCGGCCACTGTCGGCAGTTCAGGTCCGGAGGTCCCCACGCGCAACCTCGTCAGCGGGAAGACGCCCCTCGAAGACGGCGCAGTCGCCCGACGGGCGGACTTCGTAGTCGGTGTAGCGGTCGAGGAATGGTTCCGTGTAGGGGGTCCCCTCGTCGGTGACGATCACGGACCGGTCTTCCACACGCGTGCGAATTGCATCGACGGCCGTGTCGGCGCTCTTGTCGCCGGAGTGGAGGACCTGTCGCCGTGTGGCCTCCGCGCCGTCGACGGTGAGCGTCAGGCCCCCCGGTCTGCGACTCCCGACCTGGTCGTAGCTGACGTACACGCCGGGGTCGAGGCGGCGCTGGACCTCGGCAAAGCGGTCGTCGGTGTCGGTAAACCTGTCCGCCGCCCCCGCGGCGGTGTCGAGTATGGAGCGCACGAACGCCGCGGCCCGATCAGTCGTGGGCGCGCCGTACGCGACGACGATGGTGTCGTCCCCGACGCCGATACCCTGCGGGATCCGCCGGCCACCTTCGTCGTACATGCGTTCCCCGACGTAGATGTCGCGCCCCCGGTGGCTCCCCTGTCGAGTGGCGTTCTCTTTCAGGTCGCTTCGGACTGCAGTCGCGTCGAACCCGCCACGGAAGACCGAGAACGTCTGCTGGAAGTCGACGAGTTGCAATCGCATGGCAGCAGGGTCGAAGTCGACGGTGATGACGCCGATATCTCGTCCGGAGAACATCTCCCGCCAGCTGCTCGTGATCTCTTCCGAGAGCTGGGTTTCGAATCCGGCAGCGGGCGCATGTGCGACGACGCCGTCCACGATATCGATATCGTCGTCGTTGTACAGCAGATACTGCGCGTCGGCCATCTCGGGACCGAGCCAGTCGGCGTACGTCGGCGTCGTGGAACCGCCGCCGTCGCCATCGCTGCCGCCGTTATCATCGTCATCACCGCCGCCACCAGAGATGCTCGGACAGCCCGCCAGCCCAGTCGCGACCGCCACACCGCAGGTCGCGAGCAGGTCGCGTCGCCGGTCGTCCATGCTCGCTCTATCGCAGGTCCAGTCCCATCAACGTGCCGGCGATTCGTCGCGGACAGCCTCGACAGTACCTCTTCTCGTACATCACGCGAGGTCGGTGACGAACGACCACACGGCGTCCGCGAAATGGCGGTGTCCACCGTCGCCGACGGCGGGGGTAGAGGTATCAGGTGAGCCAGCGGCCTCGTATGTCGGTTTGAGGGGCCGGTCACGCGACCCGGGGACAGGCAGGCCGGCTAGGAGCAGACGCACCGGCGGCGCGGTTCACCGGAAGACGGTCCTGCTCGCGCCGGAAGAGCACGCCCTTCCGTGCTCTCGTTCGCTTCGCTCACGAGAACTCCGCTGCGCGGGCGTACGACTTCCGAGCCCACACTCGTTCGCGGTGCTCACTCGTGTGGACACCGCTCTCGACCGCCGGGAGAGAGCGGGTTTTTGCTCCAGCTTTTTCGAGTCGAGCGGGACCGGAGGTCCCGCTGACCATACGAACGGGCGCTTCGCGCCCGTGAGCAGAGAGCGGGTCGCGGGCCGACGGCCCGCGACCGAATGACGTGGCGGCGATAGCGAGGGACCGGCGGTCCCTCGGACCGTTGACGCGGCATCGCCGCGTCAAGAAGCCGCCACGCGGTGCCCGCAGCGCGCGCGAAGCGCGCCGAGGACACCGGACGCAGAAAAAGGTGGTAACCAGGTGGTCTTAGAAGACAGCGACCCCGACGGCGTAGGGCCACTCCTGACCGCCGACGGCCAGCAGCGCGAGCGCGCCGCCGGCCATGGAGACGTTCTTCAGGAAGCCGGTCATCTCGTCCTGGGCGTCTTCCTCAGGGACAGCCCAGAAGTCGTGCATCGTCACCGCAGAGACGAGCAGGAAGACGGCGAGCGCGCCCGCGGCGAGGACGGGGAGGACACCGGCGACGATGCCCAGGCCGCCACCGACCAGCAGGACGCCCGAGGCGACGACAGAAAAGCGCGGCAGGGGCAGGCCCTTGAACTCCGCGTAGCCCGCTATCTCGTCGACCGACGTGAAGTGGTTCAGGCCCATGAACGCCAGCACGCCGCCGAACAACACCCGCGCGGCGAGGAAAGCTACCTCGCCCGCGGCCGTCTCAACGACCATCAGGCCGACACCTCCCCGACCGTCGCCCAACTGTCTGTCCTGTTGGTATCTGCTTCGTCCCTGTCCGCGTCGATACCGGATCCGAATCGAGTCTCTGACATCAGTACAGGAGACGCGCCGCGCACTCATATACGTTATCTGACATTGGTGTAACCGGGAGGCATCGATGTCAGTGGGTGAGTGTGGGGCGGGTGAACGCTGACTGGTCGAGTACAGGACCGGTGGGAAGTCGCGACAGTCACCACTGCTCGCCGAGGAGGCGCGAGACGAGTTTGCGGTGGGTCGCGCGGACGTGCTGGGTGAACGTCGCGCGGGAGACACCGAGTTTCTCGGCGAGCTCTGTCGCATTGTGCTCGCGCGGGCGCTCGAAATAACCCAGGTGATAGGCGAGTTCGAGCGCCTGTCGCTGCTTGTCGGTCAGCGCCTCCCGGGCGTCGGGAATCGCAGCCGGCTCGGCGGTAGCGGCGTCCGAGCGGATGGTCACGGCCGACGCGTCGGGGTAGACCGACTGGAGCGCGTCGGTGACCGCCGTCACGTCCCCGTCGGCCGGGCAGACGAACGATACCGTCGCAGTCCGGTGCCGCACACGCGTTCCCGTGACGCGCACACCCTGTTCGACGAGAACGCTCTCGGGTGTCGGCGTCTCAACGAGCAGTTCACACCGCAGCGGCCCCCCATCGTGGGAGTTCTCCCCGTCGTCAGCGTCGGTCGCCACCGACCGCACCGCGTCGACCCCCTCCGCCGCCGCATGCACCGCCTCGGGACCGCCTCCCTCGACCCGCGCGAGGTAGAGCAGGTGGCCGTCGTCGCGCAGCACCACCGACCGGACATCGACCGCCCCCGAAAAGCCCGTCGCAAGCGCGACCAGCGGCGCGTCGTCGCCCATCTCGACCTCCGCCGCGGTCGCCGTCGGTGACAGTAGCGACCGCTTCCACTCCGTCGTCTGGAACGCGTACGCGACGGCGTCGGCGCGCTCCGCGAGCAGATCCACATCCCGGTCGCCCGCCGTATCCGTCTCCGTCGCGTACACCGCCAGCACACCCAGAATCGTGCCTTCGTAGGCAACTGGCACGGCCGCCGCGCTTTCGAAGTCGTGTTCGGCCGCAGCCGCTCGCCAGTCCGAGGCGGCGGCCGGTTCGTCGCCAGTCTGCTCGGGAGATGTGCCGTCCGCGCTCACACCGTCGGACCGCGACCCGGTCCGAAGCGCGTCAGCGACGTAAGGCTCACCACGGTCGAGCGCCACCAGTGCCGGCTCGCCTGTATCGCCGGCGTCGGCGTCAGAGACGACGGCATTGGGGTAGCCCTCGGTACCAGCGGCCGCCTGGGGATCGAGTGCAGGGGTCGTCCCCACCGCGTGATCGTCCTCCGACGCGACACCGAGCCAGGCGCAAGCGTAGCCGTGCTCGGCCACGAGGTGTCGACAGACGGCGCTCGCGAGGTCGTCGCGCGCCGTCGTCTCGGTCACGATGTCGAGCATCGCTTGCTCCGGCGCTCGCGAGCGCAGCTCCGTCGGGCACGTCCACCAGTGGGGCACTGTCGGCCGGGTCCTCGAACGCGAGCGGCGAGGCATCGAGCACCGCGCTCGTCGGCGTGCCGACGTCGTCGGTCGTCAGGTCCAGCAGCGACGCCGCCCGCTCGTTGTAGTCGTAGAGCGTCCCGTCGGCCGCAAACACCACCACCGGGGTGTCGAGGTCGCCGACCACTTTCGCCCGCGCGAGCGGGACGGCGAGCAGGCGGAAGCGACCCACGCCAGGCCCGTCACGGCGAACCCGAGCGGCGTCGGGTCCCAGCCACCGAACTCGACCAGCCCGCCCAGATAGAGTCCGTTCACCACCCAGGGCGGGACGACCATCCCGAGCAACAGCAGGCGGCCGACGTGATCTTTTGCGCATCGAGCGGGCGTGCTCGATGCCGACCACCACCGCATGCAGGTGTCCCGACTAAGACGGTAGCTCGTGGGAACCAGATACGGAGAGAGCGGTTCCGACTGGGTCGACCCGGTGCGACGACCGACCCCGCGCGAGACACCGCCCAGAGGCACACAATGTACGGGGATACGACAGACGACACAGGGGAACGGGCGACGGCGTCCCGCGGCCGGCCGACCGCCGGCGCGCGACGGACGACCATGGGGGACCGAACGGCGACCGAAACCGACGACTGGAGCGGGAGCAACGCCGGAGGTAACTGGACGTGACGCGCCCCGCGTCCACGACGGCAGTGGCGCTGCTCGCCTGCGTTCTCGCGCTGTCGCTCCTCGTCGGAGCTGTCGGCGCCGCACCGGTCGCGCTTTCGACGCCGCCCGGTGCCGGGTCCACGGGGGCTGGGACCGACGCAACGAGGGCCGCGGATCCGGTGGGGGCCACTGACGACGGCGCGGCCGCACGGACCGCCCTCCAGTCCGGGCCCGGAGGACAGATTCGCGCAGCGCGGACCGGGTCGAAAATCCGCTTCATCGACTACCTCGACGTCTCGATGTCCAGCCGCGGCGGCGCGTCGGTGACGATCGCGGCGGAGCGAGACGCGATGTTCACTGACGCCTACGGCAATCCACCGGACGTCAGGAACCCCTCAGACGGGGTGGAGTTGCGCCTCGAAGGGCCGAACCTTCCCGACGGCGGCGAGACGTTCACGGTCAACCCGTCCCAGCGCTGCAATAACTGCCGGAAGGACACCTGGTCGGGCAACGTCAAAGACCACACGAGCATCAACGAGATCGCGTTACAGGAGACGTACACGCTCACGCTCGTCAGGTGGCACGAGGGGTCCGGCAGCAGCCAGTACGGAAACGACTGGAACCGTGTCGACCTCACCGAGACGGTCGACCTGACCAGAGAGCAGTTCCAGTCGCTTTCGATCGACCAGGACGGCGACCAGCTCACCGCCACGATCACCGCGTCCGACCGGATCAGGTCGGGCCGGATCGCGCTGTACGACGGTACCCAGGAAGAGACGTGGTACTTCACGGTCGACGACCCGTCGTCGACCGTCGAGGTGACCGTGTCCGTCCCGGACAGGCAGCGCTACGTCGGTGACTACGAGTTCCGGGTGCGGGGCAGGGACCACCAGCGAGTCAGGTTCGAGTATCAGGGTGAAAACGAGATTTCGACGACGACGCGGATCGACAACCGCGCACCGACGGTGGACTCACTCGACGTCACCGCCGACTCGGACGGGCAGACCGCGACGTTCGACCTCTCGATGACCGCCTCCGAGACGCTCCGAAGCGCGAACGTCACCGTCTCGCGGGGCGACGAATCAGTCACGCTCGAAGGCACCGGCGGCGACAGCAGTCTCGACGGGACGGTGACGCTCCCGAGCCAGCGCGACACGGTCCGGGACTACACCGTCACCGTCGCTAACGTGACCGACACCGCCGGCAACACCGACGAGTCCGTCGGCGTCAGCCGGACCGTCACCGTCGACGCCAGTGTCCCAACCGCCGAATCGGTCGCGGTCGGCGAGGCCTCCGTCGACGGGGAGCCGGTCATCCAGTACTCGCTGACCGCCGACGAACCGCTCGCCAGTGCCCCACAGCTGGTCATCATGGCGAACGCTGCCGACGGAACGACGACCCGGTCGACCTACGGGACCACGCTCGACTCCCCGCGGACCGTCACCGCGCAGTTCCCCGCGCCCGCGGATTTCGAGGGCGAGGTCGTCGTCCGCACCGCCGAACTCGACCCGCAGTCCGGACTTGTCAACGACGAGCCGGCGTCGACGGAGGGGTCGATCCGGGTCGACCTCCTGGCGCCGTCGGTGACCGACCTGTTCCTCGCGACGGGGGAGGACCCGCGAACGCTCGACGTAGCGCTCACCGCCGACGACGACCTCCGGGCCGCGTCGGTGACCGTCTCGAACGCGAGCGACACCTGGACGGAATCGCTGTCGGTGGGCGGGGCCACGGCCACCGGTACCGTCGATATCCCCGCCGGGACCGACGAGGAGTACATCGTGTCGGTCGCGTCGCTGACCGACGACAGCGACAACACCGCGACCGACCTCGCGGCCACTGTGACCGCCGACATCGACGCAAGTCTCCCCGGGGTCGCCGCCTTCGACGCCCGCGCCGGGACCGTCGACGGCCAGCGCGCGCTGATCGTCGACCTCGAAACCGACGAAGCGGTCACGGAACCGACCGTCACAGTCGACGGCCCGACGGGAGCGGCGAGCATCGCGCTCGACGGCTCGGGCACCGCGTGGTCGACGAGCATCGTCGCGCCCGTCGGCGAGGCGACGACCTACGATGTTTCGGTGGACTCGCTGACGCCCGTCGACGGGGTGACGAACGACTCGGTCGGCGTCAGTCGGACCACCGTAGTCGACGACGCCGCGCCGGCGGTCGACCTGCGTGTCAGCGAGGCCGCGACCGGCAACGCGGCCGATGGCGTCGTCGCAGACAGCGAGACTGTCCGCGTCAGCGCTACCGTCACCGACGCCGGGACCGGTGTCGCAAGCGTCACCGTCGACGCCTCGCCGCTCGGCGGGCCGGCGACGCTCGAACTCACCCACGACACGGGGGAGACCTACGCCGCCACGTTCGACCTCGCCGTCGCCGACGGGACACAGGGACCGGTCTCGCTGACCGCCAGCGCGGTCGACGCCGTCGGCAACGAGGCCACCGACGCCGACAGCGTCACCGTCGACGCCCACGGTCCCGACCTGTCGAGCGTCACCGTCACCGAATCGGGACGTGACGACACGGTCACTGCCGGCGACACCGTCCGGGTCGCGGCCACCGTCACCGACGCCACCAGCGCAGTCGGAACCGTCACCGTCGATGCCTCCTCGTTGGGCGGCCCCGCCGACCTCACGCTCACTGCGACCGGCGACGGGCGCTACGCCGCCACTTTCGAGGTCGGCTCAGCGTCCGCAGCCGACGGCAGCGTCTCGCTCACCGTCACCGCCGCGGACGTCGCCGGCAACGACGCCACCGGCTCCGACGCCCTCACCCTCGACACGGGCACACCGGAGCTCTCGGACGTCACCGTCACAGAGGCCGACAGCGACGACCTGGTCGTGGACGGCGCCACCGTCCGCGTCACGGCTACCGCGGCCGACGGGGGGACCGGCATCGAGACGGTGACCGCTGACGCCACCCCGCTGGGCGGGCCCGCCGCACTCGCGCTCACACCGACCGGCGACGGGCGCTACGCCGCGACTTTTGCGGTCGATGCACCGTCCGCAGCCGACGGCAGCGTCTCGCTCACCGTCACCGCCGCAGACGTCGCCGGCAACGACGCCACCGGCTCCGACGCCCTCACCCTCGACACCTCCCGTCCGTCGGTTTCGGGGGCCACCGTCACGCAACTCGACGGCGACGACATCGTCAGATCCGGCGACACCGTCCGCGTCAGTGCCGACGTGACCGACGCCGGCAGCGGCGTCGACGCGGTCGAAGCGCTCGTCTCCCCGCTCGGCGGCCCGAACGCGCTCACTCTCGAACCGACCGGCGAGGGCGACACCTACGCTGCCACGTTCACCGTCGCGAACCCGCCCACCCAGGACGGGCGCATCTCGGTGGTCGTCAGCGCGACCGACGTCGCCGGCAACGATGGCACCGGCTCCGACGCCGTCACACTCGACACCCGAGCGCCGACCAGGTTGGGGGAGGTGCTGGTGACCGAGGCGGGTGAGGACGACACCGTCAGGGCCGGCGACACCGTGAGCGTCGTCGCCGCTGTCAGCGACGACACCAGCGGCGTCGCAACGGTCACCGTCGACGCCTCCCCACTCGGCGGGCCCGCCGACCTCTCGCTCACCGAACAGGGGTTCTCCCACGGGGCCAGCTTCACGGTGACGAACCCGACCGCCCCGGACGGCCGCGTCTCGCCGACCGTGACGGTCACCGACGTTGCCGGCAACGAGATGACCGTGACCGACGACATCACGCTCGACACGACTGCGCCGGAGCTATCGAGCGTCACCGTTACCGAGGCCGGCAGCGACGACACGGTCACCGCCGGCGACACCGTCCGCGTCACGGCCACCGCGACCGACGCCACCAGCGCAGTCGAAACCGTCACCGTCGACGCCACCCCACTGGGCGGGCCCGCCGACTTCGCGCTCACCGCAACCGGCAACAGCGATACGTACGCCGCCACCTTCGAGGTCGACTCACCGACGGCCGCCGACGGCCCCGTCTCGCTCACCGCGACGGTCACCGACGGCGTCGGCTTCGATGCGACCGGATCCGACACCGTGACGCTGGACACCGCCGCGCCGACCGTCACGTCCGTCACCGCCACCGACGCCGACGATGCCGACGACATCGTCGCAGCGGGCGACACCGTCCGCGTCACGGCCACCGCGACTGACGCCACCAGCGGCGTCGACCGAGTGACCGTCGACGCCGCACCGCTGGGTGGCCCCGCCGACCTCGCGCTTACCGCCACCGGCGACGGCGACACCTACGCCGCCACCGTCCGGGTCGACTCACCCACCGCTGCTGACGGGGCCGTCTCGCTCGCTGTCACCGCCACCGACGGCGTCGGCCGCACCGACGACGGGACCGGCGTCGTCGGCCTCGACACCTCCCGCCCATCGGTCTCCGCGGTCACCGTCACCCAGCTCAACAGCGACGACACTGCCACGAATGGTGACACCGTCCGCATCAGCGCCAAGGTGACTGACGCCACCAGCGGCGTCGACCGAGTGACCGTCGACGCCGCACCGCTGGGTGGCCCCGCCGACCTCGCGCTTACCGCCACCGGCGACAGCGACACCTACGCCGCCACCTTCGAAGTCGAATCACCGTCCGCACCCGACGGCAGCGTCTCGCTCACCGTCACCGCCGCGGACATCGCCGCAAACAGCGCAACCGGCACCGACGCCGTCACCCTCGATACCACCGGCCCGACCGTCGCGTCCGTGACCGCCACCGACGCCGACGACGCCGACGATGTGGTCGCGGCGGGCGACACCGTCCGGATCAGCGCCACCGTCACCGATGCCGCCAGCGCAGTCGAAACCGTCACCGTCGACGCCAGCGCACTCGGCGGCCCAGCCGACCTCGCGCTCGCTCGCGACGGATCGGACACCTTCGTCGCCACGTTCACCGTCGCGGACCCGCCCGCCCCCGACGGGACCGTCTCGCTCATCGCAACGGCGACCGACAGCGTCGGGATCGACAGAAGCGGTGCCGACGCGGTCACGCTCGACACCGCCGCCCCCGATCTCTCGGCGGTCACCGTCACGCAGGCCTCGGCGCCTGGCGACCAGCCCAGTCCCGTCGACGACACGGTCACTGCCGGCGACACCGTCCGCGTCACGGCCACCGTCACCGACGCCACCAGCGGCCTCGACCGGGTGACCGTCGACACCACCGCACTCGGCGGCCCACCGGACCTCGCACTCACCGCCACCGGCAACGGCGATACGTACGCCGCCACCGTCCAGGTCGACTCGCCGGCCGCCGACGGCAAAATCACGCTCGTCGCGACGGCAACCGACGTGGCAGGCACCGACGCCACCGGGTCCGGCACTGTCACCCTCGACACGACCGCGCCCGACCTCTCGACGGTCACCGTCACCGAGGCCGGCGGCGACGACACCGTCACGAATGGTGACACCGTCCGCGTCACGGCCACCGCCGCCGACGCCACCAGCGGCGTCGACCGGGTCACCGTCGACGCCTCCCCACTTGGCGGACCCAGCGAACTCACACTCACCGCCACCGGCGACGACGATACCTACGCCGCCACCGTCCAGGTCGACGCACCGGTCGCCGCCGACGGCTCCGTCTCGCTCACCGCGACGGTCACCGACGGCGTCGGTCGCACCGACGACGGGACCGACGCAGTGACCCTCGACACCGCCGCGCCGACCCTCTCGGCGGTCACCGTCACCGAAGCCAGTGGTGACGATACGGTGACGACCGACGACACCGTCCGCGTCACGGCCACCGCCACCGACACCACCAGCGGCGTCTCGACGATCGTCGTCGACGCCACCGCACTCGGCGGCCCACCGGACCTCGCGCTCACCGCCACCGGCAACGGCGACACCTACGCCGCCACCGTCCAAGTCGACGCGCCGGCCGCCGCCGACGGCTCCGTCTCGCTCACCACGACAGTCACCGACGGCGTCGGTATCAACACGGCCGGATCCGACACCGTGACGCTGGACACCGCCGCGCCGACCGTCACGTCCGTCACCGCCACCGACGCAGACGACGCCGACGATGTGGTCGCGGCGGCCGACACCGTCCGGATCAGCGCCACTGCGACCGACGCCACCAGCGGCGTCTCGACGATCATCGTCGACGCCTCCCCACTAGGTGGCCCCGCCGACCTCGCACTCACCGCCACCGGCAACGGCGACACCTACGCCGCCACCGTCCAGGTAGACGCGCCGGCCGCCGCCGACAGCTCCGTCTCGCTCATCACGACGGTCACCGACGGCGTCGGCCTTTCCGACACCGGCGCCGACAGCGTCACCGTCGACACCGCCGCGCCAGAACTCTCCGCGATTACGGTCACGCAGGCCTCGATACCGGGCGACCAGCCCAGCCCCGTCGATGACACTGTGACGACCGGCGACACCGTCCGCGTCAGCGCCGCCGTCACCGACGCCACCAGCGGCGTCGACCGAGTGGTCGTCGACGCGACCGCGCTCGGCGGTCCCGCCGCCCTCGCACTCACCGCCACCAGCGACGGGAGCTACGCCGCCATCTTCGAAGTCGAATCACCGTCCGCCGCCGACGGCCCCGTCTCACTCGAACCGACCGCGACCGACCTCGCCGGCAACGACGCGAGCGCGACCGACGCGGTGACCCTCGATACCGACGCGCCGACCCTCTCGGCGGTCACCGTCACCGACCCATCTGCGAGCGGTGACGATACGGTGACGACCGGCGACACCGTCCGCGTCAGCGCCGCCGTCACCGACGCCACCAGCGGCGTCGGAACCGTCACCGTCGACGCCTCACCGCTGGGCGGTCCCGCCGCCCTCGCGCTCACACCGACCGGCAACGGCGACACCGTCGCCGGCACTGTCCGGGTCGAATCGCCGTCCGCGCCCGACGGACGCGTCGCGCTCACTCTCACCGCGGCAGACCGGGTCGCCCGGACGACGACCGGGGCCGACGCCGTCACCCTCGACACGGCGCCAGCGGCGGTCACCGACCCGACAGCCACGGACGCGACAGACGGGAACGGCGCCGTCGCCGAGGGCGACGCGATCAGGGTGTCGGTTTCGGCCACCGACCCGTCGGGCGCGACGGTACAGGCCGACCTCTCGGCGTTCGGCGCCGGGTCGGCCGTCGCGCTCGAACCGGTCAGCGGCGACCGCTACGCCGCGACAGTCACCGTCACCGATCCGCCCGCCGCCGACGGTGACCACCGCGCCGTCTTCAGCGTCGTCGACGGCGCCGGCAACCACGAGACCGTCGCCGCGCCCGCCCCCACGCTCGACACGACCGATCCCGACATCTCGTCGGTCTCCGTCGCACACGCGCCGGGCGACGCGCCCGAGAGCGGCGACGATATCGTCACAGTCGGCGACACCGTCCGCGTCAGCGCCGAGGTCGTCGACGGTGCCAGCGGCGTCGAATCGGTCGTCGTCGACGCCGCACCGCTGGGTGGCCCCGCTGCCCTCGCGCTCACCGTCACCGGCGACGGTGACACTTACGCCGCCACGTTCCAGGTCGACTCGCCGGCCGCCGCCGACGGCCCCGTCTCGCTCGAAGCGACCGCGACCGACCTCGCTGGCAACGATGCAGCCGGGACCGACGCAGTAACCCTCGATACCGCCGCGCCGACCGTTTCGGCGGTCACCGTCACCGAGTTTGGCGGCGACGACACGGTGACGAGCGGCACCACTGTCCGGGTCTTGGCCACCGTCACCGACGCCACCAGCGGCGTCGGAACCGTCACCGTCGACGCCGCACCGCTCGGTGGGCCGGAAGCGCTCGCGCTCACACCCGGCGACGACGACACGTACACCGCAACGTTCGACGTGGCCACACCGCCCACCACCGACGGCCCCGTCTCGCTCACCGTCACTGCCGTCGACACCGCCGGCAACGTCGTGTCGGCCGAGGACGCCCTCACCCTGGACACCGCTGCACCGGCCGTCGGGTCAGTGGTCGTCACCGAAGTCGTGCCCGACGGGAACGGAGAACGCGTGGACGGCGTGGTTACCACCGGTGACACCGTCCGGGTCAGCGCCACCGTCACCGACGCCACCAGCGGCGTCGACCGGGTCACCGTCGACGCCGCACCGCTCGGCGGGCCGGAAGCGCTCGCGCTCACCCCGACCGGCGACGGCGATACCTACGCCGCCACCGTCGCGGTTGCCACCCCGTCCGCTTCCGACGGGTCGGTCGCGCTCACTGTCAGCGCCACAGACCGCGTCGGACTCACCGCCAGCGGCACCGACGCCGTTACACTCGACACCACCGCGCCGACCCTCTCGGCGGTCACCGTCACCGACCCATCTGCGAGCGGTGACGACACGGTCACCGCCGGCGACACCGTCCGCGTCAGCGCCACCGTCGCGGACGAGACCGGCGGCGTCGCGACTGTCACCGTCGATGCGAGCGCGCTCGGCGGCCCCGCCGAACTGGAACTCGATCGCAGTGACGGTGGTGCGAACACCTACACCGCTACCGTCCCGGTGGCGAGTCCGCCGGCTTCCGACGGCCGCGTCTCGCTCACTGTGACCGCCGCCGACGTCACCGGGAGCGAGGCCAGCGGGACCGACGCGGTGACCCTCGACACCACCGCGCCCGTGGTGACGACCGTGACGGCCGCGCGCGCCGACGGGGCCGAGATCGTCGGCCCGGGGCAGACCGTCGAGGTAACCGCCACCGTCACCGACGAGACGAGCGACGTTTCCCGGGTGACCGTCGATGCGAGCGCGCTCGGCGGCCCTGCCGACTTCGCGCTCACGGCCGGGGAAGGCGACACCTACACCGCCACGTTCACGGTGGGGAGTCCCGCCGCCGCGGACGGCCGTGTCTCGCTCCCGATCACGGCGGTCGACACCGCCGGACCGACCGGGACAGGCGCCGACGCGGTGACCCTCGACACCCGGGCGCCGACGGTCGGCTACCTCACCGTCGCTCCGGCGGACGGCAACGAGGTCGTCCTGCCCGGCGACACCGTGGAGGTCCGGGCGACGGTCGGCGACGCCGGTTCTGGGATCGAGACTGTCACGGTCGACGCCGCCCCGCTCGGTGGTCCCGCCGCCCTCGAACTCACGCACGAGGAGCGTGACGCGGCCCGGGACTACTACCGCGCGACCGTCACGGTCGCGGAACCGCCCGCCGCCGACGGCCCCGTCTCGCTCGACCTCACCGCCACCGACCGCGCCGGCCGCACCGCCTCGGCCGTCGAATCCCGCACGCTCGACGCGGCCGGCCCGGACATCAGGGAGGCCACCGTCAGCGGGCCGGACGGGGCAAGCGTCGTCGCACCCGGCGATACCCTCCGCGTCGCTGCCACCGTCACCGACGGCGCCACTGGCGTCGAATCGGTGGTCGTGAACGCGAGCGTGCTCGGTGGCCCCACGGACCTCGCGCTCACCGCCGAGGAGGGCGACACCTACGCCGCCACCGTCGAGGTGGCGAGTCCCGCCGCCGCGGACGGGCGCGTCTCGCTCGCCCTCACCGCAACCGACGGAGCCGGCCACACGGGAACCGGAGCCGCCGTGGTGACCCTCGATACCGAAGCGCCGTCGGTCGCGCTCTCGCGAGACGGGCCCGACCGGGTCGCCGGCGGGACCGCGACGCAACTCGCGTGGACCGCCAGCGACGACGTCGAGCGCGTGACGCTCGCATACTCGACGGACGGCGGTGACACCTGGACGCGTACGACTGCCGCGACGGCGGGCGGGTCGACCGAGTGGACGGTCCCACCGGTCGACGGGTCGATGCTGGTCCGCGCGACGGCCACCGACCGTGCCGGTTTCACCGCGACCGACCGGACCGAAGCGTTCGAAATCGATTCGACGGCGCCGACGGTCACCGACCTCACCGCCACCCACGGAGCGGGCGGGAACGTCACCGTGACCGTCGCGACCGACGAACCGATCACCGGACTCCGGGGCACCCTCGACGGCCCCGGGACGGGGACGCTCGCCGTCGATGAGTTTCACCGAGTCGACGACGAGGACGGATACGTCTACGCCGCACGCGTCACAGTCCCGGTCGACGGCACCTACGAGGTCGCGCTCGACCGAGTCCGGGACGCCGTCGGCCACGCGACCGACGCTGAGCAGTCGGCGACCGTGACCGTCGCCGGGGTCGACACCCCGACCGACACCGAAACCCCGACCGACACCGAAACCCCGACCGAGACACCAACGCCAGCCGACACCGACACTCCGACCGACACCGACACCGAGACTCCGACCGACGGCAACACCGGTACCGAGACCCCGGCCGAGACACCCACGCCGGCCGACACCGACACTCCGACCGAGACAACCGAGGATCCCGACACGGGCGGGACGACCGCGCAAGCGGCTACCGACCGCCCCGCGACCGCGACGAGCGCGGCGACTCCGGGGGCGACGGCACCCTCGCCGGCCGAGCGGCCCCAGGCCTTCGCCGACGATGGCGAGTCGGACGACGGTCCGTGGACGCCCGGGCTTCCGACGCTCCTCGGGGCCATCGCCGTGCTCGGCGGCGCCCTCGGTGCCGGCGTGGTGTTGCTCCGGCGCTGGTGACCCGTCCCGGGCCACCGGCGACCCGTCGGCGAGCGCACAGACAGCGAACGCCGGAGTAGTTTCGCTGTGATACCGGGTGCAGAAACGAACCACTCAAGTGCGTGGCACCCCTCGAAGGTGGTATGGCAGCGAACGCGGATCCCGAGGCGAAAAATCAGGACGCGTGCCCGGTCGTGGACTCGGTGGAGCAGATCGGGTCACAGTGGCGGCTGGTCGTCCTCTACGACTTGCAGGACGGTGAGAAGCGGTTCAACGAACTCAAGCGCTCGACCGGCGCGAGTTCGCGAACGCTCTCGCGCGTGCTCGACGACCTGCAGGAGCTTGGTTTCGTGGACCGCCGACTCGAGGAGGACGCCCCGGTGGCGACGTTCTACTCGCTGACCGACCGCGGGCGCTCGCTGTGTCCTGTCTTCGACGCCATCGAGTCGTGGGCCGACGAGTGGCTCGGTGAGGGCGCCCAGCAGGAGGAGACGGACGCCGACGCGACCGCCGAGGCAGTCGCCAGCGAGTGACTGTCGCCGGCCACCAGTAGTCGATTTCGAATCGACCCAGGCTGTCGGGTTCTAGTAAAAAACGGGCGTCTATCTGGACGAGTCTATGCCAGCTAGCGATATTTTTGAGTATCCGGGTTAACAGCACGACTATCCGTGTGGCCGCGGTCCGTACACGTGCTGGCCGGCGACCCAGCGAGCTACGATGGACGATACATGACGACACAACCCGAAGTCACGACTGACACCGCGCTGTGGGTACTGAGCGTCCGGGCGCGGCAGGCGGTAGTACGCCGGGTGGGCAAACGAGACGGGCCCGTGACAGTCGATCAGCTCGTGAATGCGTTGCGAGACAGGGACATCGGACACCAGAGGGCGGACGCCGGCGTCGGTCTGTCTCTCAAACTCCGGCACGTCCACCTCCCGATGCTCGCCGACGCGGGCGTGGTCGCGTTCGACTCCGACGGCGAAACGGTCCGGGAGGGGACACGCTTCGCGGCCGTGCGCTCGCTGCTGGAAGCTATCGACGAACACCGGACGGGCCCGTCGGCAGGAAGCTACCGACCGCGTCAGGAGCTCCACGACTGAACTCGCAGGTGTCCGCGCTGTGGAACCGCGGTCGAGGCCGTGCTGACGGCGGCCGACCCGGGGACCGAGTCACCGACCCGGCCCTGCCAGTGACCCTGTCCACCGATGGACGCTACTGACTGTTCCACAGCACTGACTGTTCGACGTTACTCACCGAGCGACCTGCTCACTCGGTGCTGACGTCGACGACGCCGTCGCTTCCGAGCAGGACATCGGTTCCAGCGTAAGAAAACGAGACTGCAAGCGTCGTCCCGTCGTCGGTCGTCAGTGCGTCGAGCGCGTCCGTGTCGATGCTGCGGTGAAGCGGTGGGAGGTCGGTCGGGTCGCGACCGGTCGCAGCCGCGACGGCGTCGACGACGACCATCGAAGGGCGGTCGTCGTCGCCGCAGCGGCGTCGGGTACGCTCCGCGCGCCGGTTCGTTGGCGTGTCGCAATCTGGCGTCTCCGGACCGGGATATTCGGGACACATTATGTATCATTACTCGACACGGTGGGACGAGCGACTCGTCTCTCCGTGTTCAGTACCTTCGCTGCCGGCCGGAATAACTCTGTTGTGAGTGTTCGGGTGACAGCACCCTACGCTCGGTCGCTCTCGAGCTGCCAGGTGAACAGCGTCTTCAGGACGACGACGAGGGTGTTCGTCGAGCCGGTCCCCCAGATGGCGGTCTCGTCGCGCGCTTCCGACGGGTGTACCCCGTCCCCGTCGACGAGGACGCTGACGAGTGTCTTCTCCCGGTCGACCATGAGCAAGCGGCCGGCGGGGGTGTCCGACCACTCCCACAGTGACTCGAACACGTCGGCGTCGGGCACCCGCTCGTGCAGTTGTTGCTCGGAGGAGCGGGACATCTCCGCGAGGCGGATCGAGACGTCACGGTCGCCCGCAGCCGAGAGGACTTCGCCGACCGGTTCGGTGAGCAGGTCCTCCGCGGTCATGTAGACGACCTCCTCCTCGGCGGTCGCGACGAAGTCGACGACGCGCTCGGTCACCGTGTCGCGGCCGGTCACCGTCCAGACACCGCGCTGTTCGTTGGCCCGCTCGGGCGCGGCGAGTCCGTCCAGCGCGTCCGTCAGCGTCTCGATCCGGTGGTCGTACTCCTGTGTGAACTGTCGGCCCGTCGTCTCCGTCGAGATGGCCCAGAAACGCTTCGGGTTCGACTGTTTCACGTCCACGAGCCCCCGGTCCTGGAGCTCGGCGGCGGCGTCGTAGACGCGCGTTCGAGGCACGTCCGCGACCTCGCTGACGTCCTCGGCGGTCCCCTCACCGAGGCTGACGAGCGCGACAAACGTCCGCGCGGCGTACGTGCTGAGACCGAGCGCTGTGAGCTGCTCGATGGCCGTGGACCGTGCTCGGTCCGATGAGTCTACTGGCATTGAATCGTCTCCAACTGGAAAACCACCACGAGGGTGGCCCGACGACCGGCGAAGCGGTTGGGACCCAGTCCGCCGGCCGCCACGTCCACCTCCGTATGCGAACCGTATAGAAGTATTGTGATTAAGTGAGTGAACGCCCGGATAGGGCCAGTCGGTCCGGACCGACCACGCCGTGCGAGCCGGGATGTGTGAGTCGGCGGGCCACAGCGTGTCCGCGGAAGCGAGCGGTGTCCACCTGACCACTACTAAACGTCTGGGGGCCGTCGGGACAAATACGGTAGATGGTTGGGACCCATGAACGATATTTCACCACAAGAACACGCAGTCGAACTGCTCCAGCAGCTCGGCCTCAAGGAGTACGAGGCGCGGGCGTTCGTCGCGCTGACGCGCCGCAAACGCGGGACGGCCAAGGAGATAAGCGAGACATCCGACGTGCCGCGGACGCGGGTCTACGACGCGATACGCGTACTGGAATCGAAAGGTCTGGTCGAGACTCAGCACACGAACCCGCAGGTGTTTCGCGCTGTGCCCATCGACGAGGCGGTCGCGTCGCTGGAAGCTGAGTACCGCGAGCGGACCGAGAGTCTGCGGAAGTCGCTCGGTTCCCTGGAAGTCGTCGACACCGACGCCAGCGAGGACGTCACCCACGAGGTATGGGCGCTGTCGGGTGGTCAGGGTATCACGAGTCGGACCCGACGGCTGATCGACGAGGCCGAACAGGAGTGTGTCCTGATCATCGGCCACGAGAACGTCTTCACCGACCGGCTAGCGAGTCGCCTGCGTGCGGCCCACGAGCGTGGCGTCGACGTGGTCGTCGGCACCATCACCGAGGACCTCCGTGACACCGTTCGCGACGCGCTCCCGGACGTGGAGTCGTTCGTCTCCGGACTGGAGTGGCTGCGCCAGTCCGCCCTTCCCGGCGACGAGACCGAAATCAGCCGCCTGCTGCTGGTCGACGGCGAGACGATCCTCGTGAGTTCGTTTACCGCGAGCATGGACGGACGAACCCACGAAAAGGGGGTCTTCGGCCGCGGGTTCGACAACGGCCTCGTCACCATCATCCGTCGGCTGATGGCGACGGGCCCCACCGACATCGGACGTGATTCCTGAGCGGGCCCCACCCACATCGGACGTGATTCCTGAGCGGGCCACCCGATGACCGTGGCGGAGCCATCCGGTCTGGTGCTGTGGATAGTGAGTCCGCAGTGCTATCGATGACGGCTCCACAGAACGTCGGGGGTGGCGATTCCCGCACCGCGAACGACGATTCGATATAGCGTTATGAGCTTTATTCCGGTGCTGGGGGCGACGCGTCGGCCTTTTGCCTCTCGGGCGAGTACGGGCCGCTAATGGTCCAGAACGTCGCAAGCGTGATGACCGAGCTGGAGCCCGAGGACTTCTATCTCCTCTCCGGGGTCGAGCAGGGGATGCGCTTCTCGGAGTACGTCGCCCGCGGGAAGCTCCCCGAGTTCTCGCGACTCACCACCGAGAACGTCGACTACCGACTGGACCGCTGTGAGGACCGCGGCCTGGTCGAGCGCAAGACAATCCAGTACGAGGGGTTCAAGCTCACCTTCGAGGGGTACGACGCGCTCGCGCTGCACGCCTTCGTCGAACGGGACACCTTCGACGGCGTCGGCGCCCCGCTGGGCGTCGGCAAGGAGAGCGACGTCTACGAGGTGCGCTCCTTTCGTCCGCTCGCGCTGAAGTTCCACCGCGAGGGCTACACCAATTTCCGCGAGGTGATGAAAGAACGGGAGTACACCGCCGACCGCGACCACGTCTCGTGGCAGTACACCGCGCGCAAGGCCGCCGAGCGCGAGTACGACGCTCTCGAAACGCTGTATCCCGACGTGTCGGTCCCCCAGCCGATCGACCACAACCGCCACGCCCTGGTCATGGAGAAAGTCGACGGCGTCGAGCTCTCGCGGACGAAACTCACCGATCGGCAGGTGGTGCCGGTTCTCGACCTCGTCCTCGACGAGATGGCGACAGCCTACGCCGCAGGCTACGTCCACGCCGACATGAGCGAGTACAACGTGTTCGTCACCGAGGCGGGCGTCGTGGTCTTCGACTGGCCCCAGGCCGTCCCCACGGATCACGACAACGCGCGCGACCTCCTCGAACGCGACGTCGAGAACGTCGTCGGCTACTTCGCCCGCAAGTACCCCTCGCACGTCGAGAGCGTGGACACCACGGCCCTCGCCGGTGCGCTCGCCGACGATTCCTTCGAGAGCGTCGCCGAATACGCCGACTGAGAAGCTCTTCACGCCGGTTCGCAGTTTTTGGCCAGTTGAGTTCGACGGAAGTTGCCGCCGCTCGCGATGCCGATAAACCATATGTCGCGATATCAAATTCGAAGCGGTCGGCGAACGCCGGGACACAGACCCAAGGCGAAACCAAGTCCGAGGGCGACTCTCAGCGGCGATTTCGAAATCCAGTCGCGGGTGTCGGGCTCGCGGGAGCGAGTCTCGGTCGGTGCGGGCGCGCGGTTCGAAGGCCTTTTGAGCGCGAGCGGGGTACAGACGGGTATCTCGCTGGGTGGTCGGGCACCAGCGGGCACCTGCCTGTGCAGGTCGGGATGTGAACCGGCCGGGTCTGACTCGGCCGGTTTGAACCACGCAACGCCCGGCGGTGAACACCCATGGCAAAGAGCTTCTACACCTACATCCGGGACGCCTGGAAGGACCCGGACGACGGCAAGCTGGCGGAGTTGCAGTGGCAGCGAAAACAGGACTGGCGCGAGGAGGGCGCGCTCGAACGCATCGAGCGCCCCACCCGTCTCGACCGCGCGCGCTCGCTCGGCTACAAGGCCAAGCAGGGCGTCGTGGTCGTCCGCGCATCGATCCGGAAAGGCGGCGCTCGCAAGCAGCGCTTCGTCGCGGGCCGGCGTACCAAGCGCCAGGGCGTCACCCGCATCACGCGCCGGAAGAACCTCCAGCGCGTCGCCGAGGAGCGCACCACCCGCGTCTACCCGAACCTCCGCGTGCTCAACTCCTACTCCGTCGGGCAGGACGGCAGCCAGAAGTGGTTCGAAGTGATCCTCGTCGACCCCGAACACCCCGCGATCCAGAACGACGATGACCTCTCGTGGATCTGCGAGGACCAGCACACCGACCGCGCGCTGCGCGGCCTCACCAGCGCCGGCCAGCGCAACCGCGGGCTGAACAACCGCGGCAAGGGCACCGAACGCACCCGCCCGAGTCTCTCCAGCAACGAGAACCGCGGCCGATAATCGACCGGACGAACCGCTCGTCCACCGTTTTGCCGCTCTCAGCTCCTGATAGTCGTTATTGTGGCGATGTCCCAGGACGCGACGACACCGGGGTCGTCGTGATCCCGAAGTAATCTACGGTGGCCACCGTGAGTCGCGACTGTGTGTCACGCGCCGAACCGACGAAAACGAAGTCCCACGGCGACTCTCGCGGTCAGGCGGCGTGACTGGTCACGCCGTCGGCGTCGGAGGGTGAGTCGCTCTCCCCACCGGGGGAGACGGCGCTGACCGCGTAGAAGGTCGCCTCCGGGTCGCGGTGACGCCGCCAGTGGACCCACGTCCGGACGAGCAGGTAGCCCCGGCGGAGTCGCCCGAGCTGTGGCGTCTCGGTGAGCACGTCGTAGCCGCGCGAGCGGATCAGCCGGTGGTGTTCGGCGTAGAAGACGGCCGACAGCAGGACGCCGAACTGGCAGTCCTCCGGAAGCATGCGGATACCGGCGACACCCTCGCGGTAGAGGCGCTCGGTGCGCTGGAGTTCGTGCCGCATCGCCGCGGCGAACCCCTCAGTGTCGTTCGCCTCGGCGAGGTCGGCTTCGGTGACGCCGTACCGCTCCAGGGTCTCCTGGGGGAGGTACACCCGGCCGTAGTCGCGGACGTCCTCGCGGACGTCTCGCAGGAAGTTGGTCAGCTGGAACGCCTCGGCCAGCGCGGCGGCGTGAGGGGCGGCCCGCTCGCGCTCGTCGTCGGTCATGTCCATCGCCGCCATCATCATGTTCGCGACGGCGACCGACGAGCCCCGCATATACTCGACCAGGTCCGCGAAGGTGTCGTACCGGGACTGGTCGATATCCTGGACCATCGCGTCGACGAAGACATCGATCTCCTCGTCGTCGATCCCCTTCTCGTCGGCGAGCGACCGGAACGCCGCCAGCACCGCCGCGTCGTCCTCGGGGAGTGTGGTGGTGTCGCCCGCCGCCGCCGGGTCTGTCTCGCCGAGAGCGGCCGCCCGGATCGCTTCGAGACGGCGCCGCTGCTCGTCGGGGTCGGGAGCGTCCGCCCGGTCGACGACATCGTCGGCTACCCGGAAGAACGCATAGAGGACGTACGTCGCTCGACGGACCCGCTCCGGCAAGAGCAGGGTGGCGACGTAGAACGTCCGCCCCGTCCGCTTCTGTATCTGCTTGCTCGTATCGATCTGGTCGCTCCCTGGCATTGTTTGGGGTGGTGGCGCCGACCGGCGGACGCCGCGGCCGTGGAAAACGACACCCACCGGGGGGACCACGATTCTGACCGCGGGGCCAATCGGCTCTCTGTGTCTACATATTCGTGAGAGATTTAATAAACTGGGGACCAAACTGGTTTGGTCGGGCGGTCCCGTCCGGTGACCGCGTCGTCATTGCGGCGGGTTGACGAACAGCCCGTCCGCGACGGCGACCGCACAGACCAGCGATGCCGCGCCGAGCAGCGTCGACGCAGGCAGTGCGAACACCTGCGCGAGGACGAGCGCGGCGACGAACACGACCGGTATCACTACCAACAGGAGATCGTACCGCGAGAGCGGTCGGTCGGCGGTCCTCTCTTGCCGAACGTAGTTCGGATCCCTGCTGCTAGTTGCCACCTATCCGTCACCTCTCAGCAGCTACTAGTCCGGTGATCCCACTAAAATGTTATGCCCGTGAAGTTCTACGAACACACTCCGAACGCCGATTGAACCGCCAAAAAATATCTCTGTATTATTTTCATAGCTACCGGTCGAACGCGTACCGACGGTGCACGACGGACGAGATCGCTACTGCCTTCCTCTGTCGTATGAGCGTTCGACGGGGAGCGGAGAGGTCGACAGCGCGGTCGTGAGTGGAGGCAAAACCGAGTGAGAAGAGCAGAGTCGAGGGCGAGCGTCAAGCGTGGAAGCGGGAGCGAGCGTCAAGCGTGGAAGCGGGAGCGAGCGTCAAGCGTGGAAGCGGGAAGGAGCGTCAAGGGTGGCGTCGGAGCCAAACGCGAAAAGCGGCGTCGGAACCGAGTGGAAAAAGCAGGGTCGACGCAGCGGGGTCAGTCCTCGTCGTCGACGACTTCGAGGCCGCGGTTGTTGACCGCCTCGGGGTCGAGACCGATCTCCTGGAGGAACTGCTTGTACTCGCGTTCGCACTGTTCGGCGTCTTGCTGCTTGTCGGAGGCGTGCTGACAGAGCGCGGCCAGATCCTCGGGCACGTCGTTGGTGGCGACGATCCAGTGGTTGATCAGGTCGGACAGGCGGCGGATGGGTGAGGTGAAGTGGCCGTAGATCTCGAAGTTGAGCGCGTGGTGGCCGCCGAACGGGTCGCTCATGTACTTCGCGCGCGGCATCACGAACATCACCGCGCGCTGGATCTTGTCGAGCTGGCGCGCGGGCGCCTGTTCGAGCGTCGCGTTGACGGCTTTGCGGGGGTCGTCCCAGGCTTCACCCGGAATAGAGACACCGTTCAGGTCCTGGATCTCCCGCAGCGCCTCGTCCCACTCGTCCGGGGAGGGCTGGGGGTGGACGCGGTACATCGCCTCCACACCTCTGTCCCACATGAGTTCGTGCGTGACGGCCTTGTTGGCCTTGAGCATGCACTCCTCGATGATGGTGTGGGCGCGGTCGCGGGCGGGGTTCAGTACGAGCGAGCCGTCCTCCTTGCGCTGTTCGTGCATGCGGTCGGCCAGTTCCCAGACGAGTTCGGTCTTCTCGGCCAGGTCGACCTCGGGGTCTTCGAGCAGGTCGTCGGCGCTATCGGGGTCGTCGAGGAGGGTCTCACACTCGGAGTAAGTGAGGCGCGCGTCGGACTCGATGACCGATTTGTAGATGTCTATCTCCTCGTAGGAGAGCGTCTCCGGGTCGAGGTGCATCTCGACGGTGTGGGCCAGGCGCTCCTCGTTGGGGACCAGCGAGCAGACCGTCTCCGCCAGCGTCGGCGGGAGCATGTGGATGGTGTAGGCCGGGAGGTACGTCGTGTTCGCGCGCTCGCGAGCGCTCTCCCACATCGCGGTGTCGGGCGTGACGTAGTGGGTCACGTCGGCGATGTGAACCCAGAGGACGTACTCCTCGTCGCGTTTCTCGACGGAGATGGCGTCGTCGAAGTCCTGGGCGTCGATGGGGTCGGTCGTCCAGGTCGTCATCTCCCGCAGGTCGCGGCGCTCGTCGAGTTCGGACTCGATCTCCGCGTCGAGCCCCTCCGTCGCGGCCTCGGCCTCGTCCATCACCTCGGCCGGGAAAGCGTCGGGGATCTCGAACTTCTCCAGCAGGTCGTCGCGCTTGTTCTCGATGTGGCGGGCCATCTCCTCGTCGATCTCGACGGGACCCTGGCCCTCGACGGTCCCCGCCTCGGCCTGCGCGTCCTGGTCGCTCATGGCCGGGCCTTTGACGACTGTACTGATAGTCTTTCTGTG
>Ga0207757_100276_pt1 | contig 38674 bp, 43 predicted proteins | sample A23P3SouthBayCA_2_FD_187752 | JGI IMG/M metagenome (GOLD analysis project Ga0207757, IMG submission 187752) | Aerobic enrichment media microbial communities from Eden Landing Ponds, California, USA - A23 P3 (2) (SPAdes) | ecosystem: Environmental > Aquatic > Marine > Unclassified | place...
CCCATGCGAGCGTGGGTAGCCAAGCCAGGCCAACGGCGCAGCGTTGAGGGCGCTGTCCCATAGGGGTCCGCCGGTTCAAATCCGGTCCCACGCATCGCATCGGCGCGAACGAACGTGAGCGCCGGAAGATGCACGACGGGATTTGAATCAGGGAGAACGCGCGAGCGTTCGACCGTGGTTCGAATCCGGTCCCACGCATCGCACGAGGCGGGGGCGACCCGCCGACCGCGGAGGCACACGCCGACGCGGCGATGCAGGTGATTCCCGTTCGGGACATCACCCACGCACAACTTCTCCCGACACTACTCGACCAGCGGCGGCGACGCCGACGACGAAGCGTTGACGTACGCTCGCCACGAACCCCGGGTATGATTCCGTTACACGCCGTCGTCGGCGTGGCGTCGCCGGGTCTGTTCGCCGTCGTGAGCGTCGCCGCCCTCGGAGCGGCGGTCCTCCTCGGCCTCGCCTTCGCCGCCTTCGTCCGACGGCGCTCGCGCCCGTATCTCCTGATCGTCGCCGCGTTCGCGGCGTTGCTCGGCCGGTCGGCCGTCGTCGCCATCAGCGCGCTCGGCTGGCTCTCGCCGACCAACCACCACCTCTTCGAACACGGCCTCGACGTGGTGCTGGTCGCGCTCGTCGTCGGCGCGGTGTACTACGCCCGGACCGTTCGACGGGAGGTGTCGGCGTCGTGACGGCCCAACGCGAGCGCATCCACCAGTACGTCGTCGGTCACCCGGGCGTCCACTTCAACGAACTCGCCCGGGAACTCGACCTCGCGACGGGACAGGTCCAGTATCATCTCAAGAAACTCCGCCGGGCAGACGAGGTGGTCTCCGAGTCGCTGTACGGCCGAACGCACTACTACACGCCGGAGTACGACGACTGGGAGCGTGACGCCGTCGCCGTGTTGCGCCGAGAGACGGCGCGGGACGTGTTGCTCTACCTGATCGAGGAGGGACCGAGCGCGCCCGATCCGGTCGCGTCGGATCTCGGCATCGCGCGGAGCACGCTGGAGTGGCACCTCGACCACCTAGTCGAACAGAATCTCGTCGAGAAACGGCGCGACGACCGACGGCACGTGACGCTCGCGCTGTCCCGGCCCGCCGAGACGGTCGAGTTGCTCCGCTTGATCGAACCCACCGTCCCCGAACGGCTGGTCGACCGGTTCACGCGACTGGTCGACAGCCTCGTGAGCGAATAGCGTTCGAGAGCCGAACCACAATCCGCTTTGGCGCGAGCCCCCAAGAGCCGACGAATGCCTCTCGACGGCAACGCAGACGGCCGCTCGCGCCGTTCGATCCTAAAGGCCGCCGTCGCGCTCGGTAGCGCGAGCGCGCTCAGTGCGTGTCTCGACCGCGGGGGTGACGAACCCGTACCGACGGGTGACCCCGCCGCCAAACCCGCCCGACAGCACGCGTGGCGCGAGTACGTCCGCCACGACGACCACGGCAACACGCAGCTACCGAGCCACCAGATCCTCCTGTACCTGACCCTCGATGGCGACGCCCCGCCGTCGGCCGACGACCGCGACGCCCTCGCCGCGTCGCTCGACGCACTCGACCGCGCGTACGCGTGGAGTCACGAGGGACTCCTCCACTCCATCGCCTACTCGCCGGCCTACTTCGACCGGTTCGACGCGTCGTTACCCGACGGGATCGACCTCCCCGAACCGACGGCGCTCTCGCCGTTCGAGTCGCCCACCTTCGACCGACAGGACGCGGTCCTCCACCTCGCCAGCGACCGCGCCGACGCTTTGCTGGAGGCTGACCGCGCCCTGCGGGGCGAGCGCGACGACGCGAACGGCGTTTCGATACCCACCCTGCCCACGACGGTCGACTCCCGACGGACGGGCTTCGTCGGTGCTGGTCTCCCCGCGAAGCACCAAGACGCCGCGGGCATCCCCGACTCCAAGCCGGTTCCCGAGGCGTCGCCGCTGTTCATGGGCTTCGCGGCCGGTTTCCGCGGGAATCAGGCGACCGAGGACTACGTCACGCTCCAGTCGGGCCCCTTCGCCGGCGGGACGACGAAGGTGATCGCTAACCTCCGCCAGCGACTCGCGGACTGGTACGAGGAGCAGTCCCACGAGGAACAGGTGATGGAGATGTTCAGCCCCGGTCACGCCGAGGAGGGGCTGGTCGAGGGAATCGGCGCCAACCTCGGCGCCGACAGCAAGATCGACCAGTTCGTCGACGCCCTCGAATCGGACGCACGGGAGTACGGCCGCGTGGGCCACGCCCAGAAGGCCGCACGGGCGAACCGCGACGACGACGGCAACGTGCGTCTGCTTCGTCGTCACTTCGAATCGACCGACGACATCGGCTCTGACCAGAAGGTGGCGAGCCTCCACTTCCCGTCGCTCCAGCGCCGGATCACTACGTTCGAGGCGGTGCGTCGGGCGATGAACGGCACCGACCTGACGGAGGTGACGCCCGCGATTCGCCAGCGGGTCAACAACGGCATTCTGGAGTACATCTTCGTGCGGCGGCGGGGCTACTTCCTCGTGCCGCCACGTCGCCACCGCGCGTTCCCGACGCCCCGACCTGCGTGAACGGTTCGAGAACCGGACCAGAACCTGTTTTGACCCCGAACCCCGAGCGAGGAGCATGAAACGCCGCAGACTGCTCCGGACGGGCACGCTCGCGCTCGCCAGCACGCTCCCGCTCGCCGGGTGTTCGACTCTCGTCGAAACGCGTGCGGCGGGCGTACCGCCGGTGCCGGAAAACCGCCCGGACGGCGTCTACCACCCGAGCCACGTCGAGGGAATGGCGATGGCCGGCACGTCGTCGGGCGGCGACTACGCACTCGGCCTGTTCTACAGCTACCCCCACCGGTTCTGGAACGTCAACGGAGACAGCGTCTCGCTGACCGAAATCGACTCCGACGACGCCGTCCACCTGATGGCGAGCGTCTGGGACCCCGAGACGGGAACGGTCCTGCCGGACACCGGCCTGTCGCTGGAGATCTATCGCGACGGCTCGCTCGTCTCACAGGAGGCCATCTACCCCATGCTCTCCCAGCCGATGGGCTTTCACTACGGCGCGAACTTCGGCCTAGATGGCGAGGGCGCCTACGACGTTCGGTTGAGCGTCGGCGCGGTGTCGACCCGGCGGACCGGCGCGTTCGCGGATCGGTTCGAGCAGCCCGCGACCGTCGAGATTCCCTTCGAGTACAGCGAGGCGGCGAAAAACGAGATTTCGTTCAAAGTGTTCGACGAGGAGGCGGCGACGCCGGGCGCCGTCGATCCCATGTCGATGGACGCGCTTCCGGACGCCTTCGCACCGCTCGAATCGAATCTGCCGGGGACGGTCCTCGGATCGGCGATGAGCAACGACGCCAAACTCGTCGCCACCGCGTTGGAGACGCCGCCGGAGGGAGTGGCGGGCGACGGCACCTATCTCGCCGTCTCGGCGCGCACCCGGTACAACCGGATGGTGATCCCGGCGATGGGGCTCGCCGGCACGCTTACCCGCGACGGCGAGACGGTGTACGACGGCGAACTGGCGCGGACGCTCGATCCCGATCTCGGCTACCACTACGGCGCCGTCGTCGACGGCGTCGAGTCGGGTGACGAACTCACGCTCTCGGTGACTGTCCAGCCCCAGACCGCCCGTCACGAGGGGTACGAGACGGCCTTCGGCGGTCTCGACGGTGGGATGCCGGACGTGACGATCCGGGTCTCCTGATACCGCCGGCCGTGAGTCACGTAGGATATTCGCCACCTCGGGGGTGGCGAATATCGTGAATCCGTTACAGCCGACAGTATGAACGGCAAGGGATTTATCGGTCGAAGTCGTTGTCTCGCCCATGGCTGGCCCGCTTACCGACGCCCTCGCGTGGGTCGTCGTCGCCTCCTTTCTCGCCGGGACGGTCCTCCGGTGGCGAGGCAACGAGCACGCACGCACGGTGATGATCTCGGCGTGGGGAGTCTTCGCCATCTTCTGGGCGGCGCTCGTCCCCCACTTCGCGTTCGTCCAGAAGAGCTTCGTCGAGGGATTCCTCTCGCTCGCGGCCGTTCCGGCCTCGCTGTACGTCGGCTACCTGCTCCACCAAGGCCGTGACTCCCTGTTCCTCCTCTCGCGAGCTATCGCCGTCATGGGCGTCGTCTACCTCCCCTTCGAGACGATTCCGGCGCTCACCGTCGGCGGCCTCTCTCTCCCCTCGCCCCGCCACGTCCTCATCTCGCATACGACTGGGCAGACCCGGTGGGCGATGGAACTACTCGGCTACGACCCGACGCTCGTCCGAGGCGATCAGGGCTATCTCAACACGTTCAAGTTCGTCACCGACGGCGGCCACGTCATCCTGTTCTCGATCATCCTCGCGTGTACGGGGCTGGGTAGCATCGCCATCTTCGTCGGCCTCATCGCCGCCGTCGAGGCGCCGCTGGGTCGCAAACTCCGCGCACTCGCCATCGCCGTCCCCATCATCTACGTCCTCAACATCCTGCGGACGACGTTCATCGGCCTGATGTTCGGCAAGCAGTACATGCAGTGGTTCGTCGACGAGGTGCTCTTCCTGTTCGGCGGCACCGACCCGTACAAGGTCTCCTTCTACCTCTCCGACCGCGTCATCAGTCAGGTGCTCGCCGTCGTCGCCCTCGTCGGCGTCACCTATCTCGTGGTTCGAGAGCTCCCCGAACTGCTGACCATCGTCGAGGACGTGCTCTACATCGTCACGCGCGAGGAGTACGACCTCCGTGAGGCGCTCGACCTGCCCGAGCGAGGCGACGTGGGGCCGGGTGCCGACTAGCGAGTCGCGACCCACCCCACCTCGTTTTCGGTCGATGGGAATCGTCGGACACCACTTTTATCCATCTGCTCGGAATCGTCCAGCCAACGCTCGGCGGAGCGGGAAGAAACCATGCACGAGGAGACAGTGTCGCCAGACGGACCGGTCGGAACGATCCGAACCCTCGTCGTCGACGACGAACCCGGGTTGGTGGAATTGGTCGCGACCCATCTCGAACGGGCTGACGACCGCATCGAAGCCAGCACGGCTACCGACGCCGAGGAGGCGCTTGACACACTCGACACGGTCGACACAACGTTCGACTGCATCGTCAGCGACTACGAGATGCCCGGACGGGACGGGCTGGAACTGCTCGACGCCGTTCGGGACGACCAGCCGGACCTTCCCTTCATTCTCTTCACCGGGAGAGGGTCCGAACGCGTCGCCAGTCGAGCGTTTTCGGCCGGTGCGACGGACTACCTGCAGAAAGACGGGACGAGCGACCAGTACGCGATTCTGGCCAACCGCGTGGTGAAGTACGCCGAACGAGCGTGGGCCGACCGCCAGCGACGCCGCCACCTCGCGGCCATCGAGAGCGCCCACGAGGGGATCGCCATCCTCGATTCGGACGGTCAGTTCCGCTACGTCAACGAAGCCTACGCCGACCTCTACGGCTACGATCCCGAGACCCTAGTCGGTGAGAGCTGGGAGTTGATCCACCCCGAGGAGGAACTCTCCTTCGTCCGTGGCGAGATCGTCCCGACGGTCGAAGAGACGGGCGACTGGAGCGGCGAGACGACCGGTCGCCGTTCCGACGGTCACACGTTCATCGCAGAGCAGACCGTCTCCAGAACGGCCGGCGGCGACCTCGTCTGCACCGCCGTCGACATCACCGACTGGAAGCAACGGACGGAGGAACGGGACCGCTACCGGGCGCTCGTCGAGTCGCTGGACGACGCGGTTTACGTGCTGGGCCCGAAAGGCCGATTTCTCTACGTCAACGACGCGTTCATCGACCTCGTGGGGTACGAGTACGAGACGATTCTCGGATCGACGCCCGACCTCATCAAAGACGAGGCGGCCGTCGAGCGGGCGCAACGGCATCTGAGTCGCCTCCTCGCCGACGGCAGCCCCGACAGCGTCACCTTCGAGATGGAGATCGAACCCGCAGCGGGCGAGCCGATCCCCTGTGAGGATCACATGGGTGTGTTGCCGTACGAGGACGGGCGGTTCCGGGGCTCGGTCGGCGTCCTCCGCGACGTGAGTGCCCGCGAGGAGCGCGACCGGAAACTCCGGAAACATCGCGCTCTCCTCGAACAGAGTCTCGACGCCATCGACGACGTCTTCTTCATCTTCGGGCCGAACGGCGAACTCGTCCGCTGGAACGACCGTCTCCTAGAGGTGACGGGGTACACGGACGACGAACTCGAGGGGATGTCGCCGGTCGAGTTCTTCCCCGACGACCACCGCGAGCGGATCGAGCGTGCCGTCGAGGCGGTGTTCGAGACCGGACACGCCGAGGTGCGTGCGGACTACCTGCTCGAAGACGGGCGTCGCGTCCCCTACGAGTTCAAAGCGACACGACTCGACGGCCCGGACGGGGACGTACTCGGGTTCGCGGGCATCGGACGCGACATCACGGAGACGCTGGAGTACGAACGGCGGCTCGAACGGCAGAACGAACGCCTCGAAGAGTTCGCGAGCGTCCTCAGTCACGATCTCCGGAACCCGCTCAACGTGGCCGAGGGACGGCTGGAGCTCGTTCGCGAGGGTCGAGAGAGCGAGCACTTCGACGCCGTCGCGGCGGCCCACGAGCGGATGGAGACGTTGATCGACGAGTTGCTGGCGCTCGCTCGTGACGGCGACGCGGCGACGGATCTGCAGACGGTGGTGGTCGGCGAGCAGGCCGCGGAGAGCTGGGCGAGGATCGAGACGGGCGAGGCGTCGCTCGTGGTCGAGGACGACCTGACCGTCGAAGCCGACGAGAGCCGTCTCCAGCAGTTGTTCGAGAACCTGTTCCGGAACTGCGTCGAGCACGCTTCGACGAACGGCCGGACGACCGACGACGCCGATCGGACCGCCGAGGGCGTACAGGTCCGCGTCGACACCCTGTCGGAGAAACGCGGGTTCTACGTCGCCGACGACGGTCCCGGCATCCCCGAGCCAGACCGCGACCGGGTGTTCGAGAGCGGCTACTCCACCGGCGACGAGGGAATCGGCGCGGGATTGAGTATCGTGAAACAGGTCGCCGACGCCCACGGCTGGACCGTACGTGTGACCGAGAGCCGGGACGGCGGAGCGCGGATCGAAGTCGTCGACGTCCAAGGAGGGTGAAATCGTGTTCTATCGTGGGACATCTGCACAATAAGGGGAACAGCCACAACGCTTTCGTGGGCAGGATGGTCGTTCCTGATCGGTATGGCACGTCGTGCGGCGGGCGTCACCCACTCTCAGAGCCTGCCGACCCCGGCTGAGTCCCCAGAGTGACGAAATGGGGAGATACATTTAAAAGTTACTCCACGCTCCAAGGACTCACGACGACGGTCGAACATCACCCGTTCGGTCATCACGACGCCGGACCGACTTTCAGCTGAAGGATCACGCGTCCGAACGGTAATGTACGGATCGTGGAATAACGCCGGGTCACGCGTCGGGGAGGAGAGGGTCCGGTGCCCCGGCGAGCGTCCGGAGGGCGTCGGCCTCGACGTGGTGGAGGTCGCCGGGAACGACGAGGAGGTGCAACGGGTCGCCGAACTCGCGGGTGGCGAGCACCGAGAGGCGGTCGGCCGCAACCACTGGCTCCGGACTCCCTGCACGGGCGACGGCGACAGCGAGGCGGTCGGGCCACTCGGTCGCCAGCAACTCGGCGGCCACGTCGGCGGTCATGTACGTCTCGCCCGCGTCCGAACCGCGGCCGTCGTCGACCTTGATGTCGAGGTAGACGAGCGTATGCAGGCCGCGCTCGCGGTTCGCCTCGACCGACTCCACGACTGAAGCGGGCACCTTCCCGCCGCCGTGCGCGCGGGGGAAGGGGAGCGTGACGGCCTTACCGAAGCGGTAGTTCTGGAGGCCGGTGAGACCGCTCGCGGCCTGTGCGGCCGAGACGCCGTGGACGACGCGGGTGTCGATGCCGCGCTCCACGGCTCGCAGGCGGAGGTCGACGTGTGTCGTCGAAATCATGGTGTCGCCGGCGGTGAGGAAGACGATGTCGTCCGTCTCGGCGGCGTCGAGGACCGGCTCGGGGTGTTGCTCGACGCCCGCCCGGTCGCGGACCTCGATGTCGACGCCGTGGTGGGATTCGAGCGCCGACACGCTGGTGCCGACGAGACGGCTGGTGTAGAACTCGGCGAAGACGCGGTCGGCCGCGCGGAGGGCGTCACGACCCTCGACGGTGATCGACCGCTCGTCGTAGAGCCCCAGCCCGACGAAAGTGAGCATGGGGAGCGTACCGGGGCGACGAGTAAAAACGAGGTGGTCGCAGATCGGCGGTTTCGATCACACCACGGGTCGGGGTCGTCACTCGTCGTCAGCGAGCGGGACGGGGACCGATGGCAACCCACGCGCCGGGCCGTGGGCGCGCGGGCCGCGGAAGAATCACGAACGGGGAGTCAGGTGCGTCTCGCGCGTGCCTGTCGGACGTCCGCGCCGTCGCGGACCAGATCCTCGCAGTTCGGACAGACGCGCGGTTCGGTCATGCCGGTCGGGGCGAACACTCGGACGTAGTCGTCGGTAACGAACGAACCACAGTTCTGACAGCTCGGCATACGTTCACATGAGTGATGTGAACGGACATGTACGTTACGGCCACCCACACGGCGGACCGACGTAACTGGTCACCGGCAGTCGCAGGCCACGGGAGGCGGTGGTCACCAACCCACCCCTAAAGGGGTGGGCTTGTAGTCGTCCTGCCATGCGTCTTGGACGACGTAGTTACACGCCCACAGGTACTCCTCGACGGTTTCGTGGAGGCGGGTTGCGTCGCTGTCGTCTACGTCGAGTTTGACGACGACCGTTCGACGCACCTCCGCCATAGCTCGTAAGGAAGGGCGTAGTTTCATAATTGATACGGTGACGTGGGGGCGTCGGACATCCATCGCTCGGCGGTTGGTTCCCAGTATGTCGGCTTCCTCCCACGGTTAACGCCGTGGGGTTCCGCCTTGACATTCCTATGACTTACGACGGTCCGTAACGCGGCGCCGGGTGTGGCGTTTGAAGTGACCCCGGGGCCAACGCTCGCCCATGTACGACGCGATACTCGTCCCGACCGACGGCAGCGAGGGAGTCGACCGAACGCTCGAACACGCCCTCGAGATGGCACGCAACCACGACGCGACGGTCCACGCCCTCTACGTCGTCGACCGCCGATTCGAACTCGCGGCCGACGAGGACCGCGAAGACCTGATCGAACGACTGACCGAACGGGGTGAGGCAGCCGTCGCGGCCGTGGCCGAGGCTGCCGAGGACGCTGGCGTCGACGTGGTGACGAGCGTCCGCGAGGGCATCCCGTACAAGACGATTCTCGGCTACGCCGACGAGGCCGACATCGACGTGATAACCATGGGCACCCACGGCCGCACCGGGCGTGACCGCCTCGCGCACCTCGGGAGCGTGACCGACCGCGTCGTCGAGAACGCGACGGTGCCGGTGTTCGTCGTCAACATCGGCGCCGACGACTGACCGGGTCCTGCCGTCATTGTCCCCCGATGCGCCGCGGTCACGCCCGAGTCGTGCCCCGGCGCTGGCCCGAAGACACATGACACACTGGAAAGTACCTGACTGGTCGCTGCCTTGGCCGTCAGTGGTCGGTGGCTTTCTCCTCCTAGCAGTGCCACCGCTCGTCCTCTTCGGCTTCGGCGTATGGGGGACCCTTCTCCCGCGAGGAGCCGTGTTACTGAGTCCGGTCCTCGTCGCAGGGACGCTCGGCGTCGGGGCAGGGATTAGATGCGAGTGGTGGGAACTGCGTCGTGTGATCCACGAAGGGACAGTTGCTGTCGACGGGGTCCGCTGGAACCTGTTGGCCGTCGTCTGCGGCACGCTGTTCACCCTCGCTGGTGTCGCGGGACTCGGAATATCTCCGATTGTGTCGGCCAGCTTGATCGGTATCGCCGCCGCCGTCGTCGTCCGGAGTCTGGCCGTCCCAGTGTACTGTGGAGCGTTCGTCGGGATGACCTCTCCGGAGGTGTTTGGATCGTACTGGCACGCCACGCTCGCCGCGGTGCTGGCCGGGGGTCTGTTTACCGTCGCTCATCCGGTGTTTCACGGCTTGGGTGGAAAGCTGGGTACGACCGCGTTCGTCGGAGTGCTGCTGGTCGCGTTACCGACCGCCGGCTCCTTCCACAGCGGGACGATTCCCGGTGGGTCGGTGATCCTCTCCGTGGTCGGGGTCGCTGCGCTCGGTGCCAGCGTCACCTTCACGGTCCACACGCGTTCGGCCGCTAGTCCCGTATTGGCTTCGGGACTCGTGGGCGCAGTAGGCGGGGTCTTGCTCCCGATATTCTTCGATGCCCCCGGGAAACTGCTCGCCGCGGCCGCTTACTCCGCGTCGTTCGCTGGAATGACGAGCCCCAGACGCATCCCAAACGAGTGGTGGATCGGAGTCACTGGCGTCGGTGTCGGTCTGGTCGTCGTGTACACGTTGCCCTTCGTCGGCGGATCGGGCGGAAAATTGGGGACGATTGCCTTCGGATCGTGTCTGGGTATCCATGGAACCCTCCGAACGGTCGACGTCTTCCAGTTCACCCGCCGAGGCTATCGAACTCCGGAAGAGGAGACGACCTGACGAGGCCCGTCGGAAGTCAGTTCCACCGGTTCGCCAACGGAGCGGCGAGCCGGCGGTGAACAGTCACCGCGGCCCTACTGAGCGGTGTGCGACGCCCCGTCGCCGCGTTCCTGCGCGTCGACGACGGCCACGCCCGCGAGGTTGACGATGTCGTTCACCTCGTCGCCGCGCTGGAGGACGTGGACGGGCTCGTCCATGCCGACCAGCATCGGGCCGATGGCGTCCGCACCGCCGAGGCGTTGCAGGAGTTTGTAGCCGATGTTTCCGGCTTCGAGGTTCGGGAAGATCAACACGTTCGCCGGCTCCGCTAACTCCGCGAAATCGTAGGTGCCTTCCAGAATGTCTTCCACCACCGCGGTGTCGGCCTGCATCTCGCCGTCGACGGGGAAATCGACGGCCGGGTCGTCGCGGAGCATCTCGGCGGCCCGTCTGGGCTTGCGCGTGCCCCGATTGTCGACGCTCCCGAAGTTCGAGTACGAGAGGAAGGCCGCGCGGGGCTCGACGTTGAACCGCCGGGCGAGGTCGGCCGTGTGGCGACCGATTTCGGCCAGCTCCGCCGCGCCGGGGTCCTGATTCACCGTCGTGTCCGCGACGAAGATGACCCGGTTGCGGAAGGTGAGCATGTAGACGCCGGCCGCGTAGTCGGCGTCTTCGGCCGTGCCGATCACCTGCAGCGGCGGCCGGAGCGCCGAGGGGTAGTGGTGGGTGAGCCCCGTCAGGAGGGCGTCGGCGTCGCCCATCTCGACCATCACGCTCCCGAAGTAATCCGTGTCGCTACGGACCAGATCCTCGGCCTCGACGCGGGTGATGCCCTTGCGCCGGCGCGCCTCGTAGAGGTGGTCGGCGTAGGCGTCGAGGCGGTCGGCCTCGGCAGGGTCGACGACGTCGGGCTCGAAGTCGAGGCCGAGGTCGGCCACCCGGCGGTGGATGGTGTCGCGGTCGCCGAGCAGGACGGGTCGCGCGATGCCCTCCTCGACCATCTGCGACGCGGCGCGGATGGTCGTCGCGTTCGTCCCTTCCGCGAGCGCGACGCGCTTGGGGTCGGTCTTGGCCTTGTTGAGGACGATCCGCATCATCTCGCGGTCCTTGCCCAGCCGTGCTTCGAGTTCCTCGACGTAGGCGTCGAGGTCGCGGTCGAGGCGGGCGACGCCGCTGTCGACCGCTGCCCGGGCGACGGCGGGCGCGACTTGGAACAGCACGCGGGGGTCGAGGGCCTTGGGGATCAGATATTCGGGGCCGAACCGGAGCGGCTCGTCGCCGTAGGCCTTCGCCACCGCGTCGGGAACGTCCTGTCGGGCGAGGTCCGCGAGGGCGCGGGCCGCGGCGACTTTCATCGTCTCGTTGATCTCCGTCGCCCGCACGTCGAGGGCGCCGCGGAACATGAACGGGAAACAGAGGACGTTGTTCACCTGATTGGGGAAGTCGGAGCGCCCGGTGGCGGCGACGACGGTGTCGTCGCGGGCCGCCCGCGCCTCGTGGTAGCCGATTTCGGGTTCGGGGTTGGCCATGGCGAAGACGACCGGGTCGCGGGCCATCGACTGCACCATCTCCTCGTCGACGATGTTGCCGACGGCGAGGCCGACGAACACGTCCGCGCCGTCCATCGCGTCGGCGAGGTCGCCCGCGGGCCGGTCCTGCGCGAACGCCGCCTTGTAGTCGTTGACCTCGCCAGCCTCGGCGCGGGCCGTCGTGACGATGCCCTCGCTATCGACGAGCGTGACGTTCTCGCGGGGGACGCCGAGGGAGACGTAGAAGTCGGCGGTGGCGATGGCGCTCGCGCCGGCGCCGGCGAAGGCCACCTCCAAGTCGTCGAGATCCTTGTCCACGATGTCGACGGCGTTCAGCAGGGCCGCCCCGGAGACGATGGCGGTGCCGTGCTGGTCGTCGTGGTAGACGGGAATGTCCATCCGGTCGCGCAGGCGCTCCTCGATCTCGAAACACTCCGGCGCCTTGATGTCCTCCACGTGGATGCCGCCGAAGGAGGGTTCGGTCAGGGAGACGGCCTCGACGATGGCGTCGGGGTCGTCGGTGTCGAGTTCGAAGTCGAACACGTCGATGTCTGCGAAGCGCTTGAGCAGGACCCCCTTCCCCTCGATGACGGGCTTGGACGCCTGCGCGCCGATGTCGCCGAGGCCGAGGACGGCCGAGCCGTTCGACACCATGCCGACGAGGTTGCCCTTCGCGGTGTAGGTGTAGGCGTCGGTTGGGTCATCCGCGATAGCGCGGCAGGGCGCGGCGACGCCGGGCGAGTAGGCGAGGCTCAGGTCGCGTTGCGTGCTGGTCGGTTTCGTCGTTTCGATGGCGACTTTCCCCGGCGGGTCGCGCCGGTGGTAGTCGAGTGCGTCGTCGTCGAGTCCCATACGCGCGTCTCGGTGCGTCGTCTGATAAAAGGTGCCAGCGCGCCTAGAAATTGATGACAGACCGCCGTCGGGTGTCCACGCTCACTCGGCCGCGAGCCACGTTCCGGCGAGGCCGGCCGCCCACTCGGGGCGACGCTCCCACGGGACGTCGAGCGGAAGCGCGGTGACGACGGCGGTGCCGGCCCGAAGCCGGTAGGCGTAGATGGTGGTGCCGGCCGCGTCGTAGAAGACGCGCTCCCAGTCGCGGCCCGCGAGCGACGTGACGCCCTCGGAGCCGACGGCATCGGTCGACTCGGTCGCCGCCTGCGCCGCGTCGACGGAGTCGAACTGCTCGACGTACACCGGTGAGGAGTCCCAGCCTCTACTCGCGGTGCCGACGAAGAGGGTGACACCGGCCGCGCGGTTCTCCGATTTCACCGGGCCGAACAGGTTCGTCAGCGCGGGCTCGAAGTCGTCCAGCCGCTCGCGGTACGACTTGCCGTCGACGAGGAGACTCACCCCGTCGGCGCCGTACGCGTAGAGTTCGTTCAGTTCGGGCTCGTTCGTGTGGTCGCGGATCGGGTGGGACAGGGAGTGGTCGTGTGCGTGGGTGAACACTCGGTGGCCACTCGGGAACTCGTGGGTGTGCCGGTCGACGCCGTCCCTCGCCGTCGAGTCGTCCAAGTCGGGGTGGGCCCACGTCACGAAGTCGTGGTCCTCGCTCACGAGCGCGACGATGCGGTCGGTCGCACCGCTCGGTACCAGCATATCGTAGAGCGGGCCGTAGACGGGACGGCGAGACAGCTCATTCGAGATGTACTGATTGGACCGGACGCGCTGGTAGAACGACCGCGCTCGCGAGAGCGCCCGATCCTGAAACTGTCGGTCGTCACGGGCGACGCCCCGCTCGAAGTCACGGACGTAGACGTCGTTGCCGACACGGAGCGCTGGGGCGACCTGAAAGTGGGGGGCGAGATTCGACTGGACGAACTCCGCGAGGTCCGTCGACGCCGACCGGAAGGCCTCCACGTCCGCCTCGGTCCGTTCGTCGGCCGACTGAATCTCGGTGATCGCATCGTAGACGCCACCGACGCTGATCCGGAACTGGGTCATCGTCTCGCCGTACTGGGTCCGGAACCACTCGAACTCCGAGAGGATATCCGTCGTCGCTGCGGCCATGTCGGCGTTGGCGACGGGCGTCGGTGTCGGTGTCGACGTCGGCGTCTCCGTCGCCGTCGCCGTCGGCTCACTGGTCGATTCGGGCGTCTCCGTCGCCGTCGCCGTCGCGCCCGTTCCGCCGCTGGCCGGGTCCGCCTGTGTTCCGTCGGTATCGCCGCCGAAACAGCCGCCGAGCAGGTTCGACTGGGCGAGCGCGACTGCCGCGAGGACGCCCCGCCGTGTGAAAGACATTCGGTGGTGACGTGGCAGGGGGCACAATTAGCGCTTGTGGCCGTACTCTCGGGACTGATAATCGCGGCTGGTGCGAGTTGGGCGACCGTCAGCGTCTTGAACCACGGTACCGTATCACACGCCATGAACCTGCCATCACTGACGACACCGGAAGGGCTGTTCGACTACTTGATGGCGTTTCTCCTGCTCCTCGCCGCCCTCGCGTACGTCATCCTGTATTTCGGCAGCGCGTGACGCGGGCTCGCCCGTGAACGGCCAACCCCCGGGCAACGTTCATGATAGTGTGCGCGAAACGAGGAGGTGGAGTCACACCAATGTCGACCGAAGACGTACTAGACCACCACCTCGACGCGTTCACTGCACAGGATCTCGACGAGTGTCTCGTCGACTACACCGACGACTCGATCATCGTCACCAACATGGGCGTGTTCAGGGGGCTCGACGAGATCGAGGAGCTGTTCGCCGGGCTGTTCGATGAGTTCTCACAGGCAGGGTCGACCATCGAACTCGACGAGAAGATCGTCGAGGACGAGTACGCCTACATCGTCTGGCACGGCGAGACGCCCGACAACGACTACGAGTTCTGTACCGACACGTTCGTCGTCGAGGACGAGAAGATCCACCGGCAGACGTTCGCTGGCAAAATCGAGCCCAAGTGATCACACGCGGACGAACACGCGACCGTCGCCGTGGACGGTGACGGCCGCGTCCTCGACGTCGAACGTCACCGTCACCGTCGTCGCCGAGCCGCCGACGAGGCAGTCGATGGCGTCGGGGTCGACGTAGTCGAACAGGGGATCGATCCGCTCGTCGAGCGCCGCCTCCAGCGTCTCGGCGACGGCGACGCTAGGGGTGCATTCCTCCTCGTCGAATCGCATCGTGTAGGCGTCGTGATCGTCGCTCCAAGAGACACCGGCCGCGCCCGCGTCCGCGTCGATCATCGGGCGATCACCCGCCGCGCCCGCTCACCCGACCGGGAGACCCGGTCGGGCGCTACTGACGTACCAACTCCTCGTGCGGTGTGTGACGTGATGCGTACGAACATGAGAGAGAGGGGAACCAGTCCGTCGCGTCAATCGGACCTAGCCACGGCGACAAAATAGGTCTTTTGGCCCGCCGCCTCAGGCGTCCAGTACCTCGATCAGATTCCCCTCCGGATCTCGAACGAAGCAGATGCGCGTACCGCTCTCGGTCGTCCGTGGCTCGCTCAGCGTCTCGACGCTCGGATCGAGGCCGGCGTAGAACGCGTCGAGGTCGTCGACGGCGAGGCCCAGATGTTTCGCACCGGGCTGATTCACGGCCGCACCGGTCGCGTCGGTGCCCTCCGGGTCGTACTCGACGAGTTCGATTCGGGCGCCGTCGAGGACGAAGTGGGCGAACCGGCCAGTCGCACCGTCGACGCCGACGCCGTCGGCGAAGGCCTCGCCGGAGACGGTGAATCGGTCGGGCGCGTCGAAATCGAAGGTGTCCCGGTAGAACTCGACCGCGCGGTCGAGGTCGGTCACGGTCACGCCGAAGTGGTGGGGAGCGAGTCGGGTCACGTCACTTCGGCGGATGGCGGGCGACAAAGCCGCTTCGATACGGGGCGTCGCCGACCGTACGCTTAGTATCCTCGACTCTCATGTGCGCAGTATGACGTTCGTCGTCCCGTTCGACGGGTCGGAACTGGCCGAGACAGCACTGGTGCGCGCCGTCGAATTCGGCACCGTTCTCGACGAGCGGATCGTGGCGGTCAGCGTGATTCCGGACGGCAACACGGCGTACGCCCGAGACCGCGGCTGGCTCGACGCGGGAGAGCCGTTCGACCGCGAGACGGTGGTCGCCCGGCTCCGCGAAGCCGTAACGACCGACGCGCCGAGCGCGGAGTTTCGGTACGACATCGTCGGTCGGCGAGCGACTCCGGGGACGATAGCCAGTCGACTCCGAGAGCGGGCTAGGGACGCGGACGCGTCGATGGTGTTCGTCGGGAGCGAGAACGCCGGCCGCCTCGTCTCGTCGCTGAGTAGCGTCGGCAAGACCGTCGCTACCGACGACGCGTACGACGTGGTCATCGTCCGTCACCGGGAACCCTCGAAAATCGAGCGGATCCACGACGCCTCACCGTTCCGCGAGCCGAGATCCGACTTCTACCGGTGAGACGGCGGTCGTAACTGTGTCCCGCCGGGTCGACGGACCGGGACGGCGAACCGGCGGAATCGACGTACCGACGAGTCGGGGAGTCACACGCACGCCGGACGACCGTCTGACGGACCTATTTGTAGACCTCGCGCGTGGGCTCAACCCCATGGACGAGGGAGACGGACTCGCGGAGATGGAGACAGTGACCGTCGAACTGGACGCGGAGACGCTGTCGGACGTCGACGACATCGCCTTCTCAGATCACCGGGACAATCGAGCGGCGGCGATACGGACGCTTCTGGACGAGTGGCTGAAGTCCCGAGACGGCTGACACTGCTTGTTGCACGACGTTCGGGGAGGGGCGGCGAACAGCGTGATCGACACACAGCGAACAGTCTGATAGGTCAGTCGTCGACGAACGTGACGTTTCGGAATTCGAACCGAGCGCCGCCAGTCGCACTCTCGGTCAGCGTGTGTGACCAACCGTGGGCATCGGCGGCCGCGCGGACGATTGCCAGACCGAGGCCGCTCCCGCCGCCCGTCGTGAACGCCGCCTCGAAGACGCGTTCGCGAATCTCCGGCGGGATGCCGGGCCCCGTGTCCTCGACGAAGAGACCCGATCCGTCGTCGAGGCGCCCGACTGTGACGTCGACGGACGGGGCGGTCTGGCGGCGGTCCGTCGACCCGCCCCCACGCGCGACGGTGTCGCAGTCGGTCGAGTCACCGTCCACGTCACGGGCGACGGCATCGGCGGCCGCTCGCGACGCTTTCGACCTCGGCACGTCGTCGTCGGCCCCTGACCGAGGGTTTGTCGAGCTATGCTCCACGGCGTTCCGAAATAGGTTCTCGAACAGCGTCTTGAGACGGCCTCGGTCGGCGTAGAGCGTCACGTCCCGGGTCACGGTCAGGGTGGCGTCGCCGGTCGCCACCATCGTCCACGCTTCTTCGGCGACGGCGTCGAGATCAACGGCGGTCGGTGCGACGGCCTGCTCGCCGCTCTGTGCGAGCGCGAGCATGTCCGCGAGGATGGCGTCCATCCGGTCGTGGGCGTCGATTACGAGATCCAGCTCCGACACGTCGCCCGTCTCTTGGGTCCGGTCGACGTAGCCCTGCGCGACGTTGAGGGGGTTGCGGAGGTCGTGACTGACGATGCTGGCGAACTCGTCGAGCCGGCGCGTCTTCTCCGCGAGTTTCGCTCGCGCTGCCCGAATCCGCACGTCGTAGGCACCGACCACCAGCCCGACACCCGCGCCGTAGGTGACGAACATCAGGCTGACGAAGCCCCGATGCACCGGAACGACGCCCTCGGCGAGTTGATACTGGATGTGTAACAGGGCCAGCAGGAGCGTGACGAGCGCCCCGGCGCCGCACCAGCCGACGAGCCGCCACGGCGAGACGTTCGTCCACTCCCGGCGTTCGATCCAGAGGCCGACGGCCAGCACGCCGACGGCTATCACGAAGGGGACGACGGAGCCGTAGAACACGGCGGGGATGTTGGTGCCGATCTCCTCGGCCGCGTGGATGGTGTGGACGCTCGCGAGAACTACGCCGAGGCCGCCCACGACGCCACCGGCACCGCGAGCCGACGAGTCGCCCACTGACGAACGCATACCCACCACCTACACGACCGACGGGGGATATACCCTTCCCTCACAGGCATCGCCGTCGGTCAGGACTGTGCCGCCGCCCGTTCGGCGGGGCACCGGGACACAGGGACAGCCGGCCCGATCACTCCTCCTCGCCTTCGGTCTCGACGACTTCGATCACCGACAACGGCACGTCACGGAGGGCACCCCCGACCTCACTTTTCGCGATGCGGGTGGCGTGGTTCTCGCCGTCGGCGTTGAACACCTCGATTTCGAGGAGGAGCCCGACCAAGGCGGTGTTGGCGGCGATGAACGCGGAGTCGAACGGCTCGCCACAGGCCGGACAGGGCGTGACCCCTACCTCGACCTCGACGTACTCCTTGTCCTGTTCGTTGAGTCGCTTGCCCGCTTCGCTGACGGCGACGCCAATGGCGTCGTCGACATCGTCGACATCTCGGACCAGCCAAGCCGCCTCCATGGCGACGAGGTAGTTGCTCATACGCTCCGCACGCTGCCGAGTACCTCGTGTCTTGTGGTTCCCGCCCGAGGGGCGTATCAGATCGGATAATTCGGCCACGAAGTTTAAGACCTTAGTCGTGGGCGTATTTGTATCGACTGAGCGATGAGTACACAGAGGGGGACCGTGTCACGGGACGACGACGATGCGTCGGACGAACGGCACGAACCGACGGAACAGGAAGTCTTCGACATTCTATCGAACCGCCGTCGCCGGTACGCGCTGTACGCGCTGGCGGACGACGACGCGGCGACCATCGGGTCGCTGGCCGAACAGATCGCCGCGTGGGAGAACGACTGCACCATCGACGACATCACGTCGACGGAACGCAAGCGCGTCTACACGGCGCTCCAGCAGTCGCATCTGCCGAAGCTTGAGCGGATGGGGCTGATCCACTTCGACCAAGAGACTGGCCGCGTTCGTCCCACCGACACCGTCGAAGAGATGGACATCTACCTCGAAGTCGTCGGTGAGGAGCAGTTGTCGTGGGATCAGTACTATCTCGGGCTGTCGGCGCTGTCGGTCGGCATCGTCGTCGCCATCTGGCTCGACCTCCCGTTCTTTCGCGCCATCCCTCCCCTCCTCTGGATGACGTTCGTCGTCGGCCTCTTCACCGCCTCCGCAGTCGCCCACAACTACCGGTCCGCGGGGCTCAAGGCCACCACCGAACCGCCGGAAGTCAGCCGCCAGTCCTGAGCGCGGCGGTGCCCCGAGTGACGAACATCAGACTCCCGACCAGCAGGAGCGCCGTCGCCGGAATCGCGTAGCCGACGACGGTGAGGAGCACGCCCGTCCCCGCGCCCGCCCCGACGCCGACGACGAACAGGACGGCGGGACCACAGCAGGTCGCTCCCGTGAGCAACGCCGGCACGCTCGCCAGCAGGCCGGCCGACTGCTCCACGCCACAGGCGGCGGGCGAGCGCCAGACCACGACGGCGACGGCGAGGTTGGCGCCCACCAAGGCGGCAAAGCCCAGCGCCAGCCCGATATCGAGCGGCGATACGAGGAGGGCGACGGGCTCGACGACGACGCGCGCGACGGGTTCGAACGTGAACGGCCGCGTCTGGCGGAGCATGCGCGAGAGTGGGGCGTCGACGACCTGCACCGACCGGCCGCGCGCGCCGAGTGCGAGGTGGCCCAGCGAGGTGAGATAGAGGAGCGGATAGCCGAACACACCGACCAGAAACGCCGCCAGTCCGTCCCGACGGCGGAGCGCGGCCCGCACGGTTCGGGCCGTCCGTCGGAGGCACTCAGGGAGAGGCATGGAGGTCTGTCTCCGGGTAGAAGCCTGCCCAAGCGAACCACATGGCCTCGATGCCGTGCGCTCGCTCGAACGGGAGGGCGTCGGGGTCGTAGTGCGCGCCGTCGACGCGAATTCGGGTGCCGTCGTCGCCGGCGGCGACAGTCGTGCCGTCGGGGACGCGGTAGGCGTACCCCGAATCGAGCGCTGGGTCGTGGACGAAGGCGAACCGGTCGTCGCCGACGGTGACCTCGACGACGCCCTCAGTCGCGAGCCACGCCGACTGGACTGCCGTCGCGCCGGTCGCGGTTCGGACGCCGACGACCGTGGTCTTTGGCTGGAGACGGTCGTCGGTTACGAGCGGGTCGAACATGGTGGACTGTCTGGCGTAGTAGCCACGCTTCGGGCCGTAGGAGCCGTACGGGTCGACGCCGTAGTTGCGGACGTAGCCGGTGTCCTCCGACAGGACCTCGGTGTCGGGGTGGCGTGCTCGCCACCGCCGCCACGTGGTCCAGTCCACGTCGAACTCGCGGAGGGCTCGCCCCGTCAGCGGCCCGTCGATGGCCGTCGCGAGCACTTGCGGCCACCGGCTGTCCGTCGCCCGGTCGTACATCACGAGGTTGCTGTTGACGAGGGCCCCCGAGACGCCGAACGTCGTCTCCCCCCGCTCGAATCCGAGGACGGTACCAGTGAGCGGGCAGTAGGTGACGCTCACGGGTACGTCGTCGAGGCGGTCGTTGACGATTTCGTGGTGGACGAGTATCCTCCGGGGGTAGGCACGGACGGTCCCGCCGCGGACGACGCCGACGACGATCTCCTCGTCACCGAGGAACGTCGCCGCCGATGCGTCGACGAACGACGGCTCGTCGACCGACGGAATGCCGTCTTTGGGCGGGCCGCCCGACACCGTCGCCGCGCGGAGGCGACTCACGTCGTAGGCGACGAGCGGCGACCGGTCGGCGAGCGGCGGTCCGTCGGTGAGCGGCGCCTCGGTGGGGCTGTCGCGGGTCCCGTCGCCGTCGCTGTCGCCGTCGCCAGCACCGGGGCCAGTGACCGAGTGCCCTCCGAGACAACCGGCCAGCGCCCCGACGGTCCCGACGCCGAGCGCCATCGCCGCCCGCCTCGTGTGACGAGTGCGCATACCACACGGTGGGGCTACGGCTCGAAAAAGGTACCACGGCGGTGCGCGGCGCGCACACAGCGCCCTACCGGTCCAGATCCCGAAGCGCGTCGCGCAGGTCGTCGGCGGCGAGACGGATCGTGTAGCCGGCGACGGCCTCGGCGGCCGCCCAGTCGTCGCCCTCGGCGCGGCCGTCGAGGGTCGCGAGGCCGTCGTCGAGACACGCCGCCGTCTCCGAACGCAGGTCCCGAAAGAGTGCGGCACAGTCACGGCTGCCGGCCGCGTCGAAGAAGTCGATCAGGCGCTCGTGGGTCCGCAGGCTGACGAGCGTCCGGCCGACCATCCCGCTGGCGACCTGCTGGATCGGGTCCTCGCGACCCCGGAGGTAGGCGTGCATCGGTCCGGAGCGTGCCGGCTCGTGGCCGGCATCGTCGGTCATCACGGCCCGGACCCGTCGGTAGTGGTCGTCTTCCTGATCGGCCACCGCCGCGAACGTCTCCCGAAGCGTCGGATCGGCCGCGCTCTCGGTCCACTCGTGGAACGTCTCGCGGGCGGCGTACTCGCTGTCCGCGGCCGCGGCCAAGAGTGCCGCGGGGTCGGGCTCACCGCCGGAGAGCGCGACCAGCAGGTCCCGAGAGCCGAGCAGGTCGAGGTCGGCGGCGTACTCTGCCTCGACCGCCGCTCGAAGGCCGTCAGCGTCCATGGGAGCGGGTACGGCCGGCGGCGATTTCAAAGCGAGGATCGGGGGCGGTCAGTCGTCGTCCGCCGCGGCGGCCTCGTCGGTCGCCACCGCGTCCTCGATGCTCGGCGGGTACTTCCCGCGGTGGAGTTTGAGGTCACTCTGCGGGCGAGCCATGCAGGTCAGGGCGTACGACTCGGCCTCGGCCTCGGTCAGCGCGCGAGCGGCGGGCTGGGCGACTTCGCCCTCGACGATCTCGGCCGAACAGGCCAGACACATGCCGACGCGACAGGAGTACTCCTGTGCGATGCCGGCGTCGAGACAGGCCGACAGGATGGTCCGGGTGTCGGACACCTGAATCGTCTCGCCGGTGCCGACGAATTCGACGGTGTAGTCGGTCATAGGGCGGCGTACGCGCGACCCCGGCAAAACTCTTTACGACGACTGTGAGGGATCCGCTACCGGGCGTTACGATCAACCCTATTGGTTGTGATCCCGACACGGCCAGTTCGCCCGTGTGTGACCCGTTCACCCGGTCGAACGGGCACGTCTGACTCCCGTCTGACACAAGATATATACCGATACAGGTCCCGCTACGTAACGAGACGCAGGCACTCGGGGGCAGTTGGTAGGGGTACTTTCGGTCCCCGGACGCCTGCGGGTGGTCTTTTATCGGTGTCACGTCGACAGCGGAGCGTAGCGGGTCGAACGGCGCCGAGGCTCACTGGGACAGCGCGACGGTAAAACGGCGGGTCGTCGTAAAGCGCTTACTCGCCCCAGTCCTCTTCGAGTTCCGGGGCAGCGTCCAGTTCCACGGGGTCGATGCCGACGACTTCGAGTTCGGCACCGCAGGTCCCACAGTCGACGATCTCTCCGACTTCCAGATCCTCGTGCAGGGTCACCTCGGCCCCACATTCGACGCACTCGGGCATGTTCGCCCGGACGTTGGTGGTGGGGGGACTTGAAGGATGCCTTTCGTGGGCGTCGACGGTCACGCGCGTCTCGCCGGATCGTGGCGACGAGACGCCGTCAGCAGGAATCAGTCCTCGCCGGCGAGGGGTTCGCCCTGTCGGTCGACCCGCGTCGCGGGGAGGCCGGCGCGGTCGGCGTGTTCGCGCACCGCGTCCTCGCTCTCGGCTTGGTAGTGACAGAACGTGCCCGTCACCTCACCGTCGTCGTTCGTCAGCACCTCGGAGTCGACCCAGCGGATGTCGACACCCTCGTCACGGAGTTCGTCGAGCGTCTCGCCCGACTGCTCGGCGGCTGCGTGGAGTTCGTCGCGGCTGATCGGCTCGGGGAGTTCACGGAGGATGAGGTAGTCCTTCATGCTCGACCCCAACAAACGACCGGTCGACGTTAAAACCCGGGGACTCGACGGCGGTGGCTACAGCCGCACGTACTGTGTGATCCCCCACGCCATGACGACGATACCGACGATGAAGGCGCCGAGCGTCGCGAGGAGCGGCCGTGGCGCCAGCAGCGACCCGCCGAGGAAGGGCCCGCGGACGATCAGATACCCTGCGCCGAGGGCGACGGCGAGGCCGACGGCGCCAGTCGCACCGGCGACGAGCCTGACGAGCGACATTACCGTCGACCGTCCCGACCGGTAGTCATCGGCGGATTCCGAACCCCGACTCGTCCCGTGGCTCCTCGTACGTCACGTCCACGTCGTCGACGGTGGCAGCGGGACTGCCGGTGTGACACCACTCGATCATCGCCTCGACGGCGTCTTCGTCGCCCTCGAAGACGGCTTCGACACGGCCGTCGTCGAGATTGCGAACCCAGCCGTCGACGTTTCTGGTCCGTGCAGCGTCCCGGGTGTTCGCCCGGTAGTAGACGCCTTGGACCCGGCCGGAGACGAAGACACGCGCCCGGATTCGGTCGCTCATGGGCGTCCATCGACTTCCATCGGTAAAAATCCGGAGTCGCCACGGGACCTACAGCCACGGCGCCCGCGACTCCTCCTCGATGGGGAAGGGGGAGGGGCGCGAGTCGTCGGCCTGCTGGTCGTCCTGCTCGTCGTCGTACGCGTCGGCGTCGTTGGCGTCACCGCCGTCGGCGGCAGCGACGTCGACATCGTCGTCAGCGGCGTCGCCGGTCACGCCCGCTCCGTCCGGGTCGAACGAGAACACCGCGGTCACACAGAGGACGCCCAGTGCGACGGGCGCCTCGGTGGGCATCAGCCCGAGCACCGAGAGGGCGAGCATCCCGAGGGCGACGGCGCTCCCGAACCGGAACAGGTCGAGGTCGACCGACTCCTGCAGTACCGGGCCGAGCGCCGCGACCAGCATGGCGAATCCGACGCCGACGCCCGCGGCGGCGACGCCACGGAGGACGAGGCCGGGGTCGGTGACGAACGTCACCGACGCGCCCGCGGGCTGGAGGCTCGCGATCAGACCGAGGCCGATGATGACCGCCGGTCGAGGGAGGTACTCGCCGATGCGAGCGCTCGCCGTCTTCGCCGCGACGGTCAGGATGACGAGGCCGGCGAACCGCTGGAAGACGGCCATGTCGAGGACGGTCTGAATCGTCGGCGCCAGCGCCGCCTCGACGGCGGCGGCGGGGAGCAGGACGACGCCCAAGAGGGCGATGGCCCGCATCCGCTCGCGGGGCGAGCCGTCCATCTCCGCGAGGACGACGGCGACGGTGGCCGATCCGCCGAAGATGAGCAGCCCGGTTTCGAGGATGCCGAACGGGTAGGTGAGGGCACCAGCGAGGATCAGCGCCGGGAAGATGCCGTCGATCAGCGGGAGGGCCATCACCGTGGCGAGGAGCTTGGTCGCACCGCCCACCTGTCGCTCGAGGCGGAGTGCGACCGGATGCTGCGAGACGCTCATGCCACGCTAACGGCCGTAACCATCGGCCGACCGGTGGTGTAACGCCCTCGATCTGCCCGCGTCGACGACGTTTCGTCCGGTTCCGAAGCGTTTGAAGGCGGCCACGCGTGTAAAGGAGTTGCCGGAGTCCTCGACGGAACTCGTCCGGGCGGCAATACACGTGGCGATGGAACGCTTCGAGGCCATACCCGTTCGTTGGGCCAGTGACGGGTTAAACGTTGCGTGGGACGTGGACACACGCGTCGTATTCGGTGGAAAATACCCGTGAATCCGGAGCCAGACGGCCGAAGAGGGGTTATCCGTCGAGCCGACGCGCGAGTTCGACGGCCCGGTCCTCGCTTCCGTCGACGACGACGGCGGTCCACACGCCGTCGGTCCGCCAGTAGACGACGGCGCGGTCACGCATCGTCGTCACGTTCGCGTCGTGGCCGTTCACCGTCACCGTCGTGGCGTTCCCCGACGAGTCGAACTCGCGGTCGCTCGTCGACGAGACGACGGTCACGTTGTCGCCCCCGGCGCGGTACTCTTGGCCGACGGTCGTCGACGACGACCGCCGGATCACGCTCGCCTCGCGGAAGGTGGCGTCGAGACTGGGGAGGTCGAGGCTGGTGTTCGCCTGCACCGCGCCGAACGTGTCGTACCGTTCGACCGACGTGACCGCGAGGCGGTCGGCCGGCGGATCGAAGGTGCTCTCGTGGATGCTCACGTTGAACTGGGTGTCTCGGTAGTCGATCACCGTCCGGTTCGTCCCGTCCGTCGTCTCCGCGCGGAGCAGGCGCGAGTCCGACTGGGCGACCCAGAGCGTCGCCGTCGTCGTCCGGTCGCCCTCGTGGGTCATCTCGATGACGTGGGCGTCGGTGCCGTCGTCGCTCCCCTCGCGAAGGTACGCGACGCTGACGTTCTCGTGGTCGTCGAGGGAGCGGTCGTCGAGAGTGGCCGAGCCATTTCGGCCGGGACGAGCGGCCGATTCACGGTCCCACGCCGCGGTCCGGTTCGGGCCGACGTACCACGCGACGGTTTCGTTCACGCCGGTCCGATAGGTCGCGTTCTCCGTCGTGACCACCGTTCGGGACTGATTGCCGGCAGTGGCGAACTCGACGGTCGTCGTCTCGTTCGCGGTGCCGTTACTGACGGTGACTTCGGCGCTGGTCACGACGCTCTCGGCAGTGGCGTAGCGGTCGCGGGTGTCGTTGAGGACCGCCTCGCCGGATGGCTGGCCGGACTGACCGCCGGTGATCGCGGCGCCGGTCAGGGCCGCGAGCGTCGCCAGTACGACGACAGAGAGGACGATTCGCCGCCCGCCGAGTGTCGGTCGCATACGTCACGTTACGGTTGGGTTTCTAAGAAGCTTTGGCGCGGTAGCGGCACACGACTCATATGCGTCCCGTCCGAACGGAGGGCGATGAGTAGCGCCGAGTCGGACCCCGTCGTCGACCTGACGGACGTTCGTAAGACCTACGAGATGGGCGGCGTCGTCGAGGCGTTGGCGGGCGTCTCTCTGACGCTCCCACGGGGCTCGTACACCGCCGTCATGGGCCCGAGCGGCTCCGGAAAGTCGACGCTGTTGAACCTGATCGGCGCGCTCGACACGCCGACCGAGGGCCGGGTCGTCGTCGCCGGTCGGGAGGTGGGGACGGCCTCCGAATCGGAGCGTGCGGGACTTCGCGGCACCGACATCGGCTTCGTCTTCCAGACCTTCAACCTCCTCTCGCGGCTGACCGCGGTGGAGAACGTCGCGCTCCCCCTCGTCTTCGCGGGCGTCCCCCGCGACGAGCGGACGGCACGGGCCCGCGAGTTGCTGGCGGACGTGGGGCTGGCCGACCGCACCGACCACCTGCCCACCGAACTGTCCGGCGGTCAGCGCCAGCGCGTCGCCATCGCCCGGGCGCTCGTCGCCGACCCCGCGCTCGTCCTCGCCGACGAGCCGACCGGGAACGTCGACACCGACACCGGCGGGCGAGTGCTCGACATCTTCGACGACCTGCACGCACGGGGGAACACGCTGTTGCTCGTGACGCACGAGCGCCACGTGGCCGAGCGGGCCGAACGGATCGTTCACGTCAGGGACGGCGAACTGGTGCGGATCGAAGAGCTGGCCGCGGAGGGCCCCGACTGATGGACCCCGTCGAATCCGTGCGGATCGCGCTCCGCTCCATCCGGAGTCACAAGCTCCGGTCGACGCTGACGGTCGTCGGGCTCGTCATCGGTATCGCGTCGGTCATCGTCTTCGCCACGTTCGGCGCGAGCGTGAAGGCGGAAGTGATCGATGATATCGAGGGATCGAGCGCGAACAACGTCTACGTCTTCGCGACCCCCGAGGACGACGAGGGGTTCGAGCAGGTGATCCAGCCGGTGTTCACCGAACACGACGTGTCGGCGCTGGCGTCGCTTCCGGGGGTGACGAACGTCATCCCCCGGGGCACGGTCGACGCCAACTCCCTCACGTTCGGCAACGACACCATCGCTCGCCAGCGGGTGACGGCGACGACCCCCGAGACGTTCGACGAGGGGAGTATCGTCGCCGGCCGCGGGTTCCGGTCGGGGACGAACGAAGTCGTCCTCAACGAGCGAGCGGCGCGGTCGTTCGACGAGAACGTCACCGTCGGCGACCGCCTCACGCTCTCGCTGGCCGGGAACCGGACGCGCGAGTTGACCGTCGTCGGCATCGTCAACGGCACCGAGGGGCAGTTGCCGGTGAGCAACTTCGCCGAGGGGGCGCGGGTGTACGTCCCCGTCGACCCCTTCTACCGGACGGTAGTCGAGAGTCCGAGCGTCGGCGTCCGCCAGCGGACGTACCCGCAGGTGACGGTCGTGACCGATCCGACGACGACGGAGGCGACGAAGGCGGCCGTCGAGTCGTACCTGCGGGAGCGCTCGGACGCCCGCCAGTTGGCGCCGGCGGGGACGGCGCTGACGGCGCGGACGAGCGGCGACTTCGTGGCGCAGGTAGCGTCGGTCATCGAGCGCATCACGCGCTTCGTGACGGGCGTCGCGGTGATCGGTCTGGTGGTCGGCGCCATCGGCATCGCCAACATCATGCTCGTGAGCGTCACGGAGCGGACCCGGGAGATCGGCGTGATGAAGGCCGTGGGGGCGCGCAACCGGGACGTGCTCGTCCTCTTTCTCGTCGAGGCGGGGCTGCTCGGCGCTATCGGGGCGGTCCTCGCGCTCCCCGTCGGACTGGTGGTCGGGTACGCCGCGACCCGGTACGCCGAGGTGACGTTCGCGCTCGCGCCGGCGTGGATGGCGACGGCGGTGGTCGTCGGCGTCGTCGTGGGCGTCCTCGCGGGCCTGTATCCGGCGTGGCGGGCAGCGCGGGTCGACCCCATCGACGCGCTCCGGTACGAGTAGCCGTCGTGGCCGTCGTGGAGTCGGGGATCGACCGTGACGGGAGTGTGAGAGTCCGACACACCTGCACACGCCGTCTCGCAACGTTTTTCCGGGCGGCGAGACGACGGTTTACATGGCGAACGACGTTCCCGACGCGGGACCCTTCTCGGAGAAACTGCGAGTACCGGAGTCGCTGACGTTCGACGACGTTCTTCTTCGCCCCATGGAGAGCCACGTCGAACCGGACGAAGCCGACGTGTCGACGCAGGTGTCGACGAACGTCACGCTCAACATCCCCGTCCTCTCGGCGGCGATGGACACGGTGACCGAGAGCGACCTCGCCGTCGCGATGGCGCGCAACGGCGGCCTCGGCGTCCTCCACCGCAACATGACCGTCGACGAGATGGTCGTCGAAATCGAGCGCGTCAAGCGGGCGGACGAACTCGTGATCCGGCGGGAGGACGTGGTGACGGCGCGGCCGGACCAGACCGTCCGCGAGGTGGACGAGATGATGGAGCGCGAGGGCGTCAGCGGCGCGCCCGTCGTCGACGACGACGACACGGTCCTCGGGATCATCTCCGGCACCGACATCCGCCCGTACCTCGAAGTCGGGGAGTCCGACGAGGTGCGCAAGGCGATGACCGACGAGGTCATCACCGCGGCCGAGGGCGTCACGGCGCGTGACGCGCTCGAACTCATGTACGACCACAAGATCGAACGGGTCCCCATCGTCGACGACGAGAACCGCCTCGTCGGACTGGTGACGATGCAGGGCATCCTCCAGCGGCGCGAGCACGAGAACGCGGCGCGTGACGAGCACGGATCGCTCCGGATCGGTGTCGCTGTCGGACCGTTCGAGGACGACCGCGCCCGTGCCGCCGACGAAGCCGGCGCGGACGTGCTCTTCATCGACTGCGCCCACGCCCACAACCGGAACGTCATCGACAGCGCTCGCGAGATCAAGGAGTCCGTCGAGGCGGACGTGGTCGTCGGCAACATCGGCACGCGCGAGGCGGCCGAGGCGGTCGTCGACTTCGCCGACGGCGTCAAAGTCGGGATCGGCCCGGGGTCGATCTGTACGACGCGCGTCGTCACGGGCGCGGGGATGCCCCAGATCACTGCCGTCTCGGCGGTGGCAGACGTTGCCAGCCAGCACGACGTGCCCGTCATCGCCGACGGCGGCATCCGTTACTCCGGCGACGCGATCAAGGCTATCGCCGCCGGCGCCGACGCCGTCATGCTCGGCTCGTACTTCGCGGGAACCGACGAGGCGCCGGGCCGCGTCATCACCATGAACGGGAAGAAGTACAAGCAGTACCGCGGCATGGGTTCCGTCGGCGCGATGCGCTCGGGCGGCGGCGACCGCTACCTCAAGGAGGAAGACGAGGACGAGGGCTTCGTTCCGGAGGGCGTCGAGGCCGCGACGCCGTACAAGGGGACGCTCGCCTCCGAACTCCACCAGCTCGTCGGCGGCATGAAGTCGGGCATGGGCTACGTCGGCGCGGCCACGATTCCCGAGTTCAAGGAGCGGTCCCGGTTCGTTCGCGTGTCCGCCGCGGGCCAGACCGAGGGCCACCCTCACGACGTGATGATTACGGACGAGGCACCGAACTACAGCCCACAGGAGTGAGAACGGCCGATTCGACGGTCTGTACCGGTTCCGCAAGGGGTATTTTGATATACACCCGTGATACATTGGCTACTGTGAGTGGGCGCACTCCTCCTCGGAAGTACACATGAGCGACGATTCCCCCCTCGTCCTCGTCGTCGAGGACGAACGTGACCTGTCCGAACTCTACCGGATGTGGCTCTCCGAATCGTATCGGGTTCGGACGGCCGAGGACGGGCGAGAGGCGCTCTCCAAACTCGACGAAGACGTCGACATCGTGTTACTCGACCGACGGATGCCCGACCTCTCGGGCGACGAGGTACTCGACCGAATCCGCGAGGAGAATTTCGACTGTCGGGTCGCGATGGTGACGGCCGTCGAGCCGGACACCGACATCGTCGACATGGAGTTCGACGACTACCTCGTCAAACCGGTCTCCGAGGACGAACTCGTACGGATGGTCGAGAATCTCCGGATACGCGACGAGTACGACGACGGCGTCAAGCAGCTCTTTTCGCTTGCCTCCAAGAAGGCGCTTCTCGAATCCGAGAAAGATCGAACCGAGCTCGAAACCAGCGAGGAGTACCGACAACTCGTCGACGACCTCACCGAACTCCGCGAGGGGCTCGACGACAAACTCGCTCGCCTCAGCGACACCGACGACCTTACGCTGATCTACCAAGATCTCGCGAGAGACGACGAGCACGACGAGTAACGGGTCCCCCGTCTCGGTTGCCGCCCCCCTCCACGCCGTCTTGCGATTTCTTTTTCCTCCCATTTTATGTCAGTGATCAACCGAATTAATTGATTATATTTACTATCAGATATTCTCGAAAAATTATAATTCGTCGTCGGCCGACGGGACGAGTGCAATGTCCGAAAGTGACAGCGGCACGGTGGCAACGACTGCGGACGACGACCTGCTGACGGCGGATGGCAACAGCGGTGGCATCTCTGGCCCCTACAACGCCGACGGCAACAGTGGCGGTATTTCCGGACCGGCGACGGCCGACGGCAACAGTGGTGGCATCTCCGGACCGGCGACGGCCGACGGCAACAGTGGTGGCATCTCTGGCCCCTACAACGCCGACGGCAACAGTGGTGGCATCTCTGGCCCCTACAACGCCGACGGCAACAGTGGTGGAATTTCCGGACCGGCGACGGCCGACGGCAACAGTGGCGGCATCTCCGGGCCGGCGACGGCCGACGGCAACAGCGGTGGCATCTCTGGCCCCTACAACGCCGACGGCAACAGCGGTGGCATCTCCGGTCCTTAAAGTTTCGAGAAGTCGAGTTCGTCGCTCCAGACGAGCGAGCCGTCGATTTTCACGGGCACAGTCTCCAGCGAGAGGAACTGCTGTAACTCCTCGCGGGTCAGGTCGAACGTTCTGGAGTCACCCGACCAGAGGTAGTACTCGTTCACGTCGTCGAGCCACGGCATCACGAGGCTGCCCATGCCGAAGGAGGTAGAGGGGTGACTCTGCCACTCCAGTTCGTACCGGTCACCGGCACGCCGCCGGACGACGCAGACGTTCGGCGGCCCGCCGTCCGTCCGGGCCAGCGACAGGCTACTGTCGCCGATGACGGTGTACTGGTCGCCGATGATGGAGTCGTCGCGGGCGACTTCGAGGGCGCTCCCGACGGTGAACCCGCGGTCGAGCAGTCGGGCCAGCATCCGACCCATCCGGACGGCGCCGCTGTTGATAACGTCCGACAGCGTGACGATGCCGGCGATGGCGCCCGCCTCGATCAGCGCCGAGCCCTGTTCGTACGACTGGCACGCGTTGAGCAGGAAGGCGTCCGGCCCGGCCGTCGTGAGCGTCGTCGCGTCGAGTTTGCCGTCGGCGCACTCGAACCCCTCGCCGTCGATGTGTCCGATGTAGTGCAGGAGGTCCGCGTCGACCGAGAGCACGTCGCGGAGTTCCGCCCGCGTCAGGTCGTGGTGGACGCGCACGTCGAACGGGAGTTCGTCGCTGGAGCCGTACACCTCGTCGACCACGTCGCGTTCGTCGGCCATCCGGGGGTCGTTGCAGACGACGGTGATGCCGATGTCGCCGGCGGCCGGCTCGCGGTCGAGGCGGTTGTAGAACGCGTTCGTCGTCGCCTTACTGGCGCCGATTGGCGCGCCTTCGCCCACCCACGACTGTTCGAGCGAGTCCGTCGCTTCGGGCTGGACGTACGACCGGGCGTCGCCGTCGGCTGCCGCGCTCCGGGTGAAGGAGGCGTCGCGGAAGAACTCGTTGGCGGCCGTCGTCTGCACCTCCGAACTCGGCTCCGGTTGGTCCTGCGGCGTCCGCACGACGGCGAGGTCGTTCGTGACGAACGGCAGGAGTTCGACGTTCTCGGGCGTGGGGGCGACGTGGGAGGTCATCCGCCACTCCGGCAGTTCGTCCTCGACGGCACCGAACGGCACGGAGAGGTACTCCTCCAGTTGCGTCTGGAGGGGCTGGTCGTACAGCCACGCGAAGTCGAGGTCGAGGCTGGCCTCGATGGCCTCGCGCTCGTGCAGGTCGACCGAGTAGTACCCCTCCGTCCGGGTCACGCAGTCGAGGAAGAACGTTTGCTTGAGGACGCGTTCGACCTCGGTCTCGAACCCGCGAACCGTATCCAAGTCGTGGACGAAGCCGTCGTCGGTCACGAGTCGCGGCCGGTCGCCGGGGACGATGTCGGCCGCGACGTAGTACGCGAGCGGCGCAGCGACGTAGATCGATTCGTACTCCCGTGGGAGTTCGAGCCTGACGCCCGTCTCGGGCGAGACGACGCCGTCGGGGACGTGCAACCGATCACCGAGTTCGACGAGCGGCGGATGCCCACGGAGCGTCGGATACGACCGCTCCGGCGACGTGGTCTTCAGCGCCGAGGAGAACTCCGAGACGGCGGCCATCACGTCGACCGGGTCGTCGGTCGTTGTGAGCGTCGCCGCCGGCCCCTCGTGGTGCGAGCGCGCCCCGACGCGGACCTCCCTAGTGCCGTGGAGGTCGATCCGCGTGTGGCTCACGTCCGAGGCAATCGTAACCGGGCCATCGACTCGGAGATAGATCTTGATCGGTCCACAGAGTTCGAGGCTGTAGCTCCCGGGGGGGAACTCCTCGTAGGCGGAGTGGTCGGTTTCGGCGAGCATGTCACCCGCCTCGTTCCGGACACAGACCGAGACGACCGTCGGGAGTTCGATGACCGCGGCGTCGATGGCTACCGCGGCGTCGATAGGGAAGCGATGACCGGCGGGATCGGCCGGCGTCGGCGAGACGGGCGTGTCGGTGAACAGGCGGAACTGATTGCGCTCGATCAGATCCGACACGACCAACCCCGACCCGTCTTTCAGCGTCGAGAACGACACTTCGAGGTTGTCACTCTCCGTTTCGAAGCGGTCCCCGCGCGGCCGCTCGGTCCGACTCATTGTATGTAGGTCAGTCGTCGCCCACAAAAGCGTATTGTTGGTTCTGTAACATTATCTGGAGCGGAGGCGTCACGTCCCGCCGTCGAGCGGCAGCCAATCCGACGTGAGGTCGCGGTCGCGGAAATGCCACCGCTGGTTGAGTTCGCCTCCGTCGATCCGGAGCTCCACCGTCGCGTCGAACAACGGCCGGAACAGCCCGACGATTTCGGAGTCCATGTCTCGCGGGAGTCGAAAGTGGACGAGCCCGGACGCCGCGCGGGCCTGTGCCACCATGACGTGCAGGAACCGAAAGGTCGTCTCGCGTCCGTACGCCGAGAGCATCGTCGGCAGGCAGTCGAAGGCCATCCGGAACTCGGCGGCGTCGAGGCCGCCCGCGAACAGGTCGAACTCCTCGATCACCTCGGCTATCGTCGCCCCGAGGTCCTGAATCGAGCCGTCGATGACGTGCGTCCGCGGTGTGACCTGATCCAGCGGTCGACTGGCCGTCGCCGTACTCCGTGCCTCCTCGCCGCGCGTGACGAGGCGGGCGTACTCCGAGGAGAGCGGTCCGGTCTCGCGGAGTCGACGGATCGCACTCGGCCGATTCGGTTCCGGCGTCACGACGAGACGCCGCCGCGGGGGGTCGGCGGACGGATCACCCAGCATCGTCGCTGACGCGTCTGCGAACATCTCTTCGGGGACCGATCCCACGACGAGGAGTGCGCTACCCTGCTCTTTCAGCGTCGCCAAGGCGTGGGCGAAGCTGACACCGTCGTCGTCGGGTCCCATCCCACCACCCGCAACCATCAACTGTCCGAACGGAACGCCCCCAAATAATACTTCTCATCGAAGAATCATGGATAATATTCGGCGAAGGGTGCGGTTGACACTCCCACAGAGTCGCTGTCACCGTGTCCCGGTGTGTCACCAGCCGACCGGTGCCGACGGACAGAACCCCGATCAGCGCTCGTCGAGGAACGCCTCGATGCGATTCAGCGCCTCCTTCAGGTCCGACATGCCCGTCGCGTACGAGACGCGAAGGTGGCCGTACCCTTCCTCACCGAAGACCCGGCCGGGCACCAGCGCGACGCCCTTCTCGTGGAGGAGGTCCTCCGCGAACTGCTCGTCGTCGTACGGCGCTTCGGGGAAGGCGTAGAAGGCACCGGTCGCCTCGAAACAGTCGAGGCCCACGTCGCGGAAGCGCGAGATGACGAACCGCCGTCGGCGGTCGTACTGGTTGCGCATGTCCTCGACGTCGTCGTCACACGACTGTAGCGCTTCGAGGGCGGCGTACTGGGCCGTCGTCGGCGCCGAGAGCATCGTGTACTGGTGGATGCGGTTCATCGCGTCGATGGCCTCCGCCGGGCCCAGCGCGTACCCGAGGCGCAGGCCCGTCATGGCGTAGGCCTTCGAGAAGCCGTTGAACACGATGGTCCGCTCGCGCATCCCCGGCAGGGTCGCGATAGAGGTGTGCTCGCCGCGGTAGGTGAGGCCCGCGTAAATCTCGTCGGACAGCACCGTCAGGTCGTGTTCCTTGGCGAACTCGGCGATCTCCGCGAGTTCGTCCCGGCTGGCCGTCGCGCCCGTCGGATTGTTGGGGTAACAGATCATCAGCGCCTCGGCGTCCGCGGCGCCGGCCTGCTCTAGGTCGTCGTAGGTGAGCACGAAGTCGTTCTCGGCGCGAGTCGAGACGGGAAGTGGCTCGCCGCCCGAGAAGCGCACGCCCGGCCCGTAGGAGATGTACGCGGGCGACTGGATCGCCACGGCGTCCCCGGGGTCGACGATAGCGCGGAGCGCCAAGTCGACCGCCTCGCTCGCGCCGGTCGTCACCAGAATCTCCTCGTCCGGCCCGTAGTCGAGGTCGTAGCGCGTGACGTGCTCCGAGATGGCCACCCGGAGGTCGTACATCCCACGGTTGGTGGTGTAGGAGGTACGGCCGCGCTCCAGCGAGTGGATGGCGGCGGTGCGCGCCTTCCACGGGGCGCTGAAGTCGGGTTCGCCCACGCCGAGCGAGATGACGTCGTCCATCTCCTCTGCGAGTTCGAAGAACCGCCGAATGCCGGACGGCGGCGTATCTCTGGCGCGTTCCGACAGCTTCATGGCGAAACCGAGAGCCGGTCGTCGTCGTCGCGTTCGGTGAACTCGATCCCGCGATTCTTGTACGTCTTCATCACGAAGTGCGTGACCGTCTGGGTGACCTCCGGAATCGGCGCGATCTGTTCGGAGACGAACATGGAGACGGCGCGCATCGACTCGGCCTCGACGGTCACGTCGAAGTCGTAGTCACCCGAGACGAGATGGAGCGCCGTCACCTCGTCGAACTTCGCGATCCGTTGGGCGACCTGCGCGTACGTCGTGTCGCGGTCGAGTTCGAGGTTGAGTTCGACCTCCGCAGTCACGTGGTCCTCGTCGACCTTGCTCCAGTCGACGACGGCCTGATAGCCGGCGATGGAGCCGTCCGCCTCGAGTTCGTCGAGCATCTCCTCGACCTCGTCCTGTGACCGGCCGAGTTGCCGCGCCATCGTCTCCGTATCTTCGCGGGCGTCCTCCAGAAGTAAGTCGACCAATTCCCGTTTAGCGTCCATACTGACGGGTTGGACGCCTCAGTAAAAGGGTTTGCCTACGCGTCAGTATCCGTGTGGAACGATGGTGACACTAGGTGTCCGTCGGCGTTCGGAGAGCGGCTGACGGGGACTCTCGGCGGCGAAAGACCGATAGGCAGCGACGCCGATTCTCGGCCATGGCCCTCTCCGACGTGTTTCTGTCACCGTTGGGGCTCGTCGCCCTGCTGGCCGTGGTCCCCGTCGTCGTCCTCTATCTCGTCCAGCCCGACCCCCGCCGGATCGAACTCCCCACCCTCCGCCTCCTGCTCGAGGACGACGAACGAGACGCCTCGAACCCCCTCCTCGAACGGATTCGCCGCAGCCTCCTGCTCCTGTTGCAACTGCTCGTCATCGTCGCCCTCGCCCTCGCCCTCGCCGGCCCCTACGTCACCGTCTCCGAGAGCCAGACGGTGGAGGAGACGGTCATCGTCCTCGACGGGAGTGCGAGCATGGGCGTCCAGACCGACGGCGGCACCCGCTTCTCGGCCGCCGTCGCCGCCGCCCGCGAGTCGACCACCGGCACCAACTCCGTCGTCTTCGCGGGGAGCGAGAGTCGGATCGTCCTCCGGTCCGGCGGCGTCGACGAGGTTGAGCGGACGCTCGACGGCCTCTCGGTCGCCGACACGCCAGCCGACCTCGGCGCCGCCATCTCGCAGGCCGCGTCCATCGCCGGCGAGAACGCCCGCATCGTCGTCCTCAGCGACTTCGCGGACGACGCGGGGTGGACCGACGCCGTCCGGTCGGCACGGGCCCGCGACCTGCAGGTCGACCTCCGCCAGTTCGCGCGTGGCGGCACGGAGAACGTCGGCATCGTCGACCGCGCCTTCTCCGGTCGACAGGTCATACTCTCGGTGAAGAACTTCGGCACTACACAGGTCACCCGGTCGGTGACGCTCGGCAACCAACGCCAGTCGGTCACGCTCGGTCCCGGTGATCTGGAACGAGTGACGCTCACGGTCCCTGCAGGCGGCGGACGGGCGCAACTGAACCCCGGCGACTCCTTCCCTACCGACGACACGGCGTACGTTTCCGCCCCCTCGGACCCGACGGTCGACGTACTCCTCCTGACCAACGACCGGAATCGGTATCTCGTGACCGCACTCTCGGTCATCGACGAGGTGCGGCTCACCGTCGATCAGCCACCGACGACCGTCGGCGACGACTACGACGTGATCCTCTACAGCAACCTCGACTCCGAGCGCCTCCTCCGGGGGAACGTCGAAGCCGGCCGTGATCTGGTGGAGGCCGGCGGCGGCGTCGGTGTCCTCGCCCAGCCGTCGCCCCCGGACCTCCTTTCCGACCTCCTCCTGCTCTCGCCGTCCGGCGTCGCCACCAACCCCTCCGTCGGCCGCGTGACGACCGACGAACTCACCCGCGGTATCGACTTCCCGCCGCCCGAGCGCTACCTCCGGGGGTCGCTCCGCGCCGGCACGCCGCTGGTTCAGACCGGCAACGGGACGGCGCTCGTCGCCACACAGCAACGCGGCCCGGGGCGCGTCCTCTACTACGGCTACGTCGTCGACGACGACCCCTTCCGCTTCAACTACCAGTACCCCGTCTTCTGGAAGCGGGCGACGTTCTACCTCGCGGGTCGAGAGCCACTCCCGGCGCTGAACCGCCAGACTGGCGGCCGCCTCCAGTTCGCGAACACGACGACGGTCCAGACGCCCACCGGGACCGTCTCGGGCCGGGTCGTACCGCTCGATCAGACGGGCTTTTACGCCACCGAGACCCGCCGGATCGGCGTCTCGCTCTACAGCGAGAGCGAGTCCGACGTGGCCGCCGAATCGCTCGACGCCCGGAGCGACGAGACGGGCATCACCACGCGCGAGGAGGAACGGCAGGTGCCCCGGCCGCTGACGCCCATCGTCGCGCTCGCGGCGCTGCTCGTCGCCGTGGGTGAAATCGCCTACCTCCGCCGACGGGGTGATCTCTGATGGATCCGCTCGCGGTCCGCACGACGCTCGGCGACGGCACGGTGATCGGTCTCGAACGGCCACTCCTGCTCGTGGCCGTACCCATCGCTATCGCCCTGTTCGCCCTCCTGATCCGCTACCGGGCGGCCGGGACGGCCTCGACCCGGAGTCGCCGCCTCCTGCTCGCCTCGCGGGTCGTCGTCGCGACGCTGGTCGTCGTCGCGGCCGCCGGACCGTTCACCGTCGTCACGATGGAGACGCAGGGCGACCCCACCGTCTCCCTGCTCGTGGACCGCTCGGACAGCACGGCCGTCTCGCCCGACGTGGCCGAGGATCTCGCGGCCCGAATCGAGGCGGAGGGCGTCCCGGTCACCACCTCGACCATCGCACAGGGGACTGACTCCCGAATCGGGGACGGCGTCGCCGCCAACCTCCGCGAGAACGGGTCGGTCGTCGTCATTTCGGATGGGCAGGTGACGGGCGGGCAGAGCCTGACCGAGACGGCGGAGTTCGCCCGCTCGCTCAACGCGACGATCAGCACCGTCCGCGTCGATCCGACCCGCACCGAGCGGTACGTCACCCTCGCCGGCCCGAGCAAGGCCAGCGTCGGCGTCGAGAGCCGCTTTCTCGTGCAGGTAAACGGCGTGCAGGCCGACGGCCCGGTCGAGGTGACCGTCTCCATCGACGGCGAGACGGTCACGACCGAACGGATCGCGGAGGGTACCGGGAGCGTCCCCGTGAGCCACACCTTCGATGAGACGGGGAGCCACGAAATCACGGCAGAGATCGACGGCAGTGACGCCTACCCCATCAACGACGAGGCGCTGAAGACGGTTCGCGTGGTCGAGCAGCCGCGCGTCCTCTACGTCTCTCGCGGCAACTACTCCCTGCAGTCCTACCTGACCCAGCTCTACGACGTGGAGACGGCGGAGTCGGTGCCGGCGAACCTCGACCCCTACTACGCGGTCGTGGTCCAGAACGTCGCGGCCGGCGACATCGGGGACGTCGACGAACTCCAACGATTCGTCATCGACGGGGGCGGCCTCCTGATGGTCGGCGGACCCAACAGCTTCGAGAACGGCAACTACGCCAACTCCTCCGTCGCCGCGACGCTCCCGGTCACGTTCGGCGAGTCGACGCCCGGGAGCGCACGGATCGTCATGCTGATCGACGTGTCCGGAAGCGCGGGTGAGGGCATGCGCATCCAGAAGGCCATCGCGCTCGACGCCCTCTCGCAGCTCGACGACGAGAACACGGTCGGCGTCGTCGGCTTCAACTATCAAGCGTACAGCGTCGTCCAACCCGCCCCGCTGAGCCAGAACCGCGGGACGGTGCAGGACCGGATCAGGCGCCTGCAGGCCGGCGGGGCGACCAGCATCGCCAACGGCCTCCGGGGCGCCGAGGAGATGCTCGGCGGCCAGCGCGGGACGATCATCCTCGTCAGCGACGGCGGCGACACCGAGAGTCGGTCGGCGGTGGTCGCCAAC
>Ga0207757_100277_pt1 | contig 38561 bp, 42 predicted proteins | sample A23P3SouthBayCA_2_FD_187752 | JGI IMG/M metagenome (GOLD analysis project Ga0207757, IMG submission 187752) | Aerobic enrichment media microbial communities from Eden Landing Ponds, California, USA - A23 P3 (2) (SPAdes) | ecosystem: Environmental > Aquatic > Marine > Unclassified | place...
GACGTTGTCCGCGTAGTCCTCCAGGATGTCGGCGAGCGCGATCCGCGCGTCCATCGAGACGCGGTAGTGCCCGTCGATTTCGAGGCGAGCGATGCGATCGACCGGCGCCACCGGGAGTTCGAGGTCGTCCCGGTTGACCACCTGCTCCACGTCGAAGTCGGCGGCCATCAGCGTCTTCCGCCCGTTCGCCGTCGCCCGCTCGGCGGCGTCGACGGCGAGGTCCGCCCCGTGGTGCTGGATGCGGCGGGCGAGTTCCTCCGCCGCACCGGCGCTCACCCGCAGGTCACCCGCGTTCCGACGGATGATCGTGTCTACCGGGGCGAACGGTAACTCGACACTCATACTCCGATAGGTGTCCGTATCGGGTATAATCCTTTCCGTCGGGACGAGCGACGGCCCGTGCTCGATTCCGCTCGTCGGCCCGCCACTGCAGATCGACCGAGTAAATGTAATCTGAATTTCTAGTCGAGTCGTTAGGTTAGCCGAATACCAGTTCCCTCCCCCGATTTCGATCCCGTCAATGCAGTGAATAACCCGTCATTAGTCGGTAAAATGCACCGTTAACGTCCCGAAAGTGGTGATTAGCTATGGGTATGGGTATCCATGACAGGATCGTCTCACTCGGGTGACCGGCGGTTGGCGGTGGTTCGACTCCACTGGTGGGCGTCCCCCGAACGGGGGGTGGCACACATGCACGACGACTTCGAACTCTCGCGGCGGAAGGCACTCGCCGCGCTCGGCACCATTGGCGCCGCTTCGGCGGGCGCCGGCCTCGGCACCAGCGCGTACTTCAGTGATCAGGAAACGTTCGAGAACAACTCGCTCACGGCGGGCACGCTCGACATGAAGGTGGACTGGGAGGAGCACTACTCCGACTGGTCGGCCGACGAGGACGACCCGGCAAACTCGGCCGACCCCGAACTCGACATCCAGATGGACGAGCCCGGCTCGCCGGAGAACTACACCGCGTTCCCGCCGGGCGTCGAGGAGTTCGACGGCGTGGCCGACGACGACTTCATCAACGGCAACCCGTTGCTGTACGTCCACAACGACGACGTCGGGCAGTTCATGGACAACACATCCGTCGAGGCGTTCCCGGACGCGGACGACGACGGGGTTCAGGACGACTTCGACGAGTCGAACGCCTGTAACGTCCTCGCCGACGTCGGTAACGACGACAGCGGGCTGGATTCGGACGATCGAACTCAGGGCAGTCGTGGCGACCCGCTGCTCAATCTCGACGACGTGAAACCGGGCGACTTCGGCGAACTCACGCTCAGCTTCCACCTGTGTGATAACCCGGGCTACGTCTGGATGAACGCGAACAACGTCTCCGCGGCCGAGAACGGGCTGACCGAACCGGAAGCAGACGACCCCGACGAGACGGGGCCGAGCGACGAGACGTCGAATTCGGTTCAGAACCAGGTCGAGATCCTCGATGAGATCCAGACAGCCCTGTGGTACGACACCGACTGTAACAACCTGACTGGAGGGAGCGGCGGAACCTCCGGTACGACCGCCGACGTGGCACTCGTCCTCGACGACTCGGGGTCGATCAGTAACTCCGAAGAGCAGGACATCATCGACGCGGCGAAGGCGTTCATCGACGAACTCGGCGCCAGCGACCAGGCCGCGACGGTCGCGTTCGGCAGCAGCGCCTCCGTCGAACAGAATCTGACGAAGCTCGACACGCAGAGCAACATCGACGACGTGAAAAATTCGATCGACAACTACCCGGGATCGGTGAGCGGATCCTCCACCAACATCGACGGCGGGCTCGAAGCGGCCAACGGCGAACTCGATAGTACGCGGGCGCGCCAGAGCGCGACGCCCGTCGTCGTCCTGTTGAGCGACGGCTCTCCGTCGGCCAACAACGGAATCGAAGGACCCGACAACGGCGATATCACTGACGACGACGACGAGGCCGCCGTTGAGGAAGCCGACGACGTGAAAAGCTCCGGGAAGCGTATCATCACGCTCGGGTTCGGTCTCACCGCCGGTGGCGACGCCGAGAATCTCCTCAAAGCGGTCGCCGGGACGACCGCCAACAGCGAGTCGGACTACGCCGACTACGAGAGTGGCAGCGGCGACGTCCCCGACGACGAAGGGGACTACTTCGCCGCACCCACCCCATCCGACCTCCAGGGCGAGTTCGAGGATATCGCCGGCTCGATCTCGACCGGTGAGGAGATATTCTTCCAGGGGTCGCTCCGGTCGGCACTAACGGCGCTCACCGACGGCAACGGCATCCCGCTCGACGGCGACGGTGGTGACGACTTCGACGAGACCGGCGACCCGCCCGCCTCCACCCGCGGGTGCTTCGATCCGACGCCCGCGACCAACTGCATCGGCTTCTCGTGGTGGCTCCCGACTGACCACGGCAACGAGGTGCAGGGCGACAGCGTCTCGTTCGACCTCGGCTTCTACACCGAGCAGTGCCGCCACAACGACGGTAGCGGCATGAACAACGAGGCGGTCAGCAACTCCGACGAAGTCGACGCCTGATCCGTCCCGCTCCCCCCGTTTCAGTACACCTCGTCCGCGTCGATCCGTCCGTCATGGATCGGCCCGCGGACGGTCACTTCTTCACCCAGTCGGAGGTCGGTGTCAGTCTCGACGCTTCGGGTCTCCGTGCCGTCGTCGAGGACGACCGGATTCCCGGCCTGGACGACCGTCCCCGTGAACTGGACGGTTTCGCCGTCCACGGGGTCGGCGTCGGCCGTCCGTTCTTCCGTGGCCGCGGCCGCGTCCGCGTCCGCCCCGTCGCCGAAGGCATCGAGGCCGGGACTGTCGCTGCCGCCGTCCGATTGCTCCGCCGTGGCGTCCGTCCCCGCGTCGGTCCCTGCCGCCGCCTCGGGAGGATCGGTGACCGTCACCGTCGCGCGCCACCCCGCGGACGCCTCCAGGTCGTCCTGCCACCCCTCCTGAATCTCGGCGTCGGTGACGACGACATAGTCCGCGAGGTCGACGTCCAGGTCCGCTTTCTCGCCCCACAACGCGACCCGGATGTCGCCCGTCCCGTCTTTGATCCGGACGTTCCGCACCTGTCCTTCCGACCCGTCGTCGCGGTCGAACGTCCGCTTGGGATCGGTTTCGATGACGCCACCGGCGAGGTCCGCGTTCTGCCCGAGTTCCAGATCGGCGATGTCGTTCGTCTCGGGGTCGTAGCTCACGTCCTCGTCTATCTCCTCGACCGCGCCGCGGGACCCGACGTGGAGTTCGAGGTCACCGTCGCGTTCGCGGACGTAACCGTCGACGACTTCGACCGACGTACCCTGGTCGAGTTCCGCCGCCCGATCGGCTTTCTCGTCCCAGAGGGTCACCCGGACACGCCCCGTCTCGTCGCCGAGAGTCAGGTTGGACACGCGGCCTTCGGAGCCGTCGTCGCGGTCGAACGTGCGTACCGAATCCGTCGCCAGCACCCGTCCCTGCAGGTTCACGTCCGAGAGCCCGAGCGAGAGGTCGTCGACGCGGTACGTGTCCTGTACCTGGACGTCCACCTCGGCGTCCTCGTCGACCTCGGCCTGATCGACGCTCACCTCGACGCCGCTGTACCCCTCCTGTGGCCGGCCTTTGATCCGGAGGACGTCTCCCACTTCGAGTTCGCCATCGGCGACGGACTGGGCCATGCGGTCCCAGAAGGAAATGCGTACCTGCCCCGTCTCGTCGGCCACCTCGACGTTGATCACGCGCCCCTCGTCGACCTCGTCCTCGTCGCCGTCGCCGTCGCCGTCGTCGTCGTCGCGTTCGAACGTCCGCAGGTCGCCGACGCCGACCACCTTCGCCAGGAACTTCACCTCGTTCATCCCGGGTTCGATGTCGGCGACGCCGCTCACCTCCTCGTCTTCGAGTTCGTGGGCGATGAGCATCGCCGCCGTCTCCTCGTCGGCGAGCCCCCCCATCTGCTCTACCTTGTCGTGGACGGCGGCCTCGAACTCCTCGAAATCGACATCCGTCTCGAGGTCCTCGTACACGTCCTCGATTACGCCCATAGTACCGTGCAACAGGCGAACCCTCCGGTTAAGCGTTGTCCTTGGTCGAACACCCCGACGTGGTCTGCCGGTTTTCTATCGTGTCCGTGTCGTCTCACAGCCCGGATTGGGTCGGCATCCGGGATGAAGCTACGTCCGATCGTGGGCGGACGCCTCGCCCCCGCCGCCCGTGTCGACGACCGTCTCCCGCCCGCCCGGCGCGTCGTGAACCACCCGGACACTCGGGACGCGATGGTCGAGGGTGATGGTCGCGGCGTACCCCCGTTGGACGAGCGCCTCGGTGCAGGCCACGTCCCGCGGTGCGTCGCGTGCCGTTCCGACGACGACGACCAGCGTCTCGCCCTCCACGGCCGCCGAGTCGAGACGCGCGACTGAACATCCGTTCGGGCCCGTGATGCATCCGCCGATCCGAACCGTCGTCGTTGACGCGTCGACCGTCGCCGTCTCGGGATCGGAACACTCGCCGGTGTCCGTGAACGCGCGGTCGGTGATGCGGGGGGATCCGCCACTCCCGCCCCCACCAGCACCCGTACAGCCCGCGAGCGCGAGCAGTGGGGCGGTCCGAAGAAGCGTTCGCCGATGCATGTTCGTGCCGTAGGCTGGCGTCGACATATCCGTTCGGGAGACACAAGCCACCGTTTGACGTTCCCGCCGACGTATCGTAACCGTCTTAAGCGATTCCACGGTATGGATGAATGAGTCCTGATAGGGTAGTGGACTATCCTCTTGGCTTGCGGAGCCAGGGACCGGAGTTCAAATCTCCGTCAGGACGTTTTCACGGAGCAACACTGCGAGCGTAGCGAGCAGTCTGCGGAGTGAAAACGCCCCCGGAGATTTGAGCAGGCGAGTCGCAGCGGCCGAGCGAAGCGAGGCCGATCGTCTCGGCGAGTTCAAATCTCCGTCAGGACGCTCACTTCAGTCGTGACCTTCGGTCTCGCACTGTTCGGTCCTGACTGCCCCCACGCTCGCTGACGCTCGCGTGGGACTCCGTCAGGACGTTTCTACCGTCACGCTTCAACTCACCAGCTCCGAACGCGGCGCACAGTCCGGACAGCCGTCCGCGCGTTCCCCGAACACGCGCATGAAATCCGTGCTCACCGCCCCGTCGCAGTCGTGACTGGTGTCCGTGATCCGTTCGTGGCGACGACGGGGACGGTAGTGAGTATAGATAGCATACACCATGATATTCAGTCCTGCTGACCGATAGCGCCGCTCCGTCGATCCACACCCGGCGACGTCGGTGCCTCGTGGCCACGGTTAATCGGCCACTAACGCTCTAAATCCTCGGTTAGCCTCGTTTTCGGTGTGGTTAGCTAAATCACTTCGTCGAGAGGGAAGTCGTGTCAGCTACGGTACTGGACGCCCCGGTTGACGACACCCAACCATGTCAACGGACTTCACCCTCTCCCGACGGCAGATCCTCGGTGGTCTCGGCACGATCTCTATCGCCTCGGCCGGCGCCGGCGTCGGGACGACGGCCTACTTCTCCGATCAGGAGACGTTCACGAACAACCAGCTCACCGCGGGCGAACTCGATCTCAAGGTCGACTGGCAACAGACCTACAACGGCGATCCGGTCAACGCCTTCCCGGACGACGACGGCGACGGCGTGCAGGACACGATCGAGACGCGCCAGACGATCGCGAACGACGCCAGCCAGCCGGTCGACAGCCCGTCGGTCGAGACGGCGTTTCGCGAGCAGTTCGCCGACGTTCCCGACGACCGATCCGGCCCGCTGATCGAACTGGACGACGTCAAGCCCGGTGACGAGGGCGAGGTGACGTTCAGTCTGCATCTCTTCGACAATCCGGGGTACATCTGGATCGGGAGTTCGAATCAGTCCCACGCTGAAGGTGGATTCACCGAACCCGAACTCGACGACATCGACGAGGTGGATTCGGGAGGAACTCCGTCCGGGTCGCAGGAGGGCGATCTGATCGATCGGATCGAGGCGACGCTCTGGTACGACGACGGCGACAACCAGCAGCAAGACGGCGAGACGACGATCGTCTCGGGGACGCTCAGAACCGTTCTGTGTCGGCTCGGAGGCGGTATCGCGCTTGATGCCGATCCGGCGACCGACACCCGAGACTGCTTCCCGGGGGGCACGACCCGTCACCTCGGGCTGCGGTGGTCGGTGCCCGTCGATCACGCCAACGAGATCCAGTCCGACAGCGTCACGTTCGACCTCGGCTTCGCCACCGAGCAGTGTCGCCACAACGATGGGGCGAGCGCGCCCTTCGCCGACGCCGTCGTGACGCCCGGCGGATCGATCCAATCCGCCGTCGACGCCGCGTCGGCTGGCGACGTGATCAAGCTCCGCGCGGGCACGTACGTCGAACAGGTGGTGATCGACAAGCGACTCGCGCTCGTCGGCGAGGGACCGGGCGAGACGGTCGTCGAGTCGCCGGAGTCGCTCGGCGCCTCCTACGAGCGCCCACTCAACGGCAGCGGAATGGCGACGGAGCATCCCGTTGTCCTCGTCGACGGTGTCGAGGTGGAACTCTGCAGTCTGACCGTCGACGGCGCGCGCAAGGCCGACGGCGACGCGAACTTCAGTGGGATCGGCCTCCGGAACGGGAGCGGCCAGATTGTCGACGTGGAGACCGTTCGAACCACCCAGGACGAGGATCCGGTCGGCGGCGCCCAACACGGCAACGGCATCGTTGCTCACAACACCGACGGTACCGCCCGTCGGGTCGCAGTCCGGGAGTCGACCATCCACGACTACCAGAAAGTGGGGATCGTCGGCGAGGGTGACAGCCTCACGCTGATCGTCGGCGACACTACGATCACCGGGCAGGGTCCTATCGGCGACAACGGTCAGAACGGCATCCAGATTTCGGACGGGGCGACCGGCTACCTGCTTCGGAACGTCGTCACCGACAACGCCTACACGGGCGACACCTACACCGCGGCGGGCGTCATCGGCTTCGACGCCGAGCGGATCGTCCTCTCCGAGAATCGCCTGGCGTCGAATCAGTTCGGGCTGGCCGCGTCGGGAACCGATGTCGTCGCTCGCCGAAACGACATCGTGAGCGACGTCTCGGTCACCCTCAACTTCCCCCCGGCCGGCATCGCCAACTACGGCGGCGGCGACGTCGACGCCCGCCGCAACTGGTGGGGCGACGCGAGCGGTCCCTCCGAGAGCTACGGTTCCGGGACTGGCACCGACCCGGCCACCGGAGCGACGCCGAGCGGAAGCGGTGCCGGCGTCGTCGGCGCGCGGTGGGACCCATTCCTCACGTCGTCGGTGACGCAGTAGTCCGGGCCTCGACGGTCCGCGAACGCGTTTAGTGGGTCCCGCCCGAAGCCGACCTATGGACGCGTCGCTTCGGGCAGGCATCGCCATCTACAACGCCGGGGAGTACCACGCCGCACACGACGCGTGGGAGGACTCGTGGCTCGCCCTCGACGACGGCATCGACGACGAGCGGTTCCTGCACGGTCTCATCCAGTTCACCGCCGCCGTCTACCACGCCCGAACCCGCAACTGGCGCGGGGCGACGGGACTGGCCGAGCGCGCCGGCGACTACCTCGCGGGACTCGATTCGCCGTACCGCGGCGTCGACCTCGTCCCCGTCCGGCGCGCCCTGACGGCACTCGCCGCCGATCCCGAGGTGATCGAGCGCCGCCGACCCCCGACGCTCCGCCACGAGGGTGCAGCGCTCACGCCCGCAGACCTGCGGTTCGAGGCGGCCGCCGTCGCCGCGCGGGTTCTCGCCGACGAGTACGGCTACGACACGTCGCCCATCGAACAGGCGATCACGTTCGCGCGCGAGGAGGTCGAGGGTGGCGAGCGGACACTCTTTACGACCACCCTGCTGGCGTTCGTGACTGCGGACGGGGAGCGCTCGCTCGTCTACCGGCGTCTCGCGAAACACGTCGAGCGTCGGACCCGGGAGTACGCGGACGTGGACGGCCTGTTCGAGGAGTGATTAGGGGACGCGCGGGTCGTCCCGCGGCGCGTCCTCACAGTCCTCGAGATGCTCTGGCAGAATTTCGACTCGGTCTCCACAGAACGGACACGTTCGTCGCATGATAATTCCTGGTACGTCCTGATCGACAGGAGTGCTTAATGCCTGTCCTTCAATTTTCGCTGCCGATAATGACGGCGTGGCATCTCGGGTGCTGTCGCCGCTCCCCGACCGGGGCTCAGAAGAACGAGACGGCGTACGCGAGCGACGAGAACAGCATGAGGACGACGAAGACGAGCGCGATCAGTTGCTGTCGATCCATACGGATGCTTTCGTCTTCGGTCGGGAGTAGTTTTCGTCTGCGATTCGTCGTGATCGCGGCGTGGATTCGTGCCGTTACCCCTCTTCGATCGGTTCGCCCGAAAGCGTGTACGCCGCCGAGTCGTCCTGTGGTTCGTACCCCAGCACCTCCTTCGCGCGCTCGATGCTGTAGTATCGCAACTGCAAGCCTACTGCTCACCATCGCTTTGTCGTGGAAACGCTGGTCAGTCCCTGGCTGAATATCCAGATCAAAATACCTCCAAGGGGTGAGATTGGAAGCACGAATCCACCAACAAAAGCCGTATAGAAACCAGCCACCCCCCAAATCTCACTCTTATCATACATTACCAACGCACCGATTGTCAGGTTCATAAACGTAGCCGCGTTCAGTAGTGAATTGGCAAGATAGCCTACTCCAGAAGGGATTGCTGGCGCTAACGCCACTAATTCGGTCGCAAGCGTGCCGAGTGGGGCAAGGCTTAGAGCAAGGAATAGTCCGTTTGCGAGAGCGACGTTCGATAGAAGATATTTCTCCGACTGGTTTTGGAACGCCTCTAAGAACCGCAATCCGATTAAGTAGAAGACCATGGCAAGGAAGTAGGCAGCAACAGTGTTTAGCGCGGTAGTCGGTTCCAAATTCATCCTTCTCACGGGTTCATAGTGACTGACCGTTGGGACGAGGAAACGGGAACAGATACCGCTGATCGACGATATGATACTGTTCTCCCTGATGGGTCTGTACGGGGGCGTTTGCGACGAACCACCGTGGGACGTACCCGATCAGACGGAAGTCGATTCCTCCAAGTCGACTGGCGAGAACGTAATAGTCTGCGGTGAGTGGTTCGTAGGCGTCAACAGTTAGTGAGGGATCAGTTCGATGTTGACCGACAGTTTTCACGTCTATGGTTGCACCGCGATACTCCAAATCAACACCACCATCTCCACCGTCGGCATATACTTCAACGTTTAGCGAATCCTTGACCCCGAGGTAACGAGCCACAGCATCCTCACCGAGTAATCCTGTGCGGTGGTTGTCGGCAGTGCCGCTCCAACTGTCTGCGATACGGTCGGCCCGTTCTTCGAGTGCGTACAATCGTTCTTCTGGAATCCGAATCGTTGGATAACTTGCGATAGATAACCGCTCTGCGGACACGAGCGGCGTTGGTGCAGGTTCTGTCTGTGGCGATCCAGTCGTATTGGTGGAGTCGTGTTGGTGGGACATAGTGACGATTCCTAAGCGTGTCCGACACACCTCCAATTGAGACGTATCTTTTCGCGGATGGAACTTCCACTGAGCGAGACTGACTTGAAAAGGGGTGTCGAACGTCGCTCACACCTTCCGATGTTTCGCAGTATAAAATGGTTTGGGGAGGGTTCCATGATTGGCAGTTAGAACCTCTCACCGACGGTATTGGAAAAGTTGGGAAAGAAGGTAATGGATTAAACTCGTATACAAAACATATATTCTTGTGTGAGAATGTTCAGTATATGACTGGATCAAATAATGACTTCCGTCTGAAAATTCACCGACAGGAGCAGGTGGATTTCGCCTTCATTTATGTATATAAGCAACAGGCTGACTCCGAGGTAAGAATTGCCACGATTGAGGTTGATGATAATAAGAATTTGGAGAAGCGAGCGGAGCTAATTGAAGCAGTATATGAAAAGACAGAGCTGTCAATGAAACGTATGGCTCGTCTACGCACAGATACAAGTACAATCGTTTCGATGGCTGCGGAAGGAAAGCCGATATTGGCCGCTTACCTATATTCATTCAGGGGATGGGATAAGGAGCGTATAGCGACAGAAATGAAGGTAAGCACCTCTACAGTTGATCAGTACTTTTCCGACATCATCCACGATCGACGATAGAATTTTTAGGCAAAGAGGCTCTGCCTACGAGTGAACCGACAGATGGCGACTCCCCACCGACACAGTGTGTATGGCTACGAAATCGTCGGAATAATCGACCCTACCGTTTCGGGTCGAAAACTACCGTCGGTTAGCAGTAGCGTGACACACGGTTCGGCACCGAAAATCGCCCGACAGTTTTCGCCTACTCCTTCGGTTCGCCCGAAAGCGTGTACGCCGCCGAGTCGTCCTGTGGTTCGTACCCCAGCACCTCCTTCGCGCGCTCGATGCTGTAGTACCGCCGCTCGTTGTCGGAGATGCCGTAGACGATTTCGTAGTCGTAGTCGGCGCGGAGACAGCGGTCGAAGAGATGGGCGCAGTCCCGGTGCGAGAGCCACATGGCCTGTCCGCGTTCGTAGTTGCGCGGCGGGTGTTCCTGGGTGAGGTTGCCGATGCGGACACAGACAACGGAGAGGTCCTCGGTGTCGTGGTAGTAGCGGCCGAGCGTCTCGCCCGCGGCCTTGCTCACGCCGTAGAGGTTGCCGGGACGGGGAAGCTCCGTCCCGTCGAGACGGTAGTCGTCGTCGGTACGGTACATCTCGGGCGTGCGCTCGTCGGTTTCGTAGGCCGAGACGGCGTGGTTCGAGGAGGCGAACGCGACCTTGTCGACGCCGGCGTCGACCGCCGCCTCGAACATCGTCTGCGTGCCGTCGATGTTGTTCGAAAGCACCGAATTCCACGGGGCCTCGGGTCGTGGGTCGCCCGCGAGGTGGATCACCGCCCCGACGCCGTCCATCGCGTCGGCCATCGCGTCGTCGTCAGTCACGTCCCCGACGACGACGTCGCCCTGGTCGACGCCCGGAGGGAGACGGTCGCCCGACAGCGGCTCCCGGTCGAGCAGTCGCCACTCGTGGGCCTCGCCGATCCCGTGCAGGATGGCCTGCCCGACGCGCCCGCCCGCGCCTGTCAGCAACACCGGCTCGTCCATTCGGGCGTTAATGGGACGACCGAACCCAAGTAACAACCGATCCGCGACGGCGACAGGCATTACACGCGCCGGGATGACGCGTCGGTATGGTCACCGATCCCCAGCAAGCCTGCTTCGAGGCGGGCATCAAGTTCGGCTCGCTCTACCACCAGTTCGCGGGCACGCCCGTTTCGCCCGACAGCGCCGACAGCCTCGAACGTGCGATGGCCGACGCCATCGAGAATCAGCCCTTCTGCGAGTCGGTCGCCGTCGACATCGACGAGACGGCGCTCGCCGAGGCAGTCGACGACCACGGCTACGTCGAACTCACAGGCCGGTTCATGGAGGTGCGGATGCGCATCGAGTACGAGGACGTGGTCGTCCGCACGGAGATGGCGATGGCGGACGGCTATCCGTTGATGCGGCTGGTCGACGTCGAATAGTCGCTGTTTGACCCCCGATGCCCGCATTTCCACTTTCACTTTCGGGCGTGCGTTTAACTCACACGGCGGCGAACCGTCGGGTATGAGTCAGACGACGCTCGGCGACGACGAACTCTTCGGCGAGGCGGCGGAAGAGATGCGCGCGGACGTGGAAAACCACCTCCAACAGGCGCGTGCGGAACTCCCCGCTGCGGCCGATGTCTGGGAGACCGAGGCCGACAACGTCCTCGGCGTGCTGAACGGTCTCCGGTCGGCACTCGACGTGGGTGACGCCGAGGAACACCTTCGACAGGCCAAGAAATGGTACACCATGGGCGAACGCGCTGACGCCTTCGAGGACGCCGCCGACCTCGCGGCGGCCATCGAGGATCTGGAGTCCCTGATCGCGTCCATCGACGAGGCCCACGCCGACGTGAGCGACCTCACGAACGCCGTGCCCGAACTCCGAGGGACGCTCCAGGAGTTCGCGGAAGCGGAGGCGGACGACGAGTAAGCTACCGGTCCGCTGGCCGTGACACGTCCCGGTCCGCGACCGCCGCGAGCAGGCGGCCCAGCGCGTCGGCCGCCAGCTCCAGCAGTTCCTCGCCCCGGTCGGCGTCGCCGTCGCCCGGATCACCAACCACTCCATTCTCGGTGAACTCCGCGGAGTCGTGGGCGAGATTCGTCCTGGCGACCCAGTCTCCCCACCCCGAACTCGCCCCCGCTCGGGCCTCCTCGAGCCGTTCCTCGCGGACGAGTTCGGGGTGGGTCGCCCGCAACAGCGCCGTCTCCAGCGGCCCGCCGTGGCCCATGTCGCTCGCGTGGTCGCCCACTGCCTCGAACCACGTGAACGGGACGGCGTAGGCGTCGTCGTGGCGCGTGATCGTCGCCGTCACCTCCCCGAGCGCGGGGACGTTGCCGCCGTGGCCGTTGACGACGACGACCCGATCCAGTCCGTGGTAGGCAAGGCTCCCGATCACGTCCCGGATGTAGCTCCGGAAGGTGTCCGGCGACACCCAGAGCGTCCCCGCGAACTGGCGGTGTTCCTCGGCGACCCCGACCGAAATCGTCGGCGCGACGACCACCGCCTCGTCGTGACGCTCCGCCCCCGCGTCGGCGACCGTCTCGGCGTGCAGGGCGTCGGTTCCCAGTGGCGCATGGGGGCCGTGTTGTTCGGTGCTCCCGACCGGCAGGAGCGCGAGGTCGGTGTCGGCGTCGCGGACGTCGGTCCAGGTCGCGTCGCTGAGATCGAGACGCATACCCGGAATCTCGGGGCCAGGGGCCTTCAACGCTCCACCTGTCGCCAGTCTGCCACTGCCGACAGTGTTAGGGCCTCGCGCTACCACAGCCCGGACGAACGAGTATGACCGACCGTCTCGCCGTCACCGACGGTTCGACCGAGACGATCCGGATTCTCCACGTCGACGACGATCCGGACTTCACCGAGATGGCGGCGATATTTCTCGAACGCGCGGACGAGCGGTTCGTGGTCGAGACGGCGACGAGCGCCCGCGATGGGCTGGACCGACTCGCGGAGCACGATGTCGACTGCATCGTCTCCGACTACGACATGCCCGTGTTGAACGGGATCGAGTTTCTCGAAGCCGTCCGGGCGGAGCACCCCAATCTCCCATTCGTGCTGTTCACTGGCAAGGGGTCCGAAGCGATCGCCAGCGACGCCATCTCGGCCGGCGTGACCGACTATCTCCAGAAGGAAGCCAACACCGAACAGTACGAACTGCTGGCCAACCGGATCGGCAACGTCGTCGACGCCACCCGGTCCCGACGCCTGTTGACCGAGCGGACCCGCCGACTGGAGACGCTGATCAGCAACCTCCCGGGGATCGTCTATCGGTGTCGGAACGACCGCGGGTGGCCGATGGAGATCGTCGAGGGGGAAGTCGAGGTGCTCACCGGTTACACCGCCGAGCAACTGGTGCGCGGCGACGTGTCGTGGGGCGACGACATTCTCCACGCTGCCGACCAGGACGCGATCTGGGACGTCGTCCAGGACGCCCTCGCGACCGACGGCTCGTTCGAGGTCACCTACCGGATCGTCACTGCCGACGGCACCACGAAGTGGATGTGGGAGCGCGGTCGCATCGTCGACCGATCCGAGGACGACTGGACGGTGCTGGAGGGGTTCATCACCGACGTCACCGACCGCAAGCAACGGGAGCAGGAACTCGAACGTCGGACCGAGGAACTCGAGGATCTGACGACCGAACTCGAGGCACAGTACCGATATCTCTTCGAGGAGGCGCCGGTCATGGCTGTCGTCACCTGCGCCGAGGACGGCCAGCCGATCATCGACGACTGCAACCGCCGGTTCGCCGAGACGCTTGGCTACGACCGCGACGCGCTCGTCGATAGCGAACTCGTGGACTTCTACACGCCCGATTCGGCGCGAAAGATGCTAAACGGCGGCTACGACCGCGCGATGACCGGGGAGTTCGTATTCGAGGATCGCGAACTCGTGACCGCCGACGGCGACATCGTCGAGACCCGACTACGCGCAGTCCCCTGGTACGACGACCACGGCGACGTCGTCGGTACCCTCGCGCTCTACCTCGACGTTCGCGAGCGGCGGGAACTGGAGCGACAGAAGGAGCGCCTCGAGGAGTTCGCCAGCATCGTCTCCCACGATCTGCGCAACCCCTTGAACGTCGCACGGAACCGAACCAAGCTGGCCCGCCGGGATGGCGACCTCTCTCATCTCGACCACGTCATTCGCTCCCACGACCGCATGGAAGCGCTGATCGACGATCTGCTGACGCTCGCCCGGAGCGGCGACGTCATCCACGACCGGGAGACAGTCGGTCTCGCGACCCTCATCGAACGGTGCTGGACGGATCTCGAGACGGCCGACGCGACGCTCGTCGTCGAGGCCGATCGGCGGATTCGAGCCGATCGAAGCCGGCTCCGTCAACTCGTCGAGAACCTGCTTCGAAACGCCGTGGCGCACGGTTCGACGGACGACGACGACACGGAGACCGACGGCGTGACCGTCACCGTCGGCAACCACTCGGACGGCTTCTACGTCGCCGACGACGGCCCCGGCGTCCCTCCAGACGACCGCGACGACGTGTTCGAGGCCGGCTACTCCACCGCGGACACTGGGACCGGGTTCGGCCTACGGATCGTCCAACAGGTCGCCGAAGCCCACGGCTGGACGATTCGTCTCACCGAGAGCGCGGCCGGCGGCGCTCGATTCGAGATCGGGGGCGTCGAGTTCGAGACCGATCGTAGCGAGTGAACCGTTTGCACAGCCGATCCCAGGACTGCGTGCGATCGGCCGTGCGACGACGTTCAATCGGTACGATAGTCGGCGTCGCCGGACTTCGCGGCGCGTCGCTCCGTTCCGTCCCCGTCGGTTCGTGCGCTCCGCCGCGTCGCCCGTTCGACGAACTCCTCGGGGAGGTCCTCGATTTCGCCCGCCTGCACGCCCCAGAGGTTGGCGTAGAGGCCGTCGGCGTCGAGGAGGTCCTCGTGGGTGCCACGTTCGGCCACCTGTCCGTCCGAGAGGACGACGATCCGATCCGCGTCCTTCACCGTCGAGAGGCGGTGTGCGATGACGAACGTGGTGCGATCCGCGGTGAGCCGATCCAGCGACCGCTGGATCAGCATCTCCGTCTCCGTGTCCACGTCCGAGGTCGCCTCGTCGAGGACGAGAATCTCGGGATCTTTCAGCATCGCCCGGGCGATGGCGAGGCGCTGGCGCTGGCCCCCCGAGAGTTTGACGCCGCGCTCGCCGACCATCGTGTCGTAGCCGTCGGGGAGGTTCGTGACGAACTCGTGGGCTTCGGCCGCCTCGGCGGCGGCCCGCACCGCCTCGTCGCTCGCCTCGAACGTCCCGTACGTGATGTTTTCGCGGACGGTGCCGTAGAAGAGGAACGTCTCCTGACTGACGTAGCCGATAGCGCTCCGGAGGCTGGTGAGCGTCACGTTGCGGACGTCCTGATCGTCGATGCGGACGGCCCCCTCGTCGACATCGTACATCCGGAGGAGGAGCTTCAGCGCGGTCGACTTTCCGGCACCCGTGGGCCCGACGAGCGCCAGCGTGTCGCCGCCGTCGGCGGCAAAGGAGACGCCGTCGAGGATCGCCTCGTCGTCGTAGCCGAAGGTCACGTCGTCGTACTCGACCCGTCCCGCGTCGACGACGAGGTCCGCGGCGTCCGGCCGTTCGTCGATACCCGCGTCCTCGTCCATCAGGCCGAAGATACGGGCCGCGGAGGCGTACGCCCGCTGGTACATGTTGATGATCTGGCCGAACTGCGCCATGGGCCAGATGAACCGTTGGCTGTAGAGGATGAAGGCGACGAACTCGCCGGGGCGGAGCTGTCCGGTGAAGAGCCACGGGCCTTCGCCGCGGAACACCCAGAGGCCACCGATGGTGAACGTGAGCGCGAAGCCGATGCCCGCGAGCACCCGGAGACCGGGGAAGAATTTGATCCGCGTCTCGATGGCGTCCCAGTTGGCGTCGAAGTAGTCGCCCGACACGTCCTCGACCCGGTCGGCCTCGTAGGACTCGGTGTTGCTCGTCTTGATGACCTGGATGCCGCCGAGGTTGTTCTCCAGGCGCGAGTTCACCTGTCCGACGGTCGAGCGCACGTCGGCGTATTTGGGCTGGATGGTGTTCACGAACCGGTAGGTGAAGAAGGCGATGAGCGGGACCGGGAGGAGCGCGACGATGGCGAGTTGCCAGTTCATCCAGAACAGGAGGGCGGCGATGCCGACGACCATCACCCCGAGGCGGAACGCGGAGTTCAGGCCGTCGTTGAGGAAGCGCTCCAGTCGGTTGACGTCGTTCGACAGCACCGACATCATCTCCCCGGTCTGCTTGTCGGCGAAGAAGGTCATGTTCAGCCGCTGCATCGCGTCGTAGGTGTCGGTGCGGATGGCGTGCTGGACGTACTGGGCGAAGCGGTTCCACCCCCAATTGCGCACCCAGTGGAGGCCGGCCCCGCCGAGAAAGGAGAAGAGGACGATGCCCACGACCAGCCAGAACTGCGCCTCGGGATCGGTCGGGAGCCACCGGGTGGGCACGAGCGGGAGGGAGAACTCGCTCTCGTCGAGGAAGATGGCGTCGACGGCGATACCGAGGAGGAGCGGCGGCAGCAAGTCGAGCAGGCGGGCGAAGAGGCTCGCGGCGACGCCGACGGAGAAGGGACCGGACTGCTCGCGCCCGTACTCGGCGAACAGCCGGCGCATCGGGTTGGCCGTCCGCTCCCGTTGCTCCTCGAAGGGGTCGTCGTCCGCGGCCGCGGGGACGTCCATCACCCTTACTCGGGGACGAGCGGCCAAAAGGCTGACTCGTCTCCCGGCTGTCGACCGTCGGCTGGCTCCCCCCACGTCAGGATTAAGCCGGGCGAGCGAGAACGGCCGTCGGATGGTCCGTTCCCCCTGTGTGTCCGTCTGTGAGGTCGAGAATGGCGTCTGTACAGCCTGCAATCGCACGCTCGAAGACATCGCGCGGTGGCCGAGCATGAGCGAACGGGAACGGCTCGAACGGATGCGGGAACTCGCTGCGAGCGACCCCGACGAGTAGCGACGACGGCCCGTTGACTGCCTTACAGCGACCGTCCCTCGACGGCCGGATCGATCCCCGCCGCATCGAGGTCGATCCGCACGCGTTCCCGAAGCGGGTCGGGCACCGTCTCCCGTCCGACCGGCACCGCCGTCTCCCCATCACCTTTGACCTTCCAGTAGAGGACGCAGTCGCTCGGTTCGTAAAACTCGACCGCGTATCGGTCGCCCTCGCCCTGGTAGTGGACACGCGCTGCGAACCCCTCGGCGTGCCATCCCTCGCGGTCGGCGAGTGCGTCGACCGTCATCGGCCCTCGATCCGTATCCGATCGCCAACCTCGACGCCCGTCTCGTTCGTGTAGCCCATCGGGACCTCGAGGACGTACTTCGCCCGGCCACTATACTGCGTCAGATCGCCGTCCGACTCCACCGGCGCGTGGTGGATGGTCGTGATCGTGCCGTCCGCCGCGACGAACACCATATCGAGCGGGAAAGCCATGTCGCGCATCACGAATCCGCGGTCGTCCTCGCTGTCGAACACGAAGAGCATCCCCTGTCCGTCGTCGAGCGTGCTCGTATCGCTCAGCCCGGTGTACTGTTTCGCAAACGTGTCCGCGACCCAGGCGTCGACCGTCGCCAACTGCGTGCCGTTCTCGTCGCTGAACACGACCCTGGTCGTGTCGTAGTTACTCCCGGGCGTCGCTACCGGCGTCGATCCGGAGTCGAGGTGGGGCGTCGTGGTCGTGGTCGCCGTCGGTTCCGGAGCGGCCGCCGTCGGTTCCGGAGCGGTCGTCTCCGTCGTGGGCGTCAGCCCCGCACAGCCGGCGAGGACGACGATGGCCACGAGAACGAGTACGTGGAGCGCGCCACGAGACATACCGGACGAATCAGCGCCGTGGGGGTAAGCGTTTCGTGGGTCGAGACAGAAACCGTTATTCGGTCGGGGGCCGGTTTGCCGACGAGGGCTCGTGGTCTAGTTGGTTATGACGCGGCCTTTACAAGGCCGAAATCGGTGGTTCGAATCCGCCCGAGCCCACTAAAACCCGCGAGCGACAGCGAGCGGAACGACCGTGGTTCGAATCCGCCCGAGTCCATGAGAACCGCCGGCAGACAGCGAGACGTGTTCGATTACTGGGGAGATTCGAACCACGAAACGAAGCGAAGTCCTTGCGGTTCGACCCCGTCAGGCCGCGCTGGCCGTCGCGTTCACTTCCTCCGCCCCCTCTGGCACGTCCACGGAGAACGTAATTCGCTTTCGCTCGTCGGCTTCCATATCCGTCGTCTGCGTCTCGTCGAGCAGGACCGTCCCCTCGCCGTCGAGGAGTTCGAGTGTCACGCTCACGGTTCCGGCGGCGCCGTCGTTCTGGACGGTCACGAAGATGTCGGTGTCGCCGAACAGGGCGTCGATGCCCTCGTCGACTTCGGTTTCGACGACGGTCGGCTCGGGTCCGGAGAGTGCGCTACACCCCGCGAAACCGGTGGCGAGCGTCAGACCGACTCCACCGACGACGGCGCGTCTGGAAGGCATGGGCGAGCATCTGCCACGCGAGCGTAAGGGCCTTCTGGCTCTACACTAGTCGGATCAGCGAGTTCTCCACCTCGCCGGCGACGGTGAGGAAGCGGCCGTCGCGGCGGAACTCCTCGATCGGCTGGCCGACGTGACGCAGTTCGATCTCTTCCTCGACCGCCGCGCGGTCGATCGTCGCGTCCGGCGGGAGGACGTAGGTACGTTCGGTCCAGGTGGTCGGCCCCCGAACGTCGAGGCGTCGCCCGGTGGCGACCGCCTTGCTCAGGGCGTAGTCCTCCGCCGCGGGTTCGAGTTCGCGGCCGGTGACGTAGTCGGCGGTACCGAAGTGGTCGATCAGGAGCCCGAGCCCCTCGTCCGCCTCGGCGCGCACGTCGCCGCTGGCGTGTTGTTCGACCGCCCGTTCGAGCGGCGTCGTCGCCGACGCGTCGGTACCGACGCTGACGATCACGTCGGGGTGGAGACCGACGACCCGGAGCTGGCCGTCCTCGGTCCGAGTGAACCGCTGGATGTCGTCGACCCACCCGTCGGCCGCGAAGCCGCCGTCGTCGAGGCGCCCCCGAAGCGCCGCGCGGTCGAACGCCCCGCCCGCGATCCGGTAGGACTCGTTGGCGACGCTCGAGTGGTTCACTGTCAGGGCGGCGTCGAGGCTGGCGACGGGAACCTCGAATCCGAAGTACGACTCCGTCCGCTGGCGCCAGTAGGTGTTCAGCGACTCGGCGAACGATTCGGTGGCGTCGGCCCGCACCGCCGACAGGGAGAGATGGGTAAACTCGTAGGTGTACGGCGTGACCGGCGTCGGCGCGACGAGCCACGACGGGTACGGCTCCAATGAGCGTGCCCCCGGTGTCGGCGTCGGTTCGGGAGGTGTCGTGGTCGTGGTCGTGGCCGTGGCCGCCGCCGTCTCGGTCGGCGGCCGTGTTGCCGTGGGCGTGTCCGTCCCGTTGGGTGTCGACTCGGACGGTCCCGACTCCGAACAGCCGGCGATGCCGGTTCCGAGGGCAACCGCACCGGTTCGTCGGAGGAACACGCGCCGTTGCATCGCCCCGCGTTGGGACCGGGGCGACTTATACTGCAGGTCGGTCGTGCGACAGCCGCTCTCGACGCCACGCCGCCGCTTCGCCGTGAACAAAGCCTTTACCGGCGCCGGCGCGTAGCGAGGGGCAAATGGTACTCGACAATCTGGGGAGTTCCCTGCGCGGCACCCTTTCGAAACTGCAGGGGAAGTCCCGCCTCGACGAGGACGACGTCTCGGAGGTCGTCAAGGAGATTCAGCGGTCCTTGCTCCAGGCCGACGCCGACGTCAATCTCGTGATGGATCTCTCGGATGCCATCGAGACGCGTGCGCTGGAGGAGGAGCCCCCCGCCGGCACGAGCGCCCGCGATCACGTCCTGAAGATCGTCTACGAGGAACTGGTCGACCTGATCGGCGAGTCGACGGAGATTCCGCTGGAACCGCAGACGATCCTGTTGGCCGGGCTGCAGGGATCGGGCAAGACTACCTCCGCCGCCAAGATGGCGTGGTGGTTCTCGAAGAAGGGGCTGCGTCCCGCGGTCATCCAGACCGACACCTTCCGCCCCGGCGCCTACGACCAGGCCGAGCAGATGGCCGACCGCGCCGAGGTCTCCTTCTACGGCGACCCCGACGCTGACGATCCGGTACAGATCGCCCGCGACGGACTGGAGGCGACCGCCGACGCCGACGTACACATCGTCGACACGGCTGGTCGACACGCCCTCGAAGACGACCTGATCGACGAGATCGAGGAGATCGAATCGGCAGTCGACCCCGACCGCTCGCTGCTCGTCCTCGACGCCGCGATCGGACAGGGGGCCAAGGACCAGGCCCGTCAGTTCGACGACTCTATCGGCATCGACGGCGTCGTCATCACGAAACTCGACGGGACGGCGAAAGGCGGCGGCGCCCTCACCGCCGTCAACGAGACGGACTCCTCCATCGCCTTCCTCGGCGCCGGCGAGACGGTGCAGGATATCGAGCGCTTCGAGCCCAACGGATTCATCTCCCGCCTGCTGGGGATGGGGGACCTCAAACAGCTCTCCGAACGGGTCGAGCGCGCGATGGCCGAGACGGGGACCGAGGACGACGACTGGGACCCCGAGGACATCATGCAGGGATCGTTCACCCTCAAGGACATGCAGAAACAGATGGAGGCGATGAACAACATGGGGCCGCTGGATCAGGTGATGGACATGATCCCCGGCATGGGCGGCGGGCTGATGGACCAGTTGCCCGACGACGCCATGGACGTAACCCAGGACCGGATGCGCACCTTCGACGTGGCGATGGACTCGATGACCGACGAGGAACTGGAGAATCCGCGGACCATCGGCCAGGAACGCGTCGAGCGCATCGCTCGCGGCGCCGGCGTCGACGCGGAGTCCATCCGCGAACTCCTCGAACAGCACAAGATGATGGAGCGGACCATCAAGCAGTTCCAGGGGATGGGCGACGGCGACATGCAGCGGATGATGAAGAAGATGCAGCAGGGCGACGGCGGTGGCGGCATGGGCGGTATGGGCGGCATGGGGCCGTTCGGCTAACCGCCGTCCCCCCGACTTTTCATCCCGGCCTGCATTGGTGCCGACGATGACCATCCGCGAGGTCGCCGTCGAGGCGTACCGCGAGGCGCTCCCGGCGCTCGGTGCCAGTCTCGTCGGCGGCCTCCTCGCCGGCGTCGTCCTTGGCGGCATGCGGGCGGACCTCCGCGCCGTCGAGGGCCTGCTCGTCCTCGTGCCCGCCCTCCTCGCGACCCGCGGCAACGTCTACGGCTCCCTCGGGGCACGACTGGCGACCGGACTCCACCAGGGGCTGATCGAACCCCGCGTTCGCGCCGGTGACCGCCGTCTACGCGCGGCGGCGGCCGCGGCGCTCGCGAACGGCCTCGTCGCCTCCCTGTTCGCCGCCACGGCCGCCTTCGTCGTCCTCTCCCTCCTCGGCACGCCCGTCGCGGGCCTCGGCCGCTTGCTCGGCATCGCCCTCGTCGCCGGCTTCCTCTCGGGCATCACGCTCGTCGCCGTCGTCGTCACCGTCGTCTTCGCGGGCTACCGCCGCGGCTACAACCCCGACACGCTGGTCGGTCCCCTCGTGACGACCACCGGTGACGTGTTCGGTGTCCTCTTTCTCCTGATTGCGGTCCGAACCGTCGCGCTCGTTCTCGGGGGTGTCTGAGTGGCGACCGACTGGACCGTCCGCGCGATCACGCGGGCGATGCTCCCCGTGCTCCTCCTTTTGACGCTCGTCGAACTCGGGAGCGGTCTCGTCCTCGGGAGTTTCGAGGCGACGCTGCTCCGGTACCCCTCGCTCCTCGTCCTCGTCCCCGTCACTATCGGCACCGCAGGAAACCTGGGCAGCGTCCTCGCGGCCCGGCTCTCTACGGCTTTCCATCTCGGCACGCTCTCCTTTGCCCCGGACGACGAGACGCTCGCGGGCAATGCGCTCGCTACCGTCGCCCTCGCGGCTACCATCTTCCCACTCGTCGGTCTCGGGGCGTGGGGGCTGAGCGCGCTCACGGGATCGACCGAACTCTCACCGTGGACGGTGCTCGCCGTCTCGCTATCGAGCGGCCTCTCGCTGGCCGTCCTCGCCGTCGTCGTCACCGTCGTCGCCACGTACGCGGCCTACCGCTTCGAACTTGACCCCGACGACGTGGTGATTCCCGTCGTCACCAACACCTGCGACGTGCTCGGGGTGGTGCTTCTCTACCTCGCCGTCCTCGTGCTCGTCTAGACGACACGCACCGTCCGCTCGCGTGGCCCGTCGCAGTCGATCAACAGGACGGACTGCCAGCGCCCGAGCGAGAGGTCGCCGTCGTCGACCGGTATCGTCTCCGACGGCCCCAGCAGGAGAGCTCGCAGGTGCGAGTCGGCGTTGCCGTCCAATCGGTCGTGTTCCCACCCCTCGTCCGACACGAAATCGGACAGGAAGGCTCGCAGGTCCCCGAGCAGGCGCGGTTCGGCCTCGTTGATCACGACGCCCGCGGTGGTGTGCTCGACGAAGACAGTCACGGTGCCGTCGGCGTCGTCCGGCACCGCCGCGGCGACGCGGTCGGTCACGTCGACGACGTCGAGACGGGCGTCGGTCGAGACGGTGAACCTCATGGGCCGCCTTCGGCGTTCGAGCGGAAAAATACCCCGTAACGTGCCATCACACAGCAAGCTATTCGGTACCGCGTCACGTACAGGCGCCCATGATCGATAGCCGCGAGTACGCGTTCGAAGGGAATCGGCCGGAGATTCACGAGGATGCACGGGTGAGTCGCGAGGCGACGCTCGTCGGCGACGTATCCGTCGGCGCCGACGCGAGCGTCTGGCCCGGCGTCGTTCTCCGGGGCGACGTGGCGCCGGTCGAGGTGGGTTCGGAGTCACACGTCGGCGACAACGCCGTGTTGCACGCGGTGACCGCCGGCGACCGGGTGATGATCGGTCATGGTGCGGTGCTCAACGAGTCGACCATCGGTGACGGGGCGCTCGTCGGATTCAACACCACGGTCAACGCCGAGGTAAGCGTCGGCGACCGCTGTATCGTCGCGTCGGGAACCGTCGTCCCACAGGGGTACGACATCCCGCCCGAGTCGTTCGTCCGGGGCGTCCCCGCGCGGGCGACGCCGCTCGACGAGACGAACATCGACGCGGAGGCCATCTTCGAGGCGTACAGCACGGGCGGGTACACCGACCTCGCCGCCCGTCACGGCGACCTGTTCTGACCCGCTACTCGTCCGGCCGGAGCGGTTTCCCGTCCTCGGTCGGCGGCACGACGTGATCGACGAACGCCTCGACCTCGGGTTCGTGGACCGTCACCTGCACCTCGATGTCGCCGAGTTCGTCGGGGTTGCCGACGGCGAAGTTGATCACGCCCTCGAACGCCGCCTGCTTCTTGAGGGCGAACGCGAACCCCTCGTCGTCCGCCCGGCGGAAGAACTCCTTGCGGGCGGTGTCGAGGATCTCCTGCTCGTGGAGGCGGTCGGAGAAGGCGTCCATCGAGTGCGCCTCGCCGACGATTCGCCCCGGTTCCGTCGTGAGTTCGGCGTTCGGGAACAGGTTGTGGACGGCGTCGGCGACGCGGTCGGTCACCTCCGTGTCCCGGACCGGTGCGATCACCTGGACGTCGATCCGGTAGATCACGGGTCGACCTCCAACAGCGTGCGGATTCGCTCGCGGAACTCGCCGAGCGTCCCCCTGTTTTCGATGGTCACGTCGGCCTCGTCCATCACCTCACCCATGCCGAACCCGAGTTCTCGCTCCTCCCGGTCACGGAGAGCCTCGTGGTCGGCGTCGGAGATGTCGCGGCCGCGCTCGGTCAGCCGTTCCGCTCGCGTCTCGAACGGCGCTTCGATGCTCACGATGGTGAACGCGTCGCCGAACGCCGCTTCGAACCGCTCCACCTCCGCGGGCGAGCGGAGGCCGTCGACGACGACCGTCTCGGTGTCGTCCAGCGCCGACCGGATCTGCGGGAGCGACCGCTCCGCGATGGCCGCCTCGCCCCCCTCTTCACGGAGTGCCTGCGCCACCTCGCCGTGGTGTTCGGTCGGGTCGAGCCCCCGGTCGCGACACGCCTCGCGGATCACGTCGCCCATCGTGACGACGGGAATCCCCGCCTCGCGGGCGACGGCCGCGGCCTCGCCTTTCCCGCTTCCTGGGAGGCCGACGGTTCCGAGTACTTTCATCGACCGGAGATATCGCCCTCGCGGCCTTATACTCTCTGACCTCGCTGTCCCCCGCGCTATAGTAGCGTTTGAAAGTCACCGAAACCTGATCGGCTGCAGTCTCGCGATCAGGTGTGCAAACAGTGTCAAACGCTACTAAGGCTTTTCCCCGTGCTTCGTCTCTCTCGGGTATGACTCAGCGCTCCCTCTTCACCCGTGCCCTGTGGTTCGTCGTCGTTGGCTGGTGGGCTACCCCCGTCGTCGTCAACGCCGCGTGGTTCCTCTGTGCGACCGTCGTCGGCGCCCCCATCGGCGTCAAACTGATCAACCTCGTCCCCACCGTCCTGACGCTGAAGGAACCCCGGTCGCTCGCCGATCCGGACTCCGCCGCCGGGCAGCGGTCGCTCGGCGTTCGGGCGCTCTACTTCGTCTTCGTGGGCTGGTGGCTCGGGTGGCTCTGGGCGAACGTCGCGGGTTTCCTGGCCATCACCATCGTCGGCCTGCCGCTCGCGATTCCGATGTTTGACCGGCTTCCGTACGTCACGTCGCTGTACCGATTCGACGGGTAGTTTCGAACGGTTTTTTCATGCGCCCCGTCTTTCGCCGGTGAGGGCACGTAGCTCAGTCCGGATAGAGCGTCGGACTTCTAACTCCAAGCCTCGTGGAGGGAGTCATCCGACGGTCGTGGGTTCAAATCCCATCGTGCCCGTGATGGCGTGGCCGAGCAACAGCGAGGCCCGCCGAACTCCTCGTGGGGTTTGAACCACGCGAGACGAGCGCCAGCGAGTCTCGCAATCGGGTTCAAATCCCATCGTGCCCGTTCACTCCCTCCGGTCGTTCACGGCCACGATGTAGTGCTCGAAAATCGAAGATTTTCGGCATAACGAGACGGCGAAGCCGTCTCGAACTATCCCGTAGTATCCCGCGAAGGCTTTTTCGCCGTCCCGACGTACAGCGTGTATGTCGATCCCACGGACCACGCTGCTGACGCTCTTGGCGGTGTCGTTGCTCGTCGCTCCGGCCGTGGGGGCGACGGCCGTGGGGGCGACCACGCCTGCGCCGCAACCGGCCGCGATTTCGGCCGACGACACCGCCACCGACATGGTCGACTCCCGCCCGGACCCCGACGAAGATGTGCAGGGGTGGGAGGGCGGCTACTGGCACAACGAGACGCTCCCGAACGTGACGCCCGACGACGGCTACACCGACGCCGAAATCGACAAGGTCGTGGCCCGATCGATGGCCCGCATCGAAGTCGTGAGGGGCGTCGAGTTCGAGGTGACGCCGCCGGTTCGGGTCATCTCCCGCGAGGAGTACGTCTCGAACGTGCGCGAGCGCCGACAGGGAGTGAACGTCTCGACGACCGCACGCCTCCACCAGAACGCCAAGTTCGAGGCGTTGCTCATGGTCGACGAGGAGACCGACTACTTCGACGCCCAGCAGCAACTGCAGTCGAGTACGATCGGCGGCTTCTACGTCCTCAGCAACGCGTCGAGTAGCGATTCGGTCGACGAGGGGGAGATCGTCCTCATCTCGGAGGATGCCGAGAACCCGCGGCTCTCCGAGATCACTCTCGCACAGGAACTCTTCCACTCGTATCAGGACAAGAACCTCCGAATCGATCGGCACGAGCGGACGACCGAAGAGGACTCCCGGCGGATCGACGCCATCATCGAGGGCGACGGCAACTACGTCGACTACCTCTACGAACAGCGCTGTGGGAACGAGTGGACCTGTTTCCAGCCGTCCTCGCAGTCCGAGGGCGGTGACGGGCAGACCGGCCAGCGGCCGAACCTTGGGCTGCTGGTGTACTCCTTCGTTCAGTACTCCGAGGGGCCGGCGTGGGTGCACGACCTCCACCGAGAGAACGGCTGGGACGCGGTCGACGAGGCCTACGCGAACCCACCACGGAGCACCGAGCAGTTCATCCACCCCGAGAAGTACCTGCAGGACCCGCCGACCGACGTGACGGTTGCTGACCGGTCAAACGACGAGTGGTACGTGCCCCAGTTGGAGGGTGGCGTGGACTACGCCGTCTTCGGCGAGGCGGGGATGTACTCAATGCTGTGGTTCGCGAGCCCGGCTGTGCCGCGCGAGGACATCCTGACTCGGCGGGAACTCGACCCGTACGACTACGCCCACGAGGCCACGACCGGGTGGGACGGCGACAAGCTCTACCCGTACGTGACCGACGAGTCCGCCGAAAGTGGTGAGATGGGGTACGTCTGGAAGAGCGTGTGGGACACGCCGACGGATGCACGGGAGTTCGCCGACGCGTACCGGACTATCCTCGCCAGCGCCGGTGAACCGGTCGCCGGACACGCGAACACCTGGCGGCTTCCGGCCGACCACCCCTTCGACGACGCCTTCTACGTCGCCCTCGAGGGGTCGACGGTCACCATCGTCAACGCCCCGACCGTCGCGGAACTCTCCGAAGTGCGGTCCGGCGCCGCGCCGCAGGTTGCGACGTCGACGCCCACTGTGACCGATTCGGGGACGCCGACCGGCGGCACGGACGTGACGGCGACGGCGACTGCAACCGCGACGGCGACATCGACGGACGGCGCGGCTCCCGGCTTCGGCCTCGTCGTGACTGTGGCCGCGCTCGTGGCGGTTGGCGTCATGCTTCGTCGTCGCCGTCGGTAGTCACACCTCGTCGACGAGATACGATCCCAGATAACCGCCCAGCGCGCTCAGGCCGACGGTGTAGGCGATGGCGATGCCGCCGACGAGGACGAGGACGAACAGGCCGCCGAGGCCGAGGGCCATGCCGCCCCCGTTCATGCCCGGACCGCCGACAGTGAAGATGCCGAAGATGGCGAGGGCGAGGAGACCCAGGAGGAGGAGCGGAACCGTGGCCATCAGGCCGGAGAGCGCGCCAATACGGACGCCGTCGCTGGCGTCGGCGTCGTTCAGGTAGGCCGCTACCCCGCCGCCGAGGACGGGCGAGAACGGGACGAACGAGAAGACGACGCTGACGACGGCACCGATCAGGGCGTGGAGTGTGGCGTCGGAGACCATGCACGTAGGGTCGACGGACCGATACAAATACGTTCGGCCGGCTATCGGGGCGGTCGCCACCGGCCACCGATGCGACCACGAGCGGTCGTTCGGTCGCATCGGCATCGGCTCACGACCGCAGCTATCCTTCGGGCACCATCGATAGCGTCCGAGTGTAGCGACGGACCGTGTTCCCGTCGGCGTCTTTGAGCACCACCTGGAACTGCTTCTCCCCCGTCACGGCGGTCAGTTGCTCCGCGTGAAGATCGAAGTCGAACGGTGGTTGTCGATCCACCGTGATCCGTTCGCCGCCGCTCATCACGACCACGTGGTCGATGCCCTGTGATTCGGTCAGGTGACAGTGGATCACCGGCTCCCCGTCGCTCGTCGACTGCGTACAGAGCAGGTCGGGGTTGATGTCGGCACTCGTCCCCGCCAGTGACGACTGGAAGTCGAAGACGACCGGCCCCGTCGGGAACGTGCCGAGGACGACGACGGCGACGAGAAAGAGGGCGAGGCCGGTGGTGGGGAGGCGGCGACCGATCCGCGCTCGCGTGTTGCTCCCCCCTCGCCGCCAGCGGATCGCCAGCGGGATGACGACGAAGTGGTGGACGGGCCCGTAGAGGATCAGGAGGAAGCCGTAGCTCATGGGGTAGTGGAGCCACGTCCACGCGGGCTGGTACGACAGCAAGAGGTTCGACGCGGACCACAGGAAGAAGCCGAAGAACACGAGCGCGCCGCTCTTGAGGAAGCGCCAACTCAGCGCGTTGGCGTAGTAGATGGACCGCATCGTCCGCCACGCGTCGCGCAGGCCGCCGGCGAGCCACGCTCCCGGCGACTGAACGGATTCCTCGCTCATTAGGCGTAGGAAGGGACTGGAACGACAGGGAGGTTGGTGCGAACTTGTTCGGGTCGGTGCCGCTCAGCCGGTCACCCGAACTCGGAGTCGGTCACAGGCCCGGACCGTCCGCTGCACCCACGCCGGTGGGGGAGACGCGCGGACGCCGTCGAGGCTCGGGCGAGCGATCCAGAGACCGACGAACGCGGTGACCGTCACCGCCGCGGCGACGACGGCGCCGACCGGTTCGGCGGCGACGACGCCGTCCACGCCCCACGCGACGAACGTGGCGGCGAGGAAGACGTTCGAGGTGAAGAAGGCGCGCACGGCCCGCGACTCGCCGCCGACGCGGTAGAAAGTTCGATAGACGGAGCCGAACAGCGGCGCGCCCGCCGCGAGGGCGCCGGCGTAGATGGGGCCGGCGACGGGGACGAGCAGCGTCGCGACGCCGACGGTACCGAGAGCCGATATCCAGACGGCGCGGCGAACGCGGGCGAGCGTGGTGACGGCGGGGAGCGTCGCGACGCCCGCCGCCGCGAACTCGTCGCGGTAGACGACGCCCAGCGCCCACGCGTGGGCCGGCGTCCAGACGAACACGAGCGCCGCCATGACGACGGCGGGCGTCGCCAGCGGGCGCACCGCCGTCCATCCGGCGAGGACGGGGAACGACCCCGCGGAGCCGCCGAGGACGACGCCGAGCGGGTGGCGCCGTTTCAGCAGGACGGTGTAGAGACCAACGTACGCGGCGACGCCGAGCCACATGTAGGCCACCGACACCGTCGGCAGCGCCCACAGGCCGATTCCCGTCGCGGCGGCGAGGAGACCGACGCCGAACGCGAGGGCGAGTCGAGGGTCGAGCGCGCCGCGAGCGAGCGGGCGGTCGGCCGTCCGGTCCATCGCGGGGTCGATGTCGCGGTCGTAGTAGCAGTTGCAGACGGCGGCGCCGCCGGCCATCCCCAATCCGGCGAGGACGAACGTGACGAGTCGCCAGGGGGCCAGTCCGCCGGCGGCGAACGTCGCGCCCGTCCCCGTCAGGCACAGCAGCGCGGCGATTCGCGGCTTCGTCAGCGAGAGGAGGTCGTGGAACACCCTCGTCACCCGACCTGCCAGAGTTGGCTGAGCAGATACCAGTTGAGTGCCCACATCACGACGAACACGCCGAGGAAGACCGAGGTGAGGATGAAGGTACCGCGCATGCTCAGGAGATGGTGGGCGGTGTCGTCGTGGTCCCCGCCGTCGGCGACGGTCGTGGGACGCTCGACCGGGAGCGAGCCGCCGTAGCGGTCGCCGCCGAGCAGCGTGCCGACGGCGACGACGACGAACAGCGCGCCGCCGAGGATGGATAGCAGGGCCATCACCCCGAAGATGACGAACAGCGGGCGGGCGGCCGCGAAGCTGAACTCGGTGCCCGGAATGTCCATCACCGACGGGTGCCGGCGCGGGATGCCGTAGAGGATACCGAGATACATCATCATCAGCGACGTCACGCCCATGGCGCCGCCGTAGAGGTAGGGCTGGATCGTCGCGATGGGCCGAGCGATCCACTCGCGACCAAAGACGAGACGCAGGACGTAGTAGCCAAGTCCCATGAACGCCAGCGTGGTGCCCGTGGCGACGGTGGCGTGGAAGTGGCCCACCGTGGCCAGCGTGTTGTGCCAGGTCATGTTCAACTGCATCTGCCCCATCATGACGCCGGTGATGCCGCCGAGGAAGCCAAAGAGGATGATCGAGAGGATGGTGGCGGCGAACCCGGGATCCTTCCACGGTGCGGACCAGAGCCAGCCGAAGGTGCCACCGCCCTCACCCCGCTTTCGGCGGCCGATTTCGAGGCCCGCGGGGATGGCGAAGGCGTGGATCATGCTCGCGATGACGGCGCCGTAGGCGGCGTACGAAGTGTTCCAGACGCGCCACGCGGCCGAGACGCCGGGATCGGACATCAGGTGGTGGGCCGCGCCCATGTTGATGAAAAAGAGGTAGAGGACGAACGCCGAGCGCGACACCTTCTCGCTCGCGACCTCGGCGCCGCCGACGACGTGGGTCATGAAGTACCAGACGGAGATCATCGCCAGCAGGTTGATCTGCTGGCTCCCGTGGCCGACGATCCAGTACATCTGCCGGTACCACGCGGCGTCGATGTGGGCGAGGACGCCGACCCGCCACAGGAGGGTCGGGACGTAGGTGATGAGGCCGCCGACGATGGCCTCCGCGGCGACGATCGAGGTGATGAACGCCCCGAAGGCGACGAGCGGCAGGGTTTGTCCCGGGTTCTCCCGCTTCTCGTGCCAGATGGTAGCGAGGAAGGGGAGCGCGGCGACGAGGGCCCCGGTCAGGAAGACGACGACGCCGAGGTAGAACCACGGCGAGGAGGGGAGCGGGGCGTAGGAGGTCAGGAGCGGCGCCTGATTCGGCTGTTTCGTCAGCCAGATGGCGACGTTGATCAGCACCGCGCCGCCGAGCATCAGCGCGTAGCCCGCCTTTGCCACCCGTGGGAGCGACAGCCGTCGGCCGAGGATGTACGGTCCACCCACGTAGAGGACGGCAATCTCCATGAAGATCATCCAGAAGATCAGCAGGTTCCACGCGTGGATGGAGAGGAAGGTGTAGAAGTCCGCGGGCGCCAACAGGCCGACGAGTTCCCACCGGGTCAAGGCGACGAAAATCGCAAAGATGCCGCCGATCAACAGCGCCACGATGGCCGTCAGGCCGAACAGCTTCACCATGTCCTCGGCGGACTTGTGGATCCGTAGCCCGGTCACCGAGCAGTCCCGATACCCCTCGTCGTCGTAACTGAACGTTTCTAGTCCGAACATCTCAGACCACCTCCACGACGCCTTTCATGCCGAGCGCGAGGTGTGGCTGGCAGTAGTACGTGTACACGCCTTCGCTCTCGAACGTGTGCTGGTAGCTGAATCCCTCCGATTCGATAGGTTCGTGGCCGCTCCAGTCGTCCGGTGCGGACTCGACGAGGACGTTGTGGGTCGGCGACGCCCACTCGAAGGTGACCGTCGTCCCCGGCGAGACGCGGACTGCGGCGGGGTCGTAGACGTACTCGCCACCGGGGCCGACGGTGACCGTCACCTCGTTGGCGCCGGTTTCGTCGACCGCCGATCCGTTCCAGTTGCCCGCCGCGCCGCCGCGGGCGTCGCCGGTGAACCAGCCGTCGTAGGCGGCGTCGCTGCCGCCGGTGCCGTCCGATTCCCCCGATCCGCTCCCCCCCGACACGTCCGGCACCGACTCCTGCACCTCGAACGTCGCGTGCATGGTGCGGTGGCCGGTTCCACAGAACTCGTTGCAGACGACGTGGTAGGTGCCAGGCTCGTCGAACTGCATCGGCACCTTCCACTCGTAGCCGGGGAGCATCTGGAGCGAGAGCTGTTTGCTCAGGGTGTCCTCCTGTCGGACCGAGAAGCCGTGTTGCACGTCGTAGGTGCCGAGGTGAAAGACGTACTCCCGGCCCGTCTCCAGGACGGCGGGCAGGCCGTCGAAGGCGTAGCGCATCGCGCCGATGTACACGTCGTCGCCCGCCGGGACGAGTGCGCCGTCGAGGTCGCCCGCCCCCTGTTTGTACGCGTTCACCTTCTCCCGGTAGTCGGCGGTGGAGAGCTTCAGCGTCTCACCCACCTGATTCTGCTCGCCGAACTGCATCCACCCGGCCATCCAGCCGAAAAGCGTCACCGCCCACACGCCGGACAGACCGAGCCAGATGGTCTCTCGCCTGTTCACCGTCTCGTTCCACCAGTCACCCTCCGGCGATTCGATTGGCGATTTCATTATCCTGGCTTGACGCTCATCAGGTCGATCAGGCCCCAGACGATGTACGACAGCGTGAAGTACAGCAACGCCGCGCCCGCGAGGAGCCACGGGCTCTCCAACAGTTGCTGGGGCCACGGTTCGCTCGCTTGGTCGGTCGACTCGCCCGTCTCTGGCATACGACAACATGGGTTCATCGACCGCGTATGTTTGTGTGCGAACGTGTTCGCGTTGCGTCCCAGTTGGAGAAAATCGCCGGCCGCCTACCGCTGGCGCTCGATAACGCGTTTCGCCGCGGTGGCCTTCTCCTTCCAGCCGTAGCCCGCCTGGTAGACGTGGTGTTTCTTCTCGACCAGCGCTTCGGGGCTGGTCTCCTCGAAGCCGCCGCGGTCCCACGCACCGCTCTCGTGCAGCCACTCGACGACGTTCGCCTTCGTCTCCGGCCACGACAGCCCCACCATCTCGTACCACGCGATCATGGCGAAGACGGCGTTGTCGTGACAGCCGGGGACGCTCCCGCGTTCGTAGATGGTCTTGATCGGATCACGCGTGGGAACGGACACCGCTTCGCGGTACTCCTCGGCGGGCAGGAGGCGGAGGCGGTCGTTGGCGTCGTCGACGCGGCCGTCACGGCGGAGGCGTTCCACCGCCGCTTGACGGAGCGGTCCCCACTCCTCCACTGCCTCCGGCACCGCGTCCGCGTCGGTGACGCCGCCCGAGAGGACGGCCACCACGTCGACGTAGGCGGCCTCGATGTCGGCCCACGGCGTCCCCTCGAATCGGCAGTCCGAGTCGTGGAGGCTGTTGGTCGTCCGGCAGTCGGGACAGGGGTAGTCGAACGTCGGCACTACTGCTGGCTGTGGGGCGCGAACGTATAGGGGTTATCGTCACTACCGCGAGTCTCGCTGTCGCCCCACTCCGACGGAAAACGTATAACGGCGTGGCGACGACGTGGTCGTGGCCGAATGAGCCCGCTTCTCCAGTATGGCAGCGTCGGGTCGGGAACGATCGGCGCGTTTCTCGTGGCCGTGGCGGTAGTCGTCGGGATTCCGATCGCCGTTCTCCTCGTCGGAAAGCTGTTCGACCGATTCTTCTGACTCACTCGCGGCACGTTTTCGGCGGTCCCCGTCGTGCCGACTACCGTCGCGCTTATCCAGCCCGCTCCACAACCCACCGTCGATGCGTCCCGACCCGCTCTACGCCCGGTATCCGTTCTTCCGCGCCGCCCGTGAGGCGGTCCAGCGGGCGGACATCTCACCCCCACGGCTGGTCACCGAGGGCGATCCCGCGGTCGAACGCGCCCGGGAGCGCGTCGAACGAGCGCTCATGTCGGGTACGGTCGACTCCGAGACGCCCGACCGCTGGAGCGACCGGGACGAACTCCTCTCCTACCCCATCGCGCGCATCCTCGTCTCGCTGGTCGACGTGCGCGCCGCGGTGGCAAAGTACGCCGAGGCGGAAGCAGCGACGGCCTTCGACCGCCTGACCGACGACCTCACGGCCGACGACGCGGAACTCCGGAGCGTCGCGACGCCCCGGGTCGACCTCGCGACGGTCCTCGACGAGTTCGACCTCGACGGCGCGGTGACACGGATCGACGGTGGTCGCCACCGCGCCCGCTACCAAATGGACGTGGATGCGTACCTCCGGCTGGTCGACCCGGACTGGGGCGATGGCTGGCGACTCGTCAACCGTGACCTCGCCGCCGGCGACGTGCCGATCTCGGACGAGGAACTCCGGCGCCTGCTCCGCGAGGCCGTCCGCCGCCGCGTCGCTGACGGCCTCCCGTTCGACGTGCGGGGAAGCGCGGCGGGCGACGAACTCGCCGCGGCGCTGGACGAGGACGTACGCGCCCTCCGCGACCGCCTCGCCGAGCGCGAGCGACTCCCCGATATCGACACCGTCGCGCCCGCGCAGTTCCCGCCGTGTATGCAGGCGCTGCTCGACCGGGAGTCGTTGCCCCCTCACGCCGCCTTCGCGGCCACCGCTTTCCTCGTCTCGCTCGGCCTCGACGCCGACGACATTGCCGAGCGCTGGCCCGTCCTCGACGACGATTCTCTCGACTATCGGACGACGGTGCTCGACGACCGGAGCGGGAGCCAGTACCCCGCGCCGTCGTGTACGACGATGCAGACGTTTGGCGACTGCGTGAATCCGGACGCGCGGTGTGAGACGATCGACCACCCGCTTCGGTACTACGCGTCGGCGGTCGCGGAGGGCGACGCCGCGGACGGCTCGGCCGAGGCGGGGGACTGATACTGCCGGCTGGACGTCGATCGAGACGTTCGCCACCCCGCGTAGCGAGCGTCTCGAAAGTATGTGTTATCGCGCGAGGAAGAGGCCGACGCCCGCCATCGCGAGGATGAACAAGACGATGCTGCCGACGAGTGCGAGCCCGCCAGCGGACCCGAGTCCGCCGTCGTTGTAGGTGGTGCCGATTCCCACGACGACGGCGACGAAAAGCCCGACTGCGCCGACGGAGATGGCTATTTTCCGGCCCATCCCCTCTTCGAGTTCCATATGCGGGCATCCGCCGGCCCAGCCAAAAGCGCTTCGATGATTTGTCGACCCCGAATTAGCCGGGATTTGGCGCGTAGCCCCTTCCGAAACGAGGGTTTAGGAGTATCGAGCACCAACGAGTAGTGACGGAGCGACGGTCGCTCCAGCCACGCAGTCGCGGATACCCGCGACTGCACCACCCACCATGACGCACCCAACACACACACCCGCGTCACTGCCAGCAACCCGCTCGAAGACCACTCTCCCGGCCCTCGGCACCAGCGGCCGCGCCCGCCGCGCCCGCGTCGAGCCGATGGCCGTCCGGCCGCTTCGCGACGGCCGATACGCCGTGGAGACCGACGGGGGCACGTACGTCGTCGCCCTCGGCACCCACGCGTGTACCTGTCCGGATCACCAGCTCCAGCACGCCCGATGCAAGCACCTGCGTCGCGTCGCCCTCGAGGTGACCGAGCGCCTCGTTCCGCCGCCCGGCCAGCGGACCGCCGTCTGTGCGGTCTGTGGCGGACGGACGTTCGTCCCGACGGCGTTCTGCGGCCCCGCGCTCTGCTCGACCCACGACCACCGGCCGGGTGACCTCGTCCGTGACCGGGAGACGGGCGACCGCCTGATCGTCGTCGCCGCGACCGGCGAGCGCGCCGACCGCGTCGAGACCGAGGAGGGCCGCCCCGTCGCCGACTATCCGACCAACGCGGCCTACGGCGCCCACGAACCCGTCTTTCGGGCCGTCTACCTCGACGCCCTCCGCCGCGACGGCGACGTGAAGCGCTACGCCTTCCCGGCGTCCCGGCTTCGACGGGCCGACCCGGACGGCGAGGCGGGCGACCCGGACGGCGAGGCGGGCGACCCAACCCCCCCGACGACCGACGAGGACGGCGCCGCCGCGGCGACGACCGCCTAGGGGTCCAGCCGCGTCTGCGTCGAGTGGCCGACGAGTTCGTCCAGATCCTCGCCGTCTGCCAGCGCCGTCTCCTTTTTGACCCGGTAGTTGCCGCCGTCGGTCACGTGCAGGTCGCCGGGGTGGAAGAAGTACCAGTCCTCGCGGTCGAAGCGGACGGCGATGCGGGCCTTCGCACCGAAGTTGCGGGCGAAGTAGATGAGCGACTCGACCTCCTCGCCCGAGAGATAGATGGGGTCGCCGGCGCTCGATTTCGCTTCGATGGCGAAAAAGCGGTCGCCGTCGCCGGCGAGGACGTCGGGGAGATCACGCTCGGTTGCGCTCCCGCTCGCCGGGGCGCGCATCACCGCGAAGCCCGCGGCGTCGAGTTCGTTGACGAGTTCGCGCTCCCGGCGGTCACCCTTGCGGTTCGCGGACATACGAACGACTGGGCGGCGCCGGGGCTTAAATCGACGGTCCGACGGCGCGCCGACTTCACGGGAGTCGATGGTTTTCTATCGGTGGCCGGCGATGTGGGATCGATGTCCATCTCGGACGACGCTGGTCCCCAAATCGACGCTGGGGGGCTGGTCGTCGCGGCCGTCGGCTTCGGGCTCACCCGCTATACGGTCCTCGAATCGCTCCGCCCCGACGCGTCGCTCGTCGGCTTCCTCGTGAGCGAAGCCCCGGCGCTCGTCGCCGGTTTCGGCCTCACCGCCTTCGGCGTCGCGCTGGCGATCAGTTCCCGCGACCCGAACCGGTCCCGCCTCGTCGCGGGCTGGTGTCTCCTCGGCACCGCGGGCATGGGCGCCGTCGTCGCGCTGACCTACGCGGCCGACTGGCCGGTCGTGCTGTCGACGTCGGAGTCGCGGCTGATCGCCAACGCCCTCGTCGGCGGTGCAGTCGGCGGGACGCTCACCGGCGTCCGGTCGGCCGCGACCCGCCGACATCGACGAGACGTGATCCGACAGGCCGACCGACTGACCGTGCTCAACCGCCTCCTCAGACACGAAGTGCTCAACAAGGTGAACGTCATCGCGGGCTACGCGACGACCGCAGACGCGACGCCGGACGCGTGGACGGTCGTCCGTCAGAACGCCGATGCTATCGACGAGACCATCGAGAACGTCGGTCTGTTGACCGAGTCGCCGGAGCCACAGGCGGTGGATCTGGCCACCAATCTCCGGGACGCGGTCGACGCGGTGCGTGCCGAACACTCGGACAGCGCCGTGGAACTCGACACCCTACCGGACGTCACGATCCGCGGGTCGCCGTATCTCGACGTCCTGTTCGCACACCTCATCGAGAACGCCGTGGTTCACGGCGACCGGTCACCGCCGACGGTGCAAGTGCGCGTCGAGGCGGCCGATCCGAGCGGGGTGGTCCGGGTTCACATCGTCGACGACGGACCGGGACTGCCGGCCGCCCAGCAACGGCTCATCCGCGACGACGTGACACCCGACGAGGACGACCCGCAGGTGGGGTTCGGCCTCGCTATCGTCCGACTCATGCTCGACGATATCGGCGGTGAACTGTCGGTGGAGACGCCAGTCGCCGACGGTCGAGGGACCGAACTGACGGTCACGTTCCACCGGAGCGACACCCCGACCAACCGGTTCGGGGTCGTCGCTGGCCACCTCCAGTGTGGTGCGGCCGCGGGACTGATCGCCGGGGCTGCGATGGGGCTGGTGACGCAGTTCGTCGCCGGCCGGATGGCGGTGATCGGGGCGCTGTACGGTGTCGGCAACGTCGCCGTCGGCTGGGTCTCGCACCTGTACCACAGCGTTTTCTTCGCGCTCGTGTTCGTCGCCGCGACGGCCACGTGGGTCCGTGACGACGACGCCCGCCGCCTCGTCGCGCTCGGAACCGGCTACGGCGCGTTCCTCTGGCTGGTGGCGGCGGGTGTCGTGATGCCGCTGTGGCTTCGTGCCGTCGGTATCCCGGCACCGGTGCCGAATCTCGGGCTTCCGTCGCTACTTAACCACTGCTTCTGGGGCACCGTCTTCGGCGGCGTCTACGCGTGGCTCCTCCGCCGCTAGCCGCTAGGTCCCGTGATCCCAGGAGTCCATGTACTCGCGTTGCTCGTCACTGAGGCCGTCGATGGCGATGCCCTCGGCGTCGAGTTTCACCTCCGCCACCTCCCGGTCGAGTCGGTCGGGCACCTCGTGAACACCCGCGTCGTACGCGTCGGGATTCGCGGCGAGTTCGCGCACGCAGACGGCCTGCACACCGAAGCTCTGGTCCATCACTTCGACGGGGTGACCCATCGACAGCGGGCCGGCGAGATTGACGAGGCGCCCCTCCGCGAGCACGTTCAGTCGTCGGCCGTCGGGGAGTTCGTACTCCTCGACGCCGTCCCGAACCTCGCGGCGCGAGGCGGCCATGTCGTCGAGTTCCTCTAAGTTGATCTCCACGTCGAAGTGCCCGGCGTTGGCCAGCAGGACGCCGTCGCTCATTCGCTCGAACTGCTCTCTCCGGATCACGTCGCGATTGCCCGTCGTCGTCACGAACACGTCGCCCTCCGCGGCGGCCTCGTCCATCGGCATCACCTCGTGGCCCTCCATGTGCGCCTCCAGCGCTCGGCGGGGATCGACTTCGGTGACGATCACGTCGGCGTTCATGCCCGCGGCCTTCTTCGCCACGCCACGGCCGCAGTAGCCGTAGCCCGCGACGACCACCGTCTTGCCCGCGATGGCGAGGTTGGTCGTCATCGCGATGTTGGTGAGTGCGGACTCGCCGGTGCCGTGGACGTTGTCGAACAGCGTCTTCATCGGCGTGTCGTTGACGGCGAACATCGGATACTCCAAGGCGCCGTCGTCGGCCATCGACCGCAGGCGGTGGACGCCCGTGGTCGTCTCCTCGCAGCCACCCTTGAGTTGAGGAATGAGGTCGGGGTGTTCGTCGTGGATGTGGGTCACCATGTCCGCGCCGTCGTCGACGGTGATGGTGGGGTCGACCCCCACCACTGCTTCGATGGCGTCGTAGTACTCGTCGGTGTCGACGCCGTGGGCGGCGTAGGAGGTGACACCGTCGACGGCGTTCAGGGCCGCGCTCACGTCGTCTTGCGTCGAGAGGGGGTTACAGCCGGTGATGGCCACCTCCGCGCCGCCGACCGCGAGGAGTTCGACGAGGACGGCCGTCTTGGCCTCGACGTGCATCGCCATCGCGATCCGTTCGCCGGCCAGCGGTTCGGTGGCGGCGAACTCCTCGCGGAGTTCCCCGAGGATCGGCATGTGTGCCTCCGCCCAGTCCATCTTCCGACGCCCCTCGCTTCGCGCCGTCTCGGGGTCGTCGAGACGCTCGGCTATCGTGCGGGTCATACGCTCCGTAACGGGAGACGTGGCAAAACGCTACCGTCTCGAACACCCGAGCGCGCCCGCCGCCGGTGCGGCGGG
>Ga0207757_100279_pt1 | contig 38399 bp, 37 predicted proteins | sample A23P3SouthBayCA_2_FD_187752 | JGI IMG/M metagenome (GOLD analysis project Ga0207757, IMG submission 187752) | Aerobic enrichment media microbial communities from Eden Landing Ponds, California, USA - A23 P3 (2) (SPAdes) | ecosystem: Environmental > Aquatic > Marine > Unclassified | place...
GGCCAGGAGCCGCGCCACGTCGCGGTAGCCCTCGCCACCGAGGTGGTGGACTTCGTCGAAGACGACGAAGCCGAACCGGTCGCCGATATCGTCGGCACGGAGGTACGCGGAGTCGTAGGTGGCGACGGTGAGGGGTTCGAGTCGCTGCTCACCGCCGCCGAGCTGTCCCACCGTGACGCCGAACTCCGTCTCCAGTTCGCGCCGCCACTGGGTGAGGAGGTCGACGGTCGGCACCACGACGAGCGTCGGGGCGTCGAGCGCGGCCATCGCGGCGACGGCGATCACGGTCTTGCCGCTCCCGGTCGGGAGTTCGAGAACGCCCCGGCGGTCGTTCGCCTCCCACGCGTCGAGCGCCGCGCGCTGGTAGTCCCGGAGATCGTAGTCGGTCACGAGGTCGAGCGTCGGCGGGTCGAGGACGCCGTCCTCGTAGTCGAGGCCGGCCGAATCGAGCGCCCGCCGGAGGGCGGCGTAGCGGTGGGCAGGGGCGCGGAGCGTCCGGTCGCGGTCGTCGGGTGTCAGGGGGAGGGCGCCGACGCCCGGCGGGTCGGGCACGTCGCCGTCGAGCGTGACCGCGCCGTCGGCGAACCGGAGGCGAAGCGTCACGTAGCGGGCTTGGAGGAGTGGAAATATATGCCCTCCGCCCGGCGGTTGGTGTATGTCATCCGACGACCTCGATACGGCAGTGGCGGACTTTCTCGACGCCGCCGAACGCGTCTACGACGAGTACGACGACGGCTACATCGACGCCGACGCCGCGCTGTCGCAGTTGGGCGACCACGTCTCCACGCTGCGCGACACCCACGAGGGGGAATGATGAGCGAGTTCGCCCCGCGCGTCGAAGCCATCTCCATCAGCGGCATCCGTGAGGTGTTCGAGGCCGCCGGCGACGACGCCATCAACCTCGGCCTCGGCCAGCCGGACTTCCCGACGCCCGAGGGCGCCCGACAGGGCGCCGTCGACGCCATCGAGGCCGGGAAGGCCGACGCCTACACGAGCAACAAGGGGATCGAACCCCTTCGGGAGGCCATCGCGGCGAAACACGAACGCGATCAGGGGGTCGATGTGGATCCGGGAGACATCATCGCGACCGCCGGCGGGAGCGAGGCGCTTCATCTCGCGCTCGAAGCCCACGTCGACCAAGGAGAAGAAGTGATCTTCCCCGACCCGGGCTTCGTCTCCTACGACGCCCTGACGAAAGTCGCGGGCGGGACGCCCAAACCCGTCCCCCTGCGCGACGACCTGACGCTCGATCCGGCAACGGTCGAAGACGCGATCACCGATGACACCGCGGTGTTCGTCGTCAACAGCCCCGGCAACCCGACGGGCGCGGTATCGCCCGAGGAAGACGTGCGCGAGTTCGCCCGTATCGCCGACGAACACGACGTGGTCTGTCTCTCCGACGAGGTGTACGAACCCTTCGTCTTCGAGGGCGAACACCACTCGCCCATCACCTACGCCGACACCGACAGCGTCGTCGTCGTCAACGGCTGTTCGAAGACCTACTCGATGACGGGGTGGCGGCTGGGGTGGGTCACCGCCTCGACCCGCCGGATCGAGCGGATGCTTCGCGTCCACCAGTACGTACAGGCCTGCGCGTCGGCGCCAGCACAGTACGCCGCCGAGGCCGCCCTGACTGGCCCGCAAGGCGTCGTCGACGAGATGCGGGAGACGTTCGAGGAGCGGCGGAACCTCCTGCTGGACCGCTTTTCGGAGATGGGCGTCGAGGTGCCGACGCCCAAGGGGGCGTTCTACGCGATGCCGAAAGTGCCCGAAGGGTTCGTCGACGCCTGCATCGACCGGGGCGTCGTCGTCGTCCCCGGCGAGGCGTTCGGCGAGGGGGGTGCCGGCCACGCCCGTATCTCCTACGCCAACGACACCGAGACGCTCAGCGAGGCGCTGGACGTGATGGCGAACGTGCTGGCGGAACTGGAGTGACGGCGCGTCGTCGCGCGGTCCTCGCTGACACCGTCGAGAGCTCCTGAAGTCGCCGCTACGGCGCTCTGGGCGCCAGAATTATGTGAGCCGGATCTGTGAAGTGGTACCATGGCTCTCGGATCGGCGCTGTCGAACGGGTACCTCGGGAGCACGCTCCCGCAGTATTTCCTGTTTTTCGTGGTCGTCGGTGTCGGGGCGGTCCTGGGTCGATCGCTGAGTTACCTCTACAGGCGACGGCTCAAGCGGGCGGTCGAAGCAACTGAGACCGAAGTCGACGACATCATCGCTCACGCCCTCGGCGGTCCAGTCGTCCTGCTGGGGGTGATCGCCGGCGTCGCCGTCGGGCGCCGGTTCCTCACACCCGTCGAACCGCTGGCGTCGATACTCGGCGTCGGGGTCGACATCCCGATCGTCGTCGCGCTAGCGTGGATCGCCGTCCGGCTGACGGACGGGCTCATCGAGACCTACATGCTAGAGTACGCCGACCGAACCGAATCGAAACTCGACGACGAGTTGGTGCCCATCGTCAGCAGGGTCACCAACATCGCCATCGTCACCACCGCTGGAGTCGTAATCATGGACACCGTCGGCTACGACGTGACCGCGATCATCGCGTCCTTGGGGGTGGGTGGCATCGCCATCGCGTTCGCCTCGCGCAAGACGATGGCCGACATCTTCGGCGGCGCGCACATTCTCACCACGAAGCCGTTTCTCGTCCACGACGTGGTCGATATCGACGGGACGACCGGGACGGTCGAGGAAGTGGGCCTCCGAACCACGCGGCTGCGGGATTTCGACGGGCGGACGATCACGCTCCCGAACTCGACCATCGCCGACGCGGAGATCACGAACATCACCTCGGAAGCGAGCCGGCGAATCACGACGTTCATCCGGCTCAGCTACGACACCACGCCAGCGGAGATGGAGTCGGCACTCGATCTGATCGAGGCCACGACGAACGGCGTGGACGGGATCGACCCCGAGCGAACTGGGGCGTGGTTCTGGGAGTACGGAGACGTGGGCATGAAGATCAGACTGGAGTACTACATCGACGACCTGTCGCGATGGAAGGCAGTGAAAGACGGCGTCAACCACGATATCCAGCGGGCATTCGACGACGCGGACCTCGAGATGGCGGTGCCGCCCCGACAGTTCGTCGGCGCGAAGGCGACGTAGTCGGGTCACCGGAACTATCGGGGGCGGGAGCGACCGAACGCCAAATAAACTCGAATAAACTAGCCGGAGTGGCACAAACGGCACGTTAAACTATCCACGCGTCGTAAGTTTGGTACCCGCTGGCGACTCGGTGCTGTTTCCCTCCTGTCTGTCCGGACTATCGTAACTGTTTACGGGTGGTTCGCCGAGAGAGTCCGGCGAACCACCGATACCGACGTACGATAGACCGTATCACTTCGCCGTACTGACGATTTTGATCACGTCGCCCTCCGACAGTTCGTGATCCTCGCCGATTCGGCGGTCCGATCGGGCGTCGACGGCGTGGAGATAGCCCTCGCCGATATCGGTGTGGATGGCGTAGGCCAGATCCGGCGGCGTCGATCCCGCGGGGAGCAAGACGGCGTCCGGGAGCACGTTCCCGCTTCCGTCGGTCCACCGTGTCTCGTTCTGGACGGGGAAGACGGTGAGCCGGTCGAGCAGGTCGTAGACGGCGTGGTCGATGGCGGCCTGGACGCCGGTGCCGCCGTACTCGGTCATGACCTCCCGAATGCGATTCAGCCCCTCGCGCTGGGCGTCGGTCACGTCACCGGTGATAGTGAACCCCTCGTCGCCGGGGTCGTAGTCGACGACACCGGCGTCGGTAGCGGTGCGCAGGGCGAGTTCGCCGTCCGCGGTGGTCGGGACGACGGGTTTGTCCGTCTCACGCAGGCGTTCGAGATTTTCGGCGGGCGCTACGTCGGCCTTGTTGGCGACGATCACGAGGGGTTTGGTGCGCACGCGAATTTCGCGGGCGAGTTCGGCCCGATGGTCGTCGGTCCACTGGATCGGATCCTCGGGGTAGTCCAACGCCCTGAGGCTGGCGGCCACGTCCGCCACCGTCGCGCCGAACCCGGTGAGCAGGTCCGTCAGCACCTCGTCGATGTCGAAGTCGGGAGAACGGGACTTCCGTTCCACACCCTCCCAGTTGCGGTCGATGATCCCCGCGAGCCACTGATCCATCTCGCGTTCGACGAAGTCCACCTCCTCGACGGGGTCGTAGGTGCCGACTTCGACGGGTTCGCCCTCGGCGTTCGTGCCGCCGGAGGCGTCGACGACGTTCAGGATGGCGTCGGCGTTAGTGAGTTCGTCGAGGAACTGGTTGCCCAGCCCCTTCCCCTCGTGGGCGCCCGGAACCAGCCCCGCCACGTCCAGCAGTTCGACGGGGACGTAGCGCTTACCGTCGTGACAGCGTTCGTTGCCACAGCGTGAATCGAGCGCGAGACAGGGACAGTCCGTGCGTGCGTGAGTGACGCCGCGGTTGGCGTCGATGGTCGTGAACGGATAGTTCGCCACGTCGACGTCGGCGCGGGTCGCGGCCTTGTAAAACGTAGACTTACCCGCGTTGGGCTTGCCCGCGAGCGCGAGAGAGAGCATACCTAACCCTGGTGGGTCGGGTGGAATTTAGTTTCGGTCGACTCGGCACGGGATCGTCGTCGGTGGAAACGTTTACGCAGTAGAAGACTCTACGAACGGGTATGGCAACGTCCGTGAAGATGGACGACGACACCAAGGCCCGCCTCGAACGCCTCCAGGCCGAGATCCGCCTGCAGACGGGACGGCGCGTGACCCAGCAGGAACTGCTGGCACGGCTGGTCGAGGACGCCATCCAGTCCAAGGCCGACCTCGTCGACTCGTTCCGTGAGGAACGCGTCCCCCTCGCCGACGCGGAGCGCGAGGCGTTTCACGAGGGGATGGTCTCGTCGGGCGTCACGACAAGCGAGGAGGACATCGACGACGTGCTGTACGGATGAGCGTCCTCGTCGACACGGGCGTGTTCTACGCGCATCACGATACGGACGCGGAGCGACACGAAGCGGCCGTCGACGCGTTCGACGAACTGCTCGACGGAGCGTACGGCCAGCCGTACACGAACGACTACGTCCTCGACGAGACGGTCACGCTCACCCGAACACGAACGGGAGCGTTCGAGGCGGCGGACAGCGTCGCCCGTCGAATGCTCGGTGAAGAGCCGTTTCCACACGTTATCGAGATGCTTCACGTCGAACCGGACGACGTGCGGGCGTCGCTGGAGACCCTTCGTCGGTACGACGATCACGACCTGAGTTTCACCGACGCGACGATCATTACCCTGTGCGAGTCGCGGGGGATCGACGCGGTATTGAGTTTCGACGCCGATTTCGATGGCATCGTCGACCGGATCGAACCGGGCGAGTGAGCGGCGCCGCGGAGTCGCCCGGCCGTGCCGCTCACTCGATATCCCGCTTCGTCTCCGGGCGAACGATCCGCATCTCGCCGCGCGACCGGATCGATCCGTCGACCACCGCGTCCTCGTTGAGTTCGAGGTCGTTACAGGAGACATCGCCGAGGACGCGCACGCCCGCGGCCAATTCGACGGTGCCCCCGCGGGTCGTCACATCGCCGTGGATGCGGGTCCCTTCGTCGACGGACACGTCGCCGCGGGCGCGCAGACTGCCGAAGACGTTGTTGTCGGCGCCCATGTCGATGGATTTCGCTCGGACGTTGCCGTGGAGGCGACAGCCGTCGCCGATCCGGGCGGGCGTCGAGACGCGCCAGGAGTCGTCGGAGACGTCGCCCCCGCGCGGGATCACGAGCGGATCGGCCGGGGCCTCTTCCTCGTCGGCTAGCGCTTCGGCAATCTCCTCGGCGGCGTTCGTCTCGCCCATCCGCAGGAGTTGGGAGAGGACGACGAAGTAGAACACGAGCGTCGGGACCGGATTCCTGATAACGATCCAGCCGTTGGCCTCGAACCCCTCCTCGATCTCCACGTCGTCGCCGATGTCCAGGTCTCCCGAGACCATCAACTGGCCGCCGACGTGGACGCGTTCCCCGAGGTAGGCGTCGTCGCCGACGAGGACGTTCCCGGCCACGTCACACCACATGTCGAGCCGGCAGTCACCGTCGGCCTCGATGTCGCCACCGAAGCGAACGCGTTCGCCGGCGACGACGTTGCGGCCGCGGACGCCGAACTCGACGGTGCTCTGGCCGCCGACGATTACGTCGCCCTCGGTGACGAGGTCGTGTTCCTCGACGGTCGTCCCGTCCGGAATCTCGAGCGCGTCGAGCGGGTCCCTCCCGAGTGACACGCGCGGCTCTACACGCTACTCGTATTAAAACCGCCGTCAGACAAGGGTCTGACGAGGGCGAAGAACCACGCCCCTCGGGGAGACAGCGAGGAGCGAAGCTCCCCGGGCAACCGGCCGCAGGCCGGTGACGGCGAAGCCGTCGACAGCGTGGAGCACGGCTCCACGAGCAGTCGGCCGCAGGCCGACGACGACAGGACGGCAGGGTTTTTCCCGGCCATCTACTAGGGGCGCGCATGACCGCGCTCTCCTTCGACGAGAACGGCGTCGACGTCGTCTACGACGGGACCGAGTTCAGACTGGAGAAGGCACTGATCGAGGAAGCGGTGGGCAAGCAGTACCCCGACGTGACCGACCACGAGGTGCTACAGATGATCGAAAAGAACCCGTCGCTCACCGACGAACCCCGTCGAATCGGGGATATCGTGCGTTAGGAGCGCTCGACGATGTCGGTCGTCGTCACTGAATCGAGCGACGTGTCGAGACGCTCCTCGATGCCGATCCGGAGGATGGACTTCGCGATAGCGGCGCCGCCGCGGAACGGGTCGAGTTTCGTCTCGCCGGCCCGTTCGTCGTAGTCGATGGGCACCTCCGTCACGCGGGCGTTGCGGGCGACCGGGCGCATCAGGAGCTCCGCGGAGAGGCCCGTGTTCTCGGTCCACTCGATTCGGTGGAGCAGGTCGCGCCGGTACGCGCGCATCCCGGTCGTTACGTCGTGGAGGCGACGGCCGAGGAGGAGGCTGGCGAGGCCGGCGAAGGCACGGTTCCCGAGGCGGTTGAGTCGGGGCATCGTCTCGGGACCGGGGCTGATGCGGTCGCCGCTGACCACGTCGTACCCGTCGTTGATCAGATCCAGAAAGTCGGGCAGACGCTCCATCGGGTAGGTGTCGTCGCAGTCCGTGGTGACGACCACCGGCCGATCCGGCGCGAGGACGGCCTCGCGAACGGCGACGCCGTACCCCTGTGGCTCCTGTTCGATCACGCGAGCGCCCATGCGACGGGCGATAGCGGGCGTCCGGTCGTCCGAGCCGTCGACACAGATCACGTCGGCCCGACCCCCGCTTACCCGCTCGATGTCCGCGAGAACGCTCCCGATAGCTTCCTCCTCGTTGTAGGTCCCCATGACGACGGCCACGTCGTCGAAGGTGAGGTCGCTCATATCCCTACCTGTGAGTCGTCACACTTGAGCGTTTAGGTTTGCCTAAAACGTCGCGTCGGCGGGACAGCAAGCGTCGTGGAGGCGCGCAGTGACGTGGTCGGCGAGGCGTTCGAGGTTCCGCGTGTCCTCGCGGTTGTACGAGACGAGAGTGTCGAGGGCGGCGTCGTCGCCGCGTTCGTACTCGCGCCAGAGACGGACGGCGTCCTCGCCGGAGAGATCGGGCCGATCGCGGTCGATGCCCACGTCCCGTTCGATGCGTTTGAGGCCGCCGGTCAGATCGAGACGGCGACAGGGGTACATCAGATCGAGATGCGGCGCGTCGATGGAGAGGTCGAAGGACTGCTCCAGGAAGGGCACGTCGAAGCGGGCGCCGTTGAACGAGACGATGAGGGGCGCGTCCACGAACCGCTCGCGGAGCGCCGAGGCAGTGAGGTTGTCGCCGCTGACGAAGGTGTCGGTGTCGCCGCCGCGGTGGACGCTCACGGTCGTCACGTCGTTGCGGGCGGCGTCGAGGCCGGTGGTTTCGATGTCGAAAAAGAGGGCGTCGTCGCGGAAGTTCTCGTAGAAGCGCCAGCGCTCGGCGGAAGGGAACGAGTCGTCGAAAAAGCGGGCGTCGTTCCGGCGGAGGTGATCGGTCGCCACGTCGACGAAGTCGTGGATTCGGTCGGCGATCGTCGGCCCGACGACGGAGCCGTCGAACTCGTTCCAGTGGGTGATGCCCGCCTCCCAGAGGCGGCGCTCGGTCGTCTCGCCCACACCGCTGATCGGGATGAAACTGTTCTCGATGCGCACAACGATAATGGTCGGTCAGGGGAGAAAGCGTTTACGCGAACGGATCGACGCCACCCACCGACGGCGACCACCCGTCGGGCTTCAACTGGACGTACGCGCGGGCGCCGATGGCGACACCGATCACGCCCGCGACGGCGCCGACGACGACGCTCACGAGGACGACGGCGACCTGTGGCGCGCCGACGAACCCGAGGACGATGCTGGGGACCGCACTCGCGAGGCCGATGGCGAAGATGACGAGGAGGAGGAGGAACACGCCGAGCCGCTCGCCCTTGGTTAGTTCCCAGCCGGTACGAAGGGCGTCGATGGCGTTTTTCTCCTCGACGATCACCTCGAACTGGACGAAATACAGCGCCACGGCCACGTAGATGCCGGGAATGACCAGCAGGATAGTTCCGAGTCCGATCAACACGTTGACGATAAAGCCGGCGACGAGGGCGTTCAGGACGACCCACGGGAGGTGGCGGGTCACACCCGTCGGGAACGAGGTACGTGCCTCGCTGACGAAGGTACGGATGCCGACGACGCCGACCACCTGCGCGAGGACGACCTGCGCGAGAAAGAGAACGATAGCGACGGGAAGGCCGACGTCGAGGGCGAGCGCACTGCCGCCCATTCCCGGCGTCGTCGGGGTGGTGGCGGCGTCCGAGGGAAACGACGACTGGAGCGCGCCCGCGGCGGCGAGGCTGAGAGTCTGTGCGGTGACGGTGGATATCACGCCGATGACGAGGTACGCGACCAGCAGGAGGCCGGCCACGCGCGTCAGGAGGCGGGAGAACCCGTCTTCGAGTGCAGCGGGGATATCGAGTGACATAGCGACAGGCCGACGTTCGATGTCAACCCGGAAATACGTGCGGGGTGGGAGGAACACGTTCAGGTGGGGTGGCGTCGAAGACAAATCGATGCTCGAACTCGACGGCTCGGATGGCGGCGGCCAACTCCTCCGGACGGCGCTGAGCCTCGCGGTCGTCACCGACACGCCGTTCCGGATCGAGTCGGTCAGGGGCGACCGGCCGACCCCGGGGCTCGCCGCTCAGCATCTCGCGGCCGTGAACCTCGCCACGACGTACTGCGACGCCGAGACCACGGGGGCCGAACTGGGCTCCGAGACGGTGACGTTCGAACCCGGCGATCGACGGCGGTCGTCGCTGACGGCGGGCATCGACACCGCGGGGAGCGTCACGCTCCTCTGCGATACGATCCTCCCTATCGCCGCCGTCGCCGACGATCCGGTGCGACTCAGGGCGACCGGCGGGACCGACGTGAAGTGGGCGCCGACCGCGGCGTACTACCGGTTCGTGAAACTGCCGCTGTTGGCGGCGCATGGCGTCGACGCCGACTTCGACCTCGAAGCGACTGGCTTCTATCCGGCCGGCGGCGGCGAGGTGACGCTGACCGTCACCCCGTCGTCGCTGTCGCGGTTCGCGCTCGATTCCCGCGGCGACCTGGAGCGAGTCGATATCTACGCCAAGGCGTCGACCGACCTCGCGGAGGAGGAGGTGGCCGACCGGCAGGCGTCACACGCCGAAACGCGCCTCGACGGGATGGACATCCCGGTCGACGTGGCGAGCGTCGACTACGTCGAGACACCGTCGGTCGGATCCTCACTGCTCCTCCGGGCGACCCACGAGCGGACGGTGGCGGGGTTCAGCGCACTGGGCGAACGCGGACGCACAGCCGAAGACGTGGCCGACGCCGCCGGTGACGCGTTCGACCGATTTCACGCAGGCAACGCACCGGTCGACGAACACATGGCCGACCAGCTGCTGGTGTTGCTCGCGCTGTCCGGCGGCGAGATCCGAATCTCACGGCTGACCGAGCACGCGCGCACGAATCTTGATCTCATCACGGCGTTCGGAAGCGACATCGAGGCTACGCCGGGACCGGGGGATACGTACACGGTCCGAGCGACCCCACACCCGGCCGTTCGGTGATCGTCGCGAGCACCGGAATGGATATAGCGACATGAAGTTTATGCATTGCTGAGCGAACGGTCACGGCGCACGTCTCCGGCGAGCGATTTAACCCCTCGCGACCGAACGGAAACGTATGTGCGGGCGGTACACACTGTCCACGTCGGCGGCGGAACTGGCGGATCGGTTCGGGACGCAGACTCCGGACTGGGAGCCGCGGTACAACTGCGCGCCGAGTCAGGATCTCCCGGTCGTGACCGGGGACGAACCGGATCGATTCGCCTGCCAGCAGTGGGGACTGATCCCGGAGTGGGCCGACGACGCGTCGGCGGCGTCGATCAACGCCCGCGCGGAGACGATCAGGGAGAAGCCGAGTTTCGCCGGCGCGGTCGAACATCGTCGATGTCTCGTCCCGGCGGACGGCTTCTACGAGTGGGTCGACCGCGACGGGGGAAAGCGGCCCTACCGCGTCGCCTTCGAGGATGACCGCCCGTTCGCCATGGCAGGCATCTGGTCGCGGTGGGAAGCACCGACTCGTCAGACGGGGCTCGGCGAGTACGGTGACAGTGGCACGTCGGCCGATCCCGACCCAGTAGAGACGTTCGCCATCGCGACGACGGAACCGAACGAACTCGTCGACGACCTCCACCACCGGATGGCCGTCATCCTCGACCCTGACGCCGAGTCGACGTGGCTCCACGGCACCGTCGGGGAGGCCCTGGACTGCTGTCGGCCCCACCCAGCGGACGACCTGACGGCCTACCCCGTCTCGACGCGCGTGAACGATCCGACCCACGACGATCCGTCGCTGGTCGAACGAGTGGAGGCGTGAACGGGCCGAGTTTTGTATTTGTGCTTCGAGTACTATTCCAGGACCGAATAAAGTCCTACATTCACAGATAATCCAGTATTCGGGGGTAAAATACAGTACTACTACTACAGATAAAGACCCTTATCCGCCTGTGTAGGCCTACTTTGAAGTTACCCGGGATCGAGAACCCACACATGGGAGACGACAGCGTCTCGGTGAAGACGTACGTGCCGTCGTACCAGAAGGAACGCTGGCGCGAACACGCCGACCGACTCGGCATGAGCCAAAGCGAGTTCGTCCGGACGATGGTGCAAGCCGGCCGACGCGACTTCGAGGTACCCGAACGGGCGGCCGAACAAGAACCCGCCGAAGGAGCTTCTTCGGGGCTCGAACCCCAGGTGAAAGACGCCCTCAGTGGGGAAGACCACCTTTCCTGGGACGACCTGCTCGATCGAGTGACCGACGGCGTCGAGGACCGACTAGAAGAGGCGCTGGACGCGCTCCAGGCGGCGAACGTCGTGCAGTACGACGGCCGACACGGCGGCTACCGGCTCGTGGAGGACTCGTGATGGACGATCCCGTCGGCTACTTCTTGCAGGACATGACCTACCACGGGAAGACCGATCGCACGCGCGCGGCCTACGAGCGCGTCCTCCGGGAGTTCGAGACGTTTCTCGACGACGAACGGGATGCGACGCCCGCGACGGCCGAACACCGGGACTGCATGGCGTGGATCCACCGCCTCCGCGGGACCGTCGCGGAGAGCACCGTCGCCACCTACGCTGCCTACCTCCATCGCTTCTACGCCTACATGACGCAGGTGGGCGAGTTCGACTCCAACCCAATGACGATCGTCGCGGAAGAGATGGACGAACGGATCAACACCGACCCGACGCGACGGGAGATCGCCATCCCGGAGATGCGCGACTTCCTGTCCGGAATCGGACACCCTCTCGACCGCGCGCTCCTGCTGACGATGCTCAAGACGGGCATCCGAGTGGGTGAGCTCTGCAATCTGGACGTACGCGACCTCTCTATCCCGGTGACTCGGGAGGGACTCGACGCACCGATCCGGCCCCAGCTCGACGGCCGGGGCGACGCCCTCTTCGTTGCGGCCGACCGCGCCGTCGGCGACGTGATCGAAGGCGAGCGCCGGACGGCGGCGAACAAACGCAAGCGGGCGACGGTGGTTCCGGTCGACGACGAACTACGCGCAGCGCTCACTCGGTGGCTGGCCATTCGACCCAACCCTGTCTCGGAGGCGAACCCGCTGTTCCTGAGCACCCGGGACGGCTGGGGCGAGCGAGTCACACCGCACGTTGTCCACCACATCGTAGAGTCGCACGCGCGCGAGCGGGGATGGCACCGCGACGGCGGCGGAAGCGAGGAGAACGTCACTCCCCACTACTTCCGACACTTCTTCACGACACACCTCCGGGACCGAACCGGCGACCGCGGCATCGTCAAGTACCTCCGAGGTGACGTCGCGAGCGATATCATCGACACCTACACCCACGACTGGGGTGACCGCGTACGCCGAACGTACGAAGAAAACATATATCAAATGGTGTGATCGGCGTCGGTGAGCGAACAGATATATCCTATGTCGCCATATAGAATGGCGAGCTGCAGTAGTTGCGGAGTTTCAGAGGATGGGTTATTTTTGCGCTTTTCTAAGGGGGCTTTTCGTGGTTCTGAAAGGCCACAGCGGTGTCGCATCAACTACTGTCTTCGGTGAGACGCCACCGAATGCGCGAAAACAGCCAAAATTTGACCACTCGGAGAGTATCGCCATTCACAATAAGCTCCGAGCTGGTGTAGAGCGCTAGTCAGGCGGGATTAGTGCCGAGCAAATCAACTCGACACACTCACCACAGTCAGAACTGGTGCACAATCCATCTCACCGCCGATACCAATCTTCAACAGGAAATCAGTGAGCCGCCAGATATTGTGCAATAGCACCGCGAGCACGAAGTAGAACAACCGCACTCGGTAATCTTTCGAGGAGGTCTTCGCGAGAAAGTCACCCTTGATACTCTTGTACTCGTTTTCCATCTGCCAGCGGCGGCTGTAGCGCCGATAGAACGATTCGGCCTCACCCGGCCCGACTCGAAGGTTCGTCGCGAACACCGCCGTTCCCTCGCCGCTCGTCGATGGCACGTATAGAAACCATACTTGTGCGAGCCCGAGGTGCATCACTTCTGTGAATCGATATCGGTCTTCAATGTAGTGACTGGTGTGATTCGCTATCTACCCAACCAGCGCTAGTCTTTTGTATGACTGAACCAAAGTAATAATGAAGAATAGTATGAGCAAGACAGGATCTGAAAAAGTGGTATCCGTATCGTCGCGCGGGCAAGCCACCATCCCGAAGGAGTTCCGTGAGGAGTTGGGTATCGACACGCCCGGCCGTGTGAAGTTCATTCGGACCGAAGAGGGTGAAATCGTTGTTCGCCCCATCCGCTCGGTTACAGACCTGCGTGGGGTTCTGGAAGGGAAAACCGACGAACGGGGGCGCTCGGCAGCCGAGCGTCTCCGGGAGGAACGTGCAGCCGATAAAGCCAATGAAGAGGAGTTACGGCAGCGCTACGCCGGTGACGACGAGGCTGACGCATGACGGACGGGGCTGAGATTCCCGAAACGATCGTCTTCGACGCCGAACCACTCATCGCCTATTTCTGCAACGAACCGGGGAGCGACACCGTCGAAACGTACGTCGACGCCGTTGAAGGCGCAGCAAACGGTTACATCTCGGCTATTAACCTCGCTGAGGCCCACTATATCGTCCGTGCGATTGACGGCGAGGAGCGCGCCGATGCTGTCGTCGACGTCCTCGAGGAAAGCGGCATCCGTCGCGTCGACACCGAACGGACTTGGGTGTCAGCAGCCGACTTCAAATTCCGCTACTCTCCGGCGCTTGGCGATGCCTTCGCGCTCGGGACTGCAGCACACGTCGACGGGATGCTCCTCGTCGGAGCTGATGATGATTACGACGACATCACCGATGTCCCGATCACTCGGTTCCGGACCGAACCAGCGTAAGTAGCGCTTCAGCGAGTTCTGGAGGCCCATTTCCCGACTTGGACCCTACCTCACGCCCTCGGAAATGGTTCGTCTACGTAGAAACAAGTATTATAATCACTCGTAATGACTGAGCATTCCGTTGCTCGTTTTCCAGCTGGTAGTTACTCACAGAGAGGTAGGTTACATACGGAGGTCGATGAGGGCGTATTTGTGGACTGTTACGGGCAAAGCCCCTTCGAGTGCCAGTACCGGAACGATTCAATAGAGCATAAAATGAATCCAAGGCACGCATCAATTCCACCTCCGAGGTTGTGGTAGTCGAGACTGGAACTCTCAATGCAGAGGTGGCAGCGTTTGTCTGACCACCCGTACTAGTTCCTCCTATTCCGCCATCTCGAACTCGAACCGTGCGCCACGATCCGTTTCCTCAGTGACGGATAACTCCTAGCTGTGAGCTCCCACGATGCGCTTTACAATGGAATGGTCAACCCGAAACCAGTGCCAACACCGGCGGACGAATGGCTCGGTTCGAGAACTTCCTCCCGCTTGTCTGCTGGGATTCCTGGCCCATCGTCTTCGACGTAGATTCCCTGCCTCCGTGACGTCCGACACGAACGGTCACGTCAGACCCACCGTGTTCGACAGCGTTCCGGGACAGGTTCTCGGACACGTGCTGCAATCGGTCGGGGTTGCCTTGGAAAGTTATGCCGTTGACGATTTCGATGGTCGCGTCGTTCGTGTCTACGGAGGTCCAACACTTTCCGACAAGGTCAGTCATACTGACCGACTCCGTTTCGCTTATGTTGTCACCCTGGCGAGCGAGTGTCAACGTGTCCCCGATGATCGCTTCCATCCGATTGAGCGCCTGGAGGAGCGGATCGAAATGCTCGTTCTCCGCTTGCTCGGCAAGGAGCGTCGCACGCCCTGAGCGACGGTGAGCGGGTTGCGCAAGTCGTGTGAAATAACGCTTACTCAGTCGGCTGCTGTTGGCGTGTTTTCGGCCGACTCGGACGGCGTGTTCAGATAGAAATAGATCAACACGAGAAGCAAGACGACTTGGACCGTCTTGTCAACGTCGTCGACCGTCCCGTACTCCGACTTGGCCACGATCCGGAGGGAAAACTGCATGGCAGTATACGGAATTCCGATCAGGTAGAGCAGTCCCCGCCAATAGTCGAATTAAAAAGAACACGAGTGACCGGCATAGCCGAGGCCTGCGAGTACAACGGGCCCCGCCCCTCGACGACACCAGCACACACGTGGAGAATGCCAGTCACGACGACTAACGCAACTGCTAGCCACTGGAGTTGGATGAGTGATCCGACCCGCGGAGCAACTTTGTATTCTTAGTACAATACTAGATCGGACGGTATAGGAAATAACGATGGTTGTTATTCGGCCCCAGGAGACATCTTGCGACGCGAATCAAGTGGCCGTGCCAGTTTCTCAGTCACGGTGGTTGCAGCCGGACGTTCGATCGAAAACGAGCAGTAGACACACAACTGGTTCGTTCAACCACTACCAGCCACGTGTTGAGATGGCCGGGCTCAGCTACCGTGCACTGCCCCGTTCGATCCTGGTCCGTCGCCTCCTATTCGACCGGACCACATCCTTTGACCGTAAGAGTGCGGTGCTGACTGCGCCCTCGCCGACGCCGATCTGGGTGGTGAAGATGTGCGCGCAGCGCAACTGAATATCGGACCAAATTACCATACGAAAGTACAATATTGTTATTTTATATATTTTAACTGATCACATCTACCGACGACGATCAAGTACGAGAATACGGGTCACAGCCGGCGGATATCACTCATTCGAGTCGAGCGATTGGCGATTCGACGCACGCGACATCGTCCGTAGCTGTCGATTTCGGGGCCCTCCCGATCCTGTCGCGGCGTGAAACGCCGGCCGCGGTATCGGCGCTCGTCGAGTTTCGCGCGTTGTAAAATATACCACTAATAGTATAGTAAAGCTATCAAAACAGATTTCATATGAATTTGAGCAGCCGACCGGGAGCCGCCGGAGTTTGATCATGAGCGTTGGCCTCCACCATGGAATTTGCATCTCCGACGAACCGACTCCGGGACGTTTGGGACACCGCCGTGAGAACGGCTTGTGCCGTGCCGACACCTGGCTCAACACGTTGTATTCACTGATGTTATCACAGATGTAATTTATGATTATAACTATAAACTAAGATTAACATAGATTATAGCATACATCAGAGCTAACAAATCCATGCCTGTTATTGCAGAAGGCCTTGCTCGAACCGTCGTCGAACCGACTGGTGCGGCGAGGGCTCCCAACATGGCGGGGATACCTCGGCGACTGACCCGTCTCCGTACCGCTATTTGCAGCGTACGACGTGGCCGTGCTCGACGACATTGTCGCCGGCCTCCACGCCCGGGGTCGGTCGTCGGTGTCTCGGTGACTCCATGGCCGACCCGTCCCCGGTCAACGCCGGACGGGATCGGTTCCCAGCCCGACTCGCCGTCGCCGTAGTTGTGGTAGATAGTCTTCAGCCGGATGTACTACCCGCACGACACCGGAGTGTCGGGCGCTCTCCTTCCGGAAACCAAGCGTGGACGAGATCGATCGTGATTTCTTGGCGTGTCTGGCCGATCGCTATGATTGTGTACTCGTCGTCCAGATCGTTCGTCTTCTTTTGAAGCCTTCGCGGAACGCTTCTTGGGCTCGCTCGTCAGACTTTTCGATTTACTGAAACACACGATGGCCCTGCCCTCGACAGCGTTCGAGAGATATATCATACCACAGACGATTCGTTTCGCTATACTGGAGAACAGTACACGTGAAAAATACGAAAGTATCTCCGAAACGGGCCTCGCTGACACTCAGCTACTCGATATATTGAAGAATCTCTCGGAGTTCGGTAGCCCCACGTGGCGATCCAAGCCACCGTCGAAATTCGTTTCGATATTCCCGAAGCGATATCCGGACCGCGGCAAGCTAGTTAGGGCTACACGATTCACTCCGGGGACAATTACATCCGTCTATTTGACAGCCGTTAACATCTGTCACATCGATTCACGACTCGTACGGCCTTCATCGCCCTTGGAGCAGTCACTGAGTCCTGTACCCACAGCGAGGACCACATATTGCCGGTGAATATCCACTCCTGTGACACGTTAGACTCACGGGCCAAATCTGCCTTCTGGTGCTCCGTGAGCCTCGCAGTCAACGATCTGAACGTACTAACAACGGTGGTTCTTTAAACCGATTCAGTCGACCTATCCACCGGTAGAATTCGAGCATCAGATCCGGTTTCGGGAATATCGATTGAATCCAACCTCCAACCTTCGGCTTCAGCGAGATAGTACGAATCGAGTAGTCGCCCATCGATTCACCCATTGGACCGTGGGTTCAGTCACGGTGAACACTCGAGAGCACAACGCCGGCATTGGAAATAACAACAATATGTTCGTTATTTTGAGGTACTCGTCTTCTCATGATCGTCGGCTTGTCTAACAATAATATGCCAGTTATAGCAGTGTCCGCCCGTTCGTGATCTTCAGTCCAACACTCTCGACGGGGATGAGACTATGAGCCCGTTACCATAGTCACCCGTGTCATGAGCGACCGATAACTGGATGATGACAGGGACACACGTTCTAATTTCGTAAATATCGAAGTCTTTCGGGGAAATCTACAGGCGTCCGGATGGGTATCATTAAGTGAATTTGGTGAATAGATACGGGCATGGGTACCGAAACAGAAACCGGACGGGGGATCAAATCGGCGGAAAGAGTCTTCGATATTATCAAACTCTTGTTCGAGAATGACGGGATGACGACGAGTGAATTGGCAGAGGAACTCGATCTGGCGGTGAGTACAGTACACGAGTACCTCAAAAGCTGTGAACGGCGGGAATACGTGATTAAGAACCCCGATGGGACGTACACGCCGAGTCTGAAGTTCCTCGACGTCGGCGAGATGGTCCGCCAGTTGAATCCCGTCTACAAGACAGCCAAACAGCCCCTCACGCGGATCGCCGACAAGACCGGTGAGGTCGCCTGGCTCTACACTGAAGAGCACGGATACGCAGTCCCACTCGACGTGGAGAAAGGTCAGCAGGGCGTCCAAGTCGTCGGACGTATCGGGAACCGGAAGCCGATGCACCACATATCAGCGGGGAAAGCGATGCTCGCCGAGATGTCACGAGAAAAGGTGGAATCGATCCTCGACCGACATGGGCTTCGCGGCTCTACGAAGAACACGCTGACCGACCGGGAGTCGCTCTTCGAGCGACTGGAGACGATCCGCGAACGTGGCTACGCGCTGAATGACGGCGAGGAGGTCGAAGGTCTCCGTGCCATAGGTATGGCCATCGTCACTGACGGCGAGATCCACGGTGCCCTGAGTGTCTCCGGTCCCTCGAACCGCGTCCGTGGCGAACGGTTACACGAGGAACTGCCGGAGATACTCTCGGGGGCGGTGAACGAAGTCGAACTCAAGATCACTTACGAGTAACCGCAGTCGAAGTCTCGACGCCGGAGTATCAGAATGTGCGTTTTGCTCGCTCCAGCGAGAAGCGATGAGCGACTTCGGCGTTCGCTCTCGTCGCGATGAACACACCTCGCGTGTCAAACCCTCATTCCAGTGCGAACGTACTGGCCCGCTGGTGCTGTGGTGGGTCGTGCTCGCGAAGCTACGAGAGCAGGACGAGTACTGCGAACTGGAGTGGAACGAGAAGGACCGTCGATGCGATCGAGCATGCGGACGCGATCACGATCAGCTGTTTCGTTTCGACCACCCCCTCACCCAGGATCGCGATCAGCACACCGGACTGGTAGGGAAAGAAGTACGTCCCCAGTGCCACAGCCTCGGCCATCACGACCGGTGTCGCGTGTGCTGCCGAGACTGATTCGAGGAGAACCGGCGTGAGTATACTGGCCACTGCGGCGCCTTCGAGGAACAGCATCGAGACGAGCGTGACGCCGAAGGTGAACACGATACTCCCGGCGAGCGAGGTCGGTTCTGGAATCGTCCCGAGAAGCGTCCGGGCCGCTTGACCGGCGACGTCTGTCGCGGTAAGTCCGTCCGCGATGGCGAAGACGGCGGCCACGAACAACGCGATGGAAACGTCGACATCCTCCAGCGTGTCGACCGAGAGGATGTCGAACGGGGGCAGCAAAGCCAGCAGCACCACGACGAGCGCGCCGAACGCCGGGTGAAGGCCGTGCCACGCGTCGGTGAGCCAAATTACCACTCCAAAAAGTAATAGGACAGTCATTTTCCAGCTCTGGTCGTCCACGGTACCACGCGTGGGTTCGGGCGAATCGAAGTCAGTCCCAGCCGGTCGACAGAGACGAGCCACGACCACCGCGACCAGGACTGCACGCGCGACCCCCATGATGGGGAACATCGTCAGCAGCCACTCCACCCACGAAACCTCGACACCGCCGCTGGTCTGTAGGATGTCGACCACCACGACGTTTGGGAGCGACCCCGTCTGGACACCCGTGCCGCTGTAATACGTCGCGACCAGTGGCCCAGTGAAGATACCGACCCGCGCGCTGTCGCGAGTAAATCGAGCCCCTATCTCAGTGACGACAGGCGCCATCACCAGGACACGAACCATCGCCGACGGAACGACGAGTGCGAGTCCAGCACCCACTAGACAGAGTACGACCAGCAGCTTCCGGTAGACCTGTTCCGGGTTGGTGACCTCTCCAGTCGGAAGGAGTCGTTCGTAGAGTATCCGCTCGAATCGGCCACTGAGCCCGCTGCGCTCGATTGCTTCGCCCATGACGATGCCGAAGACGACGAGCCACGTGGCCGGGTACGTGAAACCGACGAGTGCGCGCTCGCCGGACTGGGTCAGCCAGATCGCACCGATAACGAACACCCCGACCAGTGTCGGATCGAGCAGGTTCGTCATCCAGAGCCCCACTGCCAGAAGAACGATACCGACGAGGAGTGTGCTGCCATCGACTCCCAGCGCGTACCGGAGCACGAGCAGTACCAGCGTCACGCTGACCAGAAAAACGCCCAGCGCCGCTCTGGCATTCCCAGGCACCCTCGAGAGAGCCGTTCGCATTGGATTCATCCCCTCTTGCCACCCGACTGCCTTCCCAACGACTCCCGGGCTAGGGTGTGGACGGCATCTTCGACCCACAATGAGCCTGTCTCGGTGATTCCGAGCTGACTCTGTCGAATCACGGTGTCACGTTAGCCAAGTGGAGCCCCCATACTCAAAAATACATCCCCAGTTGACTAGTCGTCTCTCTTTCTCTTGTGCCTTGGGTGGTGCGGGGCGACAGCCCTGCACCGTGGGGCGAGGAGTGATGAGCGGTGATTCTACTGTCTGTTCCGTCCATCCCCGTCCACAACACTCTTTGTTCCCAGTCAATTGTCGCCAGGTCCCTCGACGAGAGACGGCCAGTGGACTGAGAGGGTTCCTATTGTTTCTCGGTGTCCAGGTCTCTCGTGCGGGAACAGATGGCTCGCCATCTCTAAATATAACGGCCAGACATCGAATATCAGGACAATTGGGCGTATGGATGTCCAATTTTTTTCTACGACAGTACCAACCACCAGTATCTTTATTGTATTCGGGTCTGATATGTCGATCATGCCTCATGGCAGCAAGGGCAGTGATGACGAGAGCACAGGCAATTCAAGCGCAATCGACCGTCGGACGTATCTTGCAGCAGCAGGAGTGTCTATTGCCGGCGTGACTGCCGGTTGCGGGGGGAACAGTGGTAGCGGGGAGAACAGTGGTAGCGGGGAGAACAGTGGTAGCGGGGAGAACAGTGGTAGCGGGGAAACAACCGGGAGCGGCAACAGCGAGACCATCGAAATCACGATGCTGTCCGACCGGAACTCCCCGCCGGAGCAGGAAGCACTCAGGAGCGCTTTCGACTCGTGGGCAGAGACGAAAGATGCCGACCTGCAGCGGTCCTTCCAGTTCGCTTCCTTCGACGAGGCGACCACCAGGCTGAACTCGATGGTCGCCAGCGGCAGTCCGCCGGACATCTGTTACATGGGCTGGGGTGGACTCGCCCTCCTGACGGCTGCCGGGGTCTTTCAGGACGTCTCGGGCTACGTCAACGACCAGATGAGCGTGCCGGGGCCGCTCCTTGAGAACATCAGCTACAACGACCAGATTACGGTCATCCCCTCGCAGTGGGACCTGAACGTTCAGTGGTACCGCCAGGACCTGTTCGACGAGGCGGGCATCTCTCCGGCCGACGACTACGAGGGCCAGCTCGCGAACATGGAGCAGTTGGCGGACGTCGTTCCGGATGGGATGCAACCGCTCAACGTCCCGGCGAACTCGAACAATTCGATGACCTACCAGATGAACATGGCCTACGAGGCGTCCAACCAAGCGTACATCATGCGCCGGTCGAGCCTCGACGAACCGCCCGAGGTCATCGCCGACCAGGAGCCGTGGCGCTCGCGCCTGATCGAGACCTACAGCCACCTCAACGAACTGTACACGAACTACTCGCCGGAGACCATCAACCAGGACTGGGGATCGACCATCCAAGTGTACGTGACCGAGCGTGCTGCCCAGACGCAGTATCCGGGCCGCCTCCTGAACCAAGTGCAAAGCGACAATCCCGAACTGATGGACGTTACCTCGTTCAGCACCTATCCGGTCGGTCCGAGCGGGGACAGTTTCCGGGGCAAAACCTTCGTGGCTGGGTTCGCAGTTCCCAACAATACCGGGACGTCGGACATGGCACTGGACTTCGCCAACAACTTCCTGCAGAGTGATAGTTACGTCCAGATGCTGCTCGCCGTGCCGCTGAACGCCCTGCCGGTGAATTTCGACGTCTTCGACAACGAAACGTACCAGTCCAACGAGATCGTCCAGGCAAACCAGGACTACGTCGAGTTCGCCAAAACCGCACTCGACGAGTACAACTGGTTCGACTACCCGGATTACCCCAGTATGCCGGAAGGTGGCAGCGCTCTCGTGCCCTATCAGCGCAATCTGGTCGACGGTGGGAACCGTCTCCCGACCATGGCGGCGTCGGCCATCACCGGACAGACCACAGTCCCAGAGGCAGTCGACAGGATGGCCCAGCAGATTCGCGATGCCATTCCGGAGTTCGAGAACCGGATCGAAACGATGCAGGAGCAGTTCAGCTAGGTTCGCGACTCGTTTTCCCGGATCGCCCACAGAATCTATTTAAATCTCGCCGCAGTACTCCGTGGTGTATGTCAGTTACCAATGGCGTCCTGCCACCGATAACGACACCCATGGACGACTCCGGATCCGTCGACCACGACGGACTCCGTCGTCACGTACAGCGTCTCGAAGCAGCAGGTGTCCACGGGATCATTCCCTGTGGATCGACCGGCGAACGGGCGACACTGGGCCCCGACGAACACCGCGAAGTGATCGAGACGACAGTCGACGTGGCGTCGACGCCAGTTCTCGCCGGCACGGGTGCTAGCTCCACGCGCGAGGCCATCGAACTCACTCAGCACGCCGCGGACGTGGGGGCCGACGGTGGCCTCATCATCTACCCGTACTACAGCTGGCCGACCAATGACAACGTGGTCCGACACTACGAGGCCATCGCCGACGCCGTCGACATCCCCATCGTCATCTACAACATCCCCAAGCGCACGGGCCGCAATCTGAAGCCGGACGCGGCGGTCCGACTCGCCGGGCATTCCAACATCGCCGGGATCAAGGAATCTGCCGGGGACATAAACCAGATGTTCGAGTTGCTCAAGCGCACCCGCGATATGGACTTCGATGTCCTCGCTGGATACGACTCACAGGCGCTGGCAACGATCCTGCTCGGCGGGACGGGAATCACGAGCGTCGCTGCGAACGTGTTCCCCGAAACAGTCGTCGAGCTCTACGAAGCAGCCGTTGAGCAGGACCTCGATACCGGCCTTCGGGCCCACGAGGAGATACTCGACATGGAGGAGATGATGAACCTCGAGACGATTCCTATCGCAGTCAAGGCAGCACTCGACATCCTGGATGTCCACAGCGCAACAGTTCGGCCACCGCTGTACGAGGCAAGCGAAGAGACACGGGCGACCCTGACGGAGTTCATCGAAGGTCGCTCGAGGTGACGTGCGAGAAGTCGTACGATCCGTGTGCTGAACGGGAGCCGTGACGATCAGAGGGGAGCCAGATCGTCCGGATCTGGCAACTGGCCGGTGCCGCTGGCGTCACCCTCCTCGAACTGTCTGAGCGTGATTGCCGAGACGTACTCACCGATACTGAGCGAGGATGTCAGGCCCGGCTTCGGCCGGAGCAGATGAATCGAGTTCGGCCCCCGCTCGAAGACGGATTCCTGCTGGATGGTCCCGCTATCATCGACGAGGTAGTGTGAGATGCCGACGTAGCTCTTCTTGATGTCGTCGGCCTGGATATCCGGCATGAGTTTCCGACAGTGATCCAGGAAGTTCTTCTTTCGGTACGTCTTGTTCAGTTCCGTCCACGCGATACGGAGTGTGTCTTTCGAACCGATGAACTTCCAGAATCGTGAGGAGCCAGCCGTCTCGAGAATGGTTTCGAGATCCATGTCGGTGGGCCCGTAGGTGTCCGGACCGAGGGCGATCATCCCTGTGGGTCCGACGATGACCTTGTTGTCAGGCCGGCGCGTGAAGTGAACGCCGACCGAGTTCGGCACCCGTGGTGGCATCGAGGTTGGGTACACGTTCGTCCGGATCTCGTCCTGCCGTTCGGTCGTGAGTTCGTAGTACTGGCCCCGGAAGGGGATGATGTCGTACTCCGTGGCGTACCCGAGTTTCTTGGCCAGTTTCGGCGCCCAGACCCCGGCGGCGTTCACCAAGTAGTTCGCTCGTATGTCACCTTTGTCGGTCGTGAGGTCGATGTGTTCACCGCGGCGCTTGACGCCGGTGGCCTGACAGCCCATGTAGAAATCCGTGCCAGCGTTCCAGGCGTCGTTCGCGAGCGAGTAGGTGATATCGGCCGTGAGGACCGTCGAGGAGTCTCGCGTGTACAGTGCTCGCTCACCAGTGATGTTCGGCTCGATACGCTCGATCTCGTCGCTCTCTAGCCAGGAGAGATCAATATCGAGACTATCGACGCGGTCGTGGACTTCCTCGAGACGCGCACATTCAGCCGGGGTACTTCCGACGACCATCAGACCCTCGTTTCGGATCGGAAGGTCGTTATCCTCGCAGTACGCTCGAAGCCGTCGTCCGCCCTCGATGGCGAACCTGGCTTTGCGAGTCCCCGGCTTCAAGTTCAGGGCCAACCCCGGGTGCAATGTGCCCGAATTCCGCCCGCTCTGGTGTTGCGCGAGGTGTTGCTCTTTCTCGATGAGAGCGACGTCAAGATCGCTTCCTTCAGCGAGGTGCTTTGCTACGGAACAACCGAAGATTCCGCCACCGACAATGACGACGTCGTGTGTATGCATGGTTACTGTTTAATCACGCCTTTGGCGAGAACCACGACGAACGTCGCGAACTTGGGTCGGGACTGCCCAGAACCGGAAAGTGCCTGACGATACGGCTGTAGCCACTCCGTGGCCGCTCCTCGGTGACCATGTCCATCTTATCAAACTAATCTATGACATTCACATAAAGATGCCGGTCAGAAGAGATTCCGATCCCACAGATGGATCACTCGCACGCCCCCCGGCGAATCGAACGGCTGTGAGGAACGGATACCGAATGTGGTCACGTACGGGTAGCATCGTGACGTACCACGGGTTTACGGAAACACTTAACAGCCGTGTTTGTGATTAGCACTGTATGGCGAAGGTACGGCTCGAGAACCTCCGGAAAGTGTTCGATGTCCCAGATGGAGAAGAGGTCGCCATTGAACGTGTCGACACGACGATCAAAGACGAGCAGTTGACCTGCCTCCTCGGCCCCAGTGGCTGTGGGAAGACGACGCTCCTCCGGATGATCGCGGGGCTCGAAACCCCCTCGGAGGGTCGAATCCACTTCGATGACGACGACGTCACCGGTATCCAGGTGCAGGATAGAGGGATATCCATGGTGTTCCAGAACATCGCCCTCTTCCCGTTCAAATCAGTCAGGGACAACATCTCGTACGGTCTGAAGTACGAGGAGGTCCCCAAGGACACGGTCAAACAGAAGGTCGACGACATCGCAACCCAGCTCGACATCGCCGAGTTCCTCGACCAGATGCCGAATCAGCTATCTGGCGGCCAGCAACAGCGGGTCGCGCTCGGTCGCTCACTCATCAGGGACCCGAGGGTGTTTCTGCTGGACGAACCGATGAGCGCGCTCGACGAGCAAATCCGAATCAGACTCCGCACGGAACTCAAAGAACTCCAGCGGGAACTCGCCACGACGACGGTGTACGTAACCCACAATCAGGAGCAGGCGATGGCCCTGTCCGACGAGATCATCATCCTGAACGACGGTCAGATAGAGCAACAGGGCACCCCGGACGAAATCTACGACGAACCTTCGAACACCTTCGTCGCCGAGTTCATCGGCTCGCCGCGGATCAATCTATTCGAGGCGACGCTCGAAGGAACGACCTTGACCATCGACGGCAGCGACGCCGGAGTCGAATTATCGGAAACGGCCGTTCCAGAGTCCGGTGAAGCGGGTCGGGAGGTACTTCTCGGGATTCGCCCGTCACGACTCCGACTGTCTCCCGAATCGGCCGACGACAATCTTCGAGGCACCGTCGTCCTCGTCGAAAAGCTCGGTCAGGAGGATGTGGCGTTTCTCGACTGTCCCGTTTTCGACGAGGAAGTCCGCGTCGAAACGGATCGGACGGATATCGAGGAGGAAACGACCTATGACATCTCCTTCGACCCGGACGACGTACACCTATTCGACCGAGACACCGGCGAGGCCCTTCGGCCGGACAAGGCTGCGAAACCGGCACAATGACCACGGAGCATCTGTAAGAACTATGACCCGAACCGACTCCCCTGGCGTTCTCGCATCGGAACGGACGACGACCCGGTCCAGTCAGAGACCAACTGACGGAGACGCAGTTGTAACTCTCCGAAGTGAACACCGCTACCCCGCGGAGTACCACCTCAACGATGGCTGAGTCAGCTAGCTACTTCGACCGGTTGAAACGGGCCGGACTGAACACTATCGGCACGGACCGCGAGCAACTGTTCGGTATCTCGCTGGTTTCGCCGCCGATTCTGATCTTCTTCCTGATCACCGTCATCCCGCTGTGTATTGGCATCGCACTCAGCTTCTACGGCGGCCTCGGGGTCCTGACATACAACTTCGTCGGCCTCGAGAACTACCAGGCACTCATTGCTGATGCCAAGTTCTGGCAATCCCTGATCACTGGCATCATCTTCGCGTTCTACTCCGTCGCCATTCAGATGGTGGTGGGCGTGGGTATCGCTCTCGTCATCAACGAGAAGTTCAAGTTCGCGAACATTGTCCGGACCATCGTGCTGGTGCCGTACCTCATTCCCACCGTCGCCGTCGCCATCATCTGGGAGTGGCTCCTGAACAACAACTACGGCGTGGTCAACTACGTGCTCCAAGAGACCATCGGTACGACGGTCAACTTCTTCAACGTCGGCACGGCGATCCATTCCGTGAGCTGGGTCGCCAGTTGGAAGTTCTCGATCTTCGTGGTCCTGCTCGTACTGGCGCGCCTGCAGTCGATCGATTCGAGCCTCTACGAGATGGCCGAGGTCAACGGGGCGAATTTCTACCAGCGGTTCATCGACGTGACGCTCCCGAACCTCAGGACGACCCTGGCGATCGTCCTGCTCCTTCGGTCGATCTGGATGTTCAACAAGTTCGACATCATCTACCTGATGACTCAGGGCGGTCCGTTCGACGCGACGTTGACCCAGACCGTGCTGGCCTACAACAGGGCCTTCACCGCGCTGCAGTTCGGTTCTGGTGCGGCGATCACGGCGGTCATGTTCGTGGGCATCCTGTGTACGTCCATCGTCTACTTCCGGGTTTTCAGGCCGGAAGAGGAGGTGGCGACCCATGACTGAAGACGCCGGTGTCGACACCCTCTCGCCATCGAGCTACGGTCTCCGCCAGTTGACGCTCTACGTACTGGCGGCCGTCGTGACCGTTATCTTCGCCTTCCCGGTCTACTGGCTCGTGCTCTCGGCTCTAAAAGAACCGAACGCAATCCGATCCTGGCCACCGTCGCTGTTCACTCTCGATCTGACGCTCGAGAACTTCCGACTGTTGATCACTGATACCAACTTCCCGCGCTGGTTCAAGAACAGCGTGATCATTACCGCCGGGAACATCATCTTCACCATCACGCTCTCGACCACTGCTGGGTACGCGCTCACGCGATACGACATCCCACAGAAGAAGAACCTCGCACGGATGCTGCTCCTGACCTACATGTTCCCGCCAATTCTCCTCGGCATCCCCTACTTCATCCTCTTCCAAGCCATCGGGTTGCAGAACACGCTGATCGGGATCATGCTCGCGCATGCATCGCTATCACTTCCCTTCGGCACGTGGATCATGTGGCAGTTCTTCCAGACAGTGCCGATCTCCTGGGAAGAGAGCGCTTGGGCCTGTGGCGCCTCTCGCCTCCGATCGATGGTCGAGATCGCCCTGCCTGGCGCGTTCCCGGGCATCGTCGCGGTCGCCATCTTCACCTTCAGCGTCTCTTGGAACGACTTCACGCTGGCGTTCATGCTGACGACCGACCCGAACGTTCGCGTTCTCACGGTGGGTATCCGGGACTTCATGACCGGTGGGCGGGTCCTCTGGGGTGACCTGACCTCCGCAGGTGTCCTGCTCATTCTCCCGCCGATGATCCTCATCTTCTTCCTGAACAAGTACATCCTCGCGGGCTTCAGCATGGGCGGCTTCGACCGCTAAGCTGAGTCACGGGGATAGCTATTTGACCTCGCCACCAGTTGTCGTGATATGGGTTCCGAGAGCGAGCAGATTCGGACAGCAGTTCGGACAGCGCGTGAGCATCACCTGCGTCGACTCCGGGATGGCTGCCGAGTATCGTTCGGCGGACTTGAACCACTCCAGGGATGGGTCGGCGACGAGCTACAGACACTCGGTGGCTCCGTTTCCGAGTTCGAGGTCACCGAGTCGACACTGGCCAACCAGCCGGCCTATCACACGACGCTGGCGGAGAATCCCGACGAACTCAGGACTGGAACCAACGTGGTCGGCGAGTTCTTCGGCGACAACTCATCGAGCATCCTGCTGTACGCTCACGCCGACACCGACCCGGCCGCGAGGGAATACGTCCACGCGGGTCACGGTCTTGTGGAGACCGACGACCGGATCGTCGCGCCGGGCGTCGCCGACGACGTGAGCGGCCTCACAGCGATTCTGAGTGCCCTCGAGGTGATCGCGGACAGCTCCCTCGAACCGGCCCACACCGTCACCGTCGGAAGTATCCTGGGCAAACAGTGTGGCGTCGCCGGCACCTGCGAGCTGGTGCGCCGTCACGAGCCGACCGACGGCGCTGTGTACGTCCACCCGGCAGAGAGTGGGACCGGGCTCTCGGAGATCAAGGTCGGGAGCAACGGCGTCCTCGAGTTCGCGATCAGGCTGGAAGGTGAGCAGCCCGAGACGAGCGAACTCCACCACACGCTCTTTGCGGACTCCGGGCAGAACCCAATCTCACTCGCTGGTCGACTGGGACAGCATCTCGAAGAGTGGGTGGCGTCGCTGGACGAGCGATATCACCACTCGGCCGTCGAAGAGTTGGCCGGTCGCTCCGCAGGCGTACACCTCGGCGGACTCGATGTCGAGGAGACTGCAGTGTACCAGGTACCGACTGCCTGCCGACTCCGTGGCGTCGTCTCTTTCCCACCGGGTGCGCCGATGGGTACAGTACGGGAAGCATTCGAGGAGGCCGTGGCGTCGTTTGTCGCTGACGATCCCGACCTCTCGTCCGACCGGGTGATCGTCGAATGGGGTGACCTGATCGCGGATGCCGCCGAGACAGACCTCGACGCACCCGTCGCCGAGCGGACGGCGGCGGTCCTCGAATCCGTAACTGGCCGCACGCCATCGTGGTACTACGGCCACGCTGCGAGTGATATCCGCTATCCGATGCGGTACTGGGAAACCGAGACTCTCGGCTTCGGTCCCCGGGCCGGCGACATAGGGGAACCCACTGAATGGGTCGATGAGTCGGAGTACCTCGAGACCATCACCGCACTGACCCGATTACTGACGACCCCGATCGTCTGACTGGGCCGCACCAGCTTCGCCGGTTGTGACGGGCGCTCGCCGGTAGCTTGACCAGCCAGGACAGGGTAACGGGATAGTTTTATTTCGGATCCCCTCCGTCATCGGAACATGGCGCAAATGGAGTTCGATGTCGATGGAACCGTCTATACAGCCGACCTCCTCGAGGATGAGGCCCCGGAGAACGTGGCTGCGCTTCGTACCCTGTTACCGCTCGAGTCGGACCTCCTGCACGTTCGCTGGAGTGGCTACGCTACTTGGGTGAATATCGACGACCACGGCCTCCCGGAACTGCCCCGGGAGAACCACACCGTGTACCCCTCGCGGGGTGACGTCCTCCTCTACCCGGGGTACCGTAACGCTCAGGAGATCCTCGTTTCCTGTGGCCCGACCTGTTTCAAGAGTCCAGCGGGCGAAATTTCGGGGAACCACGTCGCCACACTCGACGCCTCACGAGAGGAACTCTCGGCGCTGGAGGTCGCAACCCTCGAGACGGGCGCGCAGCCGATCACGATACGGGAACGGTAGCCCTAGTCACCGAGCGCCGCGTTCTGATGATGATCAGCCCCTGTCACCGACGACAGCTACGCTTCACGGCCGGGTGCGACAGTTGGATCCCAAGTCGGGACGTCACGGTCGACGAACTGGCCGTGACCCGGTGAGCCGACGAGGTCGCCGTCGCGAACCACTGTCTCGCCGCGGACCAGCACGGTTTCGACCGAACCGGTCACCTCGCGCCCCTCGAAGAGGGTGAAGTCAGCCGTCGAGGCGTTGTCCGCCGCGGTGATCGTCTCGGTTGTCGTCGGGTCGAAGACTACGACATCGGCATCCGTTCCCGGGTCGAGCGTTCCCTTGTTCGGGAGGCCAAAGAGTCGTGCCGGATTCGAGCATTTCATCCGGACGAGCATGGGATAGGAGAACCCGCGCTGGACGACGAGTTCGTCGTGGAGGACAGACAGTTCGGTCTGGAGGCCGTTGGCCCCGAAGGCGCTGTCCCACCAGTTCTCGGCCGCTTTTCGTTCCCGGGTGTACCCACAGTGGTCCGAGGAGACGACGTCGAGCGTGCCCCGTCGGAGGTGATCGACGAGTGCTTCGCGATCCGCTCCTCCTCGAATCGGCGGCGCGAGCATCGCGAGGGTGCCGTGCTCGGCGAAGACCGACTCGTCTAGGGCTGTATAGTGGGTGCAGGTTTCGGCACGCACGAGTTCCGGTCCATATCTGTTGCGATACCGGGCGAGTTCGGCTGCGGCCGCCTCGCTGGTCGTGTGAAAGCCGTAGTACTTACACCCGTGTTCAGTTGCGAGGCGGACCGCATCGCTGGCTGCCATCGCCTCCGCATAGTCCGGCCGAGCGTCGGGGAACTCCGTCGGATCACCCCGCCCCTGTTCCTTGAGCCGGGCCGTCCGCGTCGTACAGACCGAGTCGTCTTCGGTGTGGACGACGGCAACCGCACCGAGGTCGCTCAACCGCTCGAAGACTCGCTCCATGAAGCCGTAGGAGACACCCATCCCGTAGGTCGAGTACATCTTGAACGAGGTGATGCCCGCATCGACCGCGTCGGCGAGTTCGTCGAGGACTGCCGGGTCCTCACGGGTGATGCCGCCGTGGAGGCTCACGTCGACGATCGCGTCCGCTGCTTTGGCTCGCTTGCGGTCTATCCCGTCCACGAGCGATCCCTCGGTGTCGAACGGACTCTCCTCGCCCACCCAGGCCTGCCAGCCGAAGTCTATGCAGGTCGTGACGCCGCCCAGGGCTGCGGCTGCAGTCGCCGACTCGTAACTGTCCATCGAGAACATATCATCGATGTGAACGTGTGGGTCGACGACGCCCGGCATCACGATTTTATCGGTCGCGTCGATCGTCGTCGACGGTTCGGGGAACTCCTCGCGATTACCGACGGCTACGATGTTCCCACCGTCGATGGCGATGCTAGCTCGTCTCGTCGTTTCCGGCAAGACGACAGTCCCACCGGCGATTAGCGTATCAACCGCCATATCAATCGGTCGTAACCGACGAACAAATAGTTATTCCCACGGTCAATACCGGCCACAGACCGTCATTGGGTGCCGAGACATCGCTCGGTGGCCGGGAGAGCCCCCCGGACGACAACAGTGGGCGACCCGGGTACCGACGTCCACGGTCGGCAAACCTATTTGTGATCGAGGGGTGTTTCTGACCCTATGTCGACCGACTCTGGACACGTCGTCACCACCGAGGGCCCGGTTGATCCGTCTTCTCTCGGGTTGACGCTTCCACACGAGCACGTGTTTATCGACTTCACCGAAACGGAGACGTCGGCCCCCGATTCGAGTATCGAACGTCGCGTCGCTCGCGGACCGGTGTCGATGGACACGCTCTGGTACGTTCAACGAAATCCGATGCGACACGAGGACAATCGTCGCCTCGCTGACCCCGAAACGGCTCTCGCAGAGCTCCGTCGCTTCGCTCGCGCTGGAGGTGAGACACTCGTCGACGTGACCCCGAAACGCGTCGGCGGTGACCCCCAGCGCGTTCGCGGTATCGCTCGGGAACTCGGCCTTCACTGCGTCCACGGCACTGCGATCTACACCGAGTCGTTCCACCCAGACCGCATCGCGCGGTTGTCAGTCGACGATATCCGTGCCGAATTCGTCAGCGACGTCCGGTCTGGTATCGACGGGACGGATGTCCGTGCGGGCGTAATCGGGGAGATCGGACTCAGTGGACACATCCACGACGACGAAGAGCGCGTCCTCCGGGGCGCAGCCAGGGCAGCGAACGAGACTGGTGCTCCGCTGGCCGTCCATCCACCTGGGCGCACGCCCCACTCCCAGCGAGACCGCACCTATCCATCCTCGCGATGGGGACTGGAGATTTTGGACATCGTCGAACAGGAGGGGCTATCCCCAGAACGAGTCGCACTCTGTCACATGGACCGTACGGTGTACGAGAACCTCACATACCAACGAAGACTGGCAGACCGAGGTGCTTACCTCGAATACGACCTCTGGGGACACGAACTCCACCTTGACCAGTACGACGACGCCTACATGCCCGACACCCAACGTCTGGCATTCACCACGTCGCTGATCGACGACGGCTACGAGGAGCAGTTGCTGTTCTCACACGATGTCTGCAACAAGGTGCAGTACACCAAGTACGGGGGCCACGGCTACGCACACGTCCCACGGAACGTGCGCTCGATGCTCCGAGGACGGGGAGTCGATGCGTCCACAATCGAGCAGATCTGCCGGCAGAACCCGCAATCGTGGCTCACGTTTGCCTCACAACAGTAGGTCGCTGACCGCGCTCCCCAGAGTCTGTGGTGATGGCGGTCGGTCGTCTCTCACTTCCCGAGATAACCCTGGCCATTGTCAGGTTTCATAATGTTTGAGTACCCGTGTCTCGATCGTTGCGTCGTGTCCCGCAAGCGACTCTTTGGCTCTCTCTGCGTCCTCGTTTTTCTGATGAATCTCGCCCGGATTGTCTACGCGCCCTTACTCGACGTTTTCATAACGGAGTTCCCTATTGGTGAGGCCACAGCCGGCCTGATCGTGTCGTTGACCTGGATCGGGAGTGCTGCTCCGCGACTGCCCACTGGATGGCTACTTACGAAGGTTCCACGCCATACGGTCGTCGTGGCAGCAGGGGCCGTCCTCTCCGTCTCGTCCGCGATTGCGGCTACAGCAGGGACAGTGCCTCATCTGATGGGCGGTGCGTTTCTCATGGGAGTCGGCTCCGGAATGTACTTCGTCTCGGCCCATCCACTGGTGAGCGAACTGTTTCCGGAGCGGGTCGGACGAAGAATGGGGATCCACGGTGCTTCCAGCCAACTGGCCTCCGTAACCGCCGCTCCGTTCGTCGGATTTGCACTGCTGGTCGATTGGCGGGTCTCACTCTGGCTGATTTCGGGGTTCGCGGCCCTCGCCACGACCTACACCTGGTATTCCGGCCGGCGGACGGAACTTCCCCAAGCTGGCTCGGACGACAGCCGGTTCGTCGCCAGCGCACTCTCGGAGTGGCGACTCGTGCTGACTGCGCTCTTGATCGGCGGGTTCTCGATGTTCGTCTGGCAGGGGTTGTTCAATTTCTACGAACTGTACATGCAATCGAAAACGCTCTCTGGGGGGGAGGCCGGTGCGCTCCTGACGCTCGTCTTCGCAGCCGGTGTGCCTGCGTTCTACGTCGGTGGCGACCTCGCAGAGCGCCTTCCACACGTCCCGTACATTCTCGGTATCGTCGGGTCGTTCGGAGTCTGTGTGTACCTGCTGACTCTAGTCGACGAACTGCCATTGCTCGTGTTGGTGACGGCCTGTATCGGCTTCTTCGCCCACGCACTGTTTCCCGCAACGGATACGTATGTCCTCGATACCCTCCCGGATCACTCGCGAGCGAGTGCCTATGCTGTGTTCAGTTCCACGGCGATGATGACACAGGCACTGGGCTCTGCGGTGCTCGGTGTCCTCATCGAGAGCGGCTACTCGTACGATGTCGTCTTCAGCACAGCTGGCCTCCTGATCGTGATTACCACTGGGTGCCTCGGACTCCTCGAGAGAAACGGGCGGCTTCCCGCGTGATACGATCACGACGAAGACCCAGTCCGCAACGTTAGTAATTGCCTACCACGGGATTGTCTTCGTCACGTGGACTTCCCGTCGGCAGCGGGGTTTGCCGCACACCCAGGGGTGCTGTTCAGATTAGTTGATTCCATTCGGAGGTGAGCGGTTGGAACAACTTATTCATAGTTTCTTTTTGCCGTTTCTAAGATAACTAAATAAGATGGTAATTTCCGATATATTCCACCAAAAAGACATTCGACAGTGTTCCGATTTTCGTGGTGTTCGTATCTGAAATCGAGACTGTGTCGACGGTACGTGTCGTCCAGTGTTATCTCTCTATTGACTAGAAACACGGCGTGGTCAACGTCGTGTCTCTCGCGTAGGGTCGCTGAAGAACGAGTAACTGATAGCTTCATTTCTCGATTTCCAAATTTTTGTAGAGCCATTTGGTTATTTTTGAACAAATATAGCGTACAACTACTACTGTTCATCGTCGAGTCGAATCACACTCGTCAACCGCGACGTGATCCAGGCTTCGACCTTTCTCGGGTGTAGATCGACATTGTGAAATCCGTTATGGGCGGTGATCGATCCCGTTCAACAGCAATAATTTCGGAAATCTGAACTATATTCAAAGAATATAGTTTAGCAAGTTAAAATGATATCGAGAAGTATAAACATCTTCACTATTTCTTCTTGCTCCACCAAACCTACGACGAGGATGTTCCGAATAGCGGAGCGCACATCACAGAGTTTACAAATGGATTCGTCGATAAATCGTCTCGATACCTCTATTGGCAGTAGCGAGAGAGCGATTCGTGGCAAAACAGGGACATCGCACCGGTCAATCTGCGAAAGTAGTCACCTTATAAGAGACTAACGCTACACCCGCCGCACATCCTCGCGAAAACGCACTCACGAGAGGATCGGCGTGGTCGACGAGAAATTCGACGCCATCAAGCTGGTATCGTCGATGCAACTCGACCAGAAATCGTCGCGTCGCCTGTTTCGTCGTCGCTGGAAACAGCCTGAAACGCAAGATGTCGCTGGTTACGGGATCGACGGCATTCACGAGAGCTGAGCTCTCGTGAGTCAACCAGAACGCTTCACGTTCTGGTCACACCGTACGGCCAGTAGTCGTCGCCGTCGACGCGGATCGCTTTCTCGTCGATCGCACTGACTCGCACATAGCCACGAAGCATCCCGAGAACGGGATGCATTGAGACGGCCGGTCTCAAGTTGCGGCCAGTTGCCTCGACAGGATCGGTGCCGTGGATATCCCTCACTCCCGGTCGGTCCAGAAGTCGAACGACCGGCCGGGGGCGAAGACGTCGAGGCCGACGGCGCGTTCGTCGCCCGTGTTCTCGACCCGGTGGGATTCCCACGCTTCTAGGTGGACGGAGTCGTAGGGACCGAGGGTCACCTCGTCGTCCTCGGTGACGACGGTCAACTCGCCCTGAAGGACCAGACAGACCTGCTCGTTCTCGTGGTCGTGCATCGGCGAGGAGTGACCGGGAGGTTTCTCGAACCACTCGAAGGTGAAGCGGTCGCTCCCGGCCAGCGACACGCGACGCCAGCCGTCGTCCGGTTCGTACGTCGTTGCCTCGTCGAAGGTGACGGGATGCATGGCCGTGGCTCGTGATGGCACGGTCAAAGCGCTGGCGGAAACGGAGTCGGAAAAAGCGTCAGCGAGCGGCGGCCGACAGTATAAGACCCGTCCGCCGAGTGGATGGGTATGGCACGCGGCGAGCGGAGGGCGCAATCGTGACAGTGCAGTTGCCGAGCGAGATCGTCGTGGAACGCTTCCTGCCGACGGTCCGGTCGATGTTGGCGGCGGAACTGGCCGAACGGGGCTTCGCACAGCGGGAGATCGCGACGCGCCTCGGCGTGTCGCAAGCGGCGGTGAGCCAGTATCTCTCGGGCGAGCGCCGGGGCGAAGAGCGGTTCGTGGAGCATCCGCGGATGCAGGCGACCGTCGAACGGATCGCGGAGGGGTTCGACGCCGGGACGATGGACGACTACGAAGCCCTCGCGGAACTGCTGGAACTCGTCCGGGCGTTCGAGGATCGCGGTCCGATCTGTGCGATCCACGAGGAGGAGATGCCGGCACTGGAGGGAATGGGCTGTGATCTGTGCGTGCGCGGGCGCGACCGAGCGGTGCAGGCCGAACGCGAGGTGCTGGCGAACGTCAGACGGGCCGTCCGGCAGTTCGCGAACGCCGACGTGGCCGACCACGTCCCCAACGTCGGGACGAACGTGGCGATGGCGCTGCCGGAGGCGGCCGACGAGACGGACGTGGCGGCCGTCCCCGGCCGAATTCACGCGATGCGGGGCGGAATCAACGTCCCCGCGAACCCGGAGTTCGGGGCGTCACACCACGTGGCGACGACGCTCCTCGCGGCCGGCGCAGCCGATCCGGGAATTCGGGGAGCGGTCAACCTCGCGACGAGCGACGCGTTGCTGGCGGCCGTCCCGGACGGCGTCGACGCGGTGGCGTTCGACGCCGAGTACGAGAACCGCCGGCAGCGTCTCGACACGCTGTTCGAGGCGGGCGTCCCCCGCCTCGTCTACCACGAGGGCGCATTCGGTATCGAACCGATCACCTACGTCCTCGGAACGAGCGCGGTCGACGCGGTCGAACGGGCGACACGGCTCGTCGCCCGGGCCGAAACTGAGAGCTGATGACCCAATAGGTGTAAATGGCCCGACTACCAACAGAGGTAAGAATAGGTCGATGGAGAGCACAATCCGGGTACTGCTCGTCGACGATGCGCCCGATTTCGCGGCTGTCACGGCCGAATTGCTCGAGCGCGAGGATGATCGACTCGAAATAACTGTCGAGACGGAGCCGTCGGAGGGTCTCGACCAACTCGAATCCGGAACCGTCGACTGCCTCGTCAGTGACTACCAGATGACGGGAACGACCGGGCTCGAACTGCTGGCAACCGTCCGCGAACGGTGGCCGACGCTCCCGTTCATCCTGTTCACCGGCGAGGGGAGTGAGGAGATCGCGAGCGAGGCCATCTCGGCCGGCGCGACGGACTACGTCCGGAAGGGGACGGCCGCTGATCAGTACGCCCTGCTGGCCAACCGGATCGTACAGGCCGTCTCGAAACGACGGAGCAGTGAGCGAGCGTCCCGGTTCGAACGGCTCCAGAAACTCGCCCACGAGGTGAACCAGGAACTCGTCCGGGCCGACGATGCGACAGCCATCGAACGGGCGGTCTGTGAACGACTCGCGGCGTCCGAGCCGTACGTCTGGGCCGTGATCGGTTCGGTTCCCACCGAAGCCGGTGACGACTCCCTACTCGTGCCCGTTCGGTCGGGCGCCACGGCAACCGGGCCGGTCGACGCCGCCGACCTCACGCTCGACGGCGTTCCGGCCGTCGAATCGGCGGTGGCGGCGGGCGAACCGATCGTTTCGTCGGCGGGTGTGGACGCGGCGAGCGCGGCGGTCGGCGCCGAGGCGAACGCCGTCGCGGCGATTCCGCTCGACTACGAATCGGTTCGGTACGGCGTCCTCGTGGTCGGAACCGCCGACGAGGCGTTACGCGGCGAGTTCGAACACGACCTCCTGGCGGAACTCGGGATGGACATCGCCAGCGCGCTCTACAAACTCGATATCCGCGCCGATCTTCGGGAGTCGGAAGCGAAGTATCGACAGCTCGTCGAAGGGAATCTCGTCGGGGTGTATCTCATCCAAGACGGCGAGTTCGAATACGTCAATCCTCGATTCGCCGCGATGTTCGGGTACACACAAGAGGAGTTACTGTCGGATGTCACCCCGTTCGACCTCGTGGTCGAGGCGGATCAGGAGAAAGTGCGGCGCAACCTCCACCGTCGGATCGATGGCGACGTGGACGACCTCCGCTACACGCTCCAAGGACAGCGAAAGAACGGCGAAGTGATCGAGTTCGAGGTCCACGGCGGCCGGATCGACTATCAGGGCGAAGCGGCGATCATGGGAACGCTGCTCGACGTCACGGAGCGAAGGCGCTACGAACGCGAACTCAAGCGATCGCGGGCCGAGTACCGCGAACTGTTCGAGTCGTTCCCCGAGGCCGTGTTCGTCGGCACCGAGGACGGCGGATTCGAAGCCGTCAACGAGATGGCGATCGAACGGCTGGGGTACAGCCGCGACGAACTCCTGTCGATGGAACCCGAGGACATCGATACGGAGATGGACAGCGACGCGATCTCCGATCAGATCGAACAGTTTTCGCGGGACGACATCTTCCGCTTCGACACGGTTCACGAGACGAAAGACGGCGAGCGGATCCCCGTCGAGGTTAACACCACGCTGATCCCTTACCGCGGCGAGACGGCGATCCTGTCGACCACACGCGACATCAGCGAGCGCATGGCCCGGGAGCGCGAACTGCAACGGCAGAACGACCGCCTCGAGGAACTCGCGAGCGTCGTCTCCCACGACCTCCGGAATCCGCTGAACGTCGCCGCCGGACGGATCGAGTGGGCACGCGAGGAGTGCGACTCAACCCACCTCGACGACGCGGCGAGCGCGTTGGACCGCATGAACGGCCTGATCGACGACCTGTTGGCACTCACTGGTCACCGGCATCGGGGCCCCGATCCGGCGCCCGTCGACCTCGACACGTTCGTCGACCGGTGCTGGGCGAACGTGGCGACCAGTGAGGCGACACTCGACTGTGACGCTAGCCGGACGATCATGGCCGACGAAGGACGGCTCGCACAACTGTTTGAGAACCTGTTTCGGAACGCCGTGGAACATGGTTCCACGGGCAGTCGGCCGGAGGCCGACGACAACCGGCCGCAGGCCGGTGACGGCGAAGCCGTCGACAGCGT